>VFSW01003391.1_pt1 | contig 23918 bp, 21 predicted proteins | sample 5358111 | NCBI WGS metagenome assembly VFSW01 (sample SAMN11554181, study PRJNA540505) | mine drainage metagenome | isolation source: sediment from site ElyBrook_90M | place: USA: Ely Copper Mine, Vershire, VT | collected 2017
GTTGCCATTGGCGTCATAATATAAATAAATGGCTTGATATTTCACTCACACTGGCAAGGTTTCAGTTCAACAAAAACTCATCATTCAGCCTGCTAAAAGACCTGAGTTATGCAGATATCACAACAGGCATTAACTGGAAACTTTTTTATACAAATCTTTCATTTTCCGGAATCTTCTCAGAGCAGAGCCAGTACTATTACCAGTTAAAGAACTCCAGGTACTTTCAAACGCCAGCCATTTTTAAAGGCAATGCCTTCCTCTATTTTAATCCTTATGTAAATCTTTTATTTGGCTCATATCTGAGCGCCCCGTCAACAACAGATGCCGGGTCCGAAGTTACCTCATCTTCGAAAATTTTCGGTCCGATGGAGATTGATCTCGGTTTACCGGTGGCCATTAAATTCAATAAACTGACAATTGAAGCAGAAGCCGGTTATATCATTCCCACCTCTCCCGTGCTATCCTTACCCCGTCCGCAGGGATTTGTATTTATGATAAGCGGATCCTTCAGAATATTCCGGAGTCCTGAGAAATAAGCGCTGATTATGTCAGAGCCCCCCCTTCTCATATTTTAAAAATCCTTACTTTTGCAGACGTTGTACCATTCAAATGCTAACTGAAATATGAAGATTTCATATAACTGGATAAAAGAATATTTAAAGATTGATCTGGAACCTGCAAAGGTCGCTGAAATACTTACCGGAATCGGTCTCGAGATCGAGGGAATGGAAGAATGGGTATCAGTGAAGGGAGGTCTTAAGGGAGTAGTCATTGGCAAAGTGCTTACGTGTAAAAAACACCCGGATGCAGATAAGCTTTCCGTAACTACCGTGGATACAGGCGGAGACCATCCTCTTCAGATAGTATGTGGAGCGCCTAATGTAGCAGCCGGTCAGAAAGTACCGGTCGCCACTGCCGGTACGGTGGTTTTCAAAGGTGAAGATACTTTTGAGATAAAAAGATCAAAAATACGCGGAGAAGTATCAGAAGGGATGATATGCGCTGAGGATGAGCTTGGACTTGGTAATTCCCATGAAGGTATAATGGTACTGGATAATGATGCAATACCGGGTACTCCGGCTGACCTCTATTTTGATATTGCCAGGGATTTTGTTTTTGAAATCGGACTTACGCCCAACAGGATAGACAGTGGTTCTCATTTCGGAGTGGCAAGGGATCTTGCTGCTTATCTCAACATTAATTCTTCCTTCCGGGGCAGTGCGGCTCTTCCCTCCCTGGATGGGTTCAAGCCTGATAATAAAGATAATACGATTGAAGTTATTGTAGAGAACAAGGCAGATTGCCCTCGTTACACCGGGATAACAATCAGCGGGATTACAGTAGGTGAATCGCCTCTCTGGCTTAAGAACAGGCTGAGGGCAATTGGTCTTAACCCAATTAATAATGTAGTTGATATCACCAATTTTGTCCAGCACGAGATCGGACAGCCCCTTCATGCTTTTGACGCCGATAAAATTGACGGGAGAAAGGTGATTATACGAAACCTGCCTGACAACTCCAGGTTTATTACACTTGATAATACTGAAAGAATTCTTACATCAAAGGACCTTATGATATGCAATACCAATGAAGGCATGTGTATCGCAGGTGTCTTCGGAGGCATAAAATCAGGTGTCACCGGTTCAACAAGGAATATCTTTCTTGAGAGCGCATATTTCAATCCGGTAGCAATACGTAAAACATCGAAAAGACACGGGCTGAAAACGGATGCCTCATTCCGGTTTGAAAGGGGTGCAGATCCCAATATGACAACCTGGGCTTTAAAAAGAGCAATACTTCTCATAAAGGAGATTGCCGGAGGAAAGATTTCATCGGATATCGTTGACATATATCCGGAGAAGATTGAAAATACGGTTATTGAAGCTGCCTATGGCAATATTGACAGGCTTATCGGGAAAAAAATAGATCACGTTACTGTAAAAGCCATCCTGTCTCTGCTTGATATCGTTTTATTATCAGAAAAGGGTGACACTCTGACACTGGAAATTCCATCATACCGTGTTGATGTGAAAAAAGAAGCTGATGTGATTGAGGAAATTCTGAGAATCTACGGATACAATAATGTTGAAGTTAATGAGCATGTCAATTCGACTCTTTCCTATTCTGAAAAACCTGACAGGGAAAAGGTAGTGAACATAATATCCGACCTGCTCTCGGCGAATGGCTTCTCAGAAATTATGTGCAACTCCCTGAATCCGGCTGCCTGGTACGAAACAAACAGTGATTTCGACAAGAAAAAGCTTGTAATGCTTGCCAACCCCCTCAGTTCGGACCTTAACGCAATGAGGCAGTCACTTCTGTTCGGGGGTCTGAGTTCCATTGTCAGGAACATTAACAGGCAGAATCCTGATTTGAAATTTTATGAATTCGGACATTGCTACTTTTATAATAAATCCGGTCATCCGCATCCCGTTGCAGATGATTATACCGAGAACACTTCACTTGATCTTTTCATTTCCGGCAATAGAAACAGGCAGAGCTGGAACAGCAAAACCGGCCCGACAGATTTCTTTAACATAAAATCTTCTGTGGAAATGGTGCTTTCAAGGCTGGCAATAGTGCCCGAAGCTCTCTCAACCGGTGAAAGCAATAAGCAATATTTTGCGGAATCCATAACCTATTTGTCTAAAAATAAAGTCGTTGCAGAAACAGGGCGAATTTCAGGGAAATACCTGATGCAATTCGATATCAGCCAGGATGTTTATTACGGCCATATTGACTGGGACCTTGTTCTGAAAATCATCAAATCGCATGAAATCTCTTTCAGTGAATTGCCAAGGTATCCTTCTGTCAGGCGCGATCTTGCACTACTTCTTGACAGGGGAATAAAATTCTCTGAAATCAGGGATATAGCATTACATACTGAAAAAGATATCCTTCAGGATATTAACCTGTTCGATGTATATGAAAGTGAAAGCCTTGGAAAAAACAAAAAATCCTATGCCGTAAGCTTCACGCTTCGCGATGATCTGAAAACCCTTACCGATAAAAATATTGATAAGGTGATGAATAACCTCATTAAGGCCTTTGAACGGGAACTCAATGCTCAGATCAGATAAGGGAAGAGGGGTCTATGAATAAATTCACAGTTTCATTAAAAAACTATCTCTCACTGGTTAAATTCAGCCATACTGTATTTGCCATGCCCTTTGCCTTAATAGGATATTCACTGGCTGCAGCTGAGCCGGGGTACGGTTTCAGCATCAGGCTGCTCCTTCTGATAATTCTCTGCATGATCTTCGCCCGGAATGCCGCAATGGGATTCAACAGACTGGTTGACAGGCACTTTGATGCATTGAACCCCAGAACGAAGTACAGGGAAATACCTTCGGGGATAATCGGTACAAAATCAGCATCAATATTTGTCATAATAAATGCCATACTATTCATTTTAACCACCTCCTTAATAAACCGCCTGACCCTCTTCCTCTCACCAGTGGCTCTGCTGGTTATTCTCGGGTACAGTCTCACAAAAAGATTTACATTTCTCTGTCATTTTATTCTGGGTCTGGGGCTCAGCCTGGCTCCGGTGGGAGCATATATATCGGTGACAGGCTCATTTAATATTTTACCCCTGATCTACTCATTAATTGTGCTGACCTGGGTAAGCGGATTTGACATTATATACGCTCTTCAGGATGATGAGTTTGACAGGTCAAACAATCTCCACTCCCTGCCCTCTGCCACAGGTAAAAAAAGGGCGCTTGCCGTTTCCATTATTATCCATCTGTTCACTTTTCTGCTGGTCATTTTTGCCGGTATGAGAGGGAACGGAGGCTTTCTTTACTGGACAGGAGCCTCGCTTTTTTCATTATTCCTGATCTATCAGCATCTGATTGTTAAACACAACGATCTTAGCAGAGTCACTCTTGCATTCGGGACTACGAATGGGGTTGCAAGCATTCTGTATTCTGTTTTAGTCATTCTCGACCTGCTTTCCAGATACCAATAATTTATATTATATTTCCCCTTAATTTAATTCTGATATTTTTTGCTTTTACATTTCAAACATTATACTTATGGGGGAATTAGTTATTAAAGAGGTACTTACAAAAAAAGATCGTCGCGACTTCATTTACCTGCCTGAACAAGTTCATAAAAACGAACCTGAATGGCTTCCTCCAATATACATGGACGAATGGGAGTTATACAACAAAAAGAAAAATAAATCCTACCAGTATGCTGATGCTATTCTTTTGCTTGCCTGCAGGGATAGTAAGCCCGTCGGAAGGATAATGGGGATAATCAACAGGAGATATAATTTAATAAACAACGAGCAGCATGGCAGATTCGCATTTATGGAATGCTTTAATGACAGGGAGGTATTTCATGCTCTAATCACGAAGGTGGAGGAATGGGCCAGGCAGAACGGCATGACGAAGATTGTCGGACCGCTCGGCTTTTCCGATAAGGACCCCCAGGGATTCCAGATTGAGGGATTTGAGTACCCGCAGTTCATGACAAGTCCGAACAATTCTTCTTACATGCCTTCTTTTATTGAATCAGAGGGATATGAAAAAAAGATCGACCTGGTAAACTATCTTGGCAAAATTCCTGAGAAATTACCTCTCGTGTACGAAAAAGTTCTTGCACGGGTCGATCGGATTGAAGAATATAAAATCATAGAGTTCACTTCCAAAAAAGAGCTCAAACCATATATAATCAGCGTCCTGGAACTCATGAATGAGACTTTCGCGGAGATCTATGGATTTGTGCCCCTTAACGACAAGGAAAAGAAGGATTTTGCTGCCCGCTATCTTCCGATCCTTGATCCTAAATTCGTCAAGCTTATCGAGGTGAAAAACGAACTCGTGGGATTTGCCGTCGGGATGCCTGATTTCAGTAAAGGGATCCGTGACGCGAAGGGTAAGCTCTTCCCGTTCGGGATCTTTAAGATCCTCAGGGATTCAAAAAGATCAAAAAAATTACTTATGATGCTCGGTGGTGTCAGAAAGGATTACAGGGGGAAAGGGCTCGATGTTCTCATGGGCGTAAAGATACTCCAGTCAGGCATCAACCATAAAATGGATACCCTTGACAGCCACCTTGTTCTTGAAAATAACAAGAAGATGAGAAGCGAATACGAAAGAGTCGGTTGCAAGGTTGTCAAAATCTTCCGTATTTATCAGAAAGAGCTCTGAAAAGCATTAAAATCTGAATACAAACGATAATCCGAGAAGCTCCTTGAACTGAATTCTTGCTGTTTTTCTGGGAGTCCCATCAAGATTAAGAACCGGCTCTTTTTTATCATTGAGAACCTGGGTCTTTGTATCATCATCAAAAATAAGGTGGGTATTAAATCTTACATCGGTGAACCAGTTCAGCCTGGCTACGGCTATCATCTCCCAGTCGACATCTATATTCTGGGGGTTATGAATATAATTGGTGAACAACTGCAGCCTGTTGATGACCGTGACTGTTTTTAACGGTTTGAATTCGTTGGAGATCATGAGGCTGATACCGGGTTCATTCAGGGACTTTCTGTCATGGGGAATACCATATATTGTCTGGTCGATATGAACCGTATCGGTCATAAAAGTACCTTTGTAGGATAATGGGGAGAAGTTAACCGAGGTATTTTTATTTGGTTTAAAGTCAAGACCAAAGCCAATTGTAAGTATTGCCGGATTCATAAATTTGGAAACCAGCACTGTGGTATCGGCAAGATAATTGAATCCGGGCGCCACCTGGGTCTTGAAAAGCACTATTGCGCTGAAGTCAAATTTACCGAAGGCTTTGTGGTTAAATTTGGAGTTCGTTTCCAGGAGATCAAGGTTTTTCCTGATCGGACTTCCTCCGGAGGAAAGAAATCCCAGCTTCAATCTGATAAAATTATCAGATGAAATTTTTAATTTCTTGTTCCTGTAATCGGCATACCCGGTAACGTCCATTGCCGTCGAAAAACTGTTCTCACCTCCTTTGACCCAGTTGGAAAGTGCGGACTGACTAAGAATAAATGAAGCTTCTGACCTGTACTTCCAGTACTGTGGTCTGATATATACTTTTTGAAGTTCAAGCAGTTTTGAGTTATCAAGTGACTTCACATCGACTCTTGCATTAGAATAATTGCGTTGCTGGGCCGGCCTTCTGAAAGCTACTCCCTGCTCCAGGTAAAGACCTATTGTGTCTCTTGCCGGGTTCCCGATCCATATGGTAACAGAATCTGAAAATTCATTTTTAAGCCAGTACCTCACCATCTTGTCTGACTTTGAATTCAGCCAGACAGGCGTAACAACATTATTGACACCTGTAAAATTGATGATTGTCGAGTCGCGATCCTCAAGATATTTCAGCAAAGCAGTTACTGCAACTTTAATGGAATCGGCCTGATAAGGGAATGTCTGATACCTGAAGGGAGATCCTGAATATGATGATGTGACTTCATGCAAAGTATCGATGACAACCATTACTGTTGTATCCTTCAGTACAGTAACATTTTTCAATGAGTCGGCGCCCTGAATCATCCCGGTTCTGACAGTCAGTGAATCAGCGGCACCTTCTTTCCGTACAGTATCCTGTTTTGCACCCGGAAGGTTCTGTTCCGGCATTTGACTGGATGTGGTGACAGGTATCTTTAATCTTAAGGGATCCCAGATATAGAATTTATCCCATGGGATCTTCAGGGAATCGTAGGGGAATTTCATAAGAACCGCCCTGGTTGAATCAAAGGGCGGGTTGGAAGCATCAAATATCAATTGTCCGAGAGCCAGACGGAAAGGATCCGATGTACTGTTCCAGTCAGGAGTCTGATATCTCTGCTGCAAAAATTTCAAAGCCTGGCTGACCGAAAGAACGATATGGGGCTTCGTATGGTCTTCATTCAGTATCGCTCCGCTTTTCCTCAACGAATCGAGCACTGAACTTCGCGATCCCGCTTTTCCCGGAATCTCCTGGGGAATAACTGAAATACATTGACTTAAAATAGCTATAACAAAAAATAATCTTAAAATTCCTTCTTTCATAATTTCCCTGTTAATCAGATCCGACGACCGGTTGAATATAAAACAAAATAGGCAAAAAAAACCTGTTTATTTATAAACTTAATGTAACGGTCTTTATTGCCGAGTCATTGTACAAAGGTTTCGGGAAGATGTACTCTTTTGTTTTATACAGGGAGAATTAGTAAATTTCAGGCCAAAATAACTTTAACTCTAAACTACAGGAAGAGAGATGATCAAATCCATGACCGGATACGGCAAGGCAATAGCTGAAACGCCACAGAAGAAAATTACAATAGAAATAAAATCTCTCAATTCCAAACAGCTTGATTTAAATACAAAGCTACCATGGCTCTATAAGGAAAAAGAGCCTGAAATAAGGAACCTTGTCAGCCAGCATCTCGACAGGGGGAAAATTGACCTTACAGTTTACTTTGATCTTCTTGATGAAGAAGTCGCAACTGTCATCAACAAAGCTGCAGTAAAGAGCTATTACAGGCAATTCCAGGAGATTGCCGGTGAGCTGAAGATAAAACTGGATGACCAGATATTCTCAGCAATAATGAAACTTCCCGATACACTTAAAACCGATAAACAGGAGCTCTCAGATGAGGAGTGGACACTCGTAAAGAATAAGATAATCGAGTCGATAACTATACTCGATATTTACAGAATTGAAGAAGGTAACTCAATATTGGCTGACCTGAGGAAATGCATTGGAAAAATAATCGCATTTCTTGAAAATGTAGAAATTTTTGAAGGAGGAAGGATTACCAGGGTCAGGGAAAAACTTAAATCAATCCTTGAAGAGAACAGTGGTTCAGAGAACATTGACAGGAACAGGTTTGAACAGGAACTCATTTTCTACCTTGAAAAATATGATATCAATGAGGAAAAGGTCAGGCTGAGAACTCATTGTGATTATTTTCTTGAAACAATTGAAACACCGGCGCCAAATGGAAAGATCTTAAGTTTTATTGCCCAGGAGATCGGACGTGAAATAAATACAATCGGATCAAAAGCCAATGATGCTTCCATACAAAAGCTTGTTGTGATGATGAAGGATGAGCTGGAGAAGATCAAGGAGCAGACGATGAATATCCTTTAAATTTCGCGCCCTTTAAGGCCGGGGAAAACAAATAAAATCTATGACAGGAAAGTGTGTTATAATTGCAGCCCCTTCTGGTGCCGGAAAAACTACAATTGTAAAACATCTGCTGAGCAGCGGACTGAATCTTTCATTCTCGGTATCTGCGACCACACGGGAGCCCAGGGGTGATGAAAAAGAGGGTGTTGACTATTACTTCCTTTCGGTGGCTGAATTCAGAAGAAGGATAGAAAATAATGAGTTTGTCGAGTGGGAAGAGGTGTACCGCGATATACTTTACGGCACCCTCAGGAGTGAGTTGAACAGGATCCGGGAGAGCGGTAGGCATGTACTTTTTGATGTCGATGTAAAAGGGGGAATAAATCTGAAAAAGATATTCGGGCAAGACTCGATAGCTCTCTTTATTATGCCTCCGTCAGTTGAAGAACTTGAAAAAAGGCTGATAAAAAGAGGGACCGACGGCAGGGATAAGATCAGGATGAGAGTTGAAAAAGCGAGGGAAGAGATAAAGCTTGCCGGGCAGTTTGATGTAATAATTGAAAATCATCACCTTGATAAAGCCAGGGAGGATGCTGTAATGATTATTTCCGGCTTTATCAATAAACAATAGTCATTTTAACCCGGAGCGACCTCTTTTACCGGCATTCCGGAATGAGATTGATGGGAAAACAGTTGAATTTTCAAACTCATATGGCAAAAATAGGATTGTACTTCGGATCTTTCAACCCAATTCATATAGGGCATATTGCCATAGCCGGATATATGACTGAATTCGCAGGTCTTGAGCAGGTATGGTTTGTAGTAAGTCCGCATAATCCGCTGAAGAAGAAGGAGACCCTCCTGGCCGATCATCATCGTCTTTACATGGTTCAGCTTGCTATCGGAGAAAGCACCAAACTGAAAGCATCGGATATAGAATTTAAGCTTGCCGTACCCTCCTATACAATTGATACACTTGCCTATCTTCAGGAAAAGCATCCCCGTCACAATTTCAGCCTGGTAATGGGAGAAGACAACCTCTATACACTCCATAAATGGAAGAACGTTGCCGACCTGGTAAAAAAATATCCGATCTATTATTATCCGAGGCCCGGTTCGCCAAAACCATTCTCTGAACAGCTGGATAAGATCCTTTCGACAGCCGAGATACATAATTCTGATGCACCGCTGATGGAAATCTCAGGTACATTTATCAGGAACGGGATCAGGGAAGGAAGGGATATGTCATATTTCCTTCCGCCACCGGTATGGAAGTATATAAGGGAGATGCACTTTTACGAGAAATAATCCTCAAAAACCAGGCTCCTGATTTCTAACTGGCTTTCCAGACATCTGTTATGATCTCTTTTCCCCTGATCAGAGCTGTTTCATTCAGCGGTATCAGGTTGTGATATCTTTCGGGAAGGGATTTCTTCAGACCCCTGATGACATTTTCCGGTTTAATGATAGGTTTGACCTTGAGGAATCCGCCCAGCACTATCATGTTGAAAATTTTGATATTTTTCATTTTTGCAGCCTCTTCGGTCGCATCGACCCGGTAGACGGTAATATCTTTTCTCTCAGGATGTCTGGTAATGCCGTTGCCGTCATATATAAGCACACCTCCCGGCTTGATGGAGCTTTCAAATTTGTCGAGTGACTGCTGGTTCAGGATGATAGCAGTATCAAAGTTCCTGAGAATAGGCGAACTTATTCTTTCATTGCTGATTATAACAGTCACATTGGCGGTTCCTCCGCGCATCTCCGGGCCGTACGAAGGCATCCAGCTCACTTCCATATCCTGCATGACGCCTGAATATGCCATTATTTTGCCCATCGACAGAACGCCTTGTCCTCCAAAGCCCGCAATAATAATTTCTTCAGTCATTTTCTTTCTGATTTCTAATAATTTAAGCCTTTTCTGAAGGAGTTTTCAGATCTCCGAGAGGATAAAACGGGAACATGTTTTCCTCCATCCATTTATTGGACTCCACCGGTGTCATCCTCCATGTTGACGGACAATTAGAGACAACTTCCAGGAAGCAGGTGCCCTTTTTAAGTTTTTGGTACTGAACGGCTTTCCTTAATGCCTTTTTCATCTTCCTTACATTGGCCGGGGTATGGACGCTCTGCCGGGTCACATAATATGTTCCGGGAAGAGAAGCAACTATATCGGTTATTTTAAGCGGATTACCCATTGTTTTAGCATTCCGGCCAAGTGGTGATGTAGATGATTTCATCCCAATAAGGGTTGTAGGAGCCATCTGTCCCCCCGTCATTCCATAAATCCCATTATTGATAAAAATGATAAGGATATCTTCTCCCCTGTTGCATGTATGGATAGTTTCAGCTGTCCCTATGGCGGCCAGGTCACCATCTCCCTGATAGGTAAATACAAACTTGTCCGGCCACAGCCTCTTTATGCCCGTTGCCACAGCCGGTGCACGTCCATGAGCAGCCTGCTGAATATCAAGGTCAAGATAGTTGTACATAAAAACCGAGCATCCCACCGGAGATACGCCTATCGTCTCCGACTGGAGACCCTCCTCATCGATCACTTCAGCAAGAATCCTGTGCACAGTTGCGTGACCGCATCCGGGACAGTACGACATTATATTTTCAGTCAACAGACCCGATTTCCTGTAAACAAGATTTTCAGGCTTTATTATCTCCCTTATTCCCGTAACTTCATTCATATCTTAACCTCCGATAATAATTGATTTCAGATTTTCGACAACCTCTTCAGGAGTCGTTATAATTCCGCCATTTCTGCCGAAATGCTTTACTGCCACTTTCCCGTTCACAGAAAGAAGGACATCCTCTACCATCTGTCCCGAGCTCATTTCAACCGAGAGTATCACTTTTACCTTATCTGCAAGTTCATTAATTCTCTTCGTCGGAAAAGGGAAAAGTGTAATTGGTCTCAATAACCCCACTTTAAGGTTCTGTTCTCTTGCGAGCTGAATTGACTTCTGGCAGACCCTGGCGCTTGTACCGTATGCTACCAGCAGATATTCAGCGTCTTCAGTCTGATACTCCTCATATCTTACCTCTTTCTGCTTAATAAGTTCATACTTTTCCTCAAGCTTCTTTATAAAGATCTCCTGGCAATTAGGATCAAGGTCAAGAGATGTTATAATATTCCTGGGTCTTGTTGCTGGTTTCCCGGTTGTGGCCCATTCAGGAAAAGTTTTCATTCTTTCTTTCTGAGGGCTCAGATAGACCTTTTCCATCATCTGACCTATAGCGCCGTCAGAAAGCATCATGACAGGATTGCGGTATTTGAAGGCAAGCTCAAAGCCCAGATCGACAAAATCGGCCATCTCCTGAACGGAAGCAGGCGCCAGTACGATCAGTTTATAATCGCCATGGCCTCCTCCCTTTACTGCCTGGAAATAATCCGACTGTGCCGGCTGGATGGTTCCCAGTCCCGGACCTCCTCTCACAACATTTACTATCAGGCAAGGCAGCTCTGCCCCGGCAATATAGGAGATGCCTTCCTGCTTGAGACTTATTCCGGGTGAAGAGGAAGATGTCATGACTTTTTTTCCGCTGCCTGCACCTCCGTACACCATGTTGATTGCAGCGATTTCACTTTCAGCCTGCAGAACTACCATTCCTGTCGTTTCAGACGGATTAGCCTCCATAAGGTATTCCAGGATCTCGCTCTGGGGTGTGATCGGATAACCAAAGTAACCATCGGCACCTGCACGGATTGCTGCTTCTGCTACTGCTTCATTGCCCTTCATTAATCGTAATTCCTTTTCCATTGGATGCCTAAATTTTTGTTTTATATACAGTAATAACGCCATCCGGACAGACCATTGCACAACTGGCACAGCCAATGCAAAGATCGGGGTGAGCAGGGTAAGCATAATTATACCCTTTCCCGTTTACCTCCTTTGCCATTGCTATGGTACCGGTAGGACAGGAAACCATGCATACCTCGCAACCTTTACACCTTTCAACATTCACTACTATACTGCCCCTTATCTTTGCCATAAATTAAAATATTAATTTTTACTAACAGGGTGATCATCATTAAAATATTTCAGCCGGATCTCAAGATCACCAAATTGCTCCCCGGGCACATGTGAAACGCATGCCCTCAAACCATCATTCCTCATGCTCCCGGTTATCTCGAGAGATATAGCACTGATCCCGTAATAAAGAAGTTCTTCCAGCAACTGGTTACTGTTCATCCCGGGATACGAAATTGTAAAGTAAAATCCATCAGCAATAGGCTCATCGATATCCGTATCATAAGTTATCTCAAACCCATTGGCTTTAAACAGGGATTTCATTACGCTGGCTCTTTCCCCATATTCCCTTACATCTTCAATAAATTTGTAAGTTCCGTCGTTCACTGCCTTCAGCAAAGCAGCCAGCCCGAATTGAGCGGAATGAGAAACGCCTGCAGATAAGCCGTATAAAGCTCCGTATACAGCTGAGTGTCCGAAGCGGTCTGTTGAGTAGTACCTTAAAAGGTCGGGATACTGACGGTCATAAAGGTGATCCGATATTGCCATAATGCCTATTCTCTGGCCGGCATAGCTGAAGATTTTAGAACTGGATATAAGAATTATATAATCATCGGTGTATTTTCCGATTGTGGGCTGAAACGGAGGAACTCCCGGTTCTGAATAGTCCTTTCTGAAATCCATTCCGAAATAGGCCAGATCTTCAATTACTATAACACTGTACTTATCTGCCAGTTCCCCTATAATTTTCAGCTCATCCTCATTCAGGCACATCCATGTAGGATTATTCGGATTTGAATAGAGAACAGATGACACTTTGCCTGTTTTGAGGAATGATTCAAGTTTATCTTTCAGTTTCCTGCCCCTGAACTCCATTATATCGAACGAATAATAATCGTGCCCGAGCATCTTCACCTGTTGCTTCTGCACCGGGAAACCCGGATCAAGGAACAGTGTTCCCTCCCTGTTCCTGTCATTACGGTTAGCAACCAGAAAACTGATCATTGATCCCATCATAGATCCAACAGTGGGAATACAACCCTGCGGGTCGATGTTTAAATTCAGAAACAGCTTTATGAACCTTGCAGTTTCTTCTTTCAGCGGTCTGATCCCCTCAATATCGGGATAATCTGAAGTAACACCCTTTCTGAGTGATTCTATTTCAGCATCGACACCGATCGGTGAAGCCTTTAAGCCGGGGACGCCCATCTCCATCCTTACGTATCGTATTCCGGCTTCAGCCTCTATCTGGTTGACGAGCTTAACGATCTCCCTGATACTGGCAGTGCCGAGATACCCTATTTCGTTCTCTGCGATCTTCGCCTTTACCAGATCCATATCAACAGGCGTTTTTCTCATTATTGTGACCGGTATTTTTAATTAAGCTGTAAAAATAGTAATTCAATCAGAATTTCCTTTTATCTATTACCCGTTTCGCTTTACCCTCGCTTCTTTCTATCATTTTTGGCTCCACAAGAGTGACCTTAATTCCAAGTCCCAGGGCGTTTTCCAGATTTATCTGCAGTTTCTGACGAAGTGCTTCAAGCTGGCTGATCTTATCCTGGAAAAAGGCTTCGTCAACTTCCACTTTTAGCTCAAGTGTATCAAGATTGCTGACTCTGTCGACTATAAGAAGATAATGCGGTTTTATTTCACTCATCTCAAGCAGAACACTCTCAACCTGAGATGGAAAGAGATTGACTCCCCTGATAATAAGCATATCGTCGCTGCGTCCCAGGCATTTCTCCATCCTGACCATTGTCCTTCCGCATTTGCATTTTTCGTACGTCAGCCTGGTCAGATCACGGGTACGGTACCGGATAAGAGGCAGTCCCTCTTTGGTAAGGGAAGTAAATACAAGTTCCCCGGTGGTGCCGGGAGGAAGCACTTTCAGCGTAACCGGGTCAATGATCTCAGGGTAAAAATGATCTTCATTGATATGAAGTCCCTCCTGAACAAGACATTCGCTCGCCACACCCGGCCCTATTACCTCGCTTAATCCATAGATATCTATCGCCTTGATCCTTAGCTTGTCTTCGATCTCGCGTCTCATGTTTTCAGTCCATGGCTCGGCTCCAAAGACCCCTACCCTCAGCCTGAGGTCTTCCCTTTTAATCCCATTCTCGCTGATGGCCTCCGCCAGGAATAAGGCATAGGAGGGGGTGCAGGCCAGGACGGTGCTTCCGAAATCATGCATCAGCTGTATTTGCCGTGTAGTGTTGCCTCCTGAGATTGGTATAACGGATGCCCCTATCTTTTCTCCTCCATAATGAAGCCCCAGACCCCAGGTGAAAAGTCCGTAACCATATGCAATCTGTATAAAATCATTCCGGTTGGCACCTGCACTTGTAAGGGTACGGGCCATTACCTCCGACCACACTGCAATATCATTCCTGGTATAGCCCACCACGGTAGGCTTGCCGGTAGTGCCCGAGGATGCATGAACACGGACAATCTCACTCATGGGAACAGCAAACAATCCGAAAGGATAATTATCCCTCAGATCAAGTTTTGTGGTAAATGGCAATTTGCCGATGTCGTCAATTGACTGTATGCTCTCTGGCCCTAATCCGGCTTCCTGCATCATAGCCCGGTAATAAGGTACATTGAAGTACACCCTTTCAACAGTCTCCCTGAGCCTTTCACTCTGAACGTGTCTCAGCTCATCCCTGTCCATGCACTCAAAATGACGGTTCCAAATTTCCATCTTAATGTTTTTTACACGGTAAATCAGCCTGATTAAACCCCACAGGAAGTTTTTTTTATATCTTATACAGATCGCTTGCCCTGAGCAATTCCATTTCATGGGATTTCAGTGCCTTTATGGCATCATCCGTATTGCTGCAACGCAGGATTATGATCGACTTATCACCCAACGAAAACGCATATGTATATTCCACACTTATATCCAGATCCGAGAGTATTTTCAATACTTTAGCATAATGTTTTGCTTCATTTGGTGCTATAACTGAGATGACCTCGGTAAGATTTACCGTGAAGCTGTGCTTTTTCAACAACTCCCGTGCTTTATCGGGATCAGAAACAATCAGCCGTAAAATACCGTATTCTGCGGTGTCGGCAACACTTAAAGCTGTTATCCTGATATTCTCCTCCCCAAGGACCTCAAGAACCTCAGTAATCCTGCCAGATTTATTTTCAAGAAAAACTGATAACTGATGTACTATCATGGTATGATTTAAATATCATAAAAAAATAAAGCCCGAAGATAAACATTAAAATCTGTTGAGATGCAAAAACCATTGAAGATCATTTTTCAATTCTTATCCTTGCATCTACTACGGTTATGCTTTCCGGACTGCCTATCAGCGGATTAAGATCCATCTCCTTAATTTCGGTGGCATAGCGGAGTAAACTGGAAAGTCTGACAATTATTTCCGCAAATTTCGCCTCGTTGATGCCCGGCTTTCCCCGCGACCCGCTTATGATCTTGTAGCTTTTGATGCTCCTTATCATCGATCCGGCTTCATTGAAAGTCAGCGGAGCAAGCCCCGATGAGACATCCCCCAGTATCTCCACAAATATGCCACCAAGCCCGCAAAGTATAATATGTCCGAAACGTGGTTCGTACTTCGCACCGATAAATAGTTCCGTCCCTGAAAGCATCTGTTGTACCATTACCCCTTTTACACCCCGGATATGCATCATTCTGATGAATTCTGCCTCAAGATGTTTTTTTGACCTGATATTCAGAGTAACGCCTCCTACATCGGACTTATGTACCGGTCCTACTACCTTCAATACAAGAGGATATCCGGTCTTTTTTGCAACTGCTGCAAGATCCCTTTTTGAACTGATAACGACCTCCTTAACAACAGGAATTTTTGCGGCACTCAGAAGCTGCTGAATTACTGCAGGTTCCAGATAACCATCCGAAGCCTTATCAATGATCTGCCTTACCAGCGGAACATCGACATTTTCAAGGAATATTTTCTCTTCGGCAGGTGATGGTGTATTGAATATTTTGGTAAGTGCTCTTCCCAGTACAACTTCATCAGGGAAATTGATATGTCCCTTGCCCAGAAAATCCTCCAGTTTCCTGGAAGTGCTCGTTACCGAGGGAAGTATAGGAAAAAGAGGCTTATCACATTCTTCTATCTTTTTATGCAAAAGCTCATAGATCTCCGACATATCATTCAGGCCATTATCGCCGAAGATCACGCTCATTCCATCAATGAGGGTCAGTTCCTTGTCGACATATTCTATTACGTTGTCAAGCTGATCAATTGTTGCGGTTGCTATCAGATCTATAGGATTATCGGCCGAGGCTCCCGGGTTCATCATATCAAGCAGTCGTTCACGATGCACGCCTGTAATCCTGGGGATATTCATTCCACCGGCTGATAAAGCATCAGTGAGCATCACCGCAGGGCCCCCCGCATGGGTAATGATAGCTATATTTTTACCCTTCAGGTGCTTGTGAAAAAACACAGAGGCCACTGTGGTCAGCTCTTCCCTTCCCGTGCATCTCACTATTCCGGCTTTCCGGAACAATGCTTCCACGGCAGAGTCTGATGAAGCCATAGCCCCTGTATGTGATGATGCAGCCCGGCTTCCTGCTTCAGTGGTCCCCGCTTTAATTGCGGCTATCCTGCATCCCTTTCTGATAAGGGATGAGGCATGATGCAGAAGCTTGTCAGGATTCTGAATGCTCTCCACATAAATAAGTTTGATATGTGAGCTGGTATCGGGATCATAGGTATTATCCCAGTATTCAAGCACCTCCTCAACACCCGTCTGGGCGCTGTTGCCTACTGAAAAAACGCTGGAAAATTTAAGTCCTTTAGGCATGGCCGATTCGAAGATAAACACCGCGGTCGCCCCTGATCCCGATACGAAGTCGCATCCCCTGCTGTCCAGCTTTGGAACAGGCGAAGTGAAAACACCGCTATAAGTCTGTGTAATTACACCGATGCAGTTTGGACCGATAAGGCAACCCTGCGAGCTGTCTATCAGGTCAGCTATCTCTCTTTCAAGTTTTCTGCCCTCCTCTCCAGATTCACTGAATCCTGCAGAGACAATAATAAACGCCCTTGTACCCTTCTCCTTTAACAGAATTTTAATTGCAGGAAGACAAAGTTTAGCCTGAACGGCAAGTATCGCCAGTTCAGCAGGTGGAATATCAAGAACATCCTTGTAGCACGTTACTCCACTGATGACCGGTTGCTTGGGATTTACAACGGAAAGGCTCCCGGAAAAATTCCCGTCAATGATGTTTCTCAGTATTTTTCCTCCGGGTTTGAAAAGGTCGTCGGATCCTCCTATAACAACAATGCTCTCCGGGTTTAATAGCTTTTCATTTATCATAATGAATAATAATAGCGTGGAAATGAATTATGAGATTCAGTCAGGGACCGGTGAGTATGTTACAACCCGGCAAAACGGTTGATGAAGCCTACATTAAGGGCAACAACAAACAGATATTTTTGTGATATATACCTATTTACGTACAAAATCCGCTAATTAATACAGAAAGCAAGATAATAAAAAAAACCGTATCAGTATTAATTTTCCAATGTGACAGGAACCTGAAACAACTGGCAGCGGGAAGAAGCAGCAAAGTGTTATAATGAGTGCCTGCCTTTTATTATCTTTGCAGACCGGATTTATGATGATGGAAAGTACAGTAAGAGATATTCTGAATCGTGAAGATTATTCAAGAAATAATATAGCCCGTCTGCTTGACTGCCAGGGAGAAGAGCGGACCTATTTGTTCAAAAAGTCTGCTGAAATAAAAGAAAAATTCATCGGAAACAGGGTATGGTTCAGGGGATTAATAGAATTTTCAAATATCTGCGGTAAAGATTGTCTGTATTGTGGAATACGGAAAGGAAATAAAAACCTTACAAGGTACAATCTTAGCGATGATGAGATACTTGCTGCGGCAAAGTTTGCATATACAAACCGTTATGGATCAATTGCCCTTCAATCAGGGGAGCTTGAGAGCAGGGCCGTGAGTGACAGGATTGAAAAACTTCTGCTGCGGATCCGGGATATGTCGGGAGGTGAACTGGGTATAACATTATCCGTTGGCGAACAGGAACCGGAGGTCTACAAAAAATGGTTTGATGCCGGCGCCCACCGTTATCTTCTGCGTGTGGAATCAACGAATCCATCGCTTTACGGAAAAATCCATCCCAACGATTCAAAACACGACTTCAGGAGAAGACTGGAGTGTCTGAAGAGCCTTCAGGAAACAGGCTACCAGACTGGTACAGGAGTAATGATCGGCCTGCCATTTCAGACAACAGATGACCTGGCCGGAGACCTTCTTTTCATGAACGATTTTGATATCGATATGTGCGGGATGGGACCGTATATTGAGCATGCCGATACACCACTTGTCAGATATTCAGGACAGCTGATGCCTCCCGGGGAAAGGTTTGACATGACTCTGAAGATGATAGCCGTTCTCAGGATCATGATGAAGGATATCAACATTGTTGCCGCAACCGCGCTCCAGGCTATTGACCCTGCAGGAAGGGAAAAGGCTGTTAAAATAGGTGCTAACATCATTATGCCCAACATTACCCCGGGAAAATACCGCGACAGTTACAGGCTCTATGACAACAAGCCCTGTACTGACGACTCAGCTGAAGATTGTCAGAGCTGCCTTGAGGCAAGAGTGAGTCTTGCAGATGCAGAAGTTATTTATGGCGAATGGGGCGACTCAATACATTACAGTCGCCGGAGAGCATCTCTTTATTCTTTAAAAGGCCATCGTCCTGACATGGATCCCGCTTAATGCCTTAAGGCTGTTCTCGAGCAACCGGCGCTGTTTTGCCTCACCCTTTAATTCCAGAATAATAAGTCCGGCAGGCTCCCCAAAAAAGGTCTCGTTCACACCCAGACGGGTACGAATATTACAACCATATGCCGTAAGAATTTTCTGGACTGACCTTACAACATCCTGATCTCTTTCAACAAGGATTCCAAGTATCTCAACCGATGTATCTTCAGATCCGTTATTCCGGATTTCCCTGTCACGATTAAAATTCATTTCACGTATGACGATACCTCCCAGCAACTCAAGGTCGGACCTTAGTTTCGAGGGATCAGAGCCCCTGCCATTAAGATGAAGAATAATGTATGCTTCCCGGCTGCATACCTCATCAGTTACTTCATGAAAACCAAGACGGGTTGTTATTTCCGAAGCATGCTGCGACAAAACATTCTGCGTCAGGCCCGCTTCCTTTATCCTGTCAGTAATCCTGATCCCAAGTATATTAATCATATAAGCTGAAGTTAATTATCGGCCTGAAAATATAGTTCCGGAGTCTCATAGTCCCTCAGTCGCCACCCTGTTTCAAAAATACAGATCCCTCTCCCCGGCCTTAATCCTGTCAATCTTTTCCCTTGTACTGCCGGCAACGGATGGTTCAAGTTTTTCAATGTTTTTTTCGATTACTTTCCACCCTTTCTCAATTGTTTCTCCACGGGCATAGTCGCAGAGATACTCGGACAGGGTGAGAATTGCATTCGGGCTGCAGTATCTCTTAATAAAACCGGGTACGGAAAATTCCATAAAATGTTCACCCGTACGTCCCATCCTGTAACATGAAGTGCAGAACGATGGTATATAATCATTTGTCAGCAATTCGTCAATAACTTCCGCAAGAGATCTGTCGTCGCTTATCTTGAATTGTTCGCGGTTCAGGTTCTGCGTCTCGTTTTTTGAATCAGAATAGGATCCGAGTTCCAGCTTTGTACCTCCGTCTATCTGTGAAACGCCGTATTGCATTACCTCCCTTCGTACATCAGGGGCCTCGCGGGCAGTTAGAATCAATCCTGTATAGGGAACAGCCAGCCTGAGAATAGCCACGAGCTTTTTAAAATCTTCATTACCGGTCTCATATTCCTTATGAAGCTGCAGGCTAACCGCATCTTTTATCCGGGGAAAAGAAATCGTATGCGGACCCACATTATAACACGCTTCAAGGTGGTTTGTATGCCGCACAAGAGCAAGAACTTCAAAACGCCAGTCATACAGACCGAACAGGGCACCTATGCCAACATCATCAATTCCGGCCTCCTGAGCCCTGTCAAGAGCTGTCAGGCGCCAGTCATAATCTCTCTTCTTACCGCCCAGATGGTACAATTTATAAGCATCGGGGTGATAGGTTTCCTGAAAGATCTGGTATGTTCCAATGCCTGATTCACCAACTGTTCTGAATCCCTCAATATCAAGCGGAGCAGCATTTATGTTGACTCTTCTTATTTCACCATGACCTTTTTTTACACCGTAAACAACCCTCACTGTATGAGCGATGTATTCAGGTGAGTAATCGGGATGTTCCCCGTAAACAAGGATAAGTCGTTTTTGACCGTTATCTTCCAGAACCTCAACCTCCCTTATTATTTCATCGTCATTCAGGGTCTTACGGATTGCATCAGCATTGGAAGTCCTGAAGCCGCAGTATTTGCAGTTATTGGTACACTTGTTGCCGACATAAAGTGGTGCGAAGAGCACGATCCTGTTGCCATAAACATTTTGTTTCAGCATTCGCGCTCCTTCTTTGATCTCATCAGCCAGATCAGTGCCAACTGAATTTATAAGAACAGCAGTCTCCTCAAGTGTGAGCCTTTGTTTATTAAGCGATTTTGAAATGACCTCCCTTACTCTTATCCTGTCAGGCTTCGTGTTGTTTATCAGATCCCATATCTCTCCCGGATCGATGAATGGCTTCATCCTTTGATCGGGGATGCGTAATTTTTCAGGAGAAAATCTCATGAATTGTTAAATTTAATTGAGGCACAAAGATAATGATAAAAGCAGCAGCAGAAAAGAAATATCTCAGTATATAAGTTCGGCGATCTCTGCCTTTGCCATATCGATCTTCATGAGGGCACTGGTGCCGGCCAGGTTAACTGCTCCATGTATTTTCTTATGAAAGTAACTGGTAACTTTATTGTGAGAAGAAAAACCTGACTTATCAAAAATATCAAGAATGACATCAGCTCTATTATCAGACCGGTTGCTAATAATTATCATTCCTTTTGAATGAAATGATCCTGATTCGACACTGACAGCATAAATGCCGGGTGAAGGCAGAAGCTTGGATTCTTCAGTAAGCAGCACCCTGTCAGGCGAAGTCATGAAATCATATCCCTCACCCGAATATTTCTCAACGTTTCCGGTAATCATATAATAATGGTCGAGGTAAGCATTGGCTCTCTGTATATATCCTTCCTTTATGGCTTTTCGTATTTTAGTCGAACTGACCGTTTCATTCTGCACCTCCTGTTCAGGTATCTCCTCCGGTTCAAAACCATATTTCCCTTTCCATTTCCAGAGTTGCCTGTAATCACCCTCCTGGTTAAAACCGAAATGATGGTTGAAACCAGCTACCACCGCCCTGACGTTCAAGGTGTCATGAAGAATATCCCTTACAAACTCTTCGCTGGTTATTTTGGAAAACTCCCTTGTGAATTCAATTATGATCACATTATCCAGACCAGTCTTCTCCAGGAGTGTAAGCTTCTCATCCTGTGAATTGATCAGCTTAAGATCTTTCCCGGCAGTATCAGGATACAGCACCATCCTGGGATGGGGATGGAAGGTAATGAGAACTGATTCCCCGTCATATTTTTCAGAAAGTGCCTTCAGACGGTTAAGAATGATTTTATGACCGAGATGAACCCCATCGAAAGATCCGGTAGTGACAACGGGATTCCTGATGATCTTTGCTTCTTCAAAGCTTCTGAATATCTTCATGTGCAAAAGTGGCTCCTAAATCCTGTTCTCCTTTACAAAATAGGCCACCTTCTCTATTGAAGTGATCATATCATATTCTTCGAGATAGACTCCCGAAGGGACATTTAAGGGAATTGTAGTAAAATTAAGAATGCCCTTTATTCCGAAGCGGACCACTTCCTCCGCTATATCGACTGCGAAATCGGGGGGAACCGTGAGAATGGCAATACGGATATCAAGTTCCCTGATTTTTTTCTCCAGTTCATTATAGGGATAACATTTAACTCCCGAAATAACTCTGTTTATCTTCTGAGGATCAGTATCAAACGAGGCTAACAGATTCAGCTTCGACCTTTTTCCCTTGAAATATCCTGCAACAGCCCTTCCCAGGTTCCCAATGCCTATAACAGCTACGTTGACACTTTCTTCAGAATCGATTATCTTACCGATGGTATCAATCAACTCTCTTACATCGTACCCTTTTCTGAGGACACTGGAATAACCTATAAGCATAAGGTCGCGTCTTACCTGTACTGCAGTAATGTGAAGACGGGCGGCAAGGTCATGCGAGAATATGAAATTCCTTTTTTCATTGAGGCATCCCAGAAGGGTCCTTCTGTATTCGCTAAGCCTTTCTACTGTTTTTCCTGGTAGTTTCATCATAAATTAGTTGATTTTAATGGCATGATATAGTCCTTTACGACAGGTATGCAGCGGATAACCCATGTTTCAGCTATTTAATTGTTTCTTCGGTAATCTTATGGTAAAAACTGTACCTACATCCGGTGTACTGTCAACATTAATGGTTCCGTGATAAAGTTCGATGACTTTCCTGACAATTGATAATCCGAGCCCGCTGCCGGATATGTTTCTTGTCTTTTCATTTCTTATCCTGACAAATTCCGTAAACAGGTTTGCGATATCATCATGGGTTATGCCTATTCCCGTATCCGAGAAAATAATGATCGCCTCCCCGTCTGAAGAATCAATTGTTATAACAGCTTTCCCTCCCACCTTGTTGTACTTTACAGCATTTGAAATGAGGTTATTGAAAATAATCTCCATATCATCAGGATCAGCCATGACCAGGACATCTGATTTGCCATCGAGATCTATACTTACATCCATCTGAATTGCATAGGGACGAACAGTGACTATCGCCTCAGAAGCGACCTCTGAAAGATTTACCTCCTGGATCTTCTCTTCTTTTCTCTCAAGACGTATTTTCGTGAAATCCAGGAGATCCATTATCAGACTCCGCATACCCTGGATCCGCTGAAGAGATCTCTCTATTGGGGTGGCATAATCCTCAATCCTGTCTCCTGCCTGTTTCTCCTGCATCATCCTCAGGTACCCTTCAAGAGCGTTAAGAGGAGCTTTAAGTTCATGGGAAAGAACAGAAAGGAACTGATATCTGATCTTTTTGCCCTCCTGATTCATCTTATGGGTAATCCTTTTAAGGTATTGCTGCTTGGTGATATTTTCTATGCTCGATTTAAGTTCCTGGGGTGTGAACGGTTTGGGTATAAAATCAATGGCCCCGTCGCGGGTAGCACGTATTGCAACATCAAGTGAAGCATAAGAGGTTATCATGGCAACGACGATATCGTAATTTCTTTTCCTGATATATTCAAGTACCTCGACTCCCTGAATCCCGGGCAATTTATTATCCAGAAGAAGTATATCGGGTTTATCGCGTTCGAGTATTGTGATACCATCCTCACCGGTTGCGGCTTCTACGACCTCAAACGTATAATCCTCATCCATAAATGGATAGGTAACATGGAAGTTGTTAAGTATCCTTATAACTCCCGAACGGATACCCGGCTCATCATCAATTACGAGCACTTTTAAAACTGCCATACTAAAGTTTTAAGAGTTTCATAACCTCCTGGTCAAGCTGTTCAGCTCTTATTCCCTTTTCAAGATACCTGTCTGCCCTGATCCACGACTTCTCAAGATCAGAATCGATACTGAATGAGAGCCCGGTTTCCCGCGATACGGCTGTGGCCAGGATAACAGGTACTTCCGGATATTTTCCCTTCATTTTATAACAGAGAATAAATCCGCTGTCGTCGTTCTCCATCATAAGATCAAAAATTGCAAGATCGGGTTTAAATCTGGCAATAATCGATTCAGCCTCAGCCTGGCTACCGGCTGCCATGGTCCGGTAGCCAGCC
>VFSW01003392.1_pt1 | contig 23918 bp, 16 predicted proteins | sample 5358111 | NCBI WGS metagenome assembly VFSW01 (sample SAMN11554181, study PRJNA540505) | mine drainage metagenome | isolation source: sediment from site ElyBrook_90M | place: USA: Ely Copper Mine, Vershire, VT | collected 2017
GTGCAAGGGGGCGCCATTGCGCCGCTTGAAGCGTCCGCGCGGGCGGGCCGGGGGAATAGACGCTCGAGACTCGGCGGCCGAAGCAATAAGGCCAACTATTCGGCGCCGGGAGGAGCACGCGGGATCCTAAGAATAACGAGCCAAGTCGAGGCGCGGATTGAATCGTATTTCTTACAAATAATCACAAGGTACTATTGACACCTTTTGCGTCTCTCGATAAGAATTGGCGCATACTGTATTTGTTGCAGCGGAATGAAAATGGGGATATAATCGAGGCAAAGTTCAGGAGTCTTAGTCGAGGTTTTGTTAGAAACAGGAGTCTCTATGCACCCCAGACATTTCTTAGGTATTTGTGCCGCGTTCGCCGTATTTCTTGTGGCGCTCGGTTTCCTTGCCCCCCGCGCGGCTTTTGGGCAGGAAGTGACGGCGGCGATAGTTGGACGGATTACGGATCCATCGGGAGCGCCGGTCCCCAATGTAAAGGTGACGGCGACGGATAAGGATCGCGGCACCACTTGGCCGACGGTGACGAACTCGGACGGCGCCTACAATCTTCCGCGCCTGCCGGTGGGCACCTATAACGTCAAAGTGGAAGCGGAGGGATTTCAAGTCCAGCAGGTCGCCAACGTACTGTTGGTTCTGAATCAGACTGGCCGGCTCGATTTCACGCTTCAGATCGGTAGCGTGACGCAAACGGTGGACGTGACCGGCGCGGCGCCGATTTTGAAAACGGATTCGACGCAGTTGGACACCATCATCAACGCGCGCACGAACGAGGCTCTTCCCCTGGCGACCCGCAACTACGTTCAGTTGACGCTTCTGGCGCCCGGAGCCGTGTTCACCAACCCCTCCGAGTTCACGGGACCGGAGGCGAGCTTCAACGGCGGCCGGCCGTACATTAACGGCAATCGCGAACAGACCAACAACTTCCTCCTCGACGGAATGGACAATAACCAAGTCTCGGAGAACGCCGTGGCGTACACGCCCAGCCCGGACGCCATCGAAGAGTTCAACATGATCACCCAGAACGCCTCGGCCGAGTTCGGCAACTTCATGGGCGGCATCATCAGCGTGAGCACGAAGGCGGGCACGAACCAGTACCACGGCGACCTTTTCGAATTTATCCGGAACGACGCGCTCAACGCCAACAATTGGGGCAATAACTGGAACGGCCTCGCCCGGCCCCTGCTGCGCTGGAACGAGTTCGGCGGCACTTTCGGCGGTCCGATCATCAAGAACAAGTTATTCGTCTTCGGCGATTACCAAGGATCTCGCTTCGATCAGCCTTCCACCAGCAGCGCGTTCACGGTTTTGACTCCGGCCGAACGAGCCGGGAACTTCTCGCAATTGCTCGCCGGCGGCACGCAGCTCACTTATCCGGGCACCAAGACTCCGATTCCCGGCAATATTCTTCCGGCGAGTCTACTGAGCACGCAAGCTTCTTCGATCGTAAATTCGTCGCTGTATCCGCTGCCGGTGAACGGCAACCTCACCAACAACTCGGTGAACACCACGCACAGTTCCACCAACCAGGATCAGGGCGACATTCGCGTGGATTACGCCCCCACGGATAGCGACCACGTTTACGGCCGGTACTCGCAGGCGCACATTCTGCAGCCCACTACCAACAGCATCGCGCTGTTGTACAACACGGCGAACAGCATCCCGTCGTACAACGGGGTTCTGGACTATACAAAGACGTTCAGCCCGAGCTTCGTGAACGACTTCCGCGGCGGCGTCAATTACACGCCCGTCACCACCGGCACGTTGACCGGCAGCGCATTCAGCGCGCAAAGTGTCGGCATCCCCGGCGTTCCCACCAACGTCCTGCCCGGCATGGAGTTCAACACGGGCAATCTTTCGGGCAGCGGGATCGGCAATCCGGAGGTACTTGAGGAATTCGCCGACACAGTGATCCAAGTGGAAGACACCGCTCTCTATACCCACGGCAATCACACGATGCACATGGGCTTCCAGTATTTCCGCAACCGCATCGACACGTTCTATTCGGGCAATGCCGGCGTGGCGGGCCAATTCGATTTCTCCGGTCAATACACGGGCGCGGCGGAGGCCGACTTCATGGCCGGCCTGCCAACCGAAGTTCAGGGCGGAATCGCCGGCGGCACGTGGGGCCAGCGCAATAGCGTCGGGGCGCTTTTCTTCCAGGACGACTGGCGGGTTACTCCCACGCTGACCATCAACTATGGCCTGCGCTACGAAATCAACACTCCGTGGCAGGAAGTTCATAATCGCCAGGCTAACTTCGGTCTTCTTAACGGCCAGGAGTATCTGGCCGGAAGTAACTGCCCGTATCAGAACTGCGAGGCGCTTTACAACCAATACAACGGGATCACGAACTTTCAACCCCGGCTCGGCATCGCCTGGACCCCGATGAAGAACACCGTCATCCGGACGGCGTATACCTCGTCCAGCTTCCTGGAAGGAACGGGCACGAATCTGCGCCTGACCTTGAACTCGCCGTTCGCCACCGAACACGACATCAAGTACAACCAGAACCAGACGCCTTCGACGCTCGCCCAGGGCTATCTCCCCTTCGAGAGCAACCCCGGCAATCAACTTCAGGGCGCCTCCATCCGCGTCTGGGATCCCAACATTCGCCCGGCCGTTTCGCAGCAGTGGAACTTCACAGTCCAGCATCAATTCAACAGCAGCATGACGTTTCAGATCGGCTATGTCGGCCAGCACAATACCAATCTGATGGTTCCCATCTGGGCCTCCCAGAGTCTACTGGGCGCCAACGGCGTGGTGTCGCCGGGTTACTACCTGTCGGGCAATCCGACGCTGCAAAACGAGATCGGCGTCGCGAAACTCACCCAGTCCTCGGCCAATCAGTCGTACAACGCCATGCAAGCTACCTTGCAAAAGCGCTATAGCAACGGCCTGGAATTTCAGATCAACTACACTTACTCCAAGTGCATGACCAACTCGATCGGCTACTACGGCGGCGGCGGCCAGGCGAACACCGGCATTTACTATTGGCCGAACGCTTACGACGGAGCCTCGCAGAACGGCCCGTGTTATTACGACGCCACGAACGTGGTCAACGGCTACATCACTTACGACATCCCCGTCGGACGCGGCCGCATGTTTGGAAACAACATGAACAAAGTGGCGAACGCCCTGGTGGGCGGCTGGCAAGTGAACGCCATCCCGACCTTCCGCGGAGGGTTCCCGTACACGATCGGCAACTACACCGACACCTCCAACACCGGCGCTCCGGAGCCCCGCGCCAATTGCATCGCGCCGCCGCACGTCTTCGGTACGATGAATTCGCCCACCGGAGGCTACCAGTGGTTCGACCCGAACTCCTACGCCTCGCCCGCTACCGGAACGTTTGGGAACTGCGGCGTTGGAACGGTTCGCGGCCCTGGCATCAGCACGGTCGATCTCAGTCTGACGAAGACATTCGCCATCACCGAACGCCAAAGCTTGGAGTTCCGGGCGGAGGCGATCAATCTGACCAACACCGTGATTCTGAATTCGCCCAACACGAACGTTCCCGGCCCCGTGGTCAGCCAAGGGAATTTCGGCATCGGCAACTTCGGACTGATCACCAGTTCGCAAGGCGAGCGCGAAATTCAGTTCGCCTTGAAGTATCACTTCTAAATCGCGTCGAAATCGCGCTCTCGATCGGAGCCGCGGCCTTCACGGGCTCGCGGCTCTTTTCGTCTTGGAGGCGCGGCGGGCGTGGTATTCTTGGATTTAGGCGCTGCGCACTCGGGCGCGCTCCGATCCGTCCATGCGGCTTTCGATTTTACCCCTGGTTTGTTTGTGTATCCCGATCGCGGCCCAGGACGGCGGCGATCTGTTCGACAAGGCTCCGCCGGAAGTGGATGCGGCGCTTCGCGCGCGCGTCAAGACGTTCTTTCAATTGCATACGGAGGGTAAGTTCCGCGCCGCCGACGCCCTGGTGGCCGACGACAGCAAAGACAACTTTTTCGCCGCTCAGAAGACCCGATACAAGGGCTTCGAGATCGGCAAGATCTCGTATACGGAGAACTTCACCAAAGCCACGGCCGTCGTCGCCTGTAATTCCGAGTGGGCGTTTCAGGGGATGCGGGTTCCCGTCGTGATTCCCATTACCAGTTACTGGAAGATCGAGAAGGGGGATTGGTATTGGTACACTCCGCCGCCCGGTCCGGTTCAAACCGCCTTCGGCACTATGCACTACGACGACCCCTCGGCCAAGACGCCCGTCATCCCCGCCAATCCCGGCGCGCTTGCTTCGGGGATTCTCGGGCAGGTGAGAGCGTCGCGGCGGCAAGTGGATCTTCCTTCCGACAAAGCGGCGCACGAAGAAGTTCAGATTGAAAATGGAATGCCCGGCCACATCCATTTGGAGTTAGAGTGCAAGGCGTTCGAGGGATTGAAGGTCAGTTTGGACAAGACGGATCTGGACGCGCACGGCCACGCCACGCTGACCGTCGATTTCGATCCGGTGATTCGATCGATGAAGCCGCCGGTTCTGGCGCGGATTCTGATTTCGCCCACCGGACAAGTCATTCCGGTGCGGATCGAATTCGCGGCGGCCACTCCCGTCAAACCGAACTGAGCCGGCCTACCGGGTTGGCACTCCACCTGCTCTTCCGTTCCCCGGAGGCCGCTTTTGATTTCCAATCTTCACATCATGCCCCCGCCAACGGGCGCCAATACGTTACCCACCGTGAGCACGGGTTCCCCCGCAAGTACCGGCGAATCACTCGCTCAGGAGTTCGCCACGGCGTTCTCTTCGGCGCTGGAAAATCTCGGCATCAATCCTTCGGGTTTGAAAATCAGCGGGGGCGCTACGGCGGCGCCGGGGCAATTTTCCGTCACTTTCACCCTGCCCGGCAATGTTTCGCCGATGAACACCGTTCCAAGCACGGTCACGCCGCCGACGGCCGCCACGCCCGCCGCGACAACCGCTACGCCAGCCGCCGCGGTGGCCGCGCCAGTCACGAGCCCGCTTCCGGCAACGTCAACGACTACTCACTGGTACGCTCCCAACGCGGCCGACGACGCGTATTGGAGCGCCCAGCCGCCCGCCGTCCAACAACTTCGCGAGCTAACGAGCGAATCGCAACGCCAGGCGCTGGCGGCGACGCTGACCTCGCAGGGATATAAGATCGACGTCCCGATTATGGTTTGGGGTTGGGACGCGGCAAAGGTCACCTCCCTTCGACAAGGTTACGGTTATACCTGGGTTCCGGCGATGGGCCAGGCGCCGATTCAGGTTGCACCGGGGCTGACGGAGCCGGGACTGACCGCCTACAATCCCAACAATCCGCCTCCCGGATCTATCGCGGTCCCTCCCTCCGCGGCCGGCAGCGCGTTCGTTTAGCCCGGCCGTCAATATTTGGCCAGGAATTGCGTCAGACCCGGCTCCAGCGCTTGGCGCTGGCCAATGCAGACGTCGATTCGTTCGATCACCTGCGCCAGCGTTCTCGGGCCGCCTGTATACTTCTTCACGCGGTCCTCGAAGAAGTCCTTCACTTCGTCGCGGCGCTTGGCGTCGCAGAACGCCTCGCCGGCGGCCGGAAAATTCGCCGCGAAGTCCTCGCCCACCTCTCTCGGCACGTGGGCGGCTAAGGCGTCGATATTCTTGCGCACAAATTCAAACGGCAGATCCCGGGTCTCCGGGTAGCTCAAAGGCCCGAACAGAAGCGCGAAGAACGATTCGCGCGCGTCGAATTCGCCCGTCGTCAGTAGCGCCATCGCTTGTCCGGCGATCTTGGGATCGCGGAACGACCCCAACGCATCGAACAGCACGGATCGCACCCGCCGGTCTTTTTCGGCCCGCACCGCCGCCAGCAGCCGGTCGAACAGAGCCTGATCGCCGAACTCGGCCGCCGTTTCCAGAACGCCGCCCAACATATTGGGATCCACCGCCGAGCGGTCGTTCAGCCATTTCCGCGCCAGAGTTCCCGCCTGATCCACCAGCGTCTTTTCCTCGCCCACGCTGGCGACGAACGGAACCAGATCGCGGCGCAATAGCCGGGTATCGTCGTCGTCTCCGGGACGCGGGTTCCAGCCGAGAGAAGCCGCTCTCGCCCCGAACACGTCGCGGATGAACTTCGCGCCCTTGGCACGCAAATCCCGGGGGATGTAATCGGACTTCAGCATCTGGGCGATTCCCGCCGCTTCCTCCACCACTTGCCGATGCGTGTCTTCGCTGAACTGCGGAACGAGCCCCAGCGCAGTCGCCGGTGAGACGTCGCCGGTGGCGACCAATGAGCCCGCGTTCCCCAATTCCCCCGTCCGTTCGGCCAGCGTGAGGTGAGCGCCGCCGTCCGCCAGCGCCCTCGCCAGCAGGTCACCGGCATAGCGGACACGGTAATAGCCGTTCTCTCCGCCGTTGGGAAGCACCCAGGCCGGACAGCCGGACGCATGCTTCAGTTCCACCTCCGTCTTCGGATCCGTCATCAGTTCGCACTGGTTCGCCGGAGCGCCGCCCGCGTCGTATTTCAAGCACACGGGAATCCGCCACAGCTCATGGGCCGAACCCGGAGACCCGATCGGGAGAGACCGCTTCTGGCTCAGTTCGACCTTCGCCTTGCCATCCGCACAGTCGAGCGAAACCGTCACCAGCGGGACACCTGCCTGGTCCAAAAACGAATTGAAGTCCGGGGCGATGTTCTTCCCCGCCGCCTCGCCGATGGCCGCCAGAAACTCCGCGGTCGTCGCGTTCCCGCCGGCGTAGCGCTTCATATAAATGCGCACGCCGTCGCGGAACCGCTCGCTTCCGATCCAGTTTTCGAACATGTTGATGACGGCCGCGCCCTTCTGGTAGGTGATGCCGTCGAAGGCGTTGGCGATGTCGTTGTCGGATTCGATCGGCTGCCGGATTTTCCGCGCCGACACCAGGCTATCCAACCGCATGGCGCCCTGGCTCTCCTCCACTCGCGACACGTCTTCGTTCCATTCCGGCTTCCACTCGCCGGTGATCTTGGTTTCCATCCACGTCGCGAACGCCTCGTTCAGCCAGATCTCGTTCCACCACGCCGTCGTCACCAGATCGCCGAACCATTGATGCGCCATTTCGTGCGCGGCCGTTTCGGCGAACTCGCGCTGGCGCAGGATCGTGTCGCTCTCCGGCTTCGACAGCAGCAGACTCTGCCCATAAGTGATGAGGCCGACGTTCTCCATGGCGAAATCGCTGATCGGCATGGCGATGCTGTCCAGTTTCTCGAACGGATACGGCGACCCGAAATATTCCTCCAGCCGCTGCAGCAATTGCGGAATCGCCTCTACCGCGTACTTGGCCTCGCCCGCGCGTCCTTTGGGTGTAATTACGCGGAGGGGCGTCTTGCCTACTTTGCCCGCGCTCACCGCCTCAAACGGACCGGCGGCGAAGGCTACCAGATAACTGGGCAGCGGCGCGGTCTCGCGGAAGCGCACGGTCTTCATGCCGCCCGCTTCGTCCTTCTCCGATTCTACCGGCGTGTTCGACAACGCCATGTCGCTCTTACGCACGCGCATCGTCACGCGCCACGGCACTTTATAATTCGGCTCGTCGAAACAAGGGAACGCGCGCCGCGCGTCGGTGGGTTCGAACTGTGTGTACACGTACCAGTTCTCGCCTTCCTTTAGTTGAAAGACGCCGGCGCTGCTGTTGCGGCTGATCGCGCCCGAATAGGCGACATGCAGGACGCCCTTGCCCGAAACTTCCTCGGGAAATTCGAAACCGACGAATTGCTCGCCTCCGGGCGTAGAATGAGCCTCGAGTTTCTTGCCGTTCCAATCGAGAACCGCGGATTGAATATGGAGCGCCTCCGCGTTCAGCCAAAGTAGCCGGGTGCTCTTCAAGAACGCGACATCGATGTCCACGTTTCCGGAGAAGGTATCGCTGCCCGGCTCCACGGTCACACTTACGGCGTAGCGGACTGGCTTCGCAACGGAGGGAAGACGCAACGTGGGAGGTTGCGGCGCCGCCATTGCAAAGACCGCCGCGGCGAGAAATCCGGCCAAGAGCTCTCTCACTTGTCCGAGGCCTTAGTTTTCCAACTGCGCATTCATCGTGATCTTCGCCTTAAATAGTTTGGAAATCGGGCATCCGCCTTCGGCCGCCTCCGCCGCCTTTTGAAACGCCGCCGCGTCCGCGCCGGGAACCTTCGCCTTCACTTCCAGGTGGCTTTCGGTGATTGAAAATCCCGCGCCATCCTTACTCAGCGTCACGGTGGCCGACGTCTCGATTTTCTCCGGCTTCATGCCCGCCTCGCCGAGAATCACCGACAGCGCCATGGAGAAACACCCCGCGTGCGCCGCCGCCACCAGTTCCTCGGGGTTCGTTCCAACCCCGTCCTCAAAACGCGTCTTAAACGAATATTGCGCATCCTTCAGAAGGCCGCTCTGCGTCGAAATCGCGCCCTTGCCGTCCATGATGCCGCCAGTCCACACCGCCGATGCTGTTCTCTTCATAGCTCCAGCTTAACGCGGGCCCCAGCCGTCCGCCGTCCTCCGCCGGTCTCGAATATACTCAGACCATGTTCCGTCCCACGCTCCCACTCTTTCTCCGAGGCCGGCGCTAATGGACCGCCGCCAATTCCTGCAAGCCGGCGCGCTCGGCCTGGCGCTCGGCGCCGCCGGTGGTCCGGCCCTCGCCTTCGACGACCAGAAGAAACGCCGCGTCGGCCTTATCGGCTGCGGCTGGTACGGCAAGATCGATCTGCTCCGTCTGATCCAGATCTCGCCCGTCGATGTCGTCTCGCTTTGCGACGTGGATCGCAATATGCTCGCCGACGCCGCCGAGATCGTTTCCACCCGGCAGCTTTCCAAGAAGAAGCCGCGGATGTTCCACGACTACCGCCAGATGCTGGCCGAGAAGGACCTCGACATCGTACTGATCGGAACGCCCGATCATTGGCACGCCCTCGCCATGATCGAAGCCGCTAAGAGCGGCGCCGATATCTATGTGCAGAAGCCCATCAGCGCCGACGCCGCCGAGGGCCGCGCCATGCTCGCCGCCGCGCGCAAGTACGGCCGCGTGGTTCAGGTGGGCACGCAGCGCCGCAGCACTCCGCACCTCATCGAAGCGCGCGACCGTTTTCTGAACGAAGGGAAACTCGGCAAAATCGGTCTCGTGGAAATTTACTGTTACTACCACATGCGCGCCACCGCGAACCCGCCCGACACCGCTCCGCCGGCCAACCTCGATTACGAAATGTGGACCGGCCCCGCGCCGATGCGCCCCTACAACTCCCTGGTGCATCCCCGCGGCTGGCGCGCGTTTATGGAGTATGGAAACGGCATCGTGGGCGACATGTGCGTTCACATGCTCGACATGACGCGCTGGATGCTCAATCTCGGCTGGCCCACGCGGATCGCCTCCACCGGCGGCATTCTCGTCGACAAGGCGAGCAAGGCCGACATCTCCGATACTCAAACCGCCACGTTCGATTTTCCCGATCTGCGCGTCGTATGGCAGCATCGCAGTTGGGGCGCGGCGCCCGACGAGAAGTATCCGTGGGCCGCGACGTTTTACGGAGAAAAGGGCACGCTCAAGGCCGGCGTCTTCGGATACGACTTCACGCCCATTGGAGGCGGCCAGGCCGTCCATCGCGACGTCACCTACGAGTTTGAGAAGTATCCCATCGATAGAACCGAAAAGGATCTGGAGCGCCACGTCGCCCCGGCCGAGCGCTACCATATGCTGAACCTGCTCGCCGCGATCGACGCGCGCTCCAAACCCGTCGCCGACATCGAGCAAGGCTACATCTCCACCACCTCGTGCATCCTCGCCAACAACGCCATGCAACTGGGCCGTACGCTCGCATGGGACCCGCAAACGCACAGCGTCGCCGGGGACGAGGAAGCGAACCGCATGCTGCATCGCCCCTATCGCGCACCCTGGGTTCACCCCGAGTTCGACACGGTCTAACTTTCGGCGATTCCGGCCTTGCGAAACACCGCGCGGCCCGCCTCCAGGCAGAGCTTCGCGCTTTCGGCCGGCGGCATCTCTTTCAAGCCGCGCCCGAACACCTCGACGCTGAGCGAATCCTCATAGCCGATCTTTTGCAGCGCCTGCAGAAAACCGGTTAAGTCGATCACGCCTTCCCCCGGAAGCAGCCGCTCATTGTCGCGAACCTGATCCGGCGGCAGCTTCGCGGAGTCGTCGAAATGCACCACGACGATCCGCTCCTTGCCCGCCGCGAGAATATCGGCCACCGTTCCTCCGGCGTGATACCAGTGCCAGGCGTCCAGCGTCAGCCCGACGTTCGGCCCGCACTCTTTGGCGAAATCGAGCATCTCGTCCATCTTCCAAATGAACTCGTGCGGGAATTGCTTCCGCAGGTGCAGCGGCCCCAGGAATTCCAGGCCCAAGCGGCAATGCGATCGCGCCAGAACGTGCGCGCAAGCCGTGAACCGCTCCTTGTAGAGCCGGCGCAATTCGGCCTTCGGCGTTTCGCTCGACGGCATGATATACGTCATCATCCGTGGGCAACCCATCGCCGCCGCAAACGGCGCCGCGTCCTCCAACTCCCTTAGGCCCGCGCGAAACGTCACGTCGTCTTTGCGGAACTCGACTGGCAGATTGACGAACGCCGGCTTCAGCCGCAGCTCCGCCAATAGGCTTCGCGTGCGGTCCAATCCTTCCGCCATCGCCGGCTCCAGCATCGCGTCCACGCCCAAGAATCCGGTCTTCGAGGCCAGACGCGCGAACTCCGGCCATGAGAGGCGCCCGCCGATCGGCACCGCGTTTAGGGAAAGGTACATGTGTTCCGCTCTTTCAAACTATATCGTCATTGGCGTGGCGGCCGTTATTTGCAAATCTTTTACATCCTGGGCATTCCCGCGCGCCGCGGTCCGATTTAACATGGAGCCAGGTCCTATGAAAAAGTGGTTTGGCGGAATCGTCGTGGTGTTTGCCCTCGCCGTTTGCGGCTTCGCGCAAGCGCCGGTGGTCTCCCAGGGGGGCGTGGTGAACGGAGCCAGCTTCGCCCGCGATCAACCCGATAAGCGCGTCGCACCGGGATCGATCATTTCCATTTTCGGATCGAATCTCGCGGCCTCGCCCGCTTTCGCCGACTCGATTCCCATTTCGACGGCGCTGGGCGACGTGCAGTCGGTCACCTTCAACGGCATCGCGGCTCCCATCATCTTCGCCGCGCCCGGACAAATCAATGTTCAGCTTCCTTGGGAGGAAGTCGCGCCCTCCGGAGGAACCACGAACGTTCCCGTCGTCGTCACCCGCAAATCCAACGGCGCTTCGCAACCGGTGCAGACCCCGATCGGCATGTATTCGCCCGGCATCTTCACCGCTCCCGCGAGCGGCGCCGGCCAGGCCCTGGCGTTGATCTTCCCCGACAACGCGATCGCCGGACCGGTAGGCTCGATCCCCGGCCGCACCACGCGCCCCGCAAAACCCGGCGACATACTGCAGATTTATGCCACCGGTCTGGGACCCGTCACGTCCACGCCGAACGATGGCGCGAGTCCGGCGGGTACGGCCAACACGACCACGAAACCCGTTGTGAAGATCGGCGATGTCACGGCATCGGTCCAATTCTCGGGCTTGGCCCCCGGCTTCGTGGGACTGTATCAGGTGAACATTGAAGTGCCGTCGGGCGCGCCCATCGGCGACGCGGTTTCGCTTCAGATCCAAATCGGCGGCGTCACCTCCACGAGCCAGGCGACCATTGCCGTCGCGCAGTAGAGCCGGGGAGAATTTCGAGATGACCACACTTCCCATCGCTCCGGCGTTCCGCGTGTTTGCCGCGCCGGCAACGTGGCGGCCCGCGCAGACGCTGGAACGCGCCGCGGCACTCGGACTTTTCCTGCTCGCGCTGCCCGTCGTCGGTCTCGCCGCCGCCGTCGTTTGGATCTTGTCCGGCCGCCCACCCTTCATCGCGCATCGCCGCCTGGGAGTGGGCGGTTCGATTCTGTGGGTGCTCAAGCTTCGCACGATGTGGAGTGGACGCGTCCGCGCTCCTTTCCAACTGGTGGAGCGCGTGAAGACCGGGCCGGCGAAAACCCGCAAGAATCGTTGTGACCCGCGCGTCACGAGCAGGTTCGCCGCCTTCTGCCGCCGTTATTCGATCGACGAACTGCCGCAGCTTCTACAGGTCGCGCGGGGCGAGTTGGCATTGGTCGGCCCGCGCCCCATCACCGCCGTCGAGTTCGACGTTCACTACGCCGAGGCTGCGCCCGAGATCCTGTGCGTCACGCCCGGCATCACCGGATTGTGGCAGATCAAAGGACGCAGCCGCCTGAATTACTCCCAGCGCCGCCGCCTCGATCTGTTTCTCGTTCGCAAGCTCTCGCCGTTTCTCTACGCCTACATCCTTATCCAAACTCCTCTGCGCGTACTCACCGGCCGCGGAGCCTGGTGATCCGTACTAGCCGCCCCCGCCCGCCGCGCGAATCTCTTTCAACGTCTCCGCGACTTCCTTGTGCTTGTCCCCGTCCCGTTCCACCGCCGCCTCCGCCTCGCGCTCCGCTTCCGCGCGCCGGCCGGTTATCCAGAGCAGCTTTGCCAGCGTCCAATGCGGCTTAAACCAATTCGGCGCCGCCGCGATCGCCGCCCGCAAGCTTCGCTCCGTGCTCAACACATCGTTTTGACTGCCGAACAACACTGCCAGAAAATAGAACGCGTTCTGCCGTTGTTCCGGATCGTTACATGCCCGCAGCGCCGCATCCATCGCCTGCCTGCCCGCCAGCGCGGCCGGCAGCGCGTTTTTCTCCGTGCCCGAATACCGCGCCATCGCGCGCGAATAGTAGAGATCGCTGCTGACGCCGGGCGACTCCCATCTCCTCACCGCCGCGTAGTCTTCGATCGCATGTGTCAAATCCCCATGCCCAATCGCCCCCTGCGTTTGTGCGAGAAAATAGTCCGAGGTGGCCAGACGAACGCCGTACCACCCGCACAAACCCGCGAGCGCCACCCCGCCGGCCGCCATCGCATAGCGCCGCACCGCGCCCGACGGCTTGGGATTCCCACGAACCAACATGGTGATCGCCAAATAAAAGAAAAATGCCGTCGGCAACGTGAACGCCGAAAACTGAAGACAGACGACCATCGCCACCAGGGCTGCGCCTACGAACACCTCCGGCGGTTCCCGAGCTTTCCACGCCAGCGCGAGTCCGAGCGCCGTCATCGCCGCGAGGCCGGCAAATCCAAACAGTCCTTGTTCATCCAACGCATCCAGGAAAATGTTATGCGGCGATTCGTGATAAAAGTCCGGATAGGCTCTCGCCAATTCGAGCGACTGGAAGCGCGGGAACTCCGCTCCGAAAGTTTCCGGCCCGTATCCGAACGGCAGACGCGCCGCGGCCATTCGCATAGCGTCGCGCCAAAGCGGCAGGCGCGCGCCGCCGCGTGGGTCTTCACTCACCCAATGTGCCCGCGCACGCAATCCCCGGCCCGCCGGCGAAATATAAAATATCGCCAGTGCGAACGTGAGCGCCGTGAACGCGTAGAACGCCTTCTTCCCGAACCGATAACCGGCGTGGAGCGCGAGCCACACGATCCCCGCGACAAGTCCCAACGCCGCCGATCTCGATCCGCTGAGAATCAACGCCAATCCCGCCATGATCGCGGCGCACCCTCCCGCGATCCGCCAGGTTCTTCCGCCATCGGCGCGTGCGAGCGCGAGTCCGGAGAAAATCACGAACAGAAGATAGGCCGCCAGATAGTTCGCATGGCCCAGCGTTCCCGGCGGCCGGACGATCGTGAACGCGCCTTCGCCCGCCCGGTAGCTCGACGCGGGAATCCACGGGTCCAGTCCAAAATATTGGAAGATCGCATAAATCGCGATCGCGCCTCCGGTGAGCGCGACCGTCCCCAACAGCGGTGTAAGAATCCCGCGGTTTCGACCCAGCGCTTCGGCGGCGAGGGCCGCGAACACCAGCAGAGCGATCTGCGTCACCGCTCCGAATCGCCTCCACTCCGTGCCGGAAAAAGAAAGGGCGGGGTGCGTCGAGAACGCCATTGCCGCAAGCAGCGCGGCGATCTGGACTCCGATCGCGATCGAAAAGATTCCGCGGAGTTCCGCCCGTCTCCCCAAGCCGAGAAAAATCGCGGCCATCGCCGCGGCGAGCAGAACCAGAATCTTCGGAGTCACGTCGAAATAAAAGAGCGCGCCGGGCGCGATGAGGATCGGAAGCAGTCCCGCGGCAAGGCAAAGCACGATCGCCATATACGCTACACTAGCTCAAGATCCGGACAGGAACTTCCATGTCGGAGCCGTTCGATGTATACGAGTACGCGGCTTATTTGCGGGCAAGGTGGAGATTCTTCGCGATCGCCTGCGGTTGCGCCGCCGCGCTCGCCCTTCTGATCGGCCTTCTGCTTCCCAAACGGTACACAGCCACGGTGAACATCGTCATCGAGCCCGCGGGCGGCTCTCATTCCGCGAGCGTCGTCAGCCCGGTCTATCTGGAATCGCTGCGTACATACGAGACGTTCGCTTCGAGCGGCGTCACCTTCGAGCGCGCGGTGGACCGGTTTCACGTCCGCCAATCCTTCCCGGACGCATCCATGGAATCGCTGCAGCGAAAGATTCTGGAAGTCACGAAACTGCGCGACACGCGCATTCTGCAGATCGCCGCCACGTTGCCCGATCCGCGCCAGGCGCTGGCGTTCGCGCAATATATCGCCGAGCAGACGATCTTGCTGAGCCAATCCCTAACCGCCGACCTGGAGGGCGATTCCATGGCCGCCGCCGGCAAAGAACTCGCCGCGGCGAAGACCGCCCGCGACCGGGCGGAAGCGGAATGGGCCGCTTTCTCCGACAGCGGTTCCATCGACACGATGCAATACGAAATGTCCTCGCTCGTCGATCTGAAGTCCCGCCTCAACCGTCAAATGATGTCGGCAAATGTCGACGTCGCCGCCTTGCGGTCCCGCTCGGGAAGCTCGCGCAACGATTTGGCCGAGGCGGAAGCCAAGGCGGCGTTGCTCGAAAAACAATACGCCGCGGTCGAGCGCGAATTCGAGAGCAAGAACGCGCAAGTATCACGCGCCGTCTCCCGCCGCGATCTCTTGCAGGAAAACCTCGATTCGAGCCGCAAATTGTACGAAAGCGCCGAAGTCAAGGCCCAGGAAATCCGCGGCGCGGCGGGCCTCGAAGCAGAGCGTCTTAAGATTGTCGATCCCGGCGCCGTGCCCTCCCGTCCCAGTTCGCCGAAAATCCTTCGCAACGTCGAAGCGGCGCTTTTGCTGGCCCTCATCGCTTCGGCCATCTACCTCAGCCTCGCCTATACCGCGAACCGCCGGAACGGCCAGCCCGCCGCATCGTTCCGCCTTCGGGCTTAGGGCGCGAAATGGCGAATCGCGCCGCCGCCGGCCCTTCTCCACTGTGGCCCGCCGCGCTCATCGGCGCCTACACGTCGCTCATCGCTCTTGCCCCATCGCTGCCGGCGAAGATCCTGCTGGCGTTGCCGCTCGTTCTTGCGCCCCTGCTTTGGTGGTTGCTGGCGGTGCAGGCCAACTGGCTCGCACTCTTCTTTTTCGCGGCTCTTTTACTCCCGCCTCTTCCATTCGCCCTCGGCGACAACGGCCCGCATCCCGGCCTCGCCATTGCCGCCTTCGGCCTTGCTGCCGGAGCCTTGCGTTTCGATGAGTGGCGCGTTCATTTGGATTCGCTCTCTCGCCGCATGATGTTCTTCGCCGCCGTCCTGTTCGCCACCGTCCCCTTGGCGCTTCTTTATTCGGGCGAAGCCGTCGCCGCCGGAAGTCTCGCGCGCGTCGCGCTCTTCTGCATTTCCATCTACGTTTTTTTCTATGCGCGCTTCGGACCCGCCGCCGGAGCCTACGACGAATTCCGCGCCGTACGTTATCTCTTCCTCGCCGGCTCCGCTTCCGCCCTCTTCGCCTGCGTCGATTTCTATTTTCAGTTTCCTCCTCCCGCCGGCTACGGCCCGCAGTTCATTTGGCTCGCGTCGGGAATCTACCGCCGCGCGCAAGGCGTGTTCTACGAAGCCGGCGCGCTCGGCAACCTTTGCGCGTTCTTTCTGGTCCTGATCGCCGCCGTTCTCTTTCAACCGCGCGTCCGCAGGCCCCTATCGAGGCCCCTGTTGCTCGGAGGCGGTCTTCTATTTTCCACCGCGCTGCTGCTGTCCTTCTCCCGCTCTTCCCTCGTCAATCTCGCCGTCGGCCTTTCCGCCCTCCTTGCCCTGCATCGCAAACGAATCCGCTGGACAAGGTTCTTCGTCACAGCCGGGCTCGCCGCCGCGGCCGTCTCCCTCGCCGCCTTCGCCGTTGTTCCCGTCTTCGCCCAACTGGCTTGGACCCGCGTCTTCAATTCGTTCCGCTACTTCGTCGAGTCGCCCAACGCCATTCTTTCCGGACGCCTCGACAGTTGGTCGTACCTGCTCGCTTTCGTCTCCGAACATCCACTCTACGCGCTGCTCGGCATCGGCTACAAGACTCTACCCTACTCGCAGTTTCTCGGCAAGTCCGTCATCGCCGACAACTCGTACCTCAGTCTGTTCGTCGAAACCGGCGTCGTAGGCCTCGGCGCGATGCTCACGCTCAGCTACGCGATTCTCAAAGCCTCACGCCACGCCGCGCGATCTCCGGATGTCACCGCGTCGCTGTTTGGAACCTGGATGTTTTGCTTCTGGTGTGGAGAGATGGCCCAGATGATCTCGGGCGACGTCCTCACTTACTGGCGCCTCTTGCCTCTATATTTCTGGGCGCTCGCCGTAGCCGTGCGCAGCCGATGAACATCCTGTTTCTCGACCAGTTCGGCGGCCTCGGCGGAGCACAGCGCTGCCTTCTCGATCTGTTGCCCGGGATGGCTGCGCACGGCTGGACCGCGCACGTGGCAATTCCGGAAGACGGCCCGCTTGCCTCGAAAATTCGCGCCTCTGGCATCGCCGTCGATTCCATTACGTGCGGGCCCTACACGTCCACCCGCAAATCCTTCCTTGACGCCGCGAGATTCTGCCTCGAGACTCCCCAGCTCGCCCGTCGTATCGCTTCCCTCGCGACGTCGCAAGCGATCGATCTGCTCTATGTCAACGGCCCGCGGCTGCTGCCCGCGTCGGCGATCGCGGCGCGCCGGCTTCGTCTGCCGTTGCTCTTCCACTGCCATGTGCATCTTGGCCAGCCCGCCGCCATTCGCGCCGCCGGCTGGTCTCTAGCTGTCTCAAGCGCAACCACGATCGGCTGCTGTCACTTCGCCGCCGCGCCCTTACGCGCGTATGTGAATCCCGAAAAGCTCCACGTAATCTACAATGGCACGGACGATCTATCGCGCCCCAAATCCGCGCTCGATGGCCCTCCGCGGATCGCCATCGTCGGACGCATCGAGCCCGACAAGGGCCAGATGGACTTCGTCCTGGCCGCCCGAATTCTAAAGCCCCGCTTCCCCGATCTGCGCCTCCTCGTCGTCGGCGCGCCTTTGTTTTCCGGCGCCGCTTATTTCGATCGCGTACGCCAGGCGGCCGAAGGCCTTCCCGTCGAATTTCAGGGCTGGAGCGACGACATCGCGGAGACGCTTTCTCAAATCGCCGCGCTGATCGTGCCCTCGTTTCCAAACGACCCCAATCCACGCGTCATCCTGGAGGCGTTCTCCGCGCGCGTGCCCGTCGTTGCATTTCCATCGGGCGGAATCCCCGAAATTCTGACCGATGAAGAAACGGGTTTCCTCACCGTGGGCCGCGGTCCGGAAGCGCTGGCCGCGCGGATCGCGGACGTTCTTTCGATGCCCCCCGCGGACAGGGAAGCGGTCACGGCCCGCGCCCGCGCCGCCTGGGAACGCTCCTTCACGTTGGAGCGGTATCGCCGGGACATCGCCGCGCGCATCGCTCAAGCCGGATCGCGAACGGGCGCGTGAAGCAAAACGCGAAACAGGAATGCCGCGAGCGCCGCTAGCGCCGCCGCCACGCCCATCGTTGCCGGATATCCGTAGCGCCCGATCGCCCATCCCCCCACGAACGCCGCCAACATTCCGCCCAGCGAACTCACCACGAAATTCATCGCCGAAGCGCCATTCCGCTCGTGTTCGGCGACGCGGCCCATCAGCATGCTGAAGACGGCCGGACTGCTCATGTATTGAAACGCCATGTAGACCGGGTAGATCCAAACGGCGCCCCCGCCCGCCGGAGCGAGCGCGAGACAGGCCAGCGCGGCCGCCGCGGCAAGCTGCATCGCGGCTACGCCGGGTACCTCACCCAGCCACCGCAGTGCGGCCGGAGCCAAAAGAATCGCCCCCACCTGAACTAGTTGCGACGCTGAGAAAACCAGCCCGATTCTTTCCACGCTCAAATGCCCCCGCCGCGCGAAGTATGCGTTGAAAAACGGATTGAAAAGCCCCGTCGCGAAAATCCACACAAACAACGCCATCAGGAAGCGCCGGACGAACGCGGTTCGTGGATAGATCTTTTCATCCGTTGCCGGCGGCGGCGGCAAGCGGGCGCGGGCGACCGCCGGCGCCGCGAGCGCGATCAAGCCGCACGCCACAAGGAGCGCGGCCCTCTTGGCCTCGAGCGTCCCCAGCCAAAAAGGCCGGTGAGTGAAAATCCCCGGTAAACGTCCGGCCACCAATCCGCCCGCGACGCCGATTCCAATTCCCTGCGCAAACACCAGACTGAACGCAAAGCTCCGGTTTTTCTCGCTACTCAATCCCGCAACCGCCGGCGACAGACAAACCGCCCAGAGAGAAAAGAACGCGCCATTCAGGAAAGCCGTCGCGAGCATCGCGCCTTCTTGCGGAAAGATCGCCCGCAACGCCGAAGCGCCAGCGCCGCCAAGGATCGCCGCCAGCAGCGTGGTTCGCAACCCAACCTTGCGCGCCAGCGCCGCCGCGGGAAGGGCCGCGGCGAGTGTACCCGCCGTCATCGCGCCCGAAATCAACCCCATCGATTTCTCGTGGAAGCCGAGATCGAGCAGGTATAGATTATAGAGAACGAAGAACACGAACGCGCCTAAATCGAACAGCGCCGAAGCGAGCAGAAACCGGAGAAACGGCGCGCCCAAGTCCTTCCGGGCCCACCACCACTTCGCCCCCTCCCCCAGCGTCGGCGCCAGCGTGCGCGCGTGATGGACGATCCTCGCTCCCATCCACGCCAACTCCGGCACGCGCTTGCGCCATTTCTCTATCGCGCGATCTTCCTTGGGCGCTTCGTTGACGGCCAGCGTCTTCATCGGGAACACGCGCCGACGAAAGATCTCCGCTCGATCGGCCAACGATTCCACCAGCGCCAGATGCAGCCAAAGCTCGTGTTTGTTCGGCCGGAAAAGGTTCTCCACCGGCGCGAACGCGTACCGGTCGAGCCACAGCTTCGCATCGGACGGCAATCGATCCAGTTCCTCTTGCACGCCGCCCGGCAACTCGCACCCGAACCACTCCGCGGACAGCCGGAACACGATCGCCTCCAACCGCCGCAAACCCTCGGGATGGATCTCGTTCCATCGCGCCCAGAACGCGTCGTCTTCCAACCGTATTTGCAGAAAATTCGCGATCTCCCACGCGCGCTGCATTCGTGCGTCGCCTCTCAGCAAATGCAGCAACTGGTGCAGCGACGCGAAGGCGAGCGCGTCGGTGGGATCGAGAGTGGAGGTCCTCCGTCCACCGAAACCGCGTTCCACGCGCCGCTCCCAGAAGTCGTCGATCCCCGGCGCATGAATGCGTTCGAGCGCCGCGTCCCATAACAGGTAATGAATGTCCACGGCGATCGGCATCCGCGGATCGTGAAAATCGCCGCGCCACTCCCAATCGCTTGGACGTAACAGGGGCGGCAGATGCCGTCCTTCCGTCTCGCAATGCGGAAAGTAGCCGATCTCCACTAGCGCATCGAACGCCGCTTGAGCCGTTTCCTTCCGGCACCACAGATCGATGTCGCCCTGCGCCCGCCATAGCGGATCGGCGGTGAAATCCGGCGAATGGGTGAATCCCTTCAGCACCGCGAAGTCGATCCCGCGCCCCTCCAGCGCGCCGGCGATCTGCTCGAACTCCGTCATCAGCCGCGCGAACTTCAGCGCGTTCTTGCGGGCGTCTTCTTCGACGCGCTCGCGAACCTTCGGCGGCAGTGCGTCCCCGCACAGCGCCCCGAGCGTCAACGTAAGCTGCGAACGGTCGCAAAAACGGAGCGCGTCCTCCCAATCCCTCTCGCTCAACGCCTTCAATTTTTCGCGATCGGCGCCTCTGATTTGAAGCGCCTCCAGAACCGCCTGAGCACCCTTTGGGATCGCCACAGGATCTTAGAAATCCGCGCGCATCGCGATTTGGAGCCGTCTCGGATTGCCGGAGGAAAGAATGGCGCCGAAGAACGGTCCCAGATCCGGATACGGCCCCGGAATGCCCCAATTCGGGTTATTCAACAGATTAAACGACTCGGCCCGGAGCTCGAGTCCTACCCGTTCGCCGATCCGGAAGTGCCGGTGCAAGGACAGATCCACCACTTCGTTTCCAGGCCCGGGAATAATGTCGCGCCCCGCGTTGCCGTAAGTGTAAGGCGCCGGATTGCTGAAGGCGTTCGTATTGAACCAATGTTCGGCCGTGCGTTGGCTTGGCGGAAGGCTGACGCTCTGGCCAGGAACGATGTTCGGACGGTTGGGCGTTCCCGTATTCGCGAAGTCCGTGGCGATATAAAACGGATTCAACGGCGTGCCGTCCTGCAGCGTGATGACGCCGCTCATCTGCCACCCATTCAGCGCCGCCCTCAAAAAACGTGCGTTCGGAAAACTGTATACGAAAGCCGCACTCACTCGCCGCGGAACGTTGAAGAACGAAAGCCCGCGCTCCAACCGGAGGTTGTTCTCGTTCTGCGCTCCCACACCGTCGTATTGGCCCGCGAGAATGCTGTCGGCGTCGTCGATCGATTTCGACCACACATAGCTCGCCAGAAAAGACAACGAATGCGTCATCCGCTTCTCCGCTTTCAACTGCAGCGAATTGTACGACGAATTCGCGATATGCTTTCGCTGAAAAATCGTCCCCAGCTCCGGAAAAGGCCGCCGCGATTGCAGATCCCCCGGCCCCGGCGAAGGCGGAATATTCAGCCGGTCGAAACGGCCCAGGTGCGTCCCCTTGCTGCCGATGTAGTCCGCCTCGAACACGACGCCGCCGGCGAGTTCTTTCTGAAAGCCGCCATTCCATTGCTGCACGTAAGGTGTCGCCGCCTTCGCGTCCAGGCCGAAATAACTCGGGAACCCGGTGCCGCTCGTCTGCGGAAATCCGTTCTTCGTCGTCAGCACCGGCAGTCCCGTCCCGCTGGTCTCGTTCAATTGGGTCGTAATGCCGTTTAGAACCAAGTCGTAGGCCTCCACGGCGATCTCCTGACTGAAGTAGATCCCATATCCCGCCCGGAAAACCGCGTCCCCTCCCCGCGAAGCCAAACCCGGAAGCCGGTATGCAAGGCCCACGCGTGGAGCGAAATTCGTTCGATCCGGCGCCGTCGCCTTGTTCACCGGGATCAGCCGCGGAGGTTGAAGCCCCGTGGCATAATCCACATTCAGAAGCTGGTTCCGCGCGTCCGTATACGGCGACGTGTAATCGTACCGCAGGCCCAGATTCATCGTCAGCGCATCCGTAATCCGCCAGTCGTCCTGCGCGTATCCGGAATAGTTCGCCTGCCTAAGATACGCCTGCGCCGATCCCACCGTGCGCTGCGTGTCCAGCGGATAACCCAACAGAAAATCGGCGAACGCGTCGCCGGTGTTCGGGTTGGTTCCGTTCCCGGTAAATGCGCCCGTGTAGGTGTATTGTCCACGCACGGTCTGGCTCTGCAGGTAATTGAATTGAAAGTTCACCCAATCGAATCCGAACCTCCAATTATGCCGCCCTTTGGTCCGGGAGATCGCCTCCGACACGCTCCATGTGTTGTCTCGCTGCACCTGAGGAAGCGTCGGATCGTCGGTCACCGTCGAATAATCGGTCACAAAGAAATAGGGCAGCCCGTAAGCGAATGGATCCGTGGGCCCGCCGTTCAGGCCCAGTTCGGCCGCGACGTTTTGTTTAAACGCGCTTTGCGGAATGTCGAACACGCGCAGTCTCGTGAACGACAGCCGCGCTTCGTCGATCCAGTCCGCGCCCCCGTACGTGTACCCGATCGCCGCCTGCTGCGCCCTTACATTCTCCGTCGTCGCCCGCAAAGGAAACTGCCCTCCGATTCCTCCATCCTCGTTGTTGATCGTGTAGCGTCCAAACAGCGTCCCCGCGCGCCGGAACTGATGATCCAGTCTTCCCGAAACACTATCATTCCAATTTGTACTGGGCGTATTGTCGATATAATTTCCCGTCCCCGTGGGCGCGATGTTCGGCAGCGGTTCGTACTGAGCCAGATATTTGCTCGCGATCGGATCGATTCGCGACGCCGGAATCGTATCGCCCGCGAACGGCACGCGCCCGCCCGCCGCGCTTGCGCTTAGAGGATCGTAGATCGCGTTCCCGCCTTGGAAATTTCCGCCGCGCACCGCCGGTCCTGGGACGATTTGCGCCGAAGGCGTCGCGTTCTTCCCCCGCAGTCCTTCATAAGTGATGAAGAAATAAGTCGAGTGGACCGGCATCGGCCCTCCCAGCGAGGCTCCGAACTGATTGGTGCGGAAGATCGGCCGCGGCAACGAGGGACTCGAGAAATAGGTTTGCGCGTCCATGGCCTCGTTCTGGAAGAATTCGAACGCGCTGCCATGAAACTCCCGGCTTCCCGATTTGGTGGCCACATCCACCACGCCTCCGCCCGCTTGCGCGAAAGCCGCAGGCGACAGCGACGATTGGATATGGAACTCGTCCACCGATTCCAGCGGCGGCGTAATCACGATCGCAAACGTATTCCGATCCGTATTGTAAGCCCCATCCAGCAACTCCACGTTCATATAGGGCCGCGCCCCGTTGATCGGCGGATTCAGCGCCACCGAACCTCGCGAACCCGCCTGCACGTCGTTATCCAGGTCGTGAGTGAACCCGCCCAATTGCCCCGGAATCGCTCCCGGCCCTAGCGTCACCAGCGCGATCCCGTTTCTTTGGCTCAGCGGCAGCGCAATCCACGTCGGTGCGTCGAGCAAATACCCGATCGCGCTATCTTCCTTCTGCAGCGGCGTCACGTCCCCTTTCACCGTAACCGCGTCGCTCGCCTGTCCCACCTCCATCGTCAAGTCGATCTGCGCTTGCTGATTCACCTCCACCGCGATCCCCTTCAGCGTGAGCGTCCGAAACCCGGGCCGCTCCGCGGTCACCGAATATTCGCCCGGCGGCAGCTCGCTCGCCCGGTACGATCCCACGTCGTTCGTCTCCACCCGTCGTGAAAACCCGGTGCTCTCCTGCCGCACCGTGATCGCCACTCCGCGCATGGAAGCCGCCATTGGGTCGCGGACTTCTCCGGAAATCGATCCGGAAGATACTTGTCCCCACGCCGCGCCCGCCAGGAACAAAGGGAATAGCCGGACAGCGTGTTTCAACCGCTCCTCCGGACGAGTTCTTCCAGCCGCTCCACCGCCGGCGCTAGGTCGCGGTATCTCAGTTCGTAAACCCCCGCCGTCATCAGCCGGTCGACAGCCGCCCTTCTCTCCGTCGTGAACTCCAACTCCGACGGCCATACCACCGGGCTCAAACGCCTCCGCGCGTCTTCCTTCGGATACAGGATCAACTGCGCGTCGGCGCCGTACCGAGGTTGCCGGTCGAGAAAAACGACGTGATCCACCGCGCTCTCGAAATCTGTCTTGATGTCAAGAAGTTCCGACGTGCGGATCTCGATCGACGGATCTCCATTCGCGCGGATTCGCGGTTTCCGTCCTCCGACCTCGGGAAAAAGTTCCGCCGCGCTTTCCCGGAACCGCACCGTCTCGGGCGTCCCAATCACGGACCGCGTATTGTGCTTGCGCACCATCGAGCTGCAATCGTCGGACACGTAAGTCCATCCCCGGCGCGCGCAGGCATAAGCCAACGAAGTCTTTCCCGCCACCGAGTCCCCGCTCAACAGAACCCCGCTCCCCTCCATCGCCACGCACGCCGCGTGGAGTGAAACGAGCTACAGCG
>VFSW01003393.1_pt1 | contig 23916 bp, 34 predicted proteins | sample 5358111 | NCBI WGS metagenome assembly VFSW01 (sample SAMN11554181, study PRJNA540505) | mine drainage metagenome | isolation source: sediment from site ElyBrook_90M | place: USA: Ely Copper Mine, Vershire, VT | collected 2017
GTGTTGGAATTAGCGCCGTTTCCACCGGAGTTCGTCGTCCCCCCAACGCACGACCCAGATGCCCCGCCAGTACCGGCAGAACCACTAAACGGCCCACCACCTACGCCGCCCTTCGCAAGGATGCCGTCCGATGACGAGCCAGGTGCAGCGTTGGTCGTTTTGTTGAACCAAGTATCGGTGCCCGTTCCACCTGTCCCGCTGGTTCCTGTTCCAGCCGCCCCAGCAACTCCTATGCTGTAGTAGACAGTCGCGCCCGGCGTGAGCGTCATGTTGGTGTTGTCGGCATAGGCGCCACCGCCGCCGCCCTTGCCACCTCCAGATCCGCCAGTGGCTCCCGAGCCCGCACCACCGCCTGCACCAAGCCCTGCGATTGTATTGTTAGAATTGTTCCAGTCGGATGGCACCACGAATGAGCCGGCGCCCGACAAATAGAAGGTGGTGCCGTAGCCTGATGTCGCGCCTTTTGCACCGAGCAGAACGTTGAGAATGCCGCTCACGGTGTTGGCCAGTCGTGAGATACCCACGTCTCAAGAGCCGCTGTTGGCAGACGCGTTAGCTCATCTTCCATGGCGTTGGAGTGAGCGCGTAGAGCCTTGATGTGTTCCCAGATCGACTTCCCTTGCATCCATGCAGTGCGATGGGGCTCGGGCAGTTTATCCCCCGCAATGCCTGGGTACGTAAGTGCCAGATCTACCGCATAAGCGGTGAGGTTTGCCTGCTTGTACTGCGGGCAATAGGCCAGGATCTTCTCTCCAGCTTGCGCCTTCACTGATGCAATCAAACTCGCGCGGATTTGCTCGTAGTCCGGTTCCAGATACTTTCTAGTGACGACAACGCGGCCATTTGAATACGACGCGGTCTCGGCCGCGACTCCTGGTGAACCGAATGGCAGATTGCCTTCAAGGAAGCGATCAACCAGCACGGCATCGCCGCCCACCTGCGCACCAACGATGGCGCCAGTACGCACTTCCCCTTTGTATTCGATCTCGCGCGGCAGACCGTCCCAAGACATAATCTCCGCGCCAGTCGATTGGAGCACGAGAGAAACGCCAATCTTCTGCATCAGGTGAGCCCTGTTCCGCTGATGATCCAACTCGTGGATGCGAGCTTAATGGCTGTCGCCATGCCGCTAGCAGCCAGCGTCCGGCTGCCGGTGGTGCCCGCCCCAGCAAGCGTCAGAGTGTCGGACGTGATTGATATCGTGACGGTGTTGATCTGGTTGACGAACGTGATCACGGTCCCGACCTGATAGGGCACATTGGCATTGCTATCGATCGTGAATGTGCGCGCATTGTTATCGGCAGTAGGGTGCAGAATGCACTTGCCGTAATCCGAAAGCGTGGTCGTGTACGCGGCCGATTGCGAATTGATCGGGACGTTGCCGTAGTTCGACTGCACACTCCACGACGCCGCCGTCGTGCCTGATGTCAGGATGCAAACGATGTCGGCGGAAGACTGCGGCCCCATCACAAGGACCGCATTTCCACCAGACGAATTGACCGTCACAACGCCGGTTGAGTTGTTGACGATCGTGTAGGTTAGGCCGGTGAACAGCGTGGATGTGACCGGAAGAGTTACGGTTTGGGTGGTTGAGCCGGTGAAGTATTGAAACCGCGTGCTGGCAACCGTTAGAGTTGTCGTGCCTGCTGCTGTTGCAGTAGTCGTGTAGCCGTCCGCGAAATTCGGCGAAACGCCAGGGAGCGTCGTTGTAACTGTGGTGCCGTTGTCGGTAATCGACGACGTGGCCAGGGCGCTGGTGCCATTGCCCTTGTAGATGACGTTCGATGTCAGGGTAGCAAGGCCAGTACCGCCACCAGCAACCGGAAGGCCCGTAGCGTTGGTCAGTGTGAGTGAAGATGGCGTTCCGCCAGCGCCGTTAAACGCTACGAACGCACCCGCAGACCCGACGTTGACTGCAAGCGCCGTGGCAACACCAGTGCCAAACCCTGTGATCCCTGTCGATACAGGCAAGCCCGTGCAGCTTGTCAGAACGCCCGCGGACGGGGTTCCAAGCGCGGGCGTCGTGAATGACGGCGACGTCGTCATCGCGACGTTGCCGGTTCCACTGATCGTGTATTCCCCGACCACGCCTGAGTTGTTGAACAGCACTCTCGTATTGGTGCCGCTGGTGATCGTCGTCGAACCGATCGTGATCCCACCGCCAGCAGGTGCGGCCCACGTTCCATCGCCACGCCAGAATGTCGAAGCCGTCGCGCTGGTGCCGCTATTGAGGTTCGCAACTGGCAGATTTCCAGTCACGCCGTCTGCAAGATTGACCTGCGCCCAAGCTGGATTGTTCGACGTTCCCGTATTGGCGAGATACCGCGTAGCGCTGGCGCTCTTCGCAAGAGCGGACAGGGCGTTGGTCCCTGAGCCATACAGCAGATCGCCTTGGGCAATCGTCGGCAGATTTGCGCCGGCCGTAGTGGCTAGCGTGCCAGTCGTCGGAAACGTGACGGTAGTCGTGCCGGTCAGTGTGAATGTCGCGTCAAACGATCCCGACGTGGTGAGGCTGCCACCAAGGGTAATGGACTTCCCCGTATTGGCGACGCCCGTGCCGCCGCGCGCGCCAGAGAGTGTTCCTGTCCATCCCAAGGCCAGAGACACCGCCTGAATAAGCGAACCAGTCGGTGTGCCACCCAGAGTTAGAGTGACGTTGGTGTCGTCCGTCTTCGACAGCGTTCCGAGTGCGGTGACGCCCGTTCCACCATTGGTAGCCGCTAGCGTACCTGCTATCGTAATGGTGCCGGCAGTGGTGATCGGTCCACCAGATGTGGTGAGCCCGGTCGTTCCGCCTGACACAGCAACGCTGGTAACCGTTCCGACAGTAGCGCTTGTTTCCCACTCTGTGTCGTAGTCCGCGTCCGACGCCTTCGTAAGCACCTGCCCTGTTGTGCCGCCGGCAGGAACATCTCCCTGCAGAGTCAACGCTTGCGCCAGCGTGCAACTATAGGGCTGGCCGTCCGATGACTTGAACAACGGAATGCGATAACCGCTGGTCGGCGTCGGGTTGCCGCCCGCGTCCGGCAGCGTTCCTACTTCCTTGAACAGGTTTTGCGACGACAGCCGATACGTCACGTCATCGCGTTCGATCTCAATATACTCAGTGCCATTCAACGCAGTGGCGAGTTGGTTGAGTTGAGAGATCTTGCGCGTGGCCATTATGAGCTGCCGCCTGTGTAATCTTCGCTCGCTGTGGAGTCACTCACGCGGTCGATGCCGTCTTCTGTCACGCGCTGAATGCCGTCTTCCGTAACGCGGTAATCCACCTCGTCGAACGCGTAGGGCTCTGGACGCGGTTGATCGACGGGTGGCGGATCGGGCGGAAGAATGATCGTCTTGAGAAACGGTGCCGGCACATCGAGGCAGATGTCGCAGACCTTGGTGCCGAGGCTGATCAGGTCGGTGCCAGCCCATTGGTATTGGTATTGGAGATCGACGAGGTTGTGATTCAGCCCGCAACGATCGCAGGTCGCCCATGCTTGCGGACGCGAGGGATCGACACGCGCTCTACCATGTGGGCGCCAAGCCATTGATTTTCCTATTTATTTGTAGTAGCCGCCGAAGCTCGGCGATATGAACATCTGCACCGGCTCGGTATCCTGGCTCGCCGCGATCTCCCACGACTTGCTTGCGCGCGCATCAAGGACTTGCGCAAAGTTCGGTCCAAGAGCGTTCTTCGCGGCTTCCGGGTAAACAGCGCCAAGACGATCCGCAAGACCATCTACGAAGGCTGTGTTGAACCTATAGGGTATCTCGACATTCATGCCCGCTGGCATGGTGGCGTCTTGCGCCTGCCGCACGCAACGCAGTTTCAGCGTATAGGTGTAGGTACCGTCGGGCACGGGCCACATGGTGATCTGCGGCGTAATCTGGCGATCGAACCAATACGCCGTTGGAAACCCCTCTACCAGCTTGTTGGGCTGGGACGCATAGTCCACCGTACTCATGGCCCCAAGCGGGCGATCTGTCGTTTGTGAGCCCGACGTCGTCGAGATGTAGGCCACCTGGATCGCGACGATTTCAGGATCGAGCGTGTAGGTGGCTGTGCTTTCTGTCAGTGTCTCTTCCTTGAGTTCGGAAAGCCAGAGATCCGGCTGCAAATTTGCCCATTGACACAACAGCAGGTTCGCTTCAAAAGCGGCGTCCGACAGATGCTCGACGACAACTTCTGTTCGCCGGATGCCTATGCGGGCGAACGAGGCCAGCGCCATACGAGACAGCGCTGGGTTGAAGGCGTACGTGCCGGATGTCGCCATTTTACGACGCGGCCTTCTCGTTCATCGGCACAACGTTGCTGGCGTCCCCATCGTCAGTCTTCGGCTTGGTCTCCTGAATTGGCGCCTGTCCGATTTGATCGAGCACGCCGACTATGCCGGTGATGATCTGCGCGTTGACAATGCCCTGCACGGAGAGAGTGTTCAACCGTAAGGCGATCTCATTAAGTTGCTGTTCAGTCGCTGTGAAGGTTTTCATGGGGCACCTTTACTTTTTGAGCATAGCCTTGGCAGCGGCGAGTTTTGCCTCAAGTTCTGCAATCGCCTCATCGCCGACGCCGTGCTGTTTGCAGTAGCTTTCAGCAGCGTCGGTCATGACACACTGGATGTACGCGGTGTTGTCGGCGCAGTAGCCATCGCCGGCATCGCCATCGCGGGTTTCGGGGAGAGCGGCGTTGGCAGCCTCTATAGCGGCAGTAACGCCAACATCAAGAGAATCGTCGAGAGTGATAGTGTAGATGGGCATTGCCGTCTCCTTGAGGTTAAGTTTCGATTATGCTGCAACGGCTTTGATTACGGCAAAACTGAGCACCACAGCTTCAGCCAAAGCACCCAGTGTTGAGTTATAAATCTGCACAACACACGAACCGGCCGCCGTGGCGACTACTCCAACAACATAACTATTCGCAGTCGCGCCAGACTTGATCGAAACAATCACAACATCGGTGGCAGCGATCAAGCTGTTCGTAAGCGTGAAACTGACGGACGCCAGAGAAGCCAAACTGGCAGCATCCATGGTAATCGTACCATTGGACTTGTTCAATGTTACGCCAGTTGATTTGTTCGTCGATTGCGAGACGGTCCCCCCGCTTCCTGTGCCATAACCAATACCCCCAGCCGTTCCAGTATTCAGGATACTGGTAGCTGCGTAAATCGTTCGCGGCCTCGTCGCCCCAGACGCACCGATGTCATAAGAATTATCTGTACCAGCAAGAAAATGCCCGGAAGCGTTCATCTGCCAACGCGGGGTATTTGCGTTGCCGTGAGAAAGAAAGATCGATTTACCACTGGGAACATCGAGATACATATCATAAGCCGTTCCGGTTCCAGCGGCAATTGGACCGATCGTCAGCCAAGCACCAGCTTGCCAGTCAACTTGAAAACGGGAATAGTTGGAAGCATCTGTCCAGGTTTTGTAAACATTGAATTGCTGCGCCGTCGTAGAATTACGAAGGGCTAGGGTGTTGGCGGCATCGCGGCGCAAGTAAGTATCTGGCGAATTAAGACCGCTGGAGCCAATTGATATCGCTCCGGACGATGAAATCAGCAACTCGCCACTGACGCCATACCCTAGGCCAACGCCCCCAAAAAGCGCCGCGATGGAGCCTTCGATGATGCCGCTTCCGGCGACTTTAAACCTAGACGTGCCGTTTGTCTGCAAATCAATCAGGTTCCCCGTGAACCCGCTCGCAGCATTGACGCCGAGTCCCGTTCCCGAGGTACTCCACCCTGTTGACGTGGTGCCCGTTGGCTCTATCAGCCAGTAGGGTTTGGTTGTGGTAGCAGATCCGCCGGAATACCATGTGCCCGTGCCGGTGCTCGCAGGTGCCGAGACCGCGCCGTTGGCAGACCACGTATTGGAAAGCGTCTTCCAGTAGTCCCACACTGTCGATTGGGCGTAGATGCTGGGCGTCGCTGCGGCCTGACTATCAGCACCGAACAGAAACGACCCGACTGGAAAACTCGTATCTGGGGTCGCGGTCTTGAAATCAAAATTTGCCACGGCTATTCAAGCCCCCAGGTTAGGTTGAGTGTATCCCACACGAGGAAATCGGTGCCCCAGAGTAGTTCCATCTCCGGAGACTCGGTTTCGATAATGAGGCCGGCGGTGCCGATCTCGGTCTGGAACTGCAGCCCCTCGCCGAACGAGAGGCCAGTGTCGCTATCAATGAGCCCTGACATCAGAGCGGCACGTTCGCGGCTTGATTGATCGTCAGTGTGGCTGTACCCGTGCCGGAATTGAGCAGGAGTTGCACGATCTGCGGCGGGTAGGCGTAGTTGCCTTGCGCCGTCGCTGTCGCAGCCACGAGCGCCGTGTCTGGATGATTGACCCACGTTACGCTGGCAACGCCAACGCGCTGCGGGTCGTCGAGCGATTGCCTCACCGTGTAGTTGACCGTTCCCGATACCGTGGCCTGCAAGGCAATCTGCGGAAAGGCCCAATTGTCGATGAATACGGGGCGCGACGTGGCAATCCCGCTTGTGCCGATGGTGACGCCAGCGCCCGTTGTTCCCGACGTCGTGATGCTGGTGAGACTCGCGAACGATACTGTCGTGGTCGCGGTCGATGGATTGTTGACGCCCGTCACAGCCTCGCTGATGGGCTCGCCATTCCAGTCGGTGCCCGTGAACGTGATCGTAATGCCGCTGTCATTGCCACCTGGCGTGTAAAGCACCTGACGTGGCGTGTCTGCCGTCCACGTGCCGTTGATGCCGACCGAAACGTTACCGGCGGCAGCGCCGCTCGATGTGACTGACGTCACGATGTAGAACCGTTTGGTAGACGCCACGATGCTGGTGTTCGCACCTGTGATGGTCTCAGATACGGCATACTGGCCTTGCGGCCCGTAGTTGATGCCGGCCACAGCGAACGTGATGCCGCTGTCGTTGCCGGCGCTAGTGATCGTCACGTACTTGCCGGGCAGATCGCCAAGCCTCGCCTGACCGCCGCTGGCGAGAGCGCCCGCAATGGTCAGCGTCGTGGCGCTGCCGACGGCTTGCGCGAGGCAGATCGCGTCATCATCTGCGCCCGACGTCAGCGCCCCATTGAGTGCAAACCCGAACGCACCAGTGTGACGCTGGCTGGCGCTAATGCCATCCGCATCGGCGGTAGCGAGAGGTCCGACAGTGACGACGATAGGGCGCATATGGTGTGCTCCGGTGGATCAAAAAGAAAACGCGGCCCGGTGAGGAGCCGCGTTCGGTTCGTGTGAAGTGCGATGGGCGGTTTATGGTGCTGGGGATATATATCCGTCAGACCATGAACCGGTTCAGCACTTGCCCGCAGACGTGATCGGGTTCTTCGACGAGCTGGAGGACATCGGGCTCTTGTCAGCCCCAACTCGGCCGCCTCGTGCCCTGTCCAGGCGACGCTTGGCCATTCCGCCGGGAAGTGCCCCGACGGTCTTCGATTTGGCCTCGGTCTCGACATCCTTGTTGCCGCCCGCGTCGGCCGGATCCTTGTCAGTGACGCCGCCGCCCATGGCCTTCTTGCTCATCTTGTGACGATGCTTCGACATTGCGTAACCCTTTCGGTTGTTCTTCATCATCATGCAGTTGCGTGGGAAATGAGGACGGCGACGCGTACGCCAACACCGTCCCCATTCACAGGGCTCAGTCAGTACCAGCAGCCGGGAGCAGGTAGCCCGACGTGGTGTTGCCACGGTGAGCGTAGAAGTTCTGGAAGTAGCCGTACTGAACGGCCGTCGCCGTAAACAGAATGGCGGCAGCCGTATCCAACGCAGCGGCGAAGTTGTTGGAGACGATGCCGGATCCGGTCGTTGCGGACGTGGTGATGAGCAAGCCGCCCGTCGCCGTGTCCGTGTTGACCGAGTAGACCTGATTACCGCTCATGACGAGATGCGTGACCACCAATGCACCATGCGCCAGCAACGCAGACACGTTGTTGGAGATGGTGCTGTGGGTGATCACATTACCCGTGATAAACAGCCGATCCAGAGTGTTCGCCACGACGATGGTCGGTCCTGGCGTGGTCGTGGCATCGGACTGCACGACGTTGTTCGTAAACCGCAGCCCGTCGCTGTTGACCGAGACCGTCGTCGTGATGATCGACAGGAAGCCCAGAACAGCAGACGTGTCGCGAAATACGCAGTTGTCCACCCAGAACCCCGGGGCCGTGGTCAGCAGGAAGCATGTGGCAATCGACAGGAAGTTGCCGATGAAGATGCAATTGCTGACTTTGATGTTGGCGGCAGAGACCGGGATTTTCGCGGTGTTAGCCGTCGTGAACGTGAACGTCGGCCGGTTCGATCCCGTTCCAAGACCAACAATCGTGACGTTGGAGATATTGAACAGGATAGTCGTCGCACTGGTGATCGTCTCTGTGTGGCCTTGCATGAGGACGATGACGTCGCCTTGGCCCGCAACGCAGACCGTCATGGCATAGGCTAGAGTGGCATATGGGTTCTGCAAAGTTCCCATATTCCCGTTTGATCCAAGTACGCTGGACACGAAGATGTAGTTGCCAGCCGTAACCGGCAACTGGCCCGAGCCAATCACAGGAACCCCAAACGAAGTTACGCCGTTGGGAAAGTCAGAGTAAACGCCGTCAGCCATTTCGATGATCCTTTCAATAGAGAAAGCCCACCGGAATGGCTACCGGCTAGGCTACGCGTTTAGAGTGCTTTCAGATTCCAGTTCTGCGTGGTGCTCAAGGTAGGCAACCGCTTTGCGAAGGCGGTCGAGATCTTCCTTGAAGTTCGCGATGCCGTGATTGCAGCCTCGGCAAAGAAGACCACGAATCGCGCCAGTGACGTGGTTATGATCGACGGCTAGATGTATAGGAAAGCCGCCGTTCTTTCCAGTCTCTGGCTTTCGACAGATGGCGCAAACACCGCCCTGCCGGTCGTGCATCTCTTGATACTCGTTCGCTTCCAGCCCAAAGGACTTTCGCAGCCCAACGGCTCGATAGCGCTCGAAGTTATCATTCCGAGCTTGGCGCTGGTAAGCACGCCTGCCGTCGGCAGTTTTGTGGTCGAACCGTGCGCGTCTTACCCACGTGAAATTGCCCGGCCCTATCGGAAGCGTTGCATCAATAGGAGCCAAGATCGAACCGTCCCGTGGGGGCGAACCGACGTCTTTTACGAAGTCGTCGAACGATCGCCACGCACTGTTGCCGTTCTCATCGACCGCATGTTTCCATGCGCGCCGCTGTCTGGCTTTCAGTGCGATAGCTACTCGTTTCTTCTGCACAGCCTGCGGGTCTGGCGTCGGCGCATTCAACTTGGCTTCGTCATACGCAGACTTGGCTTCTTCGATAGTGCTGAAGCTTCCAAGATTAATTTGACGATAGTTGATCGTGACCGAGGCCACCCACTTCCGATCTCTGGTATTCCAACTTACCCCCGTCACTCCGCTGCTTGATGTCGATCTGACTTTGCTTCGATGTACCGCTTCTGCGCGGCTCTCGCATTTCAGATTCTCAAGGCGGAGATCAAGGAAGTTGCCGTTGATCGGGACCACATATCCTTCCGGCCATGCGCCGTGGACGTAGAACCAAGCCAAGCGGTGGCCGAAATGGAGTTCACCATTCAGCCCCACCATAAACTTGCCGTCCTGTGCGCTGCCAGCCGGATTGCCTGCTTTCGCTTTCTTGGCGATGTCCGCTCGCCAAGTGAAAGACCCCAACACGGAGTCGTAGTTGAGCACTTTCAGAAGGTATGCGTGAGTGATCCGCTTTCCCATTTTGCCACCGTGCTTTTGGTACTGGATCAGTACATATAGCACGGTGGCATGCTCATGTCTATGAGCGTTTATAATTAATTATGACGTTGGGAACGAACCATAAAGTGCCCTCGGATCGGTATGGCCGAAGTATTTTCTTTCATAGGCCTTGACGAGCAGATTGTCCGTCACGTTGTCCACCCACATATCGGTCTCGTACGGCACGCGATTGAGTTGCACGAGGCCTTCGATGTTGGTCGTGAAATACCACGCGAAGTTCGACGTGAGGTAGTCGCTCACCATGAACTTCGTGTGGCCGGTCCCGTCCATGTGGTGGCCGGCGTTGACGTCGTTGTTCGCCGTGCCGGGGCGAAGCTCCGACTTGGTGAGACGAGCGGCAACCTGCTGCAACGCGACAGGCACCACGAGCGTATCCGCTCGGGCGTAGATCTTGAGTCCAGCCTCGTCCACGAAGTTGGAGCGGATCGAGTTCATGGCGTTGAGCCACGAGGTCTCGTTCAGATCCTGGTCGGTGGTCGGGCGGTTGGCCCACGTGCCGTAGTCGTACGGATGCGCCGTCGAGCACAGCGCCACGCCGTCACCGCCGATGGCGGTATTGACCGTAGTCGCCGAGTTGAACACGCTCCAGGCCTGGATTTCCCAGAACTGGTTGAACGACTTGCCGAGGCCGAGAGCGGTCGGCTTGAACTGGCTCTTGTAGAGGTTGTCGTCGATCGCCTTGCGGGTGATCGAGTAGCCGAGACCCACCTCGATCGGCTCCAGCGAGTACGTCCAGCGCTCGCCAGCGTTGTTGTCGAAGTGCGTCGCGCCGCCTTCTGTCTTGTACTGAGCGAGCGGCATGAAGCGGACCTGCACCGTCTTCTCGATCGCCATGTTCGACTGGCGCGCTTTGAAGACCTTCGAATAAAGGTTCGGCAGATCCTTGTACTCGCCTGTCACCTCCATCAGACCAGGGAGGAGCAGGTCACGGATATTACCAAGTGCGATAGCCATGGGTGTTGCTCCTTACAGGCCGGTATTCTGGAAGACGTTGGCGGTGCAGATGACCCAGTTGTAAGAACTGGCCGAATCTGCGCCCGGCGCGCCGCTGGGTGCCTCGTAGAGGCTGACAATGCGCATCGGGAACGTGCTGGTGGTGGCGAGCGTGGCTTGGTTGATCGTGGCCTGAGACCGCCCGTTGGTGACGGTTCCCATGCTGAAATCGCCGTTAAGGCCGACGTCCGCCTGCGTGATCGCCGAACCCGACGACTGGATCAGGAACTGCACCGGCATCGCCAACTGAACCGGCGTGGCGAACACAGTGACATCGCCGCTGGCATCCGATCCGGGCCAGTAGGGCATGAAGATCACCTTGCCTTGCGACACGCTGAGATACTTGCAGGACTGCAAGATGCCCATGAACTGCGAGGCCGCCGTAGCTGCCGTCCACCGGGCGACGTAGCCGGTGTCCAACATCTTGAGGGGGTCGCCATTGCCAATGGCATTGGTGTCGGCGCTCGACACCTTGAACTGACGCATCTCGAAATTCGGCCCGGCACCACCGCCGTTGCCGATGATGTTGCACCCAAAGGGCGCGTTGGTATTCGCCATCACTCTTGTCCTTTTATGATGGTGGCGTCTTCCCAAGCAGCACGTTGGGCAGTCACCGGCTTCATCACATCGGCGCAGCGTGCGCCGACAATGCAAAGCGGCCAGAGCGTTGGCCCCAGCCGCTCAGTTCCGAAACGGAAGGTTGATCTTAGGAGTCGATATCGACGGCGCGCTTGTAGGGCTCGCGCCATGCCGGATCGGATGGAACGGGCGTGCCGACGCGGGCGAACGTGCTCTGCTGAGCGCGGGCGTGATTTTGGTCGAAGCCCGACGGCAACTGCATGCCGGGCAGTGACGTCGTCTTCTCTCTCCGGGCGCGGTCGCGTTCGTCCTTGCGGGCCGCCTCGACGAACATCGTCGGTGCTTCCATCAGGATTAGGCCCTCGTGCCGCAACACGCGATCCGGATGGCGGTCCTGCGGAACCGCACGCCAGCCATTACGTCCACGCGAGACCAAGTTGGCGCGGTCTTCCTGATTATAAACGGACTCGCGAATCCACTGGTAGGTGTAGCCCTCCGGCACAAGATGCTCGGGGAAGTCGAGCACATTGTCGCTGCCGCCGCCCATACCGCGCGACCAGACCTCTCCGGTCTTCGGGTCTGTCCACGTCAACTCGTTGGGATTGACTGGCATGCGGGCGGGCTCGCGGACGGGTGCAGTATCATTGGCTACAGGCGCGCGGGCGGGTTCACGCGGCGCGGGCTCGCGCAACGCGGCAGATGACTTTGCCATGGTTCAGTTCCTTGGATCAGAGGTTGTGGCCACCGAGCTTGCCGTCTTGCTCAGCCTTGAGGAGATACTTGGCGTAGTTGGTGCGAGACATGCCGATTTCGTCGGCCATCTTTGCTTGTTCCGCCGATAGCCGCAGCGTCACCTTCCCGTCGGCGCGGCGCTGCATGATGCTGTCGCGCGCCACCGGAGCGGCAACACGCTTTGGTGCGGGCTTTGCCGCCTTTTCGACGGCAACCACTGGCTCATCATCACCGTCGTCTTGCTCGACTTCGACGTCGGCTGCCTTGTCGCTCACGGCGAACCCCATCGCTTGATCCAACTTCTTGTAGTAGTCGTCCGATCCGTCCGCGACACCTTCGGACAGGATGCTTTCGTGGGCGGCAAGCGCCTTGTAGTAGTTGGCCTTGTTATTGGTCGGTGCGCACTCGGGATGCGTGCGAAACCAGGACTGCGCTTTCGGCGGCAAGCCGCTGCCGGTGATAAACTGTTCCAGCGGATCGGTGTGAACCTCGGCCTTGGGGGCTTCCGCCTTGGTGGCAGCGTCGGCCGTAGCGCGTGCTTGGCGCACGCGGTCCTCAAGCGCGGCCTTGCCATCGCCGAGCTGCACCAGCTTGGCCTTGGCTTCCGCCATTTTGTCTGCCGCGTCGGATGCGGCTGCATAGTCGCCCGCTTCCAAAGCGGCCTGATGTGCCCGCTTGAACTCAGCCGCGTCGGACGTGGCCTTGCTCAGCGCATTGGCAACCGCGTGATAGTCGCTCTCTGCGGCTTGCGCCTTCGATATGGCAACGGTTGTGCCGCGATCATGCGCCAGCCGCTCGGCCTCGACGCGCTTGATACGCTCGGTCGCCAACCGTTCCTCGGCCTGCTGCACACGCCGCAGCAGATCGCCGTCGGGTGCCTTTACGGGAGCGGCCTCGACTTTGGCAGGCGCTTTGGCTTCTGCCTTGGGCGCTTCCGTCCGGGGCTGCGCTTTGGGTGGGGTGATTCCGTAGGCGGCTTCAAGTTCTTTGACCGCCGCGTCGTCGAGTTCGATGATCTCTTCATCCATGGGTGTCACCAGATCACGGTTGGGTCAGTCACGACGCCGCGAATGAACTTCGCGCGAATGATGCGGCAGGAAACGCCTTTCAGCGCCATCTCCCATCCCTCGGATGCGCGGTAGATCAGCCACGAATGCAGCGCCGGCTGCTCGCCTTCAAAGTGGTAGACGCCGGAGTGATCGTACTTCCACGCCGTCGGGCCAGCCTTGAGAAGCAACCCCGCCTTGCCCTGATAGCGGTCCTCCTCCTTTGCCTTGTCCGTCAGGATGATGCCGCCGGCCGTGCGTTCCGGGCGGATGTATGTAGCCAGGAGCAAGTCGTCGTCGAACAGACGATAGTCGTCGATCACGTCCTGTCCGATTTCGTGAATGACTGCGAGTTTTGGATCGCTGGCTCGGCTCAGCCTGTCGATCGAGAGAGAGATTGCCGCATTTCTCATGCGTGTTCTCCATAGGTTTAGGATCACCGAACCCGGCGAGGGCGCGGCGGCGAAACGCACGAAACGCGATTGAGTGTCAGTGGATCGAGATGACGTGTTCCGGGTCGAACGTCGACTCGACATCCACGGTCGATGCCTGCATGTGCCAGCCGTCCGGCACGCGGTGCATCACCCACACGGACAGCGTCGATGTACCCGCATCGAAGCAGCGGACAATCACCACGCCGTCCGGATCGCATTCCACATTGACATGATCGAGGTTGAGCGTGATCCCCGGCGCTTCGATCACGTCGTCGGCCTTTCCGGTTCTCCGTCTGACTTTGCGATGTCTTCGCACCACTGCCTCACGTGTTCGAGTGCTTGGATATAGCCGCACCGCGCTCGGTAGTCGGCGATATCCGTTGCTTGACCAGCGGCAAGCTGTCCGACGCTGGTGTTCGAGACCTCAATGATCTTGGCGAGCAAGCGGTGATAGAATCCGCGATCGATCGGCAGCATCAGTCCTTCCGCTTCTGGATAGCCTCTTTCTCAAGGCGACCTTCGCCAGAACCCGCCCCGGCCGTAAGCCTGCCGCCAGCCGCGCGCTTGGTTGAATCCTCGCTGGACTTACCTGTGGCTGGCTTATCAGGAATGAGAGCACGCAGCGGACGCGGGAGTGGGCCATTGATAACACGATCGCCGATATCGACTGCGCCGCCTACTGCAGACGGGGGTGAAGCCTTCGGTGCAGACACGCGAGGCACCGCCCGTGGCAACCGCACCCGCGCTTCTTCCCATCCCTTCTCATCCACTTCACCACCATCTTGGCGTTTGATGCGACCACCGCTTGCCCGCATCTGCATCGGTGGCCCACCAGGACCAGCGCCAGGGGGCGGCATGGGCGGTCCACCGGCTGGCGGCATCATGGGAGGCTTGGGCGGCATCGGCGGCGGGGCAGCGCCAGCGCCCGGCATCGGAATAGGCATCGGCATGGGCGGTTTGTCGTCCTTCTGCGCAATGACGACGTTGACCGTGGTCGAACCCTTCTTGCCTTTCTTGCCGCCAGCACGATCCATGCGGGACCTAGCGGGAGCGCCTTCGATGGCACCGCCAGCCGCACGGTGCTTGACGCCGTGCATCGATGATTCGTGCGAGGCCATCGCCTTTGCGTCCTTGGCGTCATCCGCACGGCCATACGACTTGAGCTTGGCCGTCAGCGACTTCATGATCTGCGCTTTCAGGTCTCTCATTGAGGCGATCCTTGGTTGATCAGTCGTTGGATTCGTAAAGCGGGACTTGATCGGTATCGAGCAACGCCTGCACCTCGTCCAAGTTCTCCGGGTGCACGGTGACGGACGTTGCCAGCTTCAGCTTCTCGATCATCAGCTTGTTGTCGCGGTCACGCTCTTTCTCATGTGCGTTCGCAGCCAACTCGGCCTGTCGTGTCGCGGCGTTGATCTGCGCTACGTAGACCTTGGGATCTATGACGGGCTGCTCGGGTTGTGCTGGGTTCTGCTGTGGCACTTGGCGCAATTGAGCGATGGCCAGTTGCGTTTGCAACGCCTTGTCCTTGCTGGCCGCGTCCGCCGCGATCTGCGCTTGCTTGACTTGCGCGTTGATGAGTGCGGACTGCACTTGCGGCGGCGGGATCGGCGGTTGCGGGGCTTGTGGCGCAGCGAACAATGATTCCGGATCGTCAATGCCGATCATCGCCATCACGCGCTCGTCGATCTTGCGCGCATCATATAGTCCAGGGTTGGCGGCCTGTAGCTGCTTGATCGACAGCGCCTTCATGAGCCGCTGCATGTGGCTCGGCGTGTTCGGGTCCGCTTGCGGCACGAGTTCGTTGGACTGCAATGCTGCCAGCAGCTTGTCGGCGTTCCACTTGCCCGCCGTCTTCTTGGTATGCCGCCACAGCGCTTCGGGGTCTTCCTCAAAGCACTTCTTGAGCAGTCTGAGTTCTTCTGACTGCGATGTGTGCAGGCCCTTGTGAACCGCGCCCTCGACCTTCGTGGCTTGCTCGATCAGCGCCAGCGTCGTGCCGACGGGCGCGTTCTGCGTACCCTCGCCGACGTTGATCTCAGCCATGTTGCCAACGCGCTGGCCGTTCTCGCGTACCGCAGCCAGAAACGTCATGAACTCCACGCCCGGCTGCTTGTAGGGCAGCGGCATGACCATGTCCTTGATGGCCATGTTGCCATTGGATTGCAGTGGCGCGCCACCACCGGGCGGAACCCGGAAGTGGTTCGTCATCTGACGCGACGAACCGGACTGCAGGTAGAGGAACCCCGGGAAGTTCGCCAACATGCCGGCGTCGAGCACTTCGCGCGTACCAGCGGTCAACGCCGTGGCGATGTTGCCAAGAATGTGCAGGAGCCCAATGGAGTAGAACCCCATTGTGTCGATATAGCTGTACTTGACGAACGTCTTGCGGGCCGCAAACTCTTCGTCGTCTTCATCCCAGTTGCGGCGGATTTCAAGGATCTGCTGACTGGCCTTCTCAATGGTCACACGATAGGGCAGAGGCAGGCCAGACGGCGCGCCATCGACCTTGTGCTCGTATCCTGGGATGTCCAGTTCGCAATAGCACTCCCACAGTTCGTAGTCCTGATCCTCGGGCCTCGCTTGCTGGTTGGGCTGGATGCCCTGCACCATGTCGATCTTGCGTTGGACTGCATCGCCGCCCATAGCCTGGGGAAACAGATCGGCGTCCCGATAGACGCCAAGGATCTGCATCCGGATCATGTCGGACTGCTTCATGCGCACGACTTGCGTCACGCGTGCGGCGCTCGACAAATCGACGGCGGCATTCGAGACGATGAGATCCTTCGCGTCCACGTACTCGGACACGGGCCGGTTCTTGATCGGCGAGTGATAGACCTTCTTGAACCCGCACCCACCGAACCCGACCATGAACAGCATGCGTTTGGTGTCGGGGTAATAGTCTGACGCTGTGGTCGTCAGATGCGTGTTCATGTCCTTCTGTAAGCATTCCGCGAGATCATCGAGAACGCGCGTGCCAGGTCCATCGTTGCGAACTTTAACCGGCCCCGCCGCAGGAAGAAGCTCCGCACTCGCGTTGGCCATGAAGCGAATGCAGGCCTCAAGCAAGATCGGATCGCGTACCGTAGACATCCCTTCCAGCGGCGCGCCAGAACCAATGTCCGACTTCGGATCGTCCAGCTTGAGGCCTAGCAGATCAATGCCACGGGCGCGGGCTTCCAGCCACTGCGACCGCGAGCGATCATCAGCGTCGATGCCTTGCCAGAGTTCACCCGCGATCCGCGCGACTTCCGCCATGCCGATCTTGTTGGCGAGGTTTTCGTCGTGGCCCTTCGACTCGCCTTGGCTGCGCTTCAAGTGCGGATTGAGGTCGATGACCACAGACCCATCCGGCAACGCGATTTCGAGCGTGCCGTCTGACGTCAAGTTCGGCGCATCAACATCGTCGTCCTCGCCTTCCACCACGACGTCGTAATCAGCGTCGATGATGTTGGGTTGGAGAGCGGCGATGCCGGCCATGGAATGGGTCTCGCTCAGTTCGGGTGCGCAGCGCCGTTGGCCGTCTCACCAGCCGGCATCATGGTTGCGCCTTCCATGATGTCCTTGGCGCGTACAACGTCCTGATACATGCCGCCGAGGTGCTGGATCATTGCGTTCCAATCCGCATTGACGCCATGAACGCCCAAGTGTGAACCCATCTGGTTCACACGGTGGATCAAGATGCCGACGAGATCGTCAGCGGTAAGTTGCCTGTCGGTCATTGCGTTACATCCCCAGCGGTGCCGTTGTGTCGCCCCGAAGCAGCCACCGCTTGAACTGCCCGATATTCATCTTCGTGATTGCGCCAATGCGATCTTCCGCTTTGTTGTCGGAAAATGCTTTCTTGTACGTGTCGATGGCCTCGTCTTTCGACGAGAAGCCAGCCATAACCTTGTGCTCATCGAACCGACCAGTGCGTGCGTCTTTCTGGTCGATTACCCAGACGTCGTAAGAGAGAGGGTTAGGCCCCATGTAGACGTCGATATGGTCGTCATCGGCGCCTAGTGACCTTTTGAAATATCCGTATGACGCCGGCATCACACAGGACCACAATTTGCCGTCTGCCGTCTTGCCGGAACGCACGGCACCCTTGGCGTTCTCGATTGAGACGACAAGGCCATGCCAACGGAATTTCCCTTTGGCATAATTGCCGGCGTTGACCTTGGCCTCGCTCGGCTTGCGCTCTGTGCGTGCGGCGGCATTCTCAACGTGTTCGCGGGCCAGCCGCATTGCCGTCGAGACAATGTCGCGACCGCTCATGTCGCCGCCACCGACACGTTCACATACTCATGTCGATGATCCAGCGAAACACCGACATGAGAGGTCATTCGTCGTCCTGCTTACCAGCGCAGCCAATCAGCATCGCCGCGACAATGACAAACCCCAGCACAGCGCAGACCATCAGTTCGGTGCTTGTAGACATCAGCATCCCGTGACCAGTTCAGTCGCCTTGGCGTCGGTGTAGTCGAACATACTGCGAGGCTGACTGTCGTTGTAGTCCTCAATCAGTCGTTTGATCCGAATGATGTCGCGCAATGCGGTCATACAGTCGCCGCCTTCCTCCATCATCGTCACGAGAATACGCAGCTTCTCGCGCACCAGAATGTTCATGTCGTCGCGGTTCAGCATGGTTTGCCTCATCAGACCGGGTAGAGCGGAACAAGTTTCTCTCTGTGCATCGACCTTGCTATTGACTCGTCTTGTCGCTCGGAGCGGCGAACCGCCAGTCCGATCATGCGCATGTGATAGAGCGCTTGGGTTGCGCTATCGACGACGTCTCGGTAACGCCCGTTTGGGAACTTCGCGTGATCATCAATCGCAAGTTCCGCCCAATCTCTTGGGGTGAGGAAGTCGTCATAATCGTCTTGCGATTGCGCTTTCAAACGATCCACTTCTGTCGGCTCTCTGCCAAGGACGGCCGTCAAATACGCATCGAATGCCGGGGCATCGAGCGATGCAGGAACGTGCACAAACCCGTCGGTCCACAAGTGGATTACCGCCAGTGCGCGGGCGAATTTATCTCCAACAGGGTTTACCAGTTCAACCCCGAAACCGTCGGCCCGGTAGAGCCGCTGAATTTCCTGCGATACCGTCTTGCCGCTCGCCTTGTTCTCGATCAGCAGCCGGTCAACGCGAAGTCGCTTGCACTCGTACTCGACCCATTCGACGAGGCCCCACTGCTTCTTTGCGCGATCCACCCAACTGCGCTCAGATTCGCCAGGGCGCCTATCGACGTGGGGACCATGCATTTCGAGATGCTTACGCCACGCGGCCAGCATGAGCACTTGCGGGTTACCATTCTGGTCTCGATACAGCCCCCATGCGGTAAAGCCAGACGGGTCGTTGTGCTCCTTCTCATCGTACGCACTATCAAGAGATGCGACGATGTATTCCATCGACGGCGGCGTTTTGCCGATGGGTACGTCCAACTTCTTCCAATACTTCCGCTTAAAGATGCCACCGCCGCGTGGCTCTGGCGTCTGCTGGTATTGCGACGACCAGACGAATTCGTTGCTGTACTGGTCGGCCAAATTGTCGACATCGTACCGCTCTGGCCACGCCCATTCCCCGATCTTCGTTCTCGGATCGGTCCAACCAATGACCGTTGGCGGTCGCTCCCCGTCGAACTCCATAGGCACGAGGAGATGACAATAGTTCTGGCGCTTCTCGACGATGAACCCAGACACGTCGTCTTCATGAACACGCTGGCCAATCACAACGATGGCGCTCTTGTTCATGTCGTTGAGGCGACTGCTCATCGACTCGTCGAACCAACGAACCGTCTTGCTGCGGATTAGATCGCCGTCATCGGCCTTGTGCAAGTCGTCGGCAACGCAGCGATCCCCGCGCTCTCCCGTGCCGATCCCAAGCGCTGACGACGCAAACTTCCAGCCCGTCTTGTTGTTCGCTACTTTGACAACGCCTATTCCTGTCGTCTCAAACCCGTCGCCGTACAGGTTAATAAAGTCGCGCGACAGGAGCAGATCGCGAAATTTCTGATTGTCTCGTTCCGTCAGGTGTGAGCCGTAAGAGAATGCCACGAACCGATGATGCGAAAGACCTTTTGCCGACCATTCCCACGCGGGCCAAAATACGTTGCTTATCAAACTTTTTGAGAAACCCGGCGGAACGTTGATTAAAAGTCTAGTGATCCGCCCGTCCGTCACCGCTTCCAGATGCTCGCAGATGGCGCGGATCGCCCATCCATCCACGAACTGCGTCTTAGGCTCCAGCACGTGCCAGAAGTATTTGACGAACTCGAATAGCCCGCCGGGCTGAGAATGCTTGTCCTTCGCCTGCCTACGCAGAAGTTCCCGCCTCAATGCTACCTGACGTTCCAGTATGGGGCGACGGGAGCCTAGCGAAGACATGGTTACGACGAACCAGCCTTTCGCACCACCCAGTCAGATGGCGGCGGCAGCGACTCTCGGAAGTGCCACTCAACAGCATCAGCAACAATCTGCAATGTATTGTCAGATCCGAATTTTTCCGTTAGCCCCAATAGGGTTGCAGCCATAAGACCCATACGTGCATCACTACCATCGCCAGGGCGGCCGATGTATGTCCTTATGTGGCCGAGAACTTCCGTAGCCTTTGGAGACAGATCCCATGCATAATCGTCAATCATCAGTCCACCTTAAGCACTTCGAATTTCGCGCACACGTAGTCTGAATACCGCGTGCGCTTCACGAAATAGCGCGCGGTCGGAACCGATTTGCAATTCGATCTAACCTCAATTCACCGTTCCATTACTGCCGTGCATGTTCGCGATCTCAGCGTCCGTTAAGCGCTCAAGTTCGTCAACAATCTCTTCGTCCGTCATGTTGGCAAAGTCGCCGGGCTTGCCGACCTCCTGCCGGTCAATGAACATGCCGAGATGTTTGCCGATGTCCACCAGTGCGCCCTTCTTGTCCGCGAGCTTGAACTTCACCCGCTTGACGTCGCGGGAGTCCTCGCCGCGCCCCTCGGAATATTCCTCGACGATCACCTCTTGGATCGCCGCCGCCTGATCGCGAGTCAGCTTGGAAAGATCAACGTAGGCGTACCCATCAGCCTGTGGCGTGATGTAGTCGAGCATGTTTGCAAAGCCGATCTTGGCCAACTCCTCTAGGACGGCCGCCTTCGTGATGCCGGTCTTTTCTATCGCGCGCTCGGTTGACTTAGCATCAATTTCGGCGCGACGCTCCAGTAACTCACTGATCCTGGCCTTAATTTCCGGCCGCTTAGCAATTCTATTAGCAGAGACAGCGGCGGCCTTAGCATTCGTCTCGTAGCCAGCTTTGATGCACGCATCGACGCCATTCGCCCCTTTTGCCATCTCCTGGGCGAACAGTTCGTGCTTGGGGTTCTTCAGGACTGGCATGATGTCACATGGTCGTCCGGTTGCTTGGGTCGCTCCAAAAAGCACGCCGCGCCATATCCGTCATGCGAGCTTTTTCGATATTAGCCCACAGCGCTTGCCTCGCGCGCTCGTAGTTCATGCGATACTTTGTGGCCAACGAAACGGAACGCATCGCCGCAATGTCTGGTGTCAAAGAACGCGCCATGTCGGATGCTTGTCTGTCGATGTCCTCGGTCACCCACTCTGGTAATAGTCCAGCCTTGTGGAGAGCCCACATATTCGGGCTCATGAGGCTTTGGACACCCCACGGCATAGGAGCGGCGATCTGACCAGCCACATGCATGCCTGATACCGCCATGGCTTCGGCAGTGGATGCCTTCTGCGTCAATTCAACAACGGCTGACTTGGCGGCCATTGGTGCCGCTGGAACAGCACGAAGAAAGTTGCGCCGATTAAGTCTCACTCTTTCTTCTCCCATGCGGAGCAGAGGGAAAGGTCGGGGGTGCGCTCAGATTCATAAATGCCGACGATGCGGCAGTAGCCGATGGTTGGATGGATATCAGGCTTTGCTTCCCAATACCGGCAGTTCCCACACTTCGGGTTGCGGTCCTCTAGCTTTGCCTTGAGGAAGTTCGTCCAGTCTTCGCCAGGAAGTGGGGTAATGGTCATGCCGCTGGCGGTCCTTGTGATCGGTCTGGAAGGCGCACCGATAGCAGTGCGGCCTTCATCTGCTCAGCGAGCCAAAGCACAGTGCCGCCATCGGAAACGCTGGACGCGAAGTAGTTCTCGCCCGATGGATCGTAGCCAATCACGACAACAGTCTGTAAATTGGCCTCCAGTGCGGCAGCCAACACGCGGGACGGGTCTACGTCCAGGGAAGTCGCGACGCCAATGTGCGCGATATTCTCTCGGCCCTTCAACCTCACCATGCCAATCCTGGAATGCCACTGCTTGTGGCACTGATCTTTGGTCATGGGGATGACCGTCACGCCTTCTTGCCCTTCTTAGGAGCCTTGGGTGGCGCTGGTTCGTCGGGCGCTGGAATACCAACCGCCGCAAGATCAGCGTTGGGGATGGCGGTGGGCTCGTCCCCGGCATCAGGATTGATGGGCTCGTAGGTGTGCAAGATCATCGGGCGCGGATCTGGTATCGCGTTTGGCGCGACTGCGGATAGCGTTGCCATCACACTAGGGGTTGTTGCCTTCCTTGGCTTGCGTACCTTGTCGAGCGCATCCGTCCCAGCAATGATCGACGTCGCAATCTCTTTATACGCGCGCCAGTCGCCAACGCCTTCCTTGACGTGCGCCTCGCAAATCGCCGTGGCGACGATCTTGATTTCATCCTCGGACATAGGCTCGACCCCGCAAATACAAAAGACCGCAACCCCTTGCGGGGCGCGATCTCTGTTTCCCTTCAACCTTCGACGGCCACTGTACCAAAACATGACTGATTCACCTGTAGGTGTCCAGTACGAAATGCGCTGGAACCTATAGGACGGGTTGGCACGCGCATTGCGACGCGCGCGTGCGCACGAGGATCACATCTCGATCCCGTAGTGCATCACCAGCCGCTCCAATCCACACTTGATCAGAGCTGCGCCAGCAGCACTGGCCTGGACGCTCGACTTGTATCCGAGATACGACCGGCCCGCGTCTTCAAGGCTGGGCGTCTTCTCGCTGGCGACGCTGTAGTCCTCACACACCAGCACCAACATCCAGTGCAGAGTCTCACTGGGGGCTGGCTTGCCGGTCACGGGGCACTTGACGATGCCGATAGCCTCGCAGGCGCGCCACCACGCCTTATTGGCCTTGGCTCGGCGATCCTCCGGACCATCCACCTCGTGCTCAACGCCGTGCTTGTCGAAGTAGGTCTTTAGCACTTGCTGGCTCAGTGGCGTTCCGCCGTACCCCGTCAACTCACCGTATTTCGCAGTGACACGCGATTGAACGCCGCTATGGCCAACGACGAAATCGCGGTAGAACCGACGCGCGGCCTCCGTGTAAGACGCGGCGTAGTCCTTGCTGATCTGGCCACGGCGCACCATCGCCTCGACGATGGGCACGTGACGCCACACGTCGGCCTTGGCATCGCGGCCAGCGCCAACCGCAACATTGACTTGCTCGAATGTTCCACGTGAAGCAACGCGCTCGGGTGTAGGGGCATTGGTCTCGGGAATGTCGGCGGTGATGCCGTCGCCGTCGGTGAGGCCTAGCAGGTCGCCGGCACGCTTGAGGCGCAGGTTGGCCGTGTGAGCGGCCTCCATGCCCTCTTGGTAGTCGGCGGACAGCAGATCAGCGATGGCGTCGCGAAGTGCCGCAGCAAGGCTGGGCTCGAATTCGCCGGTCGGCGCAAGGCCGATCTCATCCTCACCGGGAGCACCAAGCCCTACAATCTCGCCCGGCGCGGGCGGAAGTGCAGTGGCATAGTGCTCAGGGTATTGGCCGTCGATATCGCCGACATAAGCCAATAGGAGATCGTCCTGCGGCGCCAGCGTGGCGTCCAGGGTCAAAGACATAGCAGTGTTCCTATTTGATGGTGAGGGATGGCCTAGTTGGCCTTGGCTTCAGTGGGACGCGGGCGCTGAATAAAGGAACGTACGGGGCGCGACTGCGGAAGGACGACAGTTCCATCGCTGCCAACCATTGGGCAGCGCCAGTTGGCGTTGGCAATCTGTGCCTTGAGGCACCAGTTATCGAGATCCTTGGCCGTCAGCGCGGCTTCTGCGGTCTGCGTGACGCGATCAACGGCAGTGATCAGCGTCGTGACATTGCGTTGCATGTCGTCGATCTTGCCAACAAGCGTGAAATATATTCCGACGACCGATGCCGTGGTGGCGATCATTGAGAGGACTGATGCAACAACGAACCAAAGTGGGACCACGAGGCGCCTCACATCCAAATGATCAATTTCGGATTTTGTCACGGCGGCGTCCCCCGGCTGACGCGCACATACCCTTGCAAGCTACGAAGGCGGTTGGTTTCACGAAAATACTGCTGGCGGAGCTTGAGATGGGCCAGTACCAGATCATCCCCCGGCTTAATGGGTTCCAC
>VFSW01003394.1_pt1 | contig 23913 bp, 12 predicted proteins | sample 5358111 | NCBI WGS metagenome assembly VFSW01 (sample SAMN11554181, study PRJNA540505) | mine drainage metagenome | isolation source: sediment from site ElyBrook_90M | place: USA: Ely Copper Mine, Vershire, VT | collected 2017
TGGACTGCGGTTAATAACGGCTTTCCGGCGAACACTACTGTATATGATTTTGCAGTGAGTGGTACGAATCTTTTTGCAAGCGCAGATACAGGCGTTTTTCTCTCGACGAACAACGGAACGAGTTGGAGAGCCGAGACAATGGGCTTGCCAAATTCTCATATCTTCACCTTTGCCGAAATTGGCAAGAACCTTTTTGCGGGAACTTATAGTGGCGTTTTTCTTTCGACCGATGAGGGCGCAAGCTGGACATTGGACACTGCTGGCTTGACGAACACTGCTGTCCATGCCCTTGCGGTGATCGGCGAAAATATCTTTGCAGGAACTCAAGGAGGCGGTGTATTCCTCTCGACCAATAACGGCACAAGCTGGACGGCTGTCAATTCCGGATTGACGAGCAACTATGTTTCTACCTTTGCTGTGATCGGCACGAATCTTTTTGCAGCGAGTAACGACAGCGGCATTTTCCGTTCAACTAATAATGGCACCAGTTGGGTTTCGGTTGATTCTGGATTGCCACAACTCAACGAGGTCACTGCTTTTAGTGTGTACAGGACAAATCTCTTTGCTGCTACTTATAATGATGGTGTCTGGCGCCGCCCATTTTCCGATTTCGGAATTAGTTCCGTCGCACAAACGCCGGCGGCAAATCCTCCCGAAATTCGCTCCTACCCCAACCCCTTCTCCCAATCGACTGAAATCACATTCACCACCGAAGCGGCGGGCTATGGGGATGTCTCCATCGTGAATTTGCTCGGCGCACCGGTGGCGCAACTTTTTAGCGGCACGCTCGGCGCGGGCGAACATTCCTTCGTGTGGAGCAAGCCTCCCGGTTTACCAGATGGGATATATGAGTGCGTGGTTCGGCGGGATGGGCATGTCGAGACGCTGCCGATAGTCCTCGCGCGGTGACTTACGCGTAACGCAGTGCGGAGCGACTCCGCCTGCATCTTATGTTAGCGCCCGCATGAATGACCGGCCCGGCAGCCTCCACATCGTTTCCGTTCCCATCGGGAATAAGGACGACATCACGCTGCGCGCTATCGACATTTTACAAAATGCCGACACCATTATTTGCGAAGACCTGAAACCCGCCAGACGGTTATTGCACGAACTCAAGATCGAGAAATCGTTACTGCCGCTTAACGAACACACGGAAGCGAGCGCGACCGAAGAAGCGATGCAGCTTTTGCGTGCGGGTAAAAATCTCGCGCTTATTTCGGACGCCGGAACCACGCTCGTCGCCGATCCGGGGCAGCGATTAGTGCGAAGAGCAATCGAAGAAGGAATAGAAGTTTCGCCCGTGCCCGGTGCGTCGAGCATTTTAGCGGCGCTCGTCGTGAGTGGTTTTCGATCGGATACTTTTTACTTCGCCGGAATGCTTCCGCGCGAGAAACCGGAGCGAAAAAAAGCCGCACGGGCACTGGCGGCGAGAGCAGAAACAATTATTTTGCTCGAAGCGCCCTATCGCCTTCCGCAGCTTCTCGACGATCTCGTGGACGGCTTCGGAAAGGAGCGGCGCGCTTCAGTGGCTATGAATCTTTCGTTACCTGCGGAACGTGTTGACAGGGGGACACTCTTAGCATTACGTGACCGGTTTCTCGCGCGCCCATTTAAGGGGGAATTCGTCGTCGTCATCGAAGGACGGCGGACGAACGCGCCGCATCGAAAAGATGCGGATTGAAAATCCGCTACACAGGCGAGAACGCCTGTGCTACTGGCTTTTCCTGTTCCTATTTTTGCCGGCGGTCCTTCACGCGCAGGAACGGACGCTCTCGATAACACTGCATTCGATTGGCGATTCGGTCGTCGTGCTGTCGGATAACTTCCCAGATTTTTCTACGCTCCACATTCAGGTCGATTCCTCGTTCTTTTTGCACGCCGAAAAAGATTTCGTTATCGATACGGCCATGCGTGAGCTTATTATTTCTCCGGAAATTCGCTCGCTGCTCTTTCCACTAAATGCCGCGCCCGGCGCGAAGCATACGCTCTCTGTAAGTTACACCGCGCTGCCGCTCACGCTTCCCAAGAATTTCACGCGGCACGAACTCGAAGCTCCGAAGCTCGCCGATTCGCTCCGCGCGCTGCTCGACACCTCAAAAAATGCGCTGCGAGAAATTTCCTCGACCGCGCCGGAAAGCGACCATGCTGATATCCTCACGAATTTCCAGAAATCCGGTTCGATCCGCCGCGGATTTCAGGGCGGCTCGAATCGCGATTTGGGGCTCACCAGCGGGTTCAATCTCCAGTTTTCGGGCGATGTCGCGAAGGACGTGAACATCACCGGCGCGCTGACCGAGGATCAAACGCCAATTCAGCCCGAAGGCACAACGCAAACGCTGAACGAAATCGACAAAGTCTTTATCCGCATTAAAGCCACGAAGCATTTCATCTCGACGCTGGGGGATTTCGATCTCGATCTCAATTCTCCGAGCGATCCCTCGCGGCTCTATCAATCGCCCCCCCCGCTCGGAATTTCCACAAGCATGAGCGATCATGCGCCGGACGATGCATTTAAGGCGTTCGGCCAAAGCACGTTCGATGTTTTATCGCGAAAATTAATCGGCGCGGAAGGGTCCGGGCAGATCGCGCAAGGTTCCGTAACGGTTGCCGGCGGCGCGCCGCGCGGCGAGTTTACGACGAACACCATCCAGGGACAGGAAGCTTTTCAGGGGCCGTATCAACTTACGGGGAAGACCGGAACGTCCGCGATTCTTATCGTTGCGGGAACCGAGCACGTGTATGTCGATGGCGTGCTGCAAATTCGCGGCGAACGAAATGACTACATCATCGACTATGCGCTTGCGCAGATCACGTTTCAACCGCGCCGGCTCATTACAAGCGATTCGCGTATTACCATCGATTTCGAATACTCCGATCAGCAATATAATCGCTCGCTCTTTGCCGCGAATGCGAAGGGCAAGCTTCTGGATGGAGCATTCCAAATCTCGACAACCTATTTGCGCGAAGGCGACAATCAGGATGCGCCGCTCGATCTTTCGCTTTCGGATAGCGACATCACCACGCTCGCCAATGCGGGAGCGAATCCGGCGAAAGCCAGCAAATCCGGCGTCAGCTTTGCCGGGCGGGATGCGAGTGGCCACGCGCTCGGAAGCTATGTGCTTGCGGATACGACGCTGAACGGCGCTAAATTCGTCTATTATAGCTACGCGCCGCTGGACACGGTGAATGCGCTCTACAACGTTTCGTTCGGATATGCGGGCACTGCAAAAGGTTCCTACATGCGGCTGGCGATCGGGCAATTTCAATTCGTGGGTCCCGGCTTGGGCGATTACGATACGCTTGTTTTTCTTCCACTGCCACAGCTTCATCAGGTGATGGCGGTGAGCAGTAACCTTCGGCTTTCGAAAAATTTTGGGCTGACTGGCGAATTTGCATCGAGTTCGCTCGACCCGAACCGCTTCGCGCCCATTCCCTCCATCACCGGTAACGCCTATCGCTTCGGCGCACTCTTCGCCGATACATTGCCCATTGCTGGCTATACAGAATTTCGCGCGATTGAAAAAAATACGGGATTGCAATTTACCCCGATCGACCGCATTCAGAATGTGGAATTCGAGCGGAATTATGGCAACGATGCCGCGGCAGCATCCGTAGGAACCGTGTTTCCCGTTACCAGTGAGCGGAATCGCGAAGCCGATCTCACGATTCACCCCACGCGCGCGCTCTTGTTTTCAGGCAGCTATGGCGATTTGGAACAGCCAGAACTGCAATTTTCCTCGACGCGCATCTCCGGACACGCCGAACTGCTTGAAGATTCGACTATCGTTCCACACGCCGCCATCACCATCGAGCAGATCCCCACGCACGATTCTTCCACGCACGAGCAAGCGATCTGGAACCGGCTCACGAGCGAGATCGGCAAAACGTTTCGCATGGGGCACGATGGAATTACGCTTGGCCTGAGCTATGGCGACGAGCGAAAACAAGCAACACCTTTCCAATCCATCGGGCTTCGATCGGATTCGATGTCCAATCAAAGTTTTGAATATCGAACGTTAAGCCCTCTCGTGTCCATCCAAATTGGACCGAAATTTACGCTCGCCGGCACCGTTGAACTTCGAACCGAGGACAGCGCGCGGCTGGGGCAGCTCACACAGATCAGCCGCGCCAACACGGAGCACGTAACCGCCGCGCTGCTGGATGCCGGCGGCTTTAGTTCTTCCGTCGATCTCACGTTGCGTGATAAGCGCTATTCCGATTCGACATCGTTCGCACTGAATGGTGGCAATCAATCGACGCTGCTCCTTCGCTTCGAGCCGCGTTATACGCTGGCCTCTCATGGCGTGAGCGCGGACGCGATCTACGAAATTTCCAACGAGCGATCGGCGCGGCTTCAGCAAGTGTTCGTGCCCGTTCCGCCGGGACTCGGGACGTACGCATACTCAGGCGATTTGAACCACAACGGCAAGCCCGACCCCAACGAGTTCGCGCCCTCGCCCTACGCCGAGAATAATGATTTTATTCTCGTCACAATTCCGACGGAGCAGCTTTTCCCGACTACAAATCTTCGCTCGAATTTCCGGTTGCATATCGATCCCCGCGATCTCTTCGGCTTGCAAAAACCAACGACCTGGCTCGAGTCTGCGATTGCAAATATTTCAAGCGAATCCTATATCAAGATCGAGGAAACCAGTACGGACACCAATCCCAGCGATATCTATTTTTTCCATCTCTCGCATTTTCGCAATGATTCGACGACCGTAAATGGCACAATGGAAATTGGACAGGATTTCAATATTCTGGAGAACAATGCGAATGAGTCGTACCTTCTTCATTATTTGGAACGCGAATCGGCCACGCAATACACGACGGGTCTTCAGCATTCCTATCAGTCCGAGCGCTCCATCCGAGGACGGTTTCGGCCTTCATTCGAATTTTCGAATGAAACAACACTCCGTTCGACCACGGATCAATCGACGGGCGATTCGCTCTCGGTCAATCCTCCGCATAATACTTCCACCTTGTCCGGCACTACGAATTGGAGCTACCATCCGATCGGCTCGAAGTTCGATTACGGTCTGGTGTTCGCGTATTCGCACGCCATCGAGCATACGTATTCACCGGAACTCACGGCAAATACCGATGCGGTAACGTTCAACACGAGTTACGCACTCGAAACGCGCGCGCGCCTTCGGGCCAGTTTCGAGCGCGATGAGCTTACGCTCTCGCAAACGCCAAGCAATGTGATTACGCTGCCCTATGCCCTCACGCAAGGCAAATCCATTGGCGTGACCTGGCTCTGGAGCCTCGCCCTCGATTATCAATTCGGCAGTGGCATCGTTGCAACCGTAGCCTACGATGGACGCAATGAACCGGGCGATCTGCTGGGAAACGCGGGCCAGCGGGTGACGGTCCACAATGCGCGGGCGGAGGTGCGGGCCAATTTCTGAACCTGGGTTACGCTGATTTTTGCCGATTCTACCGATTCGATTTATGACAGGTGAACGCAGTGCGAGAGCGGAGCACAGGAGATAGGACTTGACCCGCCATTCTAGCGAATGGGGGAATTCATGATCGCTAATATAATTCAACGGATGAATCTGCAGGCATTGTGTTTGATGCTTCGAATTCACAATAATTCACCAAATCATCCGCGTAATCCTGGTTTTTATGGTCTTTATAGATGAAGCAAAAATTCGTATCGAGGCTGGCGCGGGTGGCGATGGGGTGATCTCGTGGCGGCGCGAGAAATACGTTCCCAAAGGCGGTCCGGACGGCGGCAACGGCGGCAATGGTGGAAGCGTGTATTTCGAGGCCGATCCAGAATTGGGGACCTTGCTCGATTTCCGTTACAGCCGTATCCATAAAGCCGAAGATGGCGCGAAGGGCGCGGGCAAAAATTGTACGGGCAGGCGCGGCGAGGATATTATTTTACGGGTTCCCATCGGCACGATCGTTCGCGAGGTGGAATCCGGCCGAATCATTGCCGACCTGACCAATCCGCAGGAGCGCCTGCTCGTTGCGCGCGGCGGAAAGGGCGGCCTTGGCAACACGGAATTCAAATCGGCAACCAATCAGGCGCCGCGCAAGCAGACCAACGGCAAACCGGGCGAAGCCTTCGATGTCGAACTCGAATTAAAACTTCTGGCCGATGTTGCCCTCGTTGGATTCCCGAATGCCGGGAAATCGACGCTCATCTCGCGCATTTCAGCCGCCCGGCCCAAAATTGCGGACTACCCATTCACCACGCTCGTACCTAATTTAGGGATCGTGCAGGCTCCGGAAGAGCATAAGTCCTTCGTCGTCGCCGATATTCCGGGGCTCATCGAAGGCGCGAGCGGAGGCAAGGGGCTGGGGCTGCAATTCCTTCGGCATATCGAGCGCAGCCGCGTGCTGCTTTTTTTGCTCGATGGCACATCGGATAAGCCCACTCCGCGCGAGGCGTATAAAATTCTAAAGAAGGAGCTTGAAAATTACAGTCCTGCTTTGCTCGAGAAACCCCGGCTCATCGCGATTTCCAAATCGGACGCAGTCGGTGGGAACGAGCAAATATCGCTCGCCCGCTTGACGATAGACAAGCGGAAGCCTATCCTCCTTAGCGCTGTTTCCGGAGAAAACATAGATCTCCTGGTGCGCAGGCTATGGGATACACTCGCGAAACCGGCGTGAATGAAACCCCTCGCCTATCGGCGAAAGAGTTCCCGCAGTGAAGGGCGTTCGCTTTTCAGCGAAGCACGATCGCCGAGAGCACGACGATAGCGGAAAGCAGGGATGCAATTTCCACGAAGAGTCTTCCGATGGAAATTTCGGGTCTTCCAAACATGATTTTTTTGGCAAAATGCGGACGTGAGACTCAGGGGGACGTGAACGACCCCCGGCGAGACCATCCGGCTAAACTAACTAAAAATGGCTAAAACCAACTATTTTGGCTAAACTATCTATATCTTAAGACACACAGTGGGGCAAACCTCCGTGCATCATGCCACGAATATACAACATTTTCTGTCAAAAAGCAAGCGTTTGAAGATGAATAATAGGATTCCAGCAGAATGCTATCCAAATTATGGATTATTCGATGGATATTTTGCAAATTTATTTTACCACCACAAATCTCCTCGTGATTACAGCCCCTTCGGCCGCGTTGCGCAGAAAATACGCGCCGGCGGGAAGCGCATGGAGATTGATCGAGACCGAGGTAACCGGCTCAAGTTCGAAGGTTTTCGAAAGCGCGCGAGTTCCGAGCACATTTAGGACTTCGGCAGAGCAATACTCGAGACTGGCGTCGTCACGATGAAGCATGAAATCGAGCGCGTTCGGCGAAACATTCATCGAAACAAGATCGAGCGGAAGGCCGGTCAGCGCATTGACCAGCGGTCCTTCGCCGCAGGCAAGTTCCAGCGTGAAGCCGGTATCCGTGGCCGAATCTATCGAAGCCACGCACGGCGGCGAAACGGCGCCGCCAGCAAGGAATTTCTGATTCGCAAGCATAATAGGAGTGTGCTGCTGTTTTGTGAGATAAGATTGAAATTCCAGCGTCGCAATGGTATCGCGGTCCGTGGCGGGGTTCATAGCAAAGGAGCGGTCCGTGAGGCCGCTCGGAAGCGGAACGGCATTCAGCATGTGAATGTCGGGCTGGATGCGATCCTGGTAACTTAGCAGATCGTCATTATAGATAAGATCGAAATCCACTTCGTCCGCCGTCTTGGGAATCGTTCCTCTACGCAGCACATAGACGGGCACCATCTCGCCGATGGCCGCGCTGTCCTCGGTCGTTAATCCAAGAGAGAAGCGGCCCGGATACACCACGCCGCGCGAAAGTGCAACCGGCGGAAGTGCCGAATCCAGATTAGAAGTGAAGCGGAGCGTGTCCACTACGTCCACCGGATGTCCGGTCGTATCCAAATTTGTCGAAATGGGAATTATCTGGGACGAATGGGACGGAATGATGATCGGAAACGTCGTATCGAGCAGAAATTGGAGGTCGCGTGGGGCGGTGCTTCCAGCCCGCCAAATCGAATCGCTATAAATAGTATCCGCCTCGCAGCCAATATTCGTAATGGTAATGGTAGAATCGCGCTCTTCGCAAATCGATGTAGTGCCGAAGTCGATGGCTTGCGGGCTGAGCGCGGCGAGATGGGAACCGGGAACGATCCTCGCGCTAAACGCAATCGAAGTGTCGAACGCATTCCCCCCGTGCGCGCCCACGACGTGGATATGCAGCGCGCTCGCAAGACTGCCCGTGATCGAATCCGAAAAATGGATTCGGTATCGCACCGACTCATTCGGCGTGAGAACAGTATCCTTACCATTCACTAATGTAAACCCCGAACCTGCACCCACCGACGCGCCGGAAAGCGAAAGCGAATCGCAGCCCGAATTCGTGACGGTAACTAAAGTATCCGCGCTTGCATTGCATCGCGCGAACGTGCCGAAATCGAGCGCGGTATCATTGAGCGAAAGGATGGCGGTAGCTGGAAGACCAACGCCGGAAAGGCTAATGACCGGGTCTTCCGTAAGGCCCATCGAGGTGACATGCAATTTTACAGTTCCCGAAAATGCGCCCGTGGAGGGTGGAACGAAATGATATTCGAATGCCACGGAATCCCCCGGCTGCACGATGATGGGGAGGGAATCATTCTGGCCGGTAAAGCCCGAGCCGGTTAGAGCCGCGCTGGTAATCGTATCTGGACCGCAGCCGGTATTCGTAAACACGACCGATGTATCCGCCGCCCCATGGCAAGTGGATATGGAACTAAAATCGAAGGAAAGCACGGGAGAAGAAAGCGAGATCGGGGCAGCTATCGACGTTGCCGTGATGGCAATGACGGTGTCGAACGGCAGCGTCGTATCGAGGCCAACGATCGTGCCAACAATGTGCAGCGTGGTGGAAAAGTTACCAGCCACTTTGTCCGGATGGAAATGAACATAGAACGAATCGGTCGTGCCACCGCCAAGGCTTACGGGCAAGGGAAGAGAATCGAGGGAAAAATCCGTCGTATCCCCTTCGAGCGTGGCGCCCAAAAGCGTAAACCCACTCGCGCAATTCAGGCCAAATACCGTAGTCAGTACCCGTGCATTACTGCATGCATTAACTGCGGCAAAGGAAGCGACGGTTACCTTCTCGCTCGTTGGAGTTCCCAACGCCCCATCGCCGCCGTCCGTCGTCTTCCAAAGGTTACCAAGCCCGTCGTTGGCATAAACCACCGCGCCGTTGCCCACTACGCTGATCTGGTCATCGGTAGCGTAATTGGTGTTTTCGGTGCTCCGAATGGCAAGCGCAGGCCCGCCAACATGTTTCCAGGTCTTTCCTAAATCCGTGGAGCGAAGCATGCCCACGTCCGGCAAGTCCAATGGAACAGCTTGCTGCTGCGCATACACCGCGCAGCCATCCGTCGCAATCGCTCCCGATAAAACAATTTTGCCGGTAAGCGCGTGGTCAGCAACGGTTTGCCATGTTGCGCCACCATCCATCGAACGTAAAATATAGTTCCCATCGTAATCAATCACTGGCCCCGCATAGGGGCTGCCGGACCCATAGGGAGTACCGGCAGGGGGTGGGTTGCCGGCTTCTTCGTTCGCAATAAATATTACCTTACTATTGCGCATAAAGCAAGCGGTATAGCCAGATGCCGGGACATTATTTACAAGGCCCCAAGTTGATCCGTCATTCGTTGAGTATAAACATGAATTGGAGAAACCACCTAAAAAAGTAATCAGTGAATCCTCATTACCAATGGCATTCCAATATGTAAAATTTGGCTTGATCTGTATCCAGTTCTGCCCATTATCTGTGGAAATATAACCATCGTCATAAAGGACTTTATGATGATAGTAAAGACTAGGAGTATTGGGCGCGGTATCAGAAATTTGAGTCCAATTCATGCCACTATCTGTAGATTCGAATAATACATTTTGCTGTATTGGATTGGTATTAACATTAAACCAGCCCCCTCCGAGAAGATAACCATGGCTGGGGTTTTCAAAAAACATGCTCGAAAAACGGACAAAAGGTAAATGGGGGATGTTTGCCGATTTCCATGTCAAGCCTCCATCTGTCGTGCGATAGACATACGTTGTATCAAAAGGGGTTACAATACTCACTAAATAATCGGCGCTATATGCAAATCCATATCTATCATTGATAAAATAAGGAAAAAACTTTTGCATTGCAACATTAGGAAAGTTCGCAACAATTTTCCACTGTCCATGCGCCGGCACCGATGTCGTGAAGAGCATGATAATCCACAGAAATTTTTTCATACGCGCAAATAATTCCGGGAGCCTTTCGGCCCCCGGATGTAAATTAGAATGTGTTATCGTTGAATGGTTAGTATTGTATGGACTTCGTCGTTCCCCTGCCGGAGCACGACGAAGTAGTTTCCGTTCGGTAGCTGCTTGGCATCGAATGTAGTTTGCGAGGCCGTACTTCCACCGATTAATTCTTTAGAAAAGACTTGCTGGCCGAGCAGATTATAGATTCTGAGCGAAGCTGGTAATTCCGGATCGGCCGAAGCCGCAAGCATAGTGGATGACCCGGCCGGGTTGGGGTATGCCATTACGTGCAGTGCCGCAGGGGGACTGCTCGTCGCGACAGCATCCACTTTTCCCGCTGCGGTAACCACGCCATTGAATGTAATCTGGGCCTGAGACCCAAAGATTTGCGAGAACATCGTGGTAATCCCCGCGATGTCCGTATCGCAATACTTATTCGGCGTGTAAGTTACGACGAAGGAATTATTGGAATAGGCATTTGCTGTCTGCGGAGTCGATGGGCTGACCGTAAACTGCGATAATGTCGGGACCGGTTGCCAGTCGAGCTCGCACGGCGAGTTATTCCAGAAGTGGAATGTTTCGTCGTCATGATGCCCGAGAGTGTTCAGAGTTCCGCACGGCGTATCGTTCAGCACGTGCCAGATGCTATTCTGCGCGCCGCTCGGAGCAGGATAGGTAAGCACCCCATAATCCAACTGGGCGGATTGCACATCGCCGGTAAAATTATCGGAGGTGTCGTAATTGAGATAGAACGCATTCGCCCCAAGCTCGTTGCTGAAGTGAATATTTTCGAGATCCTGGCTATTCCGCTGCGAAGCGATGTTGAAGTTTCCCACGCATGCGTCCCCGTATGGCGTCAGCAGCCTTGCGAAAATATTGGAGTTATAAAACTCAAAACCAGTCTCTCCTTCATTATCCGTTCCGGCGTTCTCCATGGTGGAAGAATTAAACGCATAGGGCGCCATCTGGAACGCGACAAGCGCGGCAGGCATCCCGTCAAAGTATTGCAGCGATTGCGGGAGCGCAATAATTTTCGGCGTATTCTGGCGGTAGCCAAAAATAGCATGAGTCAGATCGTTGGCCGGCGCTGGGTCGCCGCCGAAAAGCTCCATGCTGTATTGCTGCCCGAACCACCGGCTGGAATCGCGGTAGATATACCGGCATTCGACGCGTTCCGTCACCGTGGATGATGAAAGATCATCCCCATCCGGGTCATTGATAGTATTGAAGGCAATGAGGCATCCTCGATTGGGGCCGGTTTGAATCGTCGCCGCGAGTTCCGGGCCGTAGGCGATGTAGGGGTCATCGCCAGTGCTCCCCCCTCCGCCATCGGCAAGCGTGATCGAATCGAGTAACCAGCCATCATTGGTCGTCATTCCCGTTCTTCCCCATGTTTCATTCCCCGCGTAATCGAAGCACCAGCCATAGATACGGAGGCGGGGTTCGGTGCCGTAGTAGAGGTATTGCGTTTGGTCCCATACGTTCATCACGAAATCCGGCGCTGCCGCCACGCGAGTATGGTGAATTTCATAGTTGTAGACGCCATCCGTCGTTCGCGCGCCGGCCCATGTGCCGCCCGTTGCGGTTGCGACATATTGAAGATCGGCATGATAGGTCCCAATACTATCTCGCGCCCAGGTAATATAGGCTCCCGGATAGATCGACTGCGGTGCATAGCAGGCGGAAACATCGTAATTTCTTCCGGTTCCCAGCGTACTCATCAGTTCCGGCCCGCAGCACCACCAGGTTGCGCCGCCCGTAACCGGCACGCCAAGCGCATAGACATCGTGATCGGAACCTTTTCCATACACGGCGATCAGCGCGAGTGAGGAGCTATCGAAAATGAGCGCGTCATTTCCCATGTCGTTATATGTATAATCGCCATCATAAACAGATTCCGTGCTCGCGATGGAATCATTCGCCGCATCGATGAGAACGCCGCATAACTGCGTTTCCGGCGTCGGTAACTGAGTCGTTTTGAGGTAGGTTACGTAAGCATAGGGGATGTTCCCATACAGGTAATACACCGCGCATTTGGGTTCCAGATAGTTATAGCCCGTAGCCTGCGAATTCGTAAGCGGGATGCCGTCGAACCAAATATCGGAATGGCCGTCGGCGCTCCAGCTTTCATACGCCACGCCCTGCACGGCTTCGAATTGATCCGAACTCAGATTACTCTGAATGCCAGAGTAATTGAATTGCGGTGCGGGGTTGAGCGCTTGTGAAATCGCGGCCGTATTCGCAACCGATTGAAAGCGGAACGCGCTATTGACCGGAAGTGGTGGAAGGTTCCCGATCTCCGTTATTTTTTGTAAATGCTGCTGCTGCAATTGGGTCAGCCCATCCTCATAATAGAGAACATGCCATTGCGTAATGCCATTAATATCCGTGCCCAGCGTGGAGGACAGGTAGCAATCATTATATAGAGCGAACGTCTGATTTCGGCGGGCATTAAGCCGGGTTGTTGAAACCGCATGCGCCGTCTTCCCGATTCGGGAGATGTCGATGCCCTGGGTAGGGGTGGTCCCCGAAAAATCCGTCCACGGTAAACTGACGAATACGGAATCATTCGTTTGTCCTAATTCCGCGGCATAATTGGCGGCGGCGGTGATATCATTCGCTGTGGTATTGCCAATATCGACCTCCTGCCAATCCCGATCGAGTGTAAAGGCATCGAATTTATCCATCTCGTACTGGTATGGCGAATTGGCATGATTCCAATAGGCCACATACAAGTGATCGTACGGGCCATCATCCGTCAGCAAGCCGGATGGATAAAGCGCATCATTCGGATCTGGTCCCACGACGAATCCACCCGCGGGTGAAAAATCGTCCAGCCCCCCGCCGTCCATATGAAACCAATGTACTCGAAGTTTGGCAACGATTGGTACACTATTGTCTACGCTTCCCCAATTCTCTTCCCGTACAAGCACTGCTTCCACATTACCCCATTGCGATTGGGCTGCGGGAACCATATAGAATGGCGAATAAACATTCCCATCCTCGGCAAGATAAATTCCGCTATTCTCGCCGCCCGCCGGGTAGAAGATCGGCGAAAGAGCGTCCAACTGAACTCGTTGAAGAAATAGATATGGTCGAACATAAGGCTGGTTGTATAAACGACTAGAGTCGCTCTCAATAATTACTCTGCCCCAAGCAATGTCATAATTAGCAACGCCCGAAAGGGAAGAGTTAGTGGGGTTATACCGTATGATGGGGTTATATATGAAATCTTCTGTATCCACGATTCCCGCGATTTCGAGCATTTGCTCGTTGTTCCCGTTCCAAAATCGGCACGGATTGCCAGCATTGTCCTGAATATCCTGGCACACGAGGCGCCAGTTCTGGTTATTCTGATCGCTCACGATCATGACGACCATCATTCCGCCCACTTGATCGGGAATAATCGAGTATTCGTGAATGTGGCCGTAAGTGCTGTCGGATACCGGATACGCGTTCCAGGATGGATTCGATCCAGGCGAGTAAATGGTTCCAGTCGTGGTGTACTTCGTCATGAGAAGCTTCTCGGGCCTCGTTCCGGTGTTTGCGACCGATATCCACGTGACGATATATCCATTTGACACCGCGATAATTCGCGGCGTCCGTTCGGCGGTATTGGGGTCGTTCGCGTTTCCCACCGAGTTTCCGGCTCCGGTCGAGAAGACGGTTCCTGGATTCCCATTTCCGTCTAGATCCTGAATATAGACACGTGAACCTTCTTGCGGCGCCGCGCTTGTAGCGGCAACTCGATCCGGGTCGTACACCGGGATCATGGTGTTAGCGGCGTTGAACACTGCGTTTTCCATTGCCTTTTCATACACGCAAAGGGTTCCATTAGTGCCGAAGGCCACGGCATCGAAGCTTTGCGTGAGGGGCTTGCGTTCGCTGGCCCCCATGTTTCCCGGCAGGGTATTCTCCAGTACCGGGCTGCCAACAATTATCGTTATGCCAGGCGTGGTATAGTTGGTTAGGGCCTACGGTTGGATTATGGGAGCATTCCGGCGCCCAGAGAACGGCATCGCCATCGCTTTGGGGCGTCTGCTGTGTTTGAAGCCACCAAGGTGGTTGGGCCTTCAAGTTCATAGCGAAGGCGAGCATAATCACCGTAGCGAGGAGCAAACTACTTGCTCTGGCCCTCCATGCCGCGTAGTTGTACCTTCGCCGAAGCGTCAGCCGTGGAACTTTACACTCCGGGCCTGCTTTGGTGCCGTAGGGAATTAATGGTTGAGATTGATGTCTCATGTGTGTTCGTGATATTTCGTGTTAAGGAATTATTCCGAACGTGCGATGCTTATATCGGCTGACCATAAGCATCACACGCCGGAAACTATTGACGTAGATTCCGGAAGAGCAATCTTCCGAGGCATGGCTTTGGTCGAAGAGACGTGCCGCCATGCGCGAGCACGTCTTTTTTTCGCGCGAATCGCAGGCTGGAAGCACCGCCCTCGCTCGAGAAACTTTAATTTATGGGATTTTGCGCCAGCTAACACCGCCGCCATCAAAACGGCGGTGTACTCGGTTCTAATAAAGACCGGAGCCATGAGCATACGGCTAAAAAAGCAAAGGGCCTGGACCGGGAACGAAAACAGAACACCGATGCGGTCGGATTCCCTGAGAAGGTCAGCCCTGAAAAGGCACTCATTTCTAAATTGGTTCGTCTTTGAAAAAAAAATCGCCTTCTTTAAGAAAGAAAAATAATCTTGAAAGCTATTTTTAAGTTTCCCCTTTCTCCTGCTTCTCTTTATCGGCGGCTAAATCGAGTTCGAGCAGATCGTCGTAAATCGGTTCGGTGCGGGTATGCTCGGCGACAAGGTACGCGATGAGGCATGTAAGAATGAGCGCGAAGAGTTGCTCCTGATTTCCCGTCATTTCCAAAATGAGCACAATTCCGGTGAGCGGCGCGCGAACGATCGAGGTAAACATCGCGGCCATGCCGACGACTGCGTAAGCCGCGGAGGTCGTCCCCGAGGCAGGAAATAAAACCGCGCTGATATGCCCGAAGAGTTGGCCAATAATAGCGCCGAGCACCAGCAGCGGCGCGAACATTCCTCCAGAGATTCCCGAGGAATATCCGGCCATGGTAAGCACGAATTTACCGATCAAAAGAATGAAGAGGAACAGCGCGACATTTTGGCCCGAAAAATCGCCGCGGAGAATACTTTCGGCGATTTGATGTCCATCGCCGAGCGCGTCTGGCAACCACCAACCCACCAGCCCGGTAAAGGCCCCGATGACGGCTGCCTTTTTCCAGATTGGAAAGCGCATGGCACGGGAAGTTTTTACGCCCCACATCAACGTCCGATTGAACGCCACGCCCGCATATCCGGCGACAATTCCCATAATCGCAAAGAGCGGCAGCGCCGTGAGCGGCGGCAGTGGATAATCCCGAATGTGAAACGATGGAAGCTGTCCGGTAAATATTCTGCTGACGGCAACGGCAAGCACGGAAGCGATGAGCGCGCTTACCAGTGTGAGCGAGGAAATCTCTCGCTGCAGTTCTTCGATCACGAAAATAAAACCAGCAAGCGGAGCATTGAAGGCCGCGCCCAATCCCGCCCCGGCGGCGGAAGCGATAAGGTTCCGGCGCGAATGCGACGAAAGTTTGAGCGTGTCGGATACTGCGGCCCCCGCGCATCCGCCCATCTGCACGACTGGACCTTCCGGGCCGAGCGAAAATCCAGCGCCGAGCGCCAAGAGTGAAGTAACAAATTTAACAGGAAGTAAACTCTTCCAGTGCAGGACACGCTTTCTTTGAAGGACAGCGCGAATGTGCGGAATTCCACCGCCGGAGGAGGCCGGCGCATAACGCTGAGTCAGAAATCCGGAAAGCGCGCCCAAACCGGCGCCGATAAATGGGAGCACGATCCATCCCCACCAGGGATACGCGTGCAGGAACGTAAGCAGCGACGACCGGGCATCGTCCAACAGTCCGTAAGAAACCGTAAAGGCGGTGGAAATTCCCCCGGCAGCCAACCCAACGACCGCCGCTCGCGCGAAATGGACTCGCCTGCTTACACCGAGAAGATAATTGCCTTCCTCGGAAAGTGAGAGCGTGTGTTCTTCGGCGGCATCCGGCATCGTTGTCTTTGGCTAACGAAATTTTTGCGGCTTGTGTTACCCAAGATACTTGGTTTTTACAAAAAAGAAGATGCTTCTGGCACTGAGGAAGGACTTTCTGTCGTAATTTTGGGGAATGTCACGACGATCCTTCTACTTTTTTGCGGCGGTGCTACTGGTTCTCTTTGCAGGGTACTACATTTTTCTTCTGAAGAATCCGCGGGTATCGAACAGGGAAGTTATTGTCACTGTCCCTCCGGGCACGACGGTCCTTGCGCTTTCGGACATGCTCGCGGCGCATGGGCTTTTGCGATCACGGATTGCATTCCAGCTTGCGGCGCGGGCGCTCGGAGCCGCACGAAAACTTCACGCGGGGCTGTACCGCATCGCGCCGGGGCTTTCGAATTCCGAAATCATTCGGCGGCTCACGGGCAGCGAATACGCGCTGATTCTTCGCGCGACGTTTCCCGAAGGCATTACGATATACCGCGCGGCTTCGATTGCCAAAGAGAAGCTGGGTCTCGATTCCATCATTTTTTTGCGCTTCGCGTTCGATGCCGGATTTCTACATTCACTTGGGATTCCCAAAGATGTCACGTCCGCCGAGGGCTATCTATTCCCGGATACCTACGAATTTCTCCTTAGCGCCGACCCTAAAGGTCTGGTGATGCGAATGGTAAAGCAATGGAAAAAAATTGCGCTGGATTCGCTCTATGAAAAAACGGTTTCCACCGCGGATGAGCGATCATCCACCCCGCTAACAATCGAGCAAGTAATGACGCTCGCCTCCATCGTAGAGGCCGAGGCAAAACTTCCGCAAGAGCGGGACACGATTGCGAGCGTGTATCTCAATCGTTTGAAGATCGGCATGGCGCTCGACGCGGACCCCACGGTACAATATGGCCTGCACCTTACGCACCCCATTACGCATGACGACCTCGCAATACCAAACTCCTATAATACCTATCTCCATCCCGGACTTCCGCCAGGGCCGATCTGCAATCCGGGCGCAGCGAGCATCCGCGCGGTGCTGCATCCGGCAAAGTGCAAATATCTCTATTTCGTCGCGCGCAGAGATGGCTCCGGCGGACACTACTTCAGCCGGTCGCTCGCCGAACAAGAGCGGATGATAAATCTGTCGAAAGCAAACGCAGAACATGGATTACGCTGATTTTTGCTGATTACATTGATTAAATGTCTGGGATTGAGAGGTTCGCGGATGAATTGAGATTGGCCGGGCATGGAACGAGTAACGATAACGGCCCTGTTAGCGGCATCCTTAGCACTCAGCACTGAGATTCGGCGTGTGGCGCAGCCTGGTAGCGCACTACTTTGGGGTAGTAGGGGTCGTGGGTTCAAATCCCGCCACGCCGACAAGTGTAGCACAAACTTTAGTTTGTGACCCTCCTGCCACGTCGCAAGCTAAAGTTTGCGCTACACTTCTAAAACAGGACTCTCCGGTTCCTATACAAATTCATCAGAATTCCCGCCATCAGCAAATTTGTAAGCAGCGCCGAACCGCCATAGCTCATAAAGGGAAGCGGAATTCCGATAACCGGCATGAGGCCGAGTGCCATGCCGATGTTCACGGTGACGTGCAGGAACCATATTCCGGCAATGCCGATGGCCACAACGCTCGAAAAAATACTGCGAACGCTGGAAGCGATCGCAACTCCGCGAAAGATCACGAATAGGTAGAGCAGAAGAATGACGACCGATCCCACAAATCCGAATTCCTCCGCCGGGACGCTGATGATGAAATCCGTCCATTGCTTTGGCACATATCGAAGCTGCGTTTGCGTGCCTTTTAAATATCCCTTGCCGGTGATGCCGCCAGAGCCAATGGCCATACGCGTCTGGATCACGTTATAGCCCGCTCCGAGTGGATCGAGCTCCGGATTCAGCACCACCTGCACCCGGTTGCGCTGATATTGATGCAGATGCTCATAAATAAAGTTCGTCGAGAAGGCAACAGCGATAACTATTCCAAACGTAAAAATGGTAAGCGCGAGATTCCGCCGAAAAATAAAGAACAATATCGCACCCCCGGCAAGCACGGAAATGACGGTCGGTAGTTCCCCAAACAGCGAAAGTATCGCGACGAGCGTGGGGAGCACCACTGCGGCCAGCAGAAATAAATCCGCGCCGGACCACAACAACAGCAGAATGAGCAGCCCGGCAAAAATGACGGCGGTTCCTGGATCGGGTTCCTTCAGAATGAGCGCAATCGGCACGAAGACCATCGCGCAAACGATGAGAATATTTCCGAGCTTCGAAAGGTCGCGGCCTTTATTCAAAAAAGCGCCGATGGCAAATATTGTCGCAAGCTTCGCAATTTCTGAGGGTTGAAATTGGAAGCCGCTGACCGCGATCCAACTCCGGTGCCCATATACAATCCGGCCTTTGAACGCAACGAACACGAGCAGGCCCAAGCTGATCGCATATAACGGATACGCAATCGCCTGAAACCACCGCACGGGCAGGAGCGCCATGAGGATCATGGCCGATACTCCGCCGGCCGCAAAAAGAAGCTGCGAGCCGAAGCGGTTGTTCATGTGCGCGGCGTAGGTCGCGCTATAAATGGCGAGGAATCCCGCGGTGAGCAGAAGGAGAACCGAAAGGAACGTCGTGATGTCGAAATTCTTTCGTTCCAGCATTTCACGCACCATCGGCGCGGTGGTAAACTCGACTTGCGAGCGTTCGATCGGCATGGCAGCTATCTCCCGCGAATGCCGGGGCGGTGCGGCTTACGAAAACGCGGCGGACCCAGAACTTCCCGCGTGACGATAAACGTCCGCAACGCACCCTTATCGAATGAAATCCGGCGCCGAACAGAAGCAACCGTTTCATACGCTTGCTCGGAACTGGCGGGCGGAACAATTTCTTCCACGCGCTCTTCCTGCGAATCTACGGGTGCTTCTTCTTGCGTTATCTGTTTCGAGCGCCGAGTCAATTCAACGATTGCTCTGATTTCTTCCGGAACGATTGGAGCCATACGGCTACGATCTTCTCGTTCGGGTGGTGGGGATTGATTTTCTTGGGCTGTTACGGCGCCGAGCGGTGCGGGTTGCCGCGCGCGAACTTGCTGGACCGCCTGCCGCAGAGAAGCGGCTTGCGAAGCGGGGCTTTGCTTCGGGCCACCTTGCTGCGCTTGCTTCCGCTGCTGCTCGCGCATGGCTTTTCGGCGGGCTTGTAAAATCCCCCAAATAACGACGACGAGTAAAAATAAAACTTCTTTCATGCTGTAACCATGACCTTCGGGTCACGGTGTGCAAAATAATGATTCAAAATGCCATTCCCGCTTCGCGACCGTAACCTAACGGTCACGGCTACAAATTTCCCGCCACGATCTCGCCACGCTTCACGACTGCTATGACATCGGTCACCGCAATATGATATGGCAGATATTCGAGTCGAGGAATATCATACAACACGAAGTCGGCCAGTTTATTCCACTCGATCGAGCCATGCGTTTTGGCGCGATCCAACGCGGCTGCGCCATTGAGCGTTGCGGCGGTAAGCGCCTCGGCAGGCGACATCTGCATTCCAATCACCGCGAGCGTGAACGCGAATTGCATATTCTCGCTCATGGCGCTGCCGGGATTGCAATCCGTGGCAATCGCAACGGCGCATCCGGCATCGATCAACTTCCGCGCCGGAGCATACGGGGCGCGAAGGCTCATCGCGGTGATAGGCAGCAGCGTCGCAACGGTTGCGTGGGCCGGTGCCTCCAGCCCGGCTCCGGCGAGCGCGCGAATGCCGGCTTCGCTCACTTTGAGAAGATGGTCGGCGCTATAGGCGCCAAGTTCCACCGCGGTTTTCGCCCCTTGGGTTTCGGCAAGCTCATCGGCATGGAGCTTTATTTTCATGCCAAGTTCTTTTGCTGTAGTGCAAACTCGGATGGTTTCCTCTTTTGAAAAATATCCTTCGTCCATGAAGACATCGCAGAATTCGGCCATCTCCTGCAGGGCAGGTAGCTGGACGGATTGGATTTCCTGGACGTATTCTGCCTGCGATGTATTTTCCGGCACGGCATGGGCGCCAAGATAGGTTCTTACAATCTCCATCGGCGTTTCCTGGCCAAGCCGAAGTGCTGCCTGAAGGAGCTTTCGCTCCGATTCGGTTGAAAGGCCATAGCCCGATTTTATTTCCATCATGGTGGTACCGAGCTTCAAAGCCCGTTCGACAAACGGCTTGGAATAGTTAACTATTTCAGCAGTGGACGCGGCGCGGACGTGCTGGACGGAGGCGCGAATGCCGCCGCCGAACTGTGCGATCTCTTGATAGGATTTTCCTTCGGCGCGCAATGCAAATTCCCGGCTGCGCTCTCCGGCAAAGACGCAGTGGGTGTGGGAGTCGACAAAGCCCGGCAACGCGACGAGGCCCCGGCAGTCGATGCGCTCGATGGTAACTTTTGATCTACGGCCATAGGACGGAGCCGGACCTTCCGCCTCGATCAGTGGTCCGGCGCTTAGGATGCGGCCATCATCGCCGACGAAAATAGCAGCGTTATCGAACTCCTCGATTTCCGCCATTTCCGCGCCGCGCCGTGCCGTGAAACCCGTGGGAGTGTAGAGTTTTCGAATGTTGTAGTATAACTTCACTCTACAAAAATACGACTTCGGCGCCCTACTCTTCCGGCTACAGCGAATAAAATACATCAAGCCGTGTAGGCGTACCCTATAGGGTATGGCGAACTAATACACCGTGACCTAAAGGTCACGGCTACAAATGCCGTATTTTTGTAGCGTGATTATACTCGATGGAAACTCGCTGACCATAGAAGAGGTCGCCCGCGTCGCGCGGCGCGAAGAAACGGATCTACAAATTTCGGAAGACGCGAAAGGGAAAATTGCCCGTTCGCGCAAGTTAGTCGAAGATTGGGTCGAGCACGGCAAGGTAATCTATGGCATCACCACGGGCTTCGGGGAATTCGCGAATGTCACGATCCCGCGTGATGAACTTCGCGAGCTTCAGCAAAACCTATTGCGTTCGCACGCGGCGGGCGTTGGCGAGCCGCTTGCGCCGGAAGTTGTGCGAGCTATGCTTTTGCTTCGGGCGAATGCACTGGCAAAGGGCTTCTCCGGAGTGCGGCTTGCTGTCATCGAGCAGCTCTTGAAATTTCTGGCAGCGGATATTCTTCCGGTGATTCCCTCGCGCGGCAGCGTCGGTTCTTCCGGCGACCTCGCGCCGCTCGCGCATCTCGCTCTTGCACTGACGGGAGAGGGATTGGTTACCGAAGAGAATGGGACGAATGGGTGCCGTAGGACGAATGTGCCCGCCAGGGAAGCTTTGGCTAATGCAAACATTCCGCCGCTTGTTTTAGAGGCGAAAGAAGGCCTCGCCCTTATCAATGGCACGCAAATGATGTCGGCCATTGGGTGTCTGGCGCTTCATCGCGCGAAGCAGCTTGCGAATATTGCGGATATTTCGGCCTCGATGTCCTTCGAAGCGTTGCGTACCACCGACCGCGCTTTCGATCTGCGTCTTCACGCCGCCAGGCCGCACCCGGGGCAGCAATTCGTTGCCGCGCGAATGTTGCGACTCATTGCAGACAGCGAAATTCGAAAATCGCATCTCGAAAACGATCCGCGCGTGCAGGATGCCTATTCGATTCGCTGCATCCCGCAAGTCCACGGCGCGGTGCGGGACACGATCGAATTCGTGGAACGGACGCTTTCGATAGAAATAAATTCGGCAACGGATAATCCACTTATCATTCCCGCTGGTGTAGCGCAAACTTTAGTTTGCGACCCACCCGGCGCGCAAACTAAAGTTTACGCTACACCTGCCCACCTGGAAGGTGGGAACTTCCATGGCGAGCCGATCGCGCTCGCGCTCGATTATCTTGCGATCGCGCTTTCGGAGCTTGCCAGCATTTCGGAGCGCCGAGCGGAGCGGCTCGTCAATGGCGCGCTCTCGAACGGTCTGCCGCGATTTCTCGCCAAGCACGGCGGCCTGAACTCCGGGTATATGATCGCGCAATACACCGCTGCGGCACTCGTGAGCGAAAATAAAGTGCTCGCGCATCCCGCCAGCGTCGATTCCATACCAACGAGCGGAAATATGGAAGACCACAACTCCATGGGTTCCATTTCGGCCCTGAAATTGCAAAGCGTGGTGAGAAATGTCGAGACCGTGCTTGCCATCGAACTGCTGTGCGCTGCCCAGGGCATTGATTTCCTCGCGCCGCTAACGCCGGGCAAGGGCAGCGGAAAAGCGCATGAGCAGATTCGCAAGAAGGTTATGTCTCTCGAAAAAGATAGAATGACCTCGATGGATATTTCTGAAATTGTTGCGATGATACAAGGAGACTATTTTTTAAACGAAGTGGAGCACGCGATACAGTGATCGAAACCTTCGACGCCATCATCATCGGCTCCGGTCAGGCCGGGAACCCGCTGCTTCACGATCTCGCCGGAGCGGGATGGGCGGTTGCCATGATCGAGCGCGAGCACGCCGGAGGCACCTGCCTCAATGAAGGCTGCACGCCGACGAAAACGCTCATCGCCAGCTCGCAGGCCGCGCATGAGGTGCGCCGTGCAAGCGAACTTGGGATTAATGTTGGCTCTATCGAGATTGATTTCCCAAAAATAATTGCGCGAAAAGATGAGATCGTTCGCTCCTGGTCGGATGCGAGCAAGAAGAGAATCGAAGAGACGAAGAACGCCACCCTCGTGTGGGGCGAAGCATCATTCGTGGATGCGAACACGATTGAAGCAGCGACGAAGAGCGGCACGCGCACCCTTCGTGCAAAATATAGCTTTATCAATACTGGTGGCCGTCCGGCGCCAGCGAAATTCGAGGGGGCAGATAAAATCGGCATTCTCGATTCCACTTCCGTGATGAACCTGAGATCGCTGCCCGAACATCTTGCGGTCATTGGCGGGAGTTACGTCGCGCTCGAATTCGGGCAGTTCTTTCGAAGACTTGGTTCGCGTGTAACGATTCTGGAAATGGCACCTGACTTTTTGAAGCACGAAGACCGCGATATGGCGGAAGCCATACAAAGAGCTTTGGCCGATGAAGGGATTGAAGTTGTTCTGAATACGAAAGTCAAGAGCGCCAGCAAACACGACGATCAGATTCATCTTGTTACATCGGGCGCATCGGTCACTGCCACGCATGTGCTTTATGCCGCTGGCCGCGTTCCCAACACGGAGGCGCTGCATCTCAAACGCGCCGGAATTGCAACAGATGAGCGCGGATACATCACGGTGAATGACCGGCTCGAAACGAACGTCCCGAACATCTATGCGCTTGGCGATGTCAATGGCGGCCCGGCCTTCACGCATATTTCGTATGACGATTACCGCATCGTCCGCGATAATTTGCTACATGGTGCGAACCGATCTACGAAGGGACGGCCCGTGCCCTACACCATGTTTATCGATCCGCAATTTTCGCGGATAGGACTGAGCGAAGCGGACGCCATAAAGCAAAACATCGAACATCGCGTCGCAAAAATGCCGATGTCTCACGTTGCGCGGGCGAGCGAAACGGGGAATAAAACCGGACTGCTAAAGGCCATCGTAGCGCCCGACGGCAAAATCCTGGGCGCTGCCATTTTCGGGGCGGAAGGCGGAGAGATTCTGAGCATGATCGAAATCGCCATGCGCGGCG
>VFSW01003395.1_pt1 | contig 23912 bp, 17 predicted proteins | sample 5358111 | NCBI WGS metagenome assembly VFSW01 (sample SAMN11554181, study PRJNA540505) | mine drainage metagenome | isolation source: sediment from site ElyBrook_90M | place: USA: Ely Copper Mine, Vershire, VT | collected 2017
CGTTGGTCCCATCTTGCCGCCGGCGCCCAGGACGATCGTGTCCCCCTGCAGCCTCCGCGCAAAGGCAACGTCTGCTTCACTCGGTCGAGCCAGGAGCTCATTCAATTGCTGTTCAGAGTCAATTCTGATCATGACGAACACCGCGGTGTAACCGCTTTGTACTGGGGAAGATGCAAAGCCCGCTTGTTCCGTGGGTGTTTTCGGTCATTAGTTTCGGAATGCGAACACATGGTTTGAATAACGGATCGAGCATATTCTCCCCGTTTCTGGCTGTCAAGCCGTGACCAGGCGGTTAGTTCCTCAGCCAGCAGGCAGCCTGTGCCGCGTGCAGAAAAGGGATGCTCCAGTACTCGAGGGTATTCCATTCGATCGCCGTCGACTCCTCCAGGTAGGGAGAATCGTCAGGCCTGCCGATGAAACCGACGAACATCGCTTCCGGAATTTGTGGGATACGAAACGAGTATCCGACGGGCTGACGATACCCGATTCCGGAAAACAGCGAGCGATTCAGGGTATTGTGGCCCAGGCACCACTGCATCAGGCGCTCCGCGGCGTTGCGCCACGAGGGCTCGTTGAGCAGTGCGCCAGCCCGGGCGAGCAGGTGTGCGTGACTCATGAGGACGGAACTGGTGCCGTGCACAATCCCTTGCGGGTTGAACGGATGGATGAAAGTTCGTACGCCACGTCCATTTCCGGCATCGCGGAAGGTCTGTCGCTCCGCGTGCGCAGGATCGATGTAGATCCCGTAAGGGGTGAGGGAGAAAGGATTGCTGGAGCAATCGGCGAGAAGGTACTTTTCGATGTAATTGGCAACCGCATGTCGAGCCAGTTCTGCAGCTTGCGTGTCGCAATGGATCGAACGCAATTCCCAAAACCGGAGGAGGGCGAGAGCGGGGTCGGCCGCGAATGCAATCGAGCGATATCCATCCACCCCGCCGGACTCAGTGAAGTAGCCGGACAATCCTTGGGGAAGATTCGCTTGCCGTTGCAACAGTTCCCCGGCACAGGCGACAACGGTAGATCGATCGATCGAGCGGTCACCGGCCGCGAGCAACTCCAGGTTGCCGCGCAATTCGGCGGTCACAAAAAGGGTGCGTCTCTCATAGACTTGTGTCCGGCCGAACGCTGCAGCCTGGCGAGCAAGCTTCAGGCATTTCTCAGCCTGCGGTGAGGGAAGATACCTGGACGCCCGGGCCTGCACCTGGACAAATGCCCATTGAACAAGTGGATTGAATGTGGTCCGGATTTTGCGCTCGTCGCCTGAATGAGCGATGTTGTCGGTCCAGCGATTGTCGCTGGCGTCAGCGTAGCAGCCGGGGTGGTTCTCAAACCACCAGTCACGCTCGTAAGTCATTCCACTGCCCGATGGTGAATTGCCGCCGGCGACGTCCTCGTAGACCTGTCCTTCCGAGCTCATCATGCGGTGGAAATATGCATTGCCCCAGGCGACTTCTTCGAGCAGCGAAGGTCGAGGGATGCCTCCGAGGTCAAAATCCTCGCCGACCACCTCGTGCAAAGTGAGCAGCGCATCAACGTGGTATAGCGTGAAGGCGAGCCACTTCCGGAAATCACCGGCATCATGCCAGCCACCGGTGACGGACAAAGGAGATCCGTCCGTGTCGAGGATGGCATCGTCAAGATGACACGCTTCGTGAACTCCGAAAACCGCGCAGCCACACCGTTGAGCGCGCAGAAAAGAGAGATAACCCAGAAGGATGCGATCGTAGACCCTTTCACAAATCGCAAAGGGAGGGGATATCTGCCAGTCCGTTTCGACCTGGTAGCTGCCGGCGATCTGAAACGCGGTAAAGTCTGCCTGCCACAGTTGGCCCCATCGCGTGGAGATCTTGTGAAGTTCTCCCTGGTACAGGACAGGAACTCCGCTTTCGGAGGAGAGTTTGCCTCGCAGAAGGTCATATGGAGCGGGGAAGCGGGCAGAAAACCCTGGTACGGAGGGCACGTCTCGCCGCATTCGAAGGCAGTTCTGGCGAATATAGAAGGGGATCACCTCGGGAAGGCCTTTTACTGCGCCGGGCAGCAAGGTCAGACATTTAGGACTTCGCGGCAGATACCCGAGGTGGCTAAGGCTAAGTTGCATACTCGTCCACTATGCACGATTGCTTGACTCGCTTCCGGCTGGTGGGGTGGCAAGCTTACGACCATGCAACGATTCCGCGCGCGCGGCCGCTATGTCCAAACTGCAGGGATGCCTTGCGAGCTGCGTCCTTGATCTGAGTTGCGACAGCCGTTTCCAGCTCGGGCGTGAACTCAGACAGCGGCAGGGTGATACTGATCGCTGCGGCCGGCGATTCATCCTGGCCGAATATTCCCGCGGCCAACACCCAATAGCCGGGCAACAATTCCTCGACATTCCGGGCATACCGCATCTTTTTGACCTGGGCAATCTCCTGCTTCATTCTCGACAGCGAGGTGATGGTGCTGCTGGTGTACTTCTCGGGACAACTGGACATTATGCGATCCACATCAGCTGAAGCCATTCCGGCAAGGAAGATCTTGCCGGAGGCGGTGGCATTCAGTGGGCGCCTGAGTCCGACGTCCGCGAACGAGTCGGGAGCTCCGGCGTACCCAACAGAATGGATGAACAGCACATAATCCTGGTCGAGAACGCCGAGCTGGACAGTGCCTGGATACTGCCGCGCCAGATCCTGCATGGGAAAAAATGCGGCACGATAAAGTGAGGAATGCCGCAGATAGCCCGAACCAATCCACAGCGCGTGGCTGGTGAGCAGATAGCGCCTGGTGATGGGCTCCTGGGTAATGAGGTTCGCTTCAAGCAGCGTGGTGCAGAGCCGGTGTGCTGACGCTTTGGGCACATCGAGGCGCGCAGCGAGCTCAGTGAATGACAGTTCGAATGGTTCATCCGCGAGAAGTTCCAGCACCTTCAGGCAGCGCAGTGTGGAACTCATAGCAGTAGAGGCTTTCTTCATACAGAAACCCTCTCACGAGGGGCTTGACAGTGCAAAGCACTTTCAATTAGTGTGATCCGCAATGCAAACAATAGTTTCGTATTGCGGAACTATGATACCACAACCGGTATTCCTGACAAAATCAGCCGCACGTAACTTCGAGGAGGTTAGGAGAACATGAGGGTAGACGTACCGTGTGTGAGATTGACCCTTTCGGCCGTTTTAGCGTTAAGTATTTTGATGTTGGTCGTGGGTTGGCACCCGGCTCGCTCCGGCGCCCAGACTGTAACTGCGACCATAAACGGCACGATCACTGACCCATCAGACAATGTGGTTGCAAACGCGGATGTGAAGGCAACCGACCTTGATCGGGGAACGGTCTGGCCAACAAAAACAAACGCCCAGGGATACTACAACCTGGCTCATCTCCCCGTTGGACGTTATGAGGTGCGCGTAACCGCGCCCGGCTTCAGTGGCGCGGTTCAGTCGCCCATTGAACTTCAACTGAACCAGGTCTCAGCCGTAAATATCAAGCTGGCGCTCGGCAAGAATACTGAAACCGTAGAGGTGACCAGCGAAGCGCCGCTGCTGCAAACAGACACGACCGATGTTGGCACAGTGATCGACGCGCGCACGAATGTCAGCCTTCCGCTGGCCAGCCGCAACTACATGCAACTCGCTCTGTTAACGCCAGGCGCTGTCACCGTGCAACCCGCAGGATTTGAGAACGGAAAAAACTCCGGCGAGACTGCGCGTCCCGAGATCAACGGAAACCGTTTCACTGCGAACACCTACCTTCTCGACGGCATGGACAACAGCCAGGCTTCGAGCAATTTCATTGCGTACTCGCCGCAGCCCGACGCGATTCAAGAGTTCCGGGTGATCACGCAGAATGCGTCTGCCGACTTTGGGAATTACATGGGAGGCGTCATCAGCGCAGCGATCAAGGAAGGCACGAACTCCTATCACGGAACGGCATTTGAGTTTTTTCGAAACGACATTCTGAATGCAAACGAGTGGAAGAACAAGCTGGATCCGACTAACGTCATCCCCCGCCAGAAGATGCGCTGGAATGAGTTTGGCGGCACCGTCGGTGGGCCGATCATTAAAGATAAGCTCTTCTTCTTTGCCGACTACGAGGCCGAGCGCTTCGACTTTCCGAAGACGACGAACAATATCACTGTATTCACCGCGAAGGAGCGTCAGGGCGATGTCTCGGAACTGGTAGCAGCGGGCAAGGCCATCGTCGATCCGCTGACCCACCTGCCCTTCCCGAACAACATCATCCCGCAGAATCGCCTGAGTCCAGCGGCACTTGCGATACTCAATTCGAAGTATTATCCCACGCCGATCAACGGCTTGCTCCAGTCGAATGCGCACAACACGGTAGCCACTAAAACTGACGACGACCAGGGCGACGGCCGTCTTGATTACGCACTCAGCGAGAAAGACCACTTCATGGGCCGCTTCTCGTATGCGAATATCACCAATCCCACCATCAACTCATTTAACCTCGATTACAACCCGTACAACCTCTTTAATGCATGGAACTTCGTGACCGGCTATACGCGCAATGTGTCGTCAAGCATTTTGAACGAGGCGCGCCTGGGTGTGAACTACGTGACAATCGGCCAAAACCAGATCTCGTCTAATTTCACGGGGGACGCGGGGAATCTCTTCCAAATCCCAGGTCTGACATCGAGTTTCCTGCCAGCGCTCGGATTCAGCGGCGGCTATGTGTCGAATTTCGGCAACAAGGTTAGCGCTACCAACTACTATGACACCTCGATTCAGTATGCAGATGTTCTGAACTGGGTGCATGGCAAGCACAACACCCGCTTCGGCTTCCAGGGCTGGCGGCTCCGCACCAATGGACTTTTCAACAGCAACAACGGCGAAGCCGGGAGTTTCGGCTTCAATTCACTTTACTCGGGAAGTCCGGAGTCGAACTTCCTGCTCGGATTGCCTAGTTCCGTCGGCGTTGGCAGTAATGGCCCGGACTGGGGGCAACGGAACAGCATCTTCGCCGGCTTCATTCAGGACGACTGGAAGGCTACCCAGCAGTTGACGGTCAACCTTGGACTCCGTTACGAGACGCACACGCCCTTTGTTGAGGCTCACGACCGGCAAGTGAACTGGGATCCGCAGACGGGCATTCTCGAGTTACCGGGGCAAGGTGGAAACAGCCGCGCCCTCTACGACTCCTACAACGGCTACGGCAACTACCAGCCCCGCATCGGCCTCGCTTTTCAGGTGATGCCGAAGACTACGGTTCGCGCTTCTTACGGATTGTCGTCGTTCATGGAGGGCACGGGGCTGGGACTGCGTCTGCCGGGTAACCCGCCGCGAGCAGTCTCCGCCAATGCCAATTACACAACCCTTACTTACCCGAGTACGACGCTGGATCAGGGATTTAGTCCCATTGCCGTGCCGGCCGGATGTACGATCGCTGGGTTGAAGACTGCCGACCCGCTTTGCTACAAGGGCGTCATCCTGTACTCGTGGGATAAGAAGGTACAGCCAGCACACTCGAACCAGTGGAGCTTATTCGTGCAGCAGGAGCTCTCGCCGACAACCGCCTTCCAGATAGGTTATGTGGGGCAGTCAACCAAGCACCTGACCAATGCCGAGTTGCTTACGCAGCTTGTCTGGGATTCTCCAGGCGTGGTGAGTCCGTCGCCATTCTTCTCGCAGAATCGTCAGGTTCTGGACCAGCTGGCGTTCATCTTCGGCACTTTCGCGGAGGCACATCAGAACTACAATGCCTTGCAGGCTCAGTTGCAGGGACGCCTGAACCACGGATTGTCCTACCAGGTCAGCTATACCTGGTCGCGCTGCATGACCAACTCGCAGGGATTCTTCGGTGAGGGAGGTCAGTCATCAGGTCCGGGCGCCTGGTGGCAGAATACGTACAATCCGGAGGGTGAGACCGGAGCCTGCTACTACAACGTCAAGGGCGATTTCCCCGGCTACCTGATCTATGATCTGCCTTTCGGCCGTGGCAAGCAGATCGGCGCCAACATGAGCAAGGCCGCCGATGCCGTGGTTGGCGGCTGGAAGTTGAGCGTGATTCCGACCTTCCGCGGCGGCTTCCCGCTTACACTTAGCTCCAACAGCGACCACTCCGGCACCAACTCCTTCCAGAACCGTCCGGATTGCGTAGCGCCACCGCGCGTGCTGCACAAGCAAACCATTGGGAACGGCCTTTATGGATACCGGTGGTTTGATCCCAACTCCTACGCCGAGCCCAAGGACGGTTATTTTGGGAGCTGCAGCGTTAGTTCTGTCTACGGCCCGGGCGAACAGAACATCGACGGCAACCTCGCCAAGATTTTCAAAATCACTGAGAAGCAAAACGTCGAGTTTCGCGCCGAGTTCATAAATGCACTTAACCACACGATCCTCGACGCACCGAACAACGGTGGTATCAACACATTGAATCCGGATAGTGGCACCATCGGTCAGATCAATAGTTCGGAGGGAGCGCGCAACATCCAGTTCGCCTTGAAATATAGCTTCTAGATTTGGGTCGAAGAACGCAAACGACCCACCTGTGCGCACTGCGCGGCGCCGGGCCTCAGGCAATCTATATCGCCTGCAGTCCGGCGCCATCAGTATCCGCAATACAAGGCCAAGCGGAAGTACTTTTAGAGCACCTGCAGCGTATCAGCCTCATGTTCCGCTGCCTGCGATCGGATACTCTTTGCTCAACCCATGCCAACAATTAGCTTGGACGGGAAGCGGGGACCTCGGACCGAAGATGAAGAATAGCGATCTCATCGCGTACCTGAAGCCGATCTCGTCCCAACTAAGCCCGGCGGAATTCGTCGAGCTGGTTGACGTCATTGGCTGCGTTACTGATATTCAGGCGAGCCCGGCTCGATTGGTATTGCGATTGGAATTACGCGCAGGTTTGTATCGTGGCAGCTTCGCGACAGTGCCCTGCTCGTTCGACTTCTCCACGGCAATGATTGAGATGGTCCAGGTACCCGACGGAAAGCGCGTGCCGGTAGGCCCATGGGATCTCGATCACATCCACAACGTCATGGCCATTCCCATGATGCGCGCTTATGTGAACGGCCGTCTCAAGGGCGGTCTCTGGTTTTCGATGCCTGGTCCTCTGGAAATCGCGGAGGGGCGCCTCCGCGCCGACTTCGGTTTCGAAGCGATGGAAGGCGCAAATCAAGTCGTGCTGGAATTCATCGAGCGTGATCGCCAACGCGTGAACTTCGGCAGTCTCGAATACCTTGACCTCCGCCTGGATGATCGGCATCTCGTTCCCCTCGAACCTGCCAGGAATTCTCACCCGCGCCTATTTGTCAACCGGGACGAAGTTGCGCAAGTCCGCGATAGATGGCAGGGACGTCCCGAGTTCGATACGCTGCGACAGCAGCTTAGGGACGAAGACCTAGTCTTGCTGAAAGACAACAGCCAGGGGACGCTCGAACTCGCCTGCCTCTTCTTCGCACTCACCGGAGATGCCGAAATCGGCGCGCGTGCAAAATCTAAAATCCTCGAACTCGCAAATGCATCCACCTGGAGCGGCCGACCGGATCCCTTGCTCATGGGGGGCGATAACGACCGCGTAATCAGCCTCCGCCTCTACCAGATAGCAGTAGCCTGGGATACCCTGCTGCCCCTATTGAACGATGCGCAAAGGAGCGCCATCCTTGCGAAAGCCGAGGAATACATCGGCAAGATCTACGATTTCACCGTGCTGCAGCGCGGCTACGTGGGCTGTCCCGCTGTTGACCCGCATGCGCTTGGGTCGTGGAACGGCGCTGCGATCGCCTGCATGTCGTTCTACGACGAGTTGCCGATCGCGCGCCACGCACTGCCGTTCTTCCACGGTTTGTTCTGCGAAAGCCTAAAGCTTTTTCCTGAAAGCGGGAAGGCAGCATGGGCCACGTACTTCCCCTTTCATCTCGTGCTTTATCTGGCAGCCGCGCACACGTTCGGCGGCAAAAGACCGGAGCTCGATCACAGCGGGTTCCTCGATCATCTTGGTGAGGCGCTGTTGAGTTGCTTCGACGCGCCGAACAGCCAGGAACTGCAGCGCGGGCTGCGCACGCGAGAGCACCGCTTCCTCACAGCAGTTCTTTGCCGCTTCCATCCCACCCCGGGCATCGATGCGATCTATCGTGCATTTGTGGAAAGAGAAAGGCGCACTGCCGGAGATGTGCTGCTGGGAACCTTCGATCTGCTCTACGCGCCGCCGGCCGCCGGACCAGTGGCGCCATTCGGTGAGCGGCCTCTCTTTGCCCGCGATGCGGGAGATATTATTGCGACAGTGCGCGGGGAGCGCACAATGGCGATATATGTCAGCGGGGGTCCGAAAGCCGGACGGCGCGCCGTCTTTCACCTCATGCCGCAGAACCGCGAATTCGCACCATCGATGGGCGCGCTGGAAGTGACAATCGATGGAACGCCGCTCCTCTGCAATATCAACATGAGCGTGTATGGCGTTAACAGCGCGCTGACCAATACGATGTGCTTCGAAGACGGCGGCGCCATCACTAACGGCCAGTATCTTAACGGGGCCGTTGCCCCGGAGAGCTGTGGACTCGTACGACGCTGTCTTATCGATGATCGTTTCATCTATGTCCATGTCGTAGTTACGCATGCCCTCGATCCCAAATTGTGCATCGGAAGCGCAGACAGGGTTTTCATCCTTGATCGAATGACCGGAGTCATCCTGCTCTCCGATGCTTTCTGCGGCGAGCGCCCCATACGTTTCGCGACACATCTTCACTGCTCCGGTTCAGTCACGGACCAGGGCAGCGGCTTGTACCGGTTAACCGGCGGCCAGGCAAACCTGATCGCTGGTATCAAGGGAGGCAGTAAAGGATTGGACGATGCCGAACGCGGAGAAATCTTTGCCCAAGTGCTGAGCACTTCTTTCTCGTCTCGAGTGATAGTGGAAGAGCCCACATGGGTACCCGGATATATCTATGGCCTGAATCATACCGGGCGTGAAAGCCTCAGCGAAGGCCGCTATCCACGCTATCAGCGCTGGCGCCTTGAAACATGCGAGCCAGTTGATCACGCAAACTTTCTGGTGGCAATTGGCATGCAACCTGGTGGAGCTTCTTTGATTGACGGCGCTGTAAGACTTCCCCGGCGCGGCGGTGTGCGCTTCGGCTACGCGACATTAGCTGCAATCGGTGTAGCGTGCGATTGCGAATGCCTGCTATGGGATGAAGATGCGGAGCGAATCCTGGCGATGGGTCTCCGCGTGCTCCGTCATGGCAAGGATCAGGTAGAGTTCTCCGCTCCAGTCGATGCGATCTATAACGTCTGCTCGGGCCTTGGCGCAATCTATGCGCCCGGAGATCTTGTGCCTCTTAAAACATCGGGCTTCCGGCTCCATCGATGGGCCCCCATTGGCGACGAGCAATGGAAGTCGCACAACGTATTCCGCGCCGGACTCACTAGGCTCGCGGCCAAAGTTGACGATGCGAAGGAAAAGGGATGAACACGGAAAAAGCGATTGAAGTTGCGATTCTAGGCAGTGGACGCATGGGTCAGAATGTCCTTCAGCATCTTACCTCTAGTCCCCTGGTTAGCGGCGTCACGGTTTATGATCCGATTCCAGACAAGATGCTGCAGATGAAGCAAGTCGTCCCGGTGAGAGAAGCATCCACTCTCAAGGAAGTGCTCGACGATCCGAAGATCAGGCTGGTCTTCATCACTGCTTCAAACGACGTTCATAAAGAGCTGGCAATAGCCGCCCTCGAGGCCGGCAAGGCCGTAATGTGCGAGAAGCCGATGGCAACATCGCTTGGCGATGCCACGGCGATGGTCGAGACCGCAGAACGCACGCGAGGGTTCCTGCAGATCGGCTTTGAGCTTCGTTATTCCCATCTCTATGTCACGGTGAAAGACTGGATTGATCGTGGCCTTCTAGGCCGCGTGCTTAATACACAATGCACTTACTGTTCCAGCGCCTGGGGACGCGACGACCTCTGGCGCGTAGCGTCGCAGACGAGCGGAGGAATGTTTGGAGAAAAATTGAGCCACTACGTTGACCTGGTTCGGTGGTGGGTTGGCGACAGTGTCGAGGAGGTATACTCCGTCAGCGCGCCCAATATCATCTCCTACTATGAGGTTCACGATAATTATCACTGTACCTATCGCTTTAAGTCCGGCGCAGTCAGCAGTCTCACTTTCATGATGGGGCCCGCGGCCAGCTTCAAGGGCGATCCTTTGCAGAATGCGGTGTCGCAACAGACCGGCGATGGACACGCCCTGCGCTACATCATTTACGGGGAAAAGGGCGCCGCCGAGACTGACGTATTCCCTCGAACCATCAAGCGCTGGAAGTTCGGCGAAGACGACTATGGGCAGACGAGTGCATGGGTCGATACGCAGACATGGAGCCCCGAAAACGATTTCGCCTGGTTCCACAACACACACGATCAGGCCCTCGATATCGTCAGGCGCGTTGCAGAAGGAGAACCGCCAGGAATCAATCCCCGCGACGCACTTGAGACCACCCGGCTTTGCTTTGCCGCCGAGTTGTCGGCACAGGAACGGCGTCCTGTTCGCCTTGAAGAGCTGAAATAATAAGTTGCTTTCAATCGGCCGGGGTCGGAGACAACATTTATGCAGAAAATAGATCACTCTAGCCAGCAGACGCCTCCGGAAAGCACGCTCGGTGATCCCATTGCGCTAGCGAATATCAACCGCTTCTATGCCGACAAGAAGCTGATGTGGGGCAATGTCTGGTGGATCACCTTCGGTCATTTCGGTACGGCGCTGTCCATGACCATCGTCGAGCCGCTAATGAACCTTCGGCTCAAGTCGATCGGTGTCAGTGAGTCAAGTGTAGGGCTGATCACTTCAATCAACCTTTGGGCGGTCAGCTTTCTCGTTATGTATTTCTCGTGGAAGAGCGATCATTGCACCAGCAAGCTCGGACGCCGTACGCCTTTCGTCCTCATATCGCTTCCGTTCATTGCCGTAGCGCTGGTGCTGTTTCCACTGTCCAATCAGAAGTGGCTGCTCATCGCCCTCATGCTTCTTTACTTTTTCTTTAATGACATGAGGGCTTCCACATACCCGCTCCTGGCAATCGACTGCGTATCGAAAGAGGTTCTTGCACGCGTATCAGGCCTGGTTGCGATCATGATCAGCGTCGCCGGCTTTCTCTCTTCCAGGATCGGCTCCAGGATGGCGGACGTCAATCCCACGCGCGTGTTCATCGGCGCGGCCGTGATCATGACCGTGATGACACTCCTCGCTCTTTGGCGTATCAAGGAGCCGCCGATCCATCACCCGGCAGAAAGTAGCTTCAACCTTCTAGCGCCGATCAAAGTTGCGTGCCGTGACAAGCGCATTCTGGTGTTAATTCTGGCCATCGCTCTTCTCAATGCGTTCCCGATGATCTTCAAGACCTGGGTATGGTTTTACGCACGTGCCAAGCTGGGTCTCAGCATTGGAGATACAGGGATAGCTCTGTCGTGGGGCATGCTGCTGCAGGTAGCGGTATCTTATCCGGCAGGCTGGCTCATTGACCGCTTCGGAAGCTACATCGCGCTCACTATCGAGTGGGCGCTGATGCTTACGCTGGCCATCTTCTCCGCACACGTCACCAACTTTCACGGCCTGGTTGTCCTCACCTTGCTTTACTTTCTATTCATGCCTCTACAGGTCGCAGGAGATACGATCCTGTGGAAGACAATGGACAAGGCCGATACGGGTTCCTTCACGTCCACCGTCGCGCTGGTGAAAAATTTTTGCACCGGCACGGTCGTTGCCCTCTCCGGATTCATCATCAAATGGACCGGCAGTTACATCGTAGCCTTCTGGTTTGGTTTCGTCCTGAGTTCTCTTGCGCTCATTGTCTTCTTCATCTATCGCCACATCATGCGCAAGGGAGACAAGGCGATAACCGCCAACATCAAGATGTCCGAAGTCGACATTCCAGTCTCGCAAGCCGATCCGGCCGAAGCTGGTCCACTCCTTGAAACCATGCAGAATCCAATCATCGCAGCCTCATGATGATCCTGCCCAACCAGTCCCAACAACGGAGTAACCATGGAAGTTCATGTAGCGGCATCGCGCAGCGCACTGGGACACATGGCAGCGCGCGATATCGCCGCTTCCCTGCGCGCGCTGCTGGCGCGGCAGGAGCACGTTCGCATTGTCCTCGCCGCCGCGCCGAGCCAGTCAGAGATGCTTGGCGGACTGCGGTCTGAGCCGGAGATCGACTGGAAACGGGTCACCGCTTTCCATATGGACGAATACATCGGATTGCCCAACGCTGCGCCGCAGCGCTTCTCTAATTGGCTCAGACGAGAGTTCGTCAACCATGTTCCGCTGGCGCGCTTCGAACCTATCAACCCCGCCGGTGATCCTCAATCTACCTGCGACGACTATGCGAACCTCCTGGCGGCCGCTCCCATCGATATGGTGTTACTCGGTATCGGAACCAATGGACATGTCGCCTTCAATGACCCACCAGCAAACCTGTCCGAGCCTGAATTTGTGAAGGTCGTGACGCTTGACGCCATGTGCCGCGAGCAGCAGGTTCAGGATGGCTGCTTCCCTTCTCTGGAGCACGTTCCGCTGCAGGCGATCACGCTCACCGTGCCGGCCTTACTTGGCGGACGAGAGCTATTCTGCTGTGTGCCAGGTCTCAACAAAAGCGCGGCAGTGCGCGCCACCCTTGAGTCTGAAATCAGCGGTGAATGCCCGGCCACCGCGCTGCGAATCCATCCATGCTGCCATCTCTATCTCGATCACGACTCGATCTCGAAGGTGCAAAACCATGAACGATTCCTCGATCGTCGGCCGTGATCCGCAAACCGGACGGACTGTCGCTGTCAGCGTGGAGGCGGGGGCGGTTGTGCGTATTGACGCGTGCCAGGAGGACACCGACCTTTACCTGTCACCTGGCTTTGTCGACCTGCAGGTGAATGGTCACTCAGAGTTCGATGTGAATAGCGCGCAGGTCACCCAAAAGATAATTATCGGTCTTGCCAGGACGATGCTTTCCTGCGGTGTGACCTGCTTTGCACCAACTGTCATCAGCGCCCCTGAGGAGAGGATTTGCCGAAGTCTTAACGCGATTGCAGAGGCTCGTCGCAACCATCCGTGGTTAGCGTCCTGCATTCCATTCATCCACCTGGAGGGGCCGCATATTTCTCCGCTCGCGGGTTATCGGGGCGCACATTCCGAGGAATGGATTCGACCTCCTTCGCTGCAAGAGTTCGATCACTGGCAAGATGCCTCTGGTGGTTTAGTCGGACTCATCACTATGTCTCCGCACTATGAAGATTCTCCGGCCTACATATCGACCGTCTGCAACCGTGGTGTTAACGTCGCGCTCGGCCACACGCACGCTTCGGCGGAACAGATCCACCTGGCTGTCGAAGCCGGCGCACGACTCTCAACCCATCTCGGAAACGGCATTGCACCGCAGATTGCCCGGCATCGCAACCCCATCTGGCCTCAGTTAGCTGACGACCGTCTATTCGCGACGTTCATCGCCGATGGCCATCACCTTCCGCAAGATGTCTTGAAGACTATGGTGCGCGCCAAAGGCATTGAACGGTCTGTGTTGATTTCGGATTCCGTCGCTCTCGCCGGCATGCCCGCCGGTGTTTACACCACGCCCGTCGGAGGCAGCGTTGAACTCTACGCGGATGGCAGGCTATGCGTTCTTGGTTCGGAACTTCTTGCCGGTTCAACCACTTCCATGGCACAGTCCATCGGTAGTCTTGTGAGGGCCACCGGTATTTCATTGCCCCAGGCACTTGTCATGGCTACAGAGAATCCCGGACGGTTTGTTGGCGGCCGCGGCCAACGCATCCCCGGCACACGCGCCGATCTGGGCCGTTTCCGCTGGAGCAACGAAGTGCTCATCGAAGATGTATGGTGGGCAGGAGAACGGGTCTACCCGCCCAGCAACGCGGCGGAGGGGAGCCCGCTATGAAACAAGTTGGCGCGGTCGACATCGGTGGTACCAAGATTGCCGTCGGCATTGTGCGGGACGATGGAACGCTCCTTGGACATCTAGAGTGCCCCACAGACCCCAAGCGCGGCTTTTCGAATGCGGTCAATCGCGTTGAGCGCTTGCTGCGTCAACTTGTGGAGCAGTGTGGCGGCATTGACGGGATCGGGGTTGGATGCCCTGGGCCACTTGACCCGTTTTCGGGCGTGATCGGGGTGGTGGGCACGCTTCCGGGGTGGGAGAACTGCCGCCTCGGCGAGGAAATGTCTGCTCGCTTCGGCCTCTCTGTTGCCGTTGAAAATGATGCTGATGCGGCAACCTTGGCCGAATATGCATGGGGTTCAAATCGTCCTTCGGGGACTCTCATCTACGTAACCGTAAGCACCGGCATAGGTGGCGGTATCGTACAGAACGGCGTCCTCTATCGAGGCGTGCGCGGGGCGCATCCCGAACTGGGACACCAGGCCATCGATCCCTCCGGGCCCCGTTGCTACTGCGGCATTAGTGGGTGTTGGGAGAGCCTCGCCAGCGGTACCGCGATGAGCGCATCCTTTCAACAATCCAATCCGGAGTATGGACCACTCTCCGCGGCCCGTATCTGCGGGAGTGCCCGGCTTGGCGACGTGCGCGCCACACAGGCTGTCCGCCGCACAAGCAACTACCTTGGCCTGGGATTGGCAAACCTCGTCACACTGTTCGCTCCCGAAACCATCTCTCTCGGCGGCGGCCTCATGCGCAGTAGCGACCTCTTTCTTGCAGATGTACATGCGCAGGTTTTGCGTCTTTGTACGCAGGTTCCGGCCGAGCAAACCCACATCACCGTCTCCTCGCTGGGTCCAGAAATAGGCTTGCTGGGCGCAGCGCAATCGTGGCTGCTCCGAAGCCCATGATCGCTGGCCGTCACACGCTTTACCGTCGTCATCCAGAGCAATCAAGGAGATCACATTTGTCGGAGTTAGCCAGCAATATTCAAGCGCAGCCAGAGTCGCTCGCAGGAACCTTAAGCCACCAGTGCCAGAGTGGCGCCGCGCCTATGCATGAGGCCGCCATGCTTCTCCGATCTACGAAGAAGGTCGTAATTGCAGCCATGGGCGCTTCACTGTTCGCCTCCTATCCTCTGCAATACTTCCTGGCATCATTGGGGCTGGATGTCATTGCAGTCGAAGCGGGCGAACTCCTCCACTATTTCGGCGGAACATGGAAAGACGCTGTAGTCGTGATGGTATCCCGGTCTGGCGAATCCGTTGAGATAGTCAAGCTGCTCGAAGCCATAAACAGGTCGGTCCCCATCATCAGCGTGACCAACGCCCCTCAGAGCCTTTTGGCCCGTTCCGCGGATGTGAATCTGGACGTCGCGAGCCTCGCCGATCAGATCGTTGCAGTTCAAACCTACACCGGCACGCTGCTCACGTTGCATCTTCTGGGCAGCGCCGTCGCCGGTTCACTCCAGGCTTCTGTGGAAGAGGCCCAACGGCTGTTGCCGGCCTTCACCGACCTCACGCGAAAGTGCCTTGCGGGAATCGAAGAATGGGACCGCTTCCTGCAGCCGCACTCGAACGTTTATCTTCTCGCAAGGGGAGCGTCGCTCGCGTCCGCTTACGAAGGTGCGTTGCTCTTCCATGAAGTCGCCAAGTATCCGGCTGTCGCCATGCCTGTTGCCTCATTCCGACACGGCCCCGTCGAAGTCGTCGATTCAAACTTCAAGGGATTCGTTTTCGTTCCGCAAGACGCCACGCGCCCACTTAACCTCGCACTAGCTCGCGACTTACTGCGGTTTGGCGGCGATGTCCGTCTCATTGGCCCATCCCTCAATTCATCGCAGTGGGCGCCGGGATACGAGGTGCCCCACGTTGCGCCATCGATCGCGCCGCTCTTCGAGATCGTGCCGCTGCAGGTTGCGGCGCTTCGGCTAGCGATATTGCGAGGGATCAAGCCAGGCAGCTTTCGTTACGCGCCGCAGGTCGCGGTCGACGAAGCCAGTTTCAGTTAACGTGAGGTTTCACAATGAGTACAGACAAAGAGGCACTGGTGGAAGAAACAACGCCAAAACGAAAGTCGGCCTGGTTCTGGTATGCGATTCTCTGCGTACTTTGCTGGGGAGCCTGGGCAATGCTTTCGAAACTCGGCTCACAGGAAATCCCGCCGGACACCATGCAATTTCTCTTCACCATAGGTACTATACCCGTCGGTCTCGCTCTCCTTATTGCGCGCCGCGGGGAGCTTGAAAAGAGTCCTCGCGGCATCTCCTATGGCATCCTCAACGGCGTCCTTTCCGGGCTGGGAGGTCTTACCCTTTTCGCCGCTTACCATACCAACGGGAACACCACTCTGATCACTGCGACTTCAGCGCTTTACCCGATGATTACCGTCGTGCTCGCAGTTGCAATCCTGCATGAGCGTTTCCGCCCCATCCAGGCGCTGGGCCTTGTCTTCGCTGCCGTCGCGATAGTCATTTTTTCACTCTAGGAGGCTTCGGGTCGTGCACATCCCTCCCTGGCTTTGGTATTCGATCATTACCCTCGTCGCATGGGGTGTTGTCGGCCTCCTGCAGAAACTCTCCACCAACCACATCTCCGCCGAATCATCTCTAATCTGGCTTGTGGTCGGCTTTGTGATCCTCGAGCCGTTCTTTTACGGCGGTGTGGCGATGTTGCACTATTCCAGACTCAACCTTGCCTATGCAATTCTGAGTGGCCTCCTCAATGCTGTGGGCGCATGGGCGCTGTTCGCTTCGTTGAAGAGTGGCGGTAAGGCCTCAATCGTATCGCCCCTGACCGCTCTCTATCCCGTCGTCGTAATTTCGTTTGTGCCGCTGATCCTGCACGAATCTGTGCGGCCACTCCAGTGGCTGGGTGTTGGGTTTGCGTTGCTTGCCGTAGTCTTGCTATCCGCCTGAGCCTCCAGCGGCAGGCAATGGCGCAGTATCACCAAAGTGTGACTTGAAAAGAAGCGACATGATGGAGCGGAAACTGCTGGAACTTCTGGGACAACTCCCCGCGCGCGTTCCGTTGGATTCGCATGTGAGGGCACAGAAGCGAGTCCGGCTCATGGTGCGGAAGCCGAAACGCGCGGGCGGATTCCATCGCCGATGGGTCCGCTATGATTTAGCCGCGCATTGAGCCATGCGGTCATCTGGCGCTCCCAGTCCGGCACATCAGGCAGCCTGTTCCAGCCGCCGGTGCCGTGCTTGCCGCCGGGGATGACAATGATGTCGCAGCGCACTCTAACCGCATGAAGCGCGGATTGCAGGTTGGTGGCTTCCGACATGGGGATGTATTCATCCTGGGTGCCGAGAATCTCAAGGAATGGCGGATCGTCCTTCGAGACGTAGGTGATGGGCGAGGCTTCGCGGATTGCTTCCTTCTCGCCCTTCTGCGCGATGAAGGGATCGAGGAAGCGGTGCACGTCCGCATTGAGAGGAACGAACTCAAAGCTGCTTTGCGCATAGAGGCTTACCACGGCCTGGACCTGCGCCTTGACGCGGTCGACCGGATCAGCAGCATGCGGGTCGCCGGGCGCATTGAGCAGGCCGACCATATTGCTGAGGTAACCGCCGGCCGAGCCGCCGATGAGGGCGATCTTGTTTGGATCGGCGCTCCATTCGCGGGCATGATAACGAATGTAGCGGACGGCGCGCTGCACGTCATACACCATGTACGGGTAGGGGTATTTAGGCGCGAGGCGATAGTTGACGGAGAAGACCGCGTAGCCCGCCGGGGCGAGAAAATCAGCCACATAGGCTTCGCTACCGTTCTTGCTGTCGCCGCCGTGATAGCCTCCGCCGTGAATAATAATCGCGATCGGATGAATTCCGGCGCCCTTCGGCGCGTAGTAATCCATGGTGAGGGACTGGGCGTCGGCAGTTCCGTACACAATGCCGTCCCGGGTCGGCGTGCGAGTCTCAGCGGCATGCGCGGCGGCACAGGCGAAGGAAAGCGCGAGGAAGGCGAGCTGCTTTATGCGATGAAAGGCCATCGGGAGTCGAAGTCCTCAGGGGGGATCTTGGCAAAGCTGTCAGAGCCTCAAACCATGTTAGACGAGCCGCGACGGCTGCATGAACTATCTTCGATCGACGAAGTACTCGGATTCCAACTCGTCCGAATCAATCTTGTTCGTTGAGGGGACCGGTAGATACTTACTTTGCCTGCGAGCCCGCTGCCTTGTTGTCGACAACTACCAGGAACTGCTTGACCTCGCGCCGCTGACGATCGACCTCAGCGGCCTGCTGCTTTTCAAGGTCGTCGTGAATCTGGGCTTGCTGTTTGGCTTTGTCTTTTTCGCCGACGCGGTCGAAAGCCATTGCCAGGCGGTAGTGCGCCTGGGTGGAATCGGGATTCGCGTCAATCGCTTTGCTGTAGAACAGGATCGCGGATTGGTAATCGCGCTCGGTCGACTTGAGAATTCCCATTTGCAGATAAGCGTCACTGAAGTGCGGGTTGAGCGTAACTGCTTTCGTCAAGAGGCTTTCGATGCGCGCGAGGGTTGGGGAGTCGGGCGATTGCCCGCTCTGCTTCCAGATGGTCATGGCGTAGTAATAATTCGCCTGCGGATCTTCGGGGTTACTCTGAACAAACCGTTCGAGTTTCTGTTCGATGCAAGGCAACGGGCTGGGAGCGGCAAGTTCGATCTTTCCCATGAACAGGTAGGGCTCAGGCGCAGACTGATCGAGATCAGAAGCCCCGCAGAGGGAGTGAGCGGCCTGGTCGTAGAGGGCGCCGGCGAATAAAGCTGCACCTAATGCAGTCAGCATTCTTGCTGATTGAGGATAGGCTCTGGCGCCGGCGGCAAAAACGTCCTTTGCTTGCAAGACAGCGCGGTGAAGTAGAAGTTCTGATCCCCACGCGAAATAATTCTGCTCGCTGGGTTCCTGATGCACGGCGAGCTCGAACTCATGGACGGCACGGAGGGGGTCGCCGGACTTTTCGTCGATTTCGCCAGCCAGCCTGTGAAGGTCTGCATTTTCTGAGCGGGCCAGCAATCCGTTGACGTGCTCGCGGGCCTGCTTGACGTCGCCGGTCTCGCATAGGGCTGTAGCCAGATCGAACGCGTTCTGGGAGGAGGCAGGGTTGATCTTATATGCGGCTTCGAACGGAGTGATGGAGTCGGCGGCCCTTCCCGCATGAAGATAAAACTCACCCAAATTGTGATTTGCGTCAAAGTCCCCGGGCAAGCGGGAAACGGCGTTGCGCAGGGCACTCTCATCCGGCGCAGGTTGCGGACTGAGAGGCGACGTCGATGCAGCAGGAACTGCAGGCTTCAGATTCGCGGTTGCACGGTTCAGAGCTTCGCTGGTGCGAAGGTTTGCGTCTGATCCGTGACCGCCGGCAGCGGTCCAGTCCGTAACCGCTGCGACTGTGAAATTCGGGGCGTCGGAAAATTCCATTACCGGGGGCGACGTGGATCGACTCTTACCAGGCGCGGGTTCGTCGAGCACCAACTCTATGCTGGGCTGGTCCGCAACGTTCGAAAGCGTCACCGCGGCGGCATGGGTCAGTGAACCCAAGTGCCCAGCGGTGAGCGAATAACTGCCGGGGGAAAGGTTGGAGAAGTGAAAAGTTCCATCGTTTAACGTGGTGGTCTCGATGGGTGCGGAATCGCCGCTGCGGACCAGACGCACGACGACATAGCCGAGCGGCTTGCCTGTTGGGTCATGAACCACGCCGCCAATTGAATACGCTTGTACAGTACCGGTCGGCACTCGTTGGCCAGACGCGTCAAAATATGCAGGCAAGCTGGTTACGGCAGTCGTGAGGACAAAGGCCAGCAAGAGCCGCGTCAGCCGATCTAAGGCGCCGAATTGCCAGATTCGTAACACTTTCTAACCACCCCGCCGTAGCCGAGACCTGCGGCCAGAGGCTAAGACGTGTGACCGCGTAAAACTTCACGCGTCTCAGCCGAAAACATTGTACGGCCAAGGCCGGCCGGAATGTGACCCAAGCCCTCTGAACTTATGGAAATGGCCGGTTTCGTTTGTTCTGCCGCGGATAGTCTGATAGTATCTGTTTTACAGATGCTTTGCGCCTCCCCAAGCCGCTTCTGTTGTTGCCTGTCGAACAACTTCGACGGGTGTAAAAACTAGTCTCTCGATCCCAGAACAATCGATCAGAAGACGCACCCGTAGCTGACACGCCGGGTCAGTCTTCGTTGCGTCCGGCTTTCAGCATCCTCCCATTTCAATGAGGTTTGCATGCCGGTCTTAGAACGCGGAACACTTCCCCCAACGCATCCGACCCGGACTCCGGGCTCGCAGAACCTGAGTCACCTTCGCCTTCTCGAAGCAGAGAGTATTCACATTCTCAGAGAAGTGGCCGCCGAGTTTGAGCGTCCGGTGATGCTTTACTCGATCGGCAAGGACTCCAGCGTCATGCTGCGGTTAGCGCAGAAAGCCTTTTATCCCGGGCCGATTCCCTTCCCGCTGCTGCACATCGATACGGGATTCAAGTTCCGCGAGATGATCTCGTTCCGTGACGAGATGGCGCGGTCGATTGGAGCCAAGCTGCTGGTTTGGCGCAACGAGCCGGCCATTGCGGCAGGGACCAACCCCATCGCGCTGGATACGAAACGGTGCTGCGGACTTCTAAAGACGCAGGCGCTGCTCGACGCGATACGCCACTATAACTTCGACGCAGCCTTTGGCGGCGCACGGCGCGATGAAGAAAAGTCGCGGGCCAAGGAGCGTATCTATTCATTTCGCGATTCGGCGGGCCAGTGGGACCCGAAGAATCAGCGGCCCGAACTGTGGAGTCTCTATAACGCGCGCATTCATCCCGGCGAAAGCATTCGCGTGTTTCCACTTTCCAACTGGACCGAGATGGACGTATGGCAGTACATCCACGAGGAGAAGATTCCCGTCGTCGATTTGTATTTCGCCAAAGAGCGGCCCATGTATGTCCGCGGCAGCGCGCTGCTTCCGATCGAACAAGAGTTCGTAGCATTTCCAGGGGAGAAGCCGCACATGGTTAAATCTCGGTTGCGCTCGCTGGGATGCAGTCCGTGCACGGGGGCGATTCGGTCAGACGCTGAAACGATTCCAGACATCATCGCGGAACTGCTCTCCTTTAAATCCTCGGAACGCGCCAACCGCACCATCGACCATGACCAGGAAGGCTCGATGGAGATCAAGAAGCGGGAGGGCTACTTCTAAATGTCGGCGACTACAGCTCCCATTTTTTCGATAACCGAGTTTCTTGATGACGAGCGCGAGAAAGATCTTTTGCGCTTCTCGACGGCCGGCAGCGTCGACGATGGCAAGTCCACATTGATTGGCCGTCTGCTGTACGATACGCAATCAGTTTACGAGGACCAGGTCCGTTCGATCGAGGGCAAGGGCACGACTGCCCCGGGGCAGATTGACTTTGCGCTGCTCACCGATGGGTTGAGAGCAGAACGCGAGCAAGGCATCACCATCGACGTTGCGTATCGCTATTTTTCTACGGCTCACCGCAAATTCATCATCGCCGACACTCCGGGCCACGAGCAGTACACGCGCAACATGGCCACGGGCGCATCGACGGCGGACGCCTCAGTCGTGCTTATCGATGCGAGCAAGGGTGTACTGCTGCAATCGCGTCGCCACGCGTATATAGCGTCGCTGCTACGCGTTCGGAATGTCATCGTAGCCGTCAACAAGATGGATCTGGTGGGATATGACGAACAGACATTCAAGATCATCGAGCGGGATTTCAGAATAGTCCTTGATCAGATTGCGACGGACACGGGCAATCCGGTCGAAGCTACGTTTGTGCCAGTGAGCGCGCTCGCCGGGGACAATGTCGTTCACCGCTCAACGGCAATGGACTGGTATGCGGGTCCCTCGCTGCTGGAATTGCTGGAGTCGCTTCCGCCCGCACATGTTTCACACAACGCCCCGTTTCGCTTCCCTGTTCAGCGGGTGGTCCGGCCCGATCATACCTTTCGGGGTTTTTCCGGGCAAATAGCGTCGGGCACAGTTCGACCCGGTGACTCGATCACGGTGCTTCCGTCGAGGCGCAGCGCAAACATTGCACGCATCGTGACGTGGGATGGCGACCGCGAAGAAGCTGTCGCTCCGCTGTCCGTCACATTGGTACTTGACCGGGAACTCGATATCAGCCGGGGTGACCTGATCGTCGCGTCTGAGGCAGCTGCGACGGTGGTGAAGACGGCGACGGCCTCGCTGGTATGGATGGATCAGCGGCCTCTGGAATTGAACAAACGCTATCTTCTCAAGCACACCAGTCACACGGTCCCCGTCTTCATCCCGGCTATTCAGCACCGCACACAAATCGGCACGCTCGAGCGTGAAGCGGCGCAGACGTTTTCGATGAATGACATTGGCGTCGTAACGCTGAATCTGCTGCGGCCCATCGCCGTTGACACATATGCGGAGAACCGTAGCACAGGCGCATTCATTCTGATCGACGGCAAGTCGAATAGCACCGTTGCAGCCGGAATGATTTCGTCTGTGGTTGCAGATACTTCGGATGGAGGGGATGAGTTTGCTTCAGAATCGGGGCCTGTCACTGCGCAGGAACGCGCTGCCCGCTGGGGTCACCAGGGTGGCGCGCTGAAGTTGGAGGGCTCGGCAAGTCTGATCGATGCGATCGAGCGCTCGCTTTTCAGCGCGGGAGTGATTACGCAGCGCATCGATGCTGCCAATCCTTTGTTCGGCGGCCGCGCTGACTTGCTGGATGGTTTTACCCACTTGCAGGTCGAAGCGGGCCTGCTGGTGCTAGCCGTTAGGAGCGGAGAGAGTGACGAGTTGATCGTCACTGTCGCGGATCGTCAACTGGTAGTCAACGAGAGTGATCCGCGCGCGGCGATTGCATCCGTTCACCAGCTATTGCATCAGGTAAAGATACTTCACGAGACAGAAGGAGCCGGACTCTGATGAGTACAGTTGAGATACAGGAACAGGTCCAGAAAAAGTTGAATGATGTCCGCGCAATTCTGTCCGGCGAGGTTACCGGCAACTCTGATGTATGCCTCACTTGCAGCTTTCAGGCAGAAGACGTGCTGCTGACCAAGCTCGCCCTGGAGCTGGATCCGAACATCCCGATCCTGTTTCTCGATACGGGTTATCACTTCAAAGAAACCTATGAATATCGGGACCGGATTGCGGCCGAGTGGAGACTCAATCTGATTAATCTGCTCCCTGCGAAGACGGTTTCTGAGCAGGAGTCAGAGCACGGGTTGCTCTATCAGTCAGCGCCGGACCAGTGCTGCAAACTGCGCAAGGTCGAACCGCTTTTCAAAGCGGTTGCAGAGTATCGCGTTTGGCTGACCGGGCTTCGCCGTGAGCAGGCCCGGAGCCGCGCCGCACTTGAGGAATCAGCTCTTTTCACGCTACCGGGAGGCAAGCAGGTGCTGAAGCTTGCGCCGCTTGCCGCATGGACAACGCGCGACGTCTGGTATGCGTGCGAGCAGCTTGGCATCCCGACACTTCCGCTCTATGAGCGCGGCTATTCGTCGATTGGCTGCGAGCCGTGTACTAGCCTTCCCATCGACCCCAACGATCCGCGGTCGGGCCGCTGGGCCGGGCGAAAAGTTGAATGCGGCATTCACATCGAGGCAGCTCCTACGCGCTAGATCCGTCCCGGAATTTGCGACGATCCTTTGAGGCATTGAAGAGTGACGTTTGCTTGATAAATCCTCCTCGCAGGCGCCTCGGTCTATGCCAATTCCGAACAACGCGAAGTTGCAAGAGCACAGAACTGAGAGCATGGGATGCAGTACCTAATAGGTTTTATTATCGCGCTGTTTATCACGCTGACAGGCGTGGGTGCGGGGACAATTACGGTACCGGTCCTGGTGCTTTTTCTGGGAGTGCCTGCGCCTGTCGCGGTGAGCATCGGCCTCATGTTTTCGGCGGCGGTAAAGCTAATTCTCGTACCCGCGCAGATGCTGAGGCGCAACGTCGCGTGGCGCACGCTTGGATTCATGCTCCTGGGAGGGGCGCCGGGGGTGTTGATCGGCTCAATCTTCCTCAGACACCTGGTGACAGCTGGATCACAGAATGTTGTCAACCTGCTTCTGGGCATCATTCTCGT
>VFSW01003396.1_pt1 | contig 23908 bp, 24 predicted proteins | sample 5358111 | NCBI WGS metagenome assembly VFSW01 (sample SAMN11554181, study PRJNA540505) | mine drainage metagenome | isolation source: sediment from site ElyBrook_90M | place: USA: Ely Copper Mine, Vershire, VT | collected 2017
TCGGGTGTAGAGCACAGTGTCCATTGATAAGTTCTGAATCAGTTTTCTCAAGTTCACATCCAATACAGTATTTCACTTGGTAATTTTTTTTATAAATATCTCCGTTTGCTAAGCACCGACACCAAAAATCCTGTGTGGCAGTGATATGGTGGGGATCGGTGGTACGAATAAAATGAAGATTTGGATATAAGTCTAAAATTTCTCTTAAAGCACGAAATTTTCCTGCGTGAATATCAACATATTCCTGCGGAGTCTGCCCTTCCTCAAGAGCACTACGATAGATTTTGATACCGTGTTCGTCTGTTCCTGTATTGAAAAAAATCTCTTCACCTAGCTCGGCATGATACCTCACTAGAATATCTGCCTGAATAATCTCAAGAGCAAAACCAATATGCATATCGGCATTCACATATGGCAAAGTCGTGGTTAGGTAAAAACTTCGAGCACGTGGCATGCTTTGAGGCTACTTTGCTTCGCCATCTGGCGCAAGCCCAATCCGTGCGAGCGCTCGTTTCTTTGATTTATCAATGTCAGCAACAAACTCCTGTATAGCAGCGGCAATGGGAACCGCCAGCAATGCTCCAAGAAAACCGACCAATTTAAATCCTACTATCATGGCGAGAATAACAAGAAGTGGCGGAACTCCAACAACTTTCTTAACTACTACAGGATATATGAGATTTGACTCAAATTGTTGCACAATGAAATAGAGTCCTGTCACTAGCAGACCTGTGGTAATACCACCTGTTGCAAACCCAATGATAATGGCTGGAATAGCAGCAATATATTGACCGAAGACCGGTATGAGTTCGCAGATGGCAGCAAATACCGCAAGCAATAGAGCATAATTTACCCCTAAAATAAGAAGCCCGAGGTACAGTAGCACCCCCACCAGTATTGCCAGTATCAACTGACCTTGCATCCATCGACCAATTTTTTCCTGCGAACGCTTCCAGAGATGGAGAACGTACGCTTGGTATTGTACTGGTGTGACCACTCTTAGAAAATCATCAACACCTGTTTCCTGTACAGAAAAATAGAACGAGAAGATGACAATGAGTATAAAAGAAGTAATACTTCCAAAAAATGCGGAGATGGTTACAAATGCACCTCCGGTTGAGTCATTAAGTACTTGGGAAATACTACTGAGAAGATTGGCTGCAGAGAGTGTTCCCGCGCTCATCTCCCACGGAAGAAGCCCGTGGGTTACGTTGGTGATATTAACTGAATCAAGAGCTAGAGGTAATTGTCGCAAAAAACTTGCTGTATTAGCGAGAACTGGCGGAACAAAGAATACAAGAACGGCTGCGAGTACCACAAAAATGATAAGGTAGATGAAAATAACTGCAATCACACGTGAGAGACCTTTCTTGCAAAAATAGTGAATCGCAGGTTCTATAGCAGAAGCAATCACAATAGCTGCTAGCAAAATGAGAACCACATCGCGCAAAAACCACAAAAATACGATGAGGAGGACAAATAGTATTGTGGTAATAATACTCCCGGAGCTAATACGTACGTGAAAATCGCGGGAGGCCATAGGATAAGTTTACACCGTGATTCGATTGTTCAAAAATGCTAGAAGCTTGGAGGTAAGAACTCGTTCTTGTTTACCGGTATCCCGATCGCGTACCGTCACAGTGTCTTCTTCGAGAGTATCAAAATCAACCGTCACACAAAGTGGGGTGCCAATTTCGTCCTGTCGACGATATCGCTTTCCAATATTTCCATTATCATCCCACGATACGTGTAGCATACTTCCTTTGAGGGACTCGTATATCTTCTGAGCCTTTTCTACAAGTTCTGGTTTATTTTTAAGTAGTGGAAACACAGCCACTTTTATTGGAGCAAGGTGGAATGGGAGACGAAGCACAATTCGTTTTTCTCCACCCAAATCATCCTCATCATATGCCTTTGCAAGCACTGCGAGGATATGCCGGCCAAGTCCAAATGTCGGTTCAAGAACATGGGGAATAAATTTTTCCCCGGTTGTGGGATTAGAATAGAGAAGATGCTCACCACTTTCTTGCGTGTGACGTTTTAAATCATAATCAGTACGGTATGCAAGTCCTGCAATTTCTTTATACCCAAATGGGTATTTAAAGTAAAAATCCACAGTGCGCTTGGAGTAGTGCGCTCTGTCATTTTCTGGTATTTCGTTCTCTTGTATATCGTCAGAAGAAAAACCAAGTCCAGCAAACCAGCGGTGACACTCTGCGCGCCAATAGTCAAATTTTTCTTTCCATTCCTTCTCTACGATAAAATACTCGAGTTCCATAATCTCAAGTTCTCGTACACGAAACAGGAAATCCCTTGGGGCTATTTCGTTACGAAAAGATTTTCCTATTTGAGCAATACCAAATGGAAGTTTTGGATGAAAAGAATCAACAATGTTCTTAAAATTCACAAACATTCCTTGGGCAGTCTCCGGCCGCAAATAGAGCGCGCTTTCCTCCCCCTCTACAGAACCTATGGATGTTTTAAACATCATATTAAACTGTCGCGGCAGAGCTAACTCATTCCCTTCCGGGCTAGTGATGCGGTACTTAGCAATAGCATCACCAATTTGAACAAGAGTCATTCCAGTTGGATCAACACCGCGCTCTTCGAGAAGTTGATCCGCTCGATACCGTTTGCGAGTCTTTTTGTCCTCCACTAATGGGTCCGCAAAATTTCCAACATGGCCACTTACCTCCCATACCCGAGCAGACATGAGAATGGAGGAATCAATGCCGTACATATCATCACGGCTATCAACAAACATCTTCCACCACAAATGTTCAATATTGTGTTTAAGAGCAATGCCTAGTGGACCATAGTCCCATGTGCCTCCCAGTCCCCCATATATTTCTGATCCCTGGTATACAAAACCACGTCGTTTACACAAAGCGACAATTTTTTCCATACTAGAGTCCTCCATAGCGGCAATCATACCGTGCATTAACAACTTTCCAAAAAATCATTGTCCTGAAACATCCCCCATTGCATTGGTATACCCGCTATCATTTGTCAGTTGTGTAGTTGGAGCATTTGTATTCACTTGGATAGGAGATTGCGCAAAACGATCCTCAGCAGTAAGCGTCGAACCTCCAGTAAGATCAGGGGCTTGGCCTACCTGAGAGAGGCTCGGCATGAGAGCAACTTGAAATGCAGTTTCCGGAGAAGCTCCCGTATACCCTACCCCAGCAGGTACATTGCCGAGATTCCATGTAACGGTCCTGCTGGCACTATCGTAGGTAACACCGCTTCCTAATTGTGCGGCAACAAACTGGATGTAGGGTGGAAGAGTTGTTGATACGGTTGTATTCGCAAGAGAATTTGAGGAGTTCGTCACTGTCCACTTGATGGTGTATGTAGTATTTTGTCCAACTACTGGTGGCATAGGTCCTCCATCTTGGAACGGACCTGTGAAGTGAAGGGCTTGCTCAGTAAGTGTCACAAGTGATGCGACATTCACTTGTGCAGTTGCTGCTGAAGCGACAGTGTCTGGTACACCAGTTGTCTGATCCGATCGCAAACCACTAGCGGCCAGACTGAGCGAAATGGTAGGGTTTGTATATAGTGTTGTATTACTCGCGCTAAGCGTATTGAAAGAAAATTGTACAGTGCCAGTTCCTCCTGCAGGAACCGTTGCTAAATCAGGATCGTCCTGTGAATTCCACGTGATTGTGGAATTTGAAGATTGATAGAATCCATTCGCCGCATTCACAGAGCTTTGGTCAAGAATTGCTCCTGTGATTGATAACTGTAAGGTAACATTAGACACTGCCGTTGGGAGACTATTTTCCCAAGTTATAGTTCCATTAATTGGAGTCCCCGGCGCAATGGATATAGTCTGTCCTGATTGTCCATTGAGTGAGATAGTTCCACCAATGAAAGGCTGGCTTACAGTAATGGTCGTGGGGACAGAAAGAATAGGTGTTGCAATTTGAGCATCCGTGGGATTGGAATCAGAACCAGATAAGAAAGTAAAGATGCGATTATCCCCGTTTTGTCCGATAAGTGTTCCTTCAATATTAATTGTCTGACTTTGCCCTGGCTGAATAGTACCAAGATGCCAAAGTGTGCCCCCAATATCAGCCTGAGGTGTTGAACTTGATAGCGTAAATCCGAATGGGTACTCACCCTGAAGGTCCACGTCTTGCACTGGAGTACTACCACTTCCTTGTACTGTTACGGCCATAGAAAAAGGCTGTCCTGAAATAACTTCGTTTGGTGCATTAATAGAGATTGAGATAGGAGACGAACCTACAATAAAGGTCGTTTGTGCCTCCTTTTGGAAAACTGAATTGGAGCCAGAAATATTGTATTGCAGTGTCACTGAAACAGTTTCCTGAGAACCTTGTTCTCCATAGAACACAGCGTTAATAGTGCGCACAAGCTGTTGCCCTGAAGCAATGGTGCCAATATCTTGGACATCTTGCTGAAGAACTTGGGATGTACCGGTGGCACTGCGCGTGCCATTTGGGTAGTTAATGATGAGAGACGCAAGGGTAAGCGGAGAAGTATTTCTATTATCAATGATAACTTGGAGTGTCGTATCTTTTCCACCATTAACAAGCGACGGAGAAACAACTTGCATATCAATATTTTGTGGAGAAATAAGGTTTATTCCCCCAAAGAAAAAGTAGGCTGCAACGCCAGCGGCAATAATAAAAAAGAAAACGGATAGAAAAAGAAATTTTGTAGCTATAGATAATCCTTTTTTGGGAGGGGTCATAGAAAATTGTGATAGTGGAGGTGCATTTTCCTTCTCTTCGGAATGTTCCTGAAAAGACTCAGACCAATTTCGTGGAACATCGCTCGTTGATTGTGAGAGGGAGGTCCGTATATCACTTCCGACGGAAGATTTTCCGCTTGGTGAATAGAGCTGTTTTTTAAGACGCTCTATGGCATCTTTATCCTCACGAGCCATACAGAAAAGTATAGCGTACTTTATAGTTCACTTGCCTTGAGAGATTCATTTATAGTGCGCACTAATAAAGGACGAGACTGAGATATCATCTCAACAAGTTCGGGAGAAAATATATCGCTTGAAATAAAAGGAGTAAGTTCTGGGATGTGAGGTATATACCCCAGTCTTGCAAGAATACGTAGCACCAGTAGGCACTCGATGCTAGGCAAATTGAGATTATCTACTTCATACAGCGAGGCGAGTCCTCCTTCTACTGTTTTGTAGAGTTCGGGAACAGCTTCCTGCCCCTGAATGAGTCGTAAGAGTAAAAAAGACACTCGACCAATAGCACTGCGCTTTGTCGTACTTAAAGTTGTTAGATGCCGTACCGTGCACTCAACGCCAACTAGCCGCCACTCATGTCGACCACGTACAAGAGAAAATCGTCCTCTAGTACCTACCTCAGCACCATAGCGTAACTTAGATTTTTCTCCGCGTGCACTGCGCACGATTGCACGTACAAGCCCCAGTTGCTCAGTAAGTATACTCACTAGTATGTTTGCTTCACCTACAGCGCGTTTTTTTAAAACTAAACCTTGTGTGACAATAATATCGTGCATATCCTATTCCAACCTTAGCGTAAGTGGAAAAGCTAACTCTTTTTGTGCTTCACCACCTGAACTGAGCGTGAGATGTGAGAGTCCTGTATCAGAAAGGAAAATTCCTTGATTTCGTTCAAAGAATTTCTTTCCTAGATCATTGGTCTCGACAAAAAGTGTCGGCCGATCAAGAATCGTAAGTCCTCTTTCCTTGCGCAAACCTTGAATCATACGCACAATTTCACGAACTAATCCTTCCTCCTTAAGTTCTTCTGTGAGAGTAATATCCAGAGTAATGCGTTTGGATTCAGAAACTTTTTCAGATAGCTCTACTTTTTTTACATTCACTTCCTCAGAGATAAGTTGCAAATAGGGACCTGCTTCGACTTGTGGAGGAAAAGATTTCGAATGTACACTGAGCAATGAGAGAGGCTGACGAATCTTGATGTGTGCGTGCTCACGCTCCTCAAGCGCAACTGAAACTAGCTCACGAGTGGAAGACATACTTTTAAGTAACACCCTCTCCTCTTTTGTAAGAGTACCTGTTCCCCTGGGCCAGGAATCGAGATGCACACTTTCCTCTTTACCTCCAGAGATACGATAGATATCCTCAGTCATAAACGGCATTATAGGAGCTGCAATGCGAGCAATGGTTAAAAGTACGTAGCATTGCGTGCTAAGAGAGTATTTCTGATCAATACCACTCTCTCTCACACGCTCTCGAGAGCGACGTATGTACCACGTCGAGTAGTCGATAATAAATGCCCTTAGCGATCGGCACGCGAGAACAGTATCGTATGCCTCAAGTCCGTCACTGACAGATTGCATCGTTTCCTTTAGCCGAGCGAGAATCCACTTATCAAGAACATGAGGACTTTGCTCTGGCAACACATTTCCATCGTAGGATCCTTTATAAAGCTCAAAGAATTTACAACAATTCCATAAAATACCCACGACGCGAGTGTGTGCTTCCCGAACATCATCATCAAGGAAAAGAAGGTCTTCTCCCTGCATCACAACACTTCCCATGAGATAAAAGCGGTACGCATCGGCACTAAATCTTTTTAGAATGATTAGCGGATCAGTATAATTTCTTTTTGATTTAGAGACTTTTGCTCCTCCTGCGGCAAGGATATTGCCAGTTGAAATGACGGCACGAAACGCACGTCGCTTAAAAAGGATAACCCCAAGAACGTGTGTGTAGTAAAACCATGTTCTTGTTTGTGCAACATACTCAGCGATGAAGTCAGCGGGATATCCTACAGGAGCAAGGCCAAAGAAGCGTTTCGGATTTACCAGTGAGGTGTCCTTTGGATATCCAACCGAGGCAAAAGGCATTGCCCCTGATTCGACCCAACAATCAACTATTTCACTTATTCTCTCATACCGCCTTCCACTCTCATCAATTAACACCATGCTATCGATATATGGGCGGTGCAGATCTAAGTCGTAGTTATCATCATGTGGATAGGGTATGAATGGCAACTTTCGTACTTCCGCATTTTTAAATTCTCTCTCCCGCAAAGCTGCCAGACTTACACTAGAAAGATTCTGCTGTTTACTAATACCTTCAGAAAGGTGCAGCGCCGGACCGCCATGAGTCACTATGAGAATTTTTTTACCTACATAGCGACGTTCTGCTTCAAAGAGAAATTCTCCAACTCTTCGGCGAATATCCGAGTGTGTCTCTCCACTATCACTGCTTTTCTTAGAACCATTGTCTTTGGAATAAAACCAATCGCGCCATATATCAAGCGAACCCCCATTAAAACGAGGGTCAACTTGGATTTCCTTGAGCCGTTCATCTGTCATAACTGCAGAATCCGGTAGGTTAAAAACCTTTTGGGCAATACGTGCAGTTTCTTGAGCACGTGCAAGCGGCGAGGTGACAATGAGATCAATATCTACTTCCTTCTTGAGAGAGTCCGAACTGTTACGCACTTCTTCTTTTCCTTTGTCAGTGAGGTAGTCCGTAATACTCTCATCTGAGAGAATGATGCTCTTGGTAGTACTCAATGCCTCGCCATGACGCATGATAAGGTATTGGTTGCCAGACACTTTCGTCTTTGCGAGGAGTTCTGCGAGAGATCCAATAACCATGAGCCGCGTCCCTCCTTCTTTTTCTTTCCATATTGGTAACGGTGAAGCCCAGAAACGGTTGCGAGAAATAGTCCAGTCTGGAGCTGTCTCCATAATATTTTTAAAGCGTCCGTGTTTGAGATGTTCTGGCACCCAGTAAATATGCTCGTTTTGGGCAAGCATACGTCGTTTTGAAGTTTGTACATTAATGAACCACGATATCACTGCGTTATAAATGAGTGGATTGCCACATCGGTAACAGTGGGGATAGGAGTGGGTGTGATTTTTTTTCTCCGCCAGCAAGTTTCGACGTAAAAGGTCTTCTTTGATACTCCCTTCAGCATCTTTGATATAGATACCCCGAAGGAAGTCGGGTGCTGCTTCATTAAAAGTGCCATTGGCATTAAGAAGTTGCACCATCGGTAATCCTTCTTTTTTCCCAAGAGCGAAGTCTTCCTCCCCATACATGACGGCAGTGTGCACAATCCCAGTGCCTTCCCCCGTCGAGACAAAGTCTGCGGGCAAAACGAGATATTTCTTGCGATAATTATCAAAAGCGCTTGCGGTATAGAGTGGCTCATATTCTATTCCGATGAGATCCTTTCCTTTTATTTTTCTTATTGTGGTAAATGTTTCTTTTGGAAGAGAATCCGAAGTGACTCTCTCTGTGGCAACAATGAATTGCTCTGCGTGCTCGATGCCTCTTTCTATGAGAGAGTAATCAATATCCTGACCCACGGCGAGCGCAACGTTACCAGGAAGTGTCCACGGGGTTGTCGTCCATGCGAGAAAATAGGTATTCCCTGGAAGGTTATATTTTTTAGGATTCTTCACTTTAAATTTTACCGTCAAGGTCTCTTCAGTAATATCTTTGTAGGTGTTATCCATGGCTATTTCCGCTTTCGCAAGTGGTGTCTCGCAGTGCATGCAATACATGAGTACCTTTCTTCCTTGGTAGAGCAACCCTTTCTTATAAATCTCCGCCAGCGCCCACCACACACTTTCGATATAGGAGTTGTCCATCGTCTTATAGGCATTCTTGAAGTCTACCCACCGTCCAATTCGATCAACGTACCGCTCCCATTCATGAGTAAACTTCAGTACTGATGCTCGGCACGCCTCGTTGAAAGCTTTGATGCCGATTGAAAAAATGTCCTTTTTTGTTTTGATATGAAGTTCCTGCTCTACTAAAATTTCAATTGGTAGACCATGACAGTCCCATCCCCACCGTCTAGGAACACGGTACCCCTGCATTGTTTTGTAGCGCGCAACAACATCTTTAATGACAGACGAGAGTAGTGACCCATGGTGCGGCAGTCCTGTAGCAAACGGCGGTCCATCATAAAAAACAAACTCTCCTTTTGGAGCTTCCTTAGTGAGAGACTTCTCGAAAATTTTTTGTTCTTTCCAAAAAGAAAGAATTTCCTCCTCACGCCTTGAAAAAAGGCTCTCTTCCATACCTGACATATAAAAAACTATACTACATCTCCTCCGGTACAGGGATACCGAGCACACTAAGACCACTACGTAGAGTTTGTTCAACTGCCATAGAAATGAGTGCCCCATAGTGTGGGTACTCTCCACCAATGATTCGCTCAGAGCTATACCAGGAATTAAAAGTAGCTGCAAGTTCTGTTAAATATGTCACAAGATGATGAGGTTCAAGTTCCAAAGCACATCGCTCGAGCACAGTTGAGAAATGAAGCAAAATTCTCTCTAAAGAAACGGGCACGTTAGGTACATCAGAGATATTTGGATCAATTGCTACCTTGTGTATCTCACCTAGAAGTGAGAGCACTCGTGTGTGAGCATATTGCAAGTATGGACCAGAGTCTCCTTCAAGTGAGAGCGCTTTTTCTGGATCAAAAATAATATCCCTGTTACTTCCCCGACGTAAAATTACATACTTGACTGCACCTACGGCTATTTTTTGTGCAATTACATCAGCCCTTTGGAGGGAGCGGTCCTGCATCTTTCCCATTGCCTTGTTTTTGAGAGTTTCTAGCAGCAATTCTCCTGTTATAACGTTCCCGGTACGTGAGGACATTTTCCCTTGAGCGAAACGCATCATACCGTGTGAGCGATGGAAAATCTTCCCTGATAAATCAGGGAAGATGAGCTCTGCTGCCTTCAATACCACCTTGAAATAATCATCCTGTTCGTTGGCAGTTATGGTTATTGATGATGTAAAGGAGGGTTCCACTTCTCGTTTAAGTTCTATGAGCCCAAGTTCCTTTGCTTCGTAGGTTGGCAGTCCTAGAGAGTTAATAAATACCCGAGTATGAAGATCATATTTCTCTCCTCGAAACACTACTGCCCCATCACTTTGCTCAAAAAACTGAGAGCGTGAGCGAACAATAGTTACTCCCTTAGGACCTGTTTCACTTTCAAAAAAGTAGTAATCAAACTTTGTTCCAAGAACAGTGTACAGCGCTTCGAAGTGCCTGAGGCTCCATTCTCTTCCCTCTTTATAAATCTTGTTTATTGTTTCGTCTGATTTTTCATATACCTTCCGGTTTATATCATCGATTTCTTTTTTTGCTTCAGGATTCTCTTCATATTGCTTCGCACCAAGAGCGTACATCTCCCCATAGTAGGTGGCCTGTGTTGATGGAATATTTTTTGTAGATTCTTTTCTAGGATTTTTACGCATAGCCCAAAGTGCCTTAGCAACGTGTAGCCCTACATCACCTTGATAGTTGACGCGAATCACGTGAGCTCCTGTAACATCCAAAAGTCTTGCTATGCTTTCCCCAATAGCATTGCTCATGAGATGGCCAATATGAAACTCCTTAAATGGATTCGGGTCAGTGTATTCGACCATAATTATTTGTCCCTTATTTTTGTGAGTAACACCCCACAGCGGATCGCGAGCTGAGTGTTCGGTATGTTCTGCGAGTGCTTCGCGTGAAAGAAAAAAATTGATGAATCCTTGGCGAGCAACTTCGATTTTGTCTACTCCCCTAATGGTATTACTGAGTTTTTGAGCAATGTCCTCCGCGAGATTTTGCGGATTTTTTTGATGAATTTTGGCGGCAATAAGAGCGACATTGGTTGAATAATCGCCCTGCGTAAGAAAAGGGGGGCGCTCAATATGTATGGGAACATTAGATAGTCTCATATCGCCTAGTACTTGTTCAATTGCTTCTTTTATTCGTTCACGAATCATACGTGGAGATTATTAGTAGCCCGACTCTCTAGAAGATATAAAGTTCTCTGGTATAGGGAACACTTTACACATTTCTTTAACCTCAGATCGTATTGTATTAAGTTTTTTCTCATCACTACGGCAACGAATGGTATCGAGCATAAGCTCCGCTAGACGCGTACTTTGGACTTCAGTAAACTTGCGAGTAGTAATGGCAGCGGTACCAAAACGAATACCTGAAGGATCGAGAGGTGCTCGAGAGTCATCCGCAATCACATTTTTGTTAAGAGTAATCCCAACCCGATCAAGAACCTCCTGCGCCTCTTTTCCTCCAACTCCTAGTGAGCCAAATACATCAGCAAGAATAAGGTGGTTCGAGGTACCCCCGCCAAGCATGCGAACTCCTCGCGCATGAAGTACACTCTCCATCGCTTTTGCATTTTTAAGTATCTGAGAAGTGTACACTCTAAATGAGGGGTGCAGAGCTTCTGCAAATGCAACAGCTTTTGCTGCTACTGTGTGCATGTGAGGACCACCCTGAAGCCCAGGGAACACCGCTCGATCTATCCTTTTTGCAAGTTCTTCACTGTCTCTTACAAGAATGAGGCCTCCACGAGGTCCGCGCAGTGTTTTATGGGTTGTAGAGGTCATGACATCAAATCCATACTCAAAAGGATTCCTAGTAGCTCCACCAGCAATAAGCCCCGCTATGTGTGCAATATCAATGACTGCATAAGCGCCGACTTCCTTAGCGATTGAGGAGAAGGTTTTGTAATCCAGCTCTCTGGAGTAGGAAGAAAATCCTGCAAGAACTATGGTAGGCTTGGAATTTTTAGCCACACGGCGCATGTCATCAAAATCAATTTCCCCCGTATCAGGGTTTTTCATTTTATAGCGCACAAAGTTAAAAAATTTAGTGATGTAGGTTACCGGAGCACCGTGCGTGAGGTGTCCACCATGAGAAAGATCCATGCCAAGTACTGTGTCTCCCGGTTTAAGAAGTGCGAAATAGGTAGCAATATTTGCGTTTGCGCCAGAAAGAGGCTGCACGTTGGCATATTTACAATTAAAAAGTTTTTTCGCTCGATCGATAGCTAGCATTTCAACTTTGTCTGTATATTCTTGTCCGCCGTAGTAACGCCTACCGGGGTATCCCTCTGAGTACTTATTAGTGAGGATTGATCCACTTGCTTCTCGTACTGCCATAGAGACGTAATTTTCAGAAGGAATGAGTTCAAGTCCATCAGCTTCCCTCTCCTCTTCGCCAGAAAGTATTTTGAATGCCTCTCTGTCTTCCCTTTCTATATGCTCGTACATGCGTCCAGACTAGCATAAGAACGCTCCACTAAGGTGGAGCGTTCAGGGCAGGGAAATGAGCTTCCGCACGGTGTCAAACACTGCACCACTCACCACTTCGATTGGTTGGTTCGCGTCAATAATCGTAGAGTTGGTTTTGGCAAAGCGTCTCATAAACTCGCGGTAACCATCATACACTCGCGCATGATAGTCGAGATCGCGTTTGTCAAAGTGTGTCATTTCTTCCCCTCTCTTAACCACACGCTCAATACCAATTTTCGGATCGATATCAAGTAGAATGTAGTGCGGAGTACCTGAGTAAGGCGGATAGATCTCAGAGAGAAAATATTGGCGTGTAAAGCTAAAGAGACTACGCAGTTGTGGCTGGTTTTCACCACAAATTTGATGCGCCCATGTGGACGAATCAAAACGATCACATAGCACATGCGTGCCACTATCTAGAGCTGGTATGACCGTGCTTTGAAGATGATCCCAGCGTGCTGCCCAGAAGAGAAAAAACTTCACTTCCGCAACGGCATGCTCAGCCTCCTTGAAGAGAATTCTCCGTAACAGCTCAGCTAAGTCAGACCCTCCAGGTTCACGAGTCTTTAGAACTGGGATACCAAGTTCGATCAAATGTCGTACAAGTTGCTCTATCTGATAGGACTTGCCAGCGCCCTCCCCACCCTCAAATACAATGAATTTACTTGCCATATATCCTCCGTAGTAATGGATTGGTCCAGGAAAACTGTAACCTCTCTAGAGCGAAAAGTACAGGAAAACAAAGAATTTCTCCCCTATGTTATACTCCGCTTAATATGGCACTCTCAGATAGAAAGATCCTTAAGTCCATGCGGGAGGGCTCCGTTGTCATAGATCCTTTCATACGTAAAAACCTATCGACATCAAGTTACGATGTCACACTTGGCGAATATTTTTTTACTGAACAGCGTCCGAAACGCTTTGAAAATTTGTACAACATATATGATAAGAAACATGTTGCTCGCGTGTGGGGTACCAAACCACAGAGAGCAAAAACAGCTCGAGAAACTTTCAAACAACATGAGTTTAATTTTGCTGGGATATCACCGAACGATAAAGTAATTTTGCTCGCTCCCAATGAAACAATACTCGCCCATACACAGGAATTTATCGGTGGGAGAGAACACATTACGACAATGATGAAAGCTCGTTCGAGTTTTGGGCGTAATTTTATTGAGGTGTGTAAATGCGCTGGATGGGGTGATGTTGGGTACGTCAACCGTTGGACCATGGAGATAACAAACAACTCGATGCACTATTATATCCCTCTCGTTGTTGGACAACGAGTTGCACAAATAATCTTTTTTGAGACAGGCCCTATATTAAAATCCGATTATACAAAAAGTGGTAAATATCAATCAATAACATCCACGTCCTTGCTGAAAAAGTCTTGGAATCCAGGCATGATGCTACCTCGCCTTTACCTCGATCGGAGGAGACAGTAGAGTGGGCCTGGGTGTTCACCCTATAGTAAACGAAAGAAGGTCTCATGGATCTCACAAACCTTATACATGTCGATCGACCCTTACCTGGAGGAGGCCGGGTTGTGGTACTTAACACAGGAGCAGTCATTACGCCCGAAGCAGAAGCCATGCTCCAGGCGTTGCACTCCCGCTCGATCGGAGGAGTATATGCGCACCTCACAAAATTACAGAAACGAGGAACAGCGGCAGATTTCATGTCCACGTACTATGTTGGATACGGAGATAAATCAATCGGGGATTGTGGAAGTACAACCATCTTCATAGAAGGAGTTTCTACGTTGGTGGCAAAGGCCATACAAGATTCTCAGCTCTATAACGGACAAGAGTCTTCGACTCGCTACATCGACTTCTCGTTGCAGCCATTCGTGAATCCACATGGTTCGCCAGAAGGATACGATTTGCTCGAATCCTTGCGCGCTTTCCATCTAGAAGGCCTCTCTGCAATGAAAGCAACTCTCATAGAGAGTCATCCGCTCCAGGAAGGAGAGGATGAGGTGGTGTGGCGGAAGGCAATTTCTGCGCGTGCATTTGATATCATGCGTGGATTTCTACCGGCAGGAGTGACAACGAACCTTGCATGGCACACTGAACTGCGACATGCAGCTGACCACTTGCTTCGCTTGCGCAACCATCCGCTTGAAGAAGTGCGCGGGGTGGCAGTGGCAACACACGAAGCGCTCAATGAAGCGTACCCAAACTCCTTCAAACAGAAACGCTACGACAAAACCGAGGTATACACCTCGAATTGGATGCGTTCGTACTACCTAGACGCAGGATCGAGAGAAACTCTTTCCTCCGGAGTCAGATTGGAGCAGGAGTGGCTTGATTATTCCCTACTCGCTACACAGTATGTCGAGATCTTATCGATGCGCCCAGAAAAAACTGAGCCGCCGAAGTTTCTTGCTGAGTGCGGAGGTATGCGTTTTTCTTTTCCTTTGGACTTTGGCTCATTCCGTGACATGCAACGCCATCGTGCGCTCATACAACGCATGCCACTCCTAACTCATACCCATGGATTCGAATCCTGGTATCTCGACCATATGCCTCCTAAACTTAGGAGGAAGGCTATCGAGGTTCTGGAGGCACAACGTATAGGTCTTAATCGACTCAATCTTCCGTCGGAGTACCAGCAATATTACGTTCCAATGGGGTATCGAGTATCTTGCCGTATAACCGGTGACCTTCCAGCACTTATTTGGTTCGTTGAACTGCGTTCCGGCACTTCAGTACATCCAACACTGCGAATAGTTGCTCAAGAAGTTGGTTGGATACTTCTCGACAAGCTTGGCAGGTTTGGCTTGAAGCTGTATATCAACTGGAACAAGGATCGCTTCAACATCAAACGGGGCACGCATGACATCGTTGAGAAGTGAAAGCTTCGGCGATATGCTGTCTTCTACAAACCTCTCGAGCAATCGAGGGGTTTGTTATATTCAGCGTGCTCTTTCAAAAGACTCCCCAAAATCATTGATGCATAGGGGTATATCTTTTATGTGTTTATATCTCATAAATATATAGTGAGGCGCATTGATACCTAGTATTAACCGGCTAACCTTTGTATCTTCATGCGCAAGCGCAAGTGTGGGTTTCTGCAAATTTTCAACTGCAACACCAAGCTCGTAGCCCAATCCCAGGGAAGGAAAATCGCATATAGCCACAAAAATATCGCACTGTACCATGCACGTATGAATATCTCTGTCATAGACATCTTTGGGAGATCCTATCCCGAGTCCGACAAATTCAAGTATGTCATATTGTTTCCGAAGTTCTTCCTTAAGTTTTTCTACCATTTCTCTAAACTCCTCTGGCGCGTGGATAAGACTGCAGCCGACATAGATTTTCATGCGCACAAATTATACCAGAGTATCCTGAGTCATAAACTCAACAATAGATTATGATAAACACTATGTATGCTAAAAAAATGAAAACTCTTCTTAAGCCAAGCGAACGAAAAGTGCTTTCAAAACTTAACTCTGCTAGGAAAATTCAGGATTTCTTAGATACCCTTCCTATAAACTTTGAAGAATCAGGTGAGACGTTGTGGTCGCCCTGCAAGGTGTTACAGCATAAAAAAGCACATTGTATGGAAGCAGCAATCTTTGCTGCCGCTACACTCGCCTACCACGGAAGACCACCCCTACTTGTTGATTTTCAAGCTATTCCTTCAGATGAAGACCATGTAATAGCAGTATTTAAGGAAAAGGGATTGTGGGGAGCAATAAGTAAAACGAATCACGTTATCATTCGCTGGCGCGATCCTATGTATAGAAGTATCCGCGAACTTGCTATGTCCTATTTTCATGAGTATTTTTTGCGCAACGGTAAAAAATCACTGAGAGCTTACTCACGCCCTTTTGATTTACGAAAATATCCACTTAAAAAATGGCTCATCGCAGAAGAAAATTTGGATTGGCTGGCGGAAGATCTGGATGATTCTCCACATTCCTCCATCTTACCTAAAAAATCGATCCAGCTGCGCGATATCACACCATTTGAATTAAAAATGATGAAATTCAGTGAGTGGTTACCACAAAAAAAGATCAAGAGAAAATACAAAAAAGCATTTTAATACCTCTCTTGAGCCAGTCTACTTAATATCTACTCCCATTGATCGAGCAGAGCCGGCAACAATTTTTGCCGCGGTTTCAATATCGTGGGTATTAAGATCTGCCATCTTCCGCTTGGCAATATCACGCAGAGCACTCTTTGAGAGAACTCCGACCTTTGAGATATTTGGCTTACCAGAGCCTTTCTCTTTATTAAGAGCCTTAAGAATAAGGGAGGACGTTGGAGGAGTTTTTAGTACAAAGTCGTATGAACGATCTTGGTAGACACTAATCTCCGCAGGAACGAGATCTCCCTTCATATCCTTCGTGGCTTCATTAAAACGTTTGACGAACTCCCCAATGTTAATACCCGCAGGACCAAGCACTTGACCCATAGCTGGTGTAAGTACTGCCGCTCCTCCTGGAGCGATTATTTTTATGAGTTTAGTGACTTTCTTAGCTGCCATATGTGAGAAGAGATACTACCTTATAAGCGTTTAACTTGCAAAAAATCTAGCTCCACTGGAGTTTCGCGACCAAACATTGCCACAAGTACTTTTACCTTGCCACGGCTATGATCTACTTCACCCACTTTGCCGTCTAGCTCTTTAAAGGGACCATCAACAATTAAGACTGAATCACCAACCGAAAGGTCAATTGCATGTTTTACAGATCCTTCAGCTTGGTACATACGACTTAATAGTTCTTGAGCTTCTGAATTTTTAAGTGGTACAGCATTCACCCCACTTCCCACAAAGCCAGTCACCCGAGGAGTGTTTCTAACCACATGCCAAGACTGATCGTCAACGATCATATCAACGAGAACATAGCCTGGGTAGATTTTCTCCTCCTCCTCGACACGGCGTCCACCTTTTATTTTGACAGTCCGCTCGGTTGGTACAACAACATTGAATATTTTATTTTGAAGCCCAAGGGATTCAATACGCTGACGTAAGTTTCGCGCAACCGCATTCTCATACCCAGCGTAGGTATGTATTGCATACCATGCTCGACCGACACTTGTGTCTTGTTTTGCCATAGATAAAAATATTGGTAACTAAAGAATGTGCTGGATAACTGCAGAAAATCCGTAGTCCAAAATACCGAGGTAAGAAGACACAAGGATTGTTACAACAATCACAACCACACTATACAAAATAGTCTGTTGTCGGCTGGGCCAATTGACGTGGCGAAGCTCAGCACGCACTTCCCGAAGGTAGTTGAACATAGCGATGAGTAAATTACTCCTAAGAAAAAAGGCCCTCAGCGGCCTTTTTTATCATGATACCTCGTGAAACTCTATAGTCAAGTCAACGGATTTCATACGTGATTGATACATCATCGGTAACCATATTTTCTCCTGGTGAAATAGTCGGTGCAACAGGAGCGCTTGCAACTTCAGTACGCACAAGTCCGTAGGGCGTGGGAGGTACCACACCTCCAACATTTTCACTAAAAGAAACAACTCTCACTAGAGAAACACCGAGGGACTTTGCAAGAGTGTTGGCTTTTCCTTGAGCATCAGTAATCGCATTATTACGAGCCTGTTCTTGTACAGAATCTGGGCTATCAAAAGTAAACGTAAGATTGCTCACATCACTTGCACCCTGACTCCCAACAGCAGAGAGCAAATCTCCGGCTTTAGAGGTATCGCGAACCTTAACCGTTGTTGTCTGATCAACTTCATAGCCTATAAGCACTTGCTTTCCAGGAAGACACGAAGTGACTCCACCTGGTGGACACAACGTAGATCCATAGGTGTACTGCGGTGAAACCGAGTACCCACTTGTTTGTATGTCACTTTTGGAAACACCCGCTGAGACAAGGTAGTTCGTGATGGTATTTATCTTTGCTGAGGCGTCAGCTTGTGCCGCTAACACAGTTGCCTTGTCAGATATAACGGAGAAATCAAATGTAGCGATATCTGGAATGCCGTAAGCTTCGCCATGGCCTGAGACAACAATGGTGTCAGTCGGTGTGATCCCAGCGCCGATGTAGTGTAGTCCAATGACTGCAGCAATAATTTCAACAACCACGAAAATTCCAACAAGAAGTGACACCGCAAGAATCGTGGTGCGCAAATACTTTCCTATGGAGCCTTCGAAGAGTGAGTTCATCTTTATTTTTATGAGTGTTGTGCCTCAACGCCCTGTATTACTGACATAATAGTGCTATACGGCAAAGCTCCAGAAATAGGAACTGATTGTCCGTGTCCATATACAATAGTATAGGGAGTACCATTACCGCCAGCTCCCTCGGCCACCTGCTCTTGGCTATCTATGAGACTTTGATACTTTTTTGCAGAGACACAAGCATTGTACTGTTGCATGTTTACCCCAATACTTTGAGCTTCTTGAGAGAAAAATGCGGGACCAATATTACTTTGATTATTGAAGTCTGCATCAGCAAACTTCCAGTATCCAGTATTACCCGCTTGTTCAGCGATACACTCAGCGGCGTTTGCAGCGGCTTCCGCTTGAGGGTGAATCTGATATAAAGGGAAATTTCTCATAACCCACGCGATTTGACCGTTTGACTCAGAGACAATCTGTTTAAGTGTTGGGTATATAAGCTGGCAGTAGGGACACTGAAAATCGGAATACTCAATAAGTACGATTGGCGCATTCGGAGAACCAATAATGTGATCGCTCGAGGATGGCGGTGGCACATTTACGTTTGCTGGTAGCGAATTACTAGCAGAAGCTCCCGTATTTGTAGTAGGTTGGAAATAGTGGGTAAGGAGAATTGCTCCAGCGATAATAATTCCAGCAATAACAATTGCAACTGGCTGAGAGAGTTCGAACTTTTTAGCTTCAGACATTGCTAAACGGTAGCGCGAAACTACGCTCTGCACAAGAGGAAGAGCAAATAATTCTAAACTCTATGTTTTCTTACTGAAAAGATCTGAGAACTTAAGTTTAGTGACGAGGAAAAGATAAATAATTTCAAGAATTCCAAGTGTATTTACGACAAGAAGAATCACAAACCACAACTGCTGACCCCGCGGTTACTGCAGTGATCGAGGTATGGAGGGACGAAATGGCCCACAATGCGTCACTCCAAAGCGAGGCTACAAAAATATTCATCGCACAGGCGAAGCCGCTCATGCCCGTCCTATCCAAGCAAATTAAGCTCGGTCCGGTCATTACGAGCTGGTTAGATTAATAAATGTCTGGGCGACCGCCGGGAATCGAACCCGGATCAGCAGGTCCACAACCTGCAGTGTTAACCGTTACACCACGGCCGCCATGATCGTATATATAGCACACTTCTTTTCCAACACAGTTCTATCTTTATCTCGAATGTGCCCAGGAGAGGACTCGAACCTCCAAGCCTTGCGGCATATGCACCTCAAGCATACGCGTATACCAATTCCGCCACCTGGGCATGCTTTATATTATGCGGCAACTTCAGCCTCTTGTGGAGCAGAAGTTTCCTTACTCTCAAGTTCCTCATCAGACACTGAGTTGGAGAGTTGTTGGGTTTTCCGCATTGCACGTTTTACATCTCGTGCTGCTTTTCTCCTAATAAAGTAAAGCTTGCTGCGACGAGTCTTGCTGCGACGCAAAATCTCAATTGAATCAAGAGTTGGAGAATAGAGGGGAAATATTTTTTCAACACCAACACCGCTTGCAACCTTGCGTACCGTAAACATTGCTCCTGGTTCAGTGCCGTGTTTCACGGCAAGGATAAGCCCTTCGAAGGCCTGACGACGCACTTTTCCTTTTTCGATAATTTTTTGCCACACTCTCACGGTATCGCCAGCGCGTAAATGTAATGCTACACGCTCAGCTGTATCAACAGGAGTATGGACAATTGCCGATTTCATGACAGGCTACTGTAGCATGACCTTAGTGACGGTGCAACGAAATTTCTGCATTTAAAAAATCAGTAGGGAGCGGCGCATCAAAGGAAACTTCTTTTTTGCTTGTGGGATGCTTGAAAGAAAGCGAGAGAGCGTGTAGTGCAAGGCGCGTAAACCCTAAAAGCGGAAGTCTAACACCTCCGTAGAGCACATCACACACAACTGGGTGTCCCACGGAAGCAAAGTGGACTCGTATCTGGTGCGTACGACCAGTTTTTGGAAATACTTCTACGTGACTTGCCTCGGGGACACGTTCTATCACTCGATACGCAGTAATAGCTTCTCGCATAACACCGTGAGGAGCACGGGCCGATCGTGGAGCAAGGCCATTTCTACCGCTCCCAATAGGTTTTTCTATAATGCCACGATCATCTTTTATGCCGCCATACACAAATGCTCGATACACTTTTCGAACACCATGATCATGAAATTGGCGTTTGAGGCTCTCAAAGGCCTTTTGAGTTCGCGCTACTACCATAACTCCGGAGGTTTCCCTATCAAGGCGATGCACAATGCCAGGCCGCTCAATTACAACTCCATTAGAGAGAGTCTGAGATTCTCCAACGTGCGCAATGTCTTTGTAGTGCATGAGGAGCCACTCAACAACGGTGGGGTACGTGTGCCTGCCATCTCCGTGTACTGACCAACCGTTTGGTTTATTTACAACGATGATTGCATCGTCTTCATATATCACTGCCGGATCCATGTGTGCACGCTGAGGGACTCGAACCCCCGACCCACTCGGTGTAAACGAGGCGCTCTACCAACTGAGCTAAGCGTGCATACCTTGCGCCCCTGGAGGGAATCGAACCCCCATCAAGAGCTTAGAAGTCTCTGGTTCTATCCATTGAACTACAGGGGCAAAAGGTGCAGTTGCACAATACCATATATAAGAATGGCAGCGAGCACCAACACCCCAATGATAAGTATGTAGTCTTTAAAGAATGCCGTCACCTGTCTACCATACTTTCCTGCAAGGTATGTCACCAGCGTAATGCGGATACTCTGTCCTACAAAGTACCCTGCCATAAATAGCCAGAAATGAATCCCCAGAAATCCAGCCGCATATATAAATACTTTCTCAGGAATAATTACTACAAATGGCAAAATCGCCATAGTGAGAAACACGTGACCGCGCAAGAAGTGTTGGGAGTAGGCAAATGCATTCTGAAGATGATAGAACGTAATGATAGGGAGACCTATAAATTGGAAAAGAATATGACCAATGAAGTATCCCAGGGCTGCCCCGAGCAGAGCTCCAATAATACTGATACTTAAGAATAGTTTCCAGCGTTGTGGCTGGGCAACCATGAGTGCAACAAGAAAGAGCTCTGTGGGAAGAGGTGAGATAAAGGCATCCGCAAAAGCTACGAGAAAAAGCCATACGAGCACGTAGTGGCTCTCCGCATGCTTTGAAAACCACTGCCACATGCGGTCATGGAGTCGTAGAGTCTCTTCCATACCTTATTTAACGCACGCCAGAGCCCGGAAGTACATCTGCCTCAAGAAGTGCCAGTAGGCCATCGTCCCCCGTTGCGGCAAGTATCATACCCTGGCTTTCAATTCCACGAATAACTTTCGGTTCCAAATTATATGCAAATGCCACTCTTTTACCTATAAGTGTCGAGGGTTCTGGAAAGAATTCCGCAATACCAGAGACAATTTGACGTTCTTCTGAACCAAAATTTACTTTAAGATGCAAGAGTTTATCTGTATCTGGAACTTTCTCCGCACTCCTAATTTCTCCTATGCGAATTTGAAGTTTTTTGAACTCATCAATTGAGATAGTATCAGCCACAAGTTCATTCTACATCACCTATCGATTTATTTCGATCGAGATAACTCTGAAGAATGAGCGCCGCCGCGGAGGCATCAAGCTGCTCGGGCGATGATCCTTCCCTTGCGGCAAGCACGCTAGTCATAAATTCCGGTTCATAGTCAACCGTATATCCTGCGGTATGTAAGCCTGAATAGAGTATGCGAATATCATCCATCACAGAATTCGGTTCATCTTTAAAATTGTGTGATTCACCAAGTACAATGCTATCGACATCATTTTTTTGTGCAATGGCTATTATCTCTTCTATCGAACTACTATTTGTATGAAGAGTGGTGAGAGGAAATGCGACACGGCCAGTGTTATCTGAAACAGCAACACCTATATTTTTTGTTCCGTAATCAATACCAAGATATTTCATACCGTTAGCATAGCGGATAGAGATAAAAAAGTGTATCGTATTTCCACGGAGAGGTGGCAGAGTGGTCTAATGCACCGGTCTTGAAAACCGGCGTGCCGAAAGGTACCGTGAGTTCGAATCTCACCCTCTCCGCAATACATAGGACAGGGTTAGATTTATCAAAATTATTTTGGGCTTCACGCAGTGAAGCCCATTGTGGTAGAGCCACGCCGCGCGCTTCGCGCGTATGTAAGGAAAGGTTGGAGCCGAAGATTTTTTGGAGGGAGAGTTTTTTGGAGGGGAGGTCGCTGCTTTTTCGTATTTCGTCCAGCATTGAAGCGTCCGTTATGAAATCTCGCAGGGGTTGGAGCCAAAGCGTAGCGTCGTGTTCCAATCGGGCGATCTGCTCCTCGGCCGACTTACGTTCGGACATGAGCGCACGCTTCCTCTCAAGGAACGTGTCGCGGTCTATTGGCAAGACCCCGTTTTTTTAGACACGCTCCGACTCTACATGCCATCGCTCAAGTTCTTTGAGAAAGAACAGTTGCGGTGGCATTTTGTGTGCACTGTGAATACGCCTTGTATTGTAGTAGTGCACATAGCGACCAATGGCTTCAATCAAGAGTGCAATCGTTGCGTGTCGTGACGGTTTGCCAAACTCCAACTTGAATTTGTCGTAGAAGGATTCCTGATGTCCATTCTTCCATGGTTTTGCCTTTGGAGAGTGGGAAGGCAGAATCTTGTGGGTAATGATCCACTCAATACACGCATGTGCGGTGTACTCACTCCCTTGATCGGAATGGAAGATGTAGGGATGTACTCCTCGCTTGCGCAGTGCTTCCTCAAGCACATCAAGGATGAGTCTCGTGGTGTGATGGAATCCAATCTGCCAGGCAATCACTTCACGAGTGAAGCGATCAATGACCGTTGCCAAGTAGATCTTTCGACCATGAAAGAAGAATTCAGTGAAATCTCCTGCCCAGATGACATTGGGAGCAATGGGAGAGATACCTTGGGTGCGATTAGGAACACCAGAGAGCGATGTCCGTTTACCATACTTGGGTTTTCTGTGCTTGATGCGCGGCTCTAAACCGAATTTCTGCATCACCCGTTGAGCACGATTCTTCCCAACCTTCAAATCAATGGCCACTCGTCGATACCCATAGGCTGGGTGTTCAGTTAGGGTATGGAGTATTCGATCGCGCAGTAGAGCATCTTTCTGCGGTTGTTTGGGAATGTAGTAGAGACCTGAACGAGACACACCAAGGGAACGGGCCACGTTGGATTTTGAGAGTGGTTGCTCCATGAGCAGGTCACGAGCTAAGAAAGGAGCTTTTCTTTTTCATCTTCTGATGCAGAATCATTTCTCCAATGATTGCTTTAAGTTCCTGATTCTCCTGACGCAGACGCTGGACTTCAGTACTGGAGGTGTGACTATTACGCGTTTGCTTGCGCAACCACTTTCGTACCGTGTCTTCATGCACTGAGTACGTTTTGGCGGCATCAGGAATACTCATGCCGTCATCTTTAATGGAGGAGAGAACCTTTGCCCGTTGTTCGGGCGTGATATGTTGAGCCATGTACAACAAAGATTAATCGGCGCATCTAAAGTGCACGCCGACTTGTACAATATATCGGGGTCATGCCATTCATCACGGCGTGTCTCAAATTGCCTCCTACGAGGACACCCTTGCGATTAGGAGCGGAGTTGACGATGAGCGGGTCGCGCACGCCATGGAGCTCAATGCTCGCGCGGACGGGCGCTTTCGTTGATTCGT
>VFSW01003397.1_pt1 | contig 23905 bp, 22 predicted proteins | sample 5358111 | NCBI WGS metagenome assembly VFSW01 (sample SAMN11554181, study PRJNA540505) | mine drainage metagenome | isolation source: sediment from site ElyBrook_90M | place: USA: Ely Copper Mine, Vershire, VT | collected 2017
TTCGCGCCGCACGATGCTCGATCGCTGGCCTCACGGCACCACGCTCGCCGACCCACGCTTGCTCGAGACCGAGCGTTGGCAACGCCAGATCTTTCTTTCACTCTTCGAGAACGGCGGAAACCTCCGCTCGGCGTGGCCTTCCCGCGCGACTGACGAACTGCCCAAAGCTGTGCGTTGGATGCTCCTCCCGTACGCGTTCGCTGCGCTTGACGACCGGCTCTTGCGCAAAAACGTCTCCGCGCGCCTCCATATTTTCGGTATCGGCTACGCCGGCCCTGAATTTATCCGCATCTTCGCGCGCCTCGGCGCACTCACCGACCTTCACATCTACACGCTCAACCCCTGCCGCGAATTCTGGGAGGACGTGCGCAATCGCAGCGGCGGGCGTCCACCGCGGGTCGGTCCGTTGCTCTTCGAGCACGTCGCGGATCCCTTCGCCCTCGACGCCGCCAATGATAACCTCGCGCTCCGTTACTGGGGACGCGCGGGCCGCGAGTACATCCGGCTGCTCAACGAACTTACCGATTGCGATTTCGACGAGCATTTTGTCGAGCTCGCGGCCGTCGGCAGTCCAACGTTGCTCGCGCGGGTTCAGCAGGCGATCCTCACTCGCAGTCCGGAACTGAATAGGGAGTCGGCTGCTCCCGATCGATCACACACCGCATCGCCCGACGATTCCTCTGCGAACGAGGACGGCAGTATCAGGTTTCTCCAATGCCCGGGCGTGCGCCGCGAACTCGAGATCGCCGCCGACGCGATCTGGTCGTTGATTCGGCGCAACCCCGCCGGCCAGGACGCTTCACCCGTTCTGCCCCTGCGCTTCCACCAGATTGCGATCGTGATTCCGGAGAGCGTCCGCGATCAGTACCTCGCGCAGATCGAGAGCGTGTTCATCGGTGCGCATGGTATTCCTATCGATATCGTTGACCGTCGCTTCGCCTCGGCAAGCCGCGTTGCCGAAGCCGTCGCGCTGCTGCTGAAGCTGCCGCTCGGGCGCTTCATGCGCGGCGATATGGTCCGGCTGTTGACGCATCCTGCCATCACCGGCCTCGACGCCGAGCCGCACGCGCATGCGTGGCCCGAACTATGCCGCCGCCTCGGCGTCCATTTCGGCGCCGACGAGGGCGCTTTCGCCGACACCTACGTCGAACCCAAGCTCTACCATTGGGATTACGCGCTCAAACGGCTCGCGCTCGGACTCTTCATGGCAGGCGAGCCCAGCGGTGAGACGCGCGTGTTTCGCGACTCCAACGGCCGCGAATATCTGCCCTTCGAGGTCGCCGAGAACGAAACCGAGAGCGTCGCGATTCTGCTACGCCAGGCGCGCGCGCTCATCCGCGATGCGCAAGCGATATCCATCATCGACCTCAACCTCACCGACTGGGGCAATGTGCTGACCCGGTTGATCGCGGACTACGTAACGCCGGTCGATCGCGCCTGCGCCCGCGTGCGCGATTCGATCATCCGCGCGCTCGAGTCGATTTGTCCCGCCGGCATTCGTACCGAATCCGTTCCTTACGAAGTCGTTTACGAACTCGCCCGCACGCGCATCACCGAGGTCGAAGCGGAACAGGGCTTCTATGCCGAGAGCGGCGTCGTGGTCGGATCGCTCTCGACCCTGCGTTCGATTCCGTTTCGCGTGACCTTCATGCTCGGCCTCGGCGAAGCGGATTTCCCCGCCCGCGAGCATCGCGACCCACTCGATCTGCGCCAGGCTTATCGACGGGCCGGCGATGTCTCCCCCGCCGAGCGCGATCGATACATGTTTCTCGAAACCTTACTCGCGGCGCGCGAGCGGATTTATCTGTCGTATGTTGCGCGCAATCCGCAAACCGGCGAGGCCCTCGAACCGTCCGCCGTGATTCGCGACCTCCAATTTATCTTGCGCGGTATGATCGGCGATGCGGCGCTCGACCGTCTGACCGTCGCCCATCCCGTAAGCGCGCACGATCGGCGTTACTTCGCGGATCTCGCGCGCCCCGGTGACGAACGCGACCTGCGGCTCGAGACCTTCGATCGCAACGCGCGGCGCGGGGCTGAGATCGCCGCCCTGCGCGAGGACCTCGAACAGCGCTGCGGCCCTTCGGCGGACGCTGAGTCCAGTCGCGAATTGATCGAGCGACTCGGCGAGGCCGCGCGCGCCGCCCTGCTCCCGCGTTTGCGCATCATCGCGCCGCCTGCCGTGATCGCGCGCACTGAGGATTCACGCGTCCGGCTGTCGATTTCGGCGCTCCGCCATTATCTCGAATGTCCCCTTCAGGGTGCCGCTCGGCATGCGCTCAGCATGCGCGAGGACGAGGACGGCGACGACGAATACGAGGACGAGGAGCCGATCGCACGCTCGGCGCTCGCCCGGGCCCTGATGCTGCGCGATACCCTCTGGCTCGCTGGCGGCAAGTCCGCGAACCTCAGCGATCGCTACGATGAGATCTACCGCGCCCGCATCCTTTCCGGGTCGCTCCCGGTCGGTCCTTTCGCCGCGGCTCTGCGCACCACCGACCTCGCTCAACTCGATCACGCAATCACGCAAGCCGATGCGCTAAAGATTAGAAATCTCGATCGATGGCAGCGCATCGCGGTCGGCGGCGTCGAGGAATTTACCGATATCGATCAGGCGCTCGATCCGATCGTCCTCGACGTTGACTTCACTCGTGCCGACGGGCGCCGCGTCACTTCGATCGAGTTACGCGGTCGTGTCGGTCCGATTTCGCCGCGATTCGACCGGTCCTTTAAGCTGGTCGCGCGCAACTACGTCACGACCGCCGATTTTCTTAAGGCCGCACTTGAGGCGATCGTGCTCGCTGCGACGGGCTCGAAGATGCCGCCAAAATTTGTCTCGGTGGTGCTCGGCGCCGAAGAGAAAAAGCATGTGACCTGCGAACGGACGATTGCGGTACCCAGCCAGAACGAGGCGCGCGCGTGGCTTACGCTTCTCGCGACCGACCTGCTCAGTGGCAGCAATGACTACTTCTTGCCGATTGAAGCAGTTGAAGCAGTACTGCGAAAACCACTTCAAACCGAAGCCGCAATCGATCGTGTGATTCGTTCCCTGCGCGAAAAAGACGGCGGCTCCTGCAAATCCGACTTCGGCCCGGTGCGCAAAGAGCGCGCTCGCGAGTTCCGCATACCGGTCAACGAAGTCGCGCACGGACTAATCGAGCGGCGCTTCGGTCCGCTAATCGCGATTTTCGATCGCCACCATGAACCGCGATGAGTTCACCGCTCCTCGAATACCTGCGGCCGTCGCTTCTCAACTACCTCCCACTAACCGGGCATGCGATTATCGAGGCCAGCGCCGGCACCGGCAAAACCTACGCCTCGAACATCTGATCATCGAATTGCTGCGCACCGCGGCAAATTCAATCGAGGAAATTCTCGTTGTCACCTTCACCGAAAAGGCGACCGCGGAGTTGCGCGCGCGCATTCGCACCGCGATTGAAAATATCGTGCGTGGGCGCCCCGGTGGTACGCAACCCTTAACGCCCGGGCACCAATCGGCAACCGTCGATGAGGCCGCGCGCCTGCGGCTCGAACACGCGCTTGCCAATTTCGAGCGCGCTCCGATCTTCACCATCCACGCCTTTTGCAATCGCGTGCTGACCGAGTTTGCCTTCCACAGCGGCGCGCGTTTCAATCTCGACCTCGTGGACGGCCGCCGCGCTTTTCGCACCACCTTTCGCGCGATGCTGCGCGAGCGTTTCGCGGTCGATCCGCTGATGCGCCCGGTGCTCGAAGAGTGGCTCCAGGCGGACAGCATCGACAATCTCGAGAGTCTCCTGTTCGAAGCGCATCGCAATCGCTATGCGGGAATCGATCATGCCGACGCAATCGATCTGGTGCAGCGTGCGCTCGCAGCGAAGGAACCCATTGGCGAGCGCCTGCTCACCGATCTCTACCTGCCGCCACTCGAAGAACGCTTCGATCGCGACAAGCGTCAGCGCGGACAACTCGATTACGACGATATGCTCGCATTGGTCTGGCGCGCGCTCGAAGCGCCCGGCGGCGCCGCGCTCACCGCCGTCTTGCGCAATCGCTTTCGTTTCGGCCTCGTCGATGAATTTCAGGATACCGACGATCTTCAATGGCAAATTTTCCGACGCGTCTTCGTCGAGAGCGGCGAGGGCAATCGGCTCTTCGTGGTGGCCGATCCCAAGCAGGCGATTTATGCCTTCCGCGGCGCCGACGTATATTCATACCAGCGCGCGCGCATTGAATTGCTCGAGGCCGCCGCATCGAAAATTCCGATCGTCCAGAACTTCAGATCGACCGCGGACCTGATCGACGCCTACAATTTGATTCTCGATCAAAAGGCCGAACGTCCGCTCTTCACCGGCGATATCAAGTACGATAATCCCGTCGAATGCGGCGTCCCGGATCGTATCGCTCGGGATTCGCTTGGACGGCCGATCGTTCCAATCACCTTGATGAATTACACTCCGCCGGATGGAGAAAAGGGCTCGGCGGGCGACTCGCGTCAACAATTGGGACGCTTCATCGCGGCGACGATCAAACGGATGATTGCGGACCCGCCTAACGCAGTTGCGCCCAACGCTATCCGGATCGACGAGCCGGATCGAAAAAGCGGAAAACTTGCGCAACGCCGCCTTGGCGCCCGCGATATCTTCATTCTCACCTATACCAACAATAATTCCCGCGAAATCGGAAACTACCTGCGCGAGGCCGGCGTCCCCTTTGCCTTTTACAAGCTCGACGAATTGTTTCAAACTGCGGAAGCTACGGATGTGCTCGACGTGCTGCGGGCGATCGAAGATTTGAACGATCGCTCGCCTCTGCGCCGCGCGTGGATGTCGCCCTTTTTCGCCCTGAAATATCGCGAAGTCGCCACCATCGACGATCCGCCGCCGTCGCATCCGCTTAATCAATTGCTTTACCAATGGCGCGCGCTGGCCGACGCCGAGCGTTTCGCCGAACTCTTCAATCGCCTGATGCACGAAAGCGGTCTCGCCGCCCGCGAACTCTTTCTCGATCGCAGCGAACGCGAACTCACCAATTATTCGCATATCTTTGAAATCCTGCTTGAGCGCGCAGTTGCGGGCCGCCTCTCGTTTAGTGAGATCGTTGAACTGTTGGCCGATTACATTAACCGGCACGCCGAGCCACCCGGCGGTCCCAACGGCAACCTTCAGCGTCTCGAAAGCGAACGCGACGCGGTTCAGATAATGACCGTCCACATGAGCAAAGGGCTCGAAGCCGACGTCGTTTTTCTCTTCGGCGGAAGTCACGGCGGCAACCAGTCTTCGCCGGTGCGCATCTATCATCAGGGTTTCGCTCGCCGGTTCGCGATCGGCACAACCGACCAGGACGAAGTAAAGGAACAGTTCGAAATCGAACGCAACGAAGAGCACCAGCGCCTGCTCTACGTCGCGATGACTCGTGCGCGCGCCAAACTTTACCTGCCTTTCTATCCGGTTGAATCTCTGAAACTTCCCGGCCCCTACAGACAGCTCAACGCGCGCCTCCTGGATTTGATCAAAGCGAAAGGCCCAAAGGATGCGCGGGCGAAGCTGATCGAGATCGTTGACGCGCACGCTGCGATTCCAATTACCTCGACCGCGCAGCGCGTTGCGCTTCCCCTCGATCGCTGGACTCCACCGGCGGAATTGCTCATCGATAAATCCGCGCCCGAGCAACTCTTCGACCGGCTCCGTTCTCGTCACGCTGCCTTCCGTACGGATTCCTACACCTCGCTTAAAAACGATGCGGCGCCTTGGGATCTGACGTCCGCCGATTTCAAAACCGATCTGCCCCCGTTGATTGAATCCGACGATCTGCCGGGCGGCAGCGACGTCGGCATCTTCCTGCACGAAGTGATCGAGCAACTCGATTTGGCTTCGCTCACGGCTCCGATTGACCTCGATTCATGGCGTCGCCTCGATTCCGTCAGCCACCTGTTTCGCGCGTCCATGGATCGCCATCAGGTGCGCGACCCGCGCTGGTTTGATCGCGGCACCGCCATCGTCTTCCGCACGCTGACCTCACCGCTCGTGCTTCCCCCCGGCCGCAACATTGCCGCGCTCGCAGGATGCCGCAACACGCGTGAGATGGAATTCCTCTTTCCGCTCCCCGAAGCGGCTCATCCCGCGCTAGGCTCCGCGATTGCCGGCAGTTGGAGCGCCGAACGCGGCTACTTGAAGGGCTTCATCGATTTCGTCTTCGAGCACGACGGCCTGATCTATTTTGCCGACTGGAAGAGCGATCTCCTGAGCGCCTACGACGCCGCCACCATGAGCGATCACGTCGCGCGCAACTACGAACTGCAGGCGCGCATCTACTCTGTAGGCGTCATCCGCCTGTTGCGGATTCGCAACGAAGCCGAATACCGTCGCCGCTTCGGCGGCCTGCTCTATGTCTTCCTGCGTGGTGTTGGCGCCGACGCTGATCCCTCCCGCGGAATCTATTTCCAACGGCCCGAATGGCGCGACATCCGTCGCTATGAAGCTGGGCTGATGGAGCGCGGCGAAGCGTCGTGAACCATGAATCGCCTCTATGACAACCTCGGCATGACCTCGGCTATTTCGCGCCTCGGCCTCGCCCAGAGCTCAGACCCCGAGGCGACCCTGGTGCAGCGTCATTTGCGCCGCATCGAAGCTGCCATGCCCGCGTTCAATCTCGCTCCCGCGACGGCACATCTCGCGGCAGAAATCGCGGCCTTCGAAGATCATCTCCCCGCCGCTCAGCGTGTCGCGTTGATTACGCTGATCGTTGCTTCCATTGTCGCCCTCAACGAAGGCAGTACGCGCCTTCCAGTGACTGGACCCCTGGCCTTCGATCCGATGACCCGAATTCTCGCGCCGCTGTGCGCCGCTCCTGATGCGCCCGAGAGCGCTTCTCTCGCTGAGATCTCCCGCACCCTCGGCATGATCACGATGCTGCTCGACACCGGCGCCGCGTCCTCCGTGATCGCGCGCGCACCCGGCGAATACCGGCCCCTCCTCTATCTGGCGCCCTACCTCTACCATCAGCGCATTCGTGCCGCTGAAGTCCGTCTCGCCGGCGATCTCCGGCCGCGCTTCGCAACTCCCGTGGCACTCGCTTCCGATCGCGAGGTCGCCGCCGCGCTTGCTGACGTGGACACCCGCCCGCAATGGCTCGGCGCGATGCAAGTCGCGCTCTCCGATTCGCAGCGCGAGGCTGTCAGTAGCGCCGCGACGCGCCCCCTCACGTTGATCTCGGGCGGCCCCGGTACCGGGAAAACTTCGATAGTGCTCGCGATTGTGCGCGTCCTCGTCCGCCTGGGTCTTAAGCCCGCCGATATCGCGCTGGCTGCGCCCACCGGCAAGGCCGCTCATCGTATGGGCGAAAGCCTTCGCGACGGTCTCGCCCAGGTGCGCGATCCGGCCGCCGCCGACCGCGAACTCATCGCCGCGCAGGTCGAACCCGTGACGATGCATCGCTTGCTCGGCTACTCGCCGCGCCGCGCTACTTTTCTGCATCATCGTAACAATCCCTTGTCCGCGACTGTCGTGATCGTCGATGAAAGTTCGATGCTCGATCTCAGCTTGATGCATCGGCTCGCCGCGGCGCTGCGATCCGACGCACGAATCGTCATGCTCGGCGACGCCGACCAACTCCCGTCCGTCGCCGCGGGAGCGGTATTCCGCGATCTCGTCGCTGCCGTGTGCGATCCTGATCGTGACGCGAACTCCGCCATCTGCACGCGCCTCACCCGGAGCTATCGCATGAATCCCGACGAGCCCGCGGGTAGCGCTATCTTCAATTTCGCTCAAAGCATTAACCGGGGTGCGATCGAAAAAGAGCACGCTTCTGCCGTGCTTGACGAACGCTCCGAACCTGCCGCACTTCGCTTCGAGGGCTTGGAACTGCTGTCCGCCGATGGACCAGCCCTCGATGGCTTTCTCGATCGTTGGTACGCCGATCGAATTCGCGACCGCACTATCGATGCCCTCGCGACCAAACTATATGCACACGGCGAGAAGGGTTTTGACGATCAGGCCACCGCCGAATTGATGCGAATTCATAGACATTTGGCGGGCTCGCGGATTCTTTGCGCTACGCGCGTGTTCGCCACCGGCGCGGGTCGAATCAATGAGGCGATGCGTCGGCGTGCCGTCGCATCTGCCAATCGGTCGTCCGATCGTTCACGCTTTCTCGCTGGCGAACCGGTGATGGTGGTCCGCAATGATTACGATCGCGACCTCTTCAACGGCGACCAGGGTTTCATTGTGCGGGTCGCCCGTCCCGAGGGCGGCGAATCGCCGATGGCAGTTTTCTTGAACGGCGATCGCTTCGAACCATTTCACCTCGCCGCACTCGGCGACGCCCTCGAACTCTGTTACGCCACCACCATCCACAAAGCCCAAGGCTCCGAGTTCGACAGCGTCGCAGTGGTTATGCCTGACCAGGATCTTCCTATGCTGACGCGCGAATTGCTCTACACGGCCGTCAGCCGCGCGCGCGAATCAGTGGTACTGGTAGGGAGTATAGCGATGATTCGCAACGTCGCCGCGCGCAAAACCACTCGCTATTCCGGCCTCGCCGAACTGCTCGATCCCGCCGCTAGAGGCTATCCTTGAACCTCCGGTCAACATTGTTAGATCACCATATGGATTCGTAGTAAAAGGCTGGCTCAATGAGCATCGACACTATGCGTTCGCCCGCACTGCGAGTGCGCCGCGCCACCGGGGCCATTTGCCGACTCCGCGCGACGGCGTCTCGACGCCATGCTGTTTAACTCGTACCAGTTTGCTTTCGGCTTCCTCCCGATCGCGCTGGCGATCTTCTGGGCGCTTTCGGCGCGCGATGCGCGCCGCGCTTGCGCCGGTTTTCTGATCCTCGCGTCACTTTGCTTCTATGGCTGGTGGAACTGGAGTTACCTGTTCCTCTTCGGCTTCTCCATCCTGTTCAACTTCGGTTGGTCCCTGCTCCTGGTTCCACCCGCTGTGTCAGCCGATCAAGCCGACGACCGCCGTCGCCGCACCCTCCTTGGATTCGGCATCGCCGTCAATCTCGCACTGCTCGGCTACTTCAAGTATCGCAACTTCCTTCTCGACAGCACCGGCGCATTATTGGGCGTCGCTTGGCATCCACCTCAGCTCGTGCTGCCACTGGCTATTTCGTTCTTCAGCTTCGAGCAGATTACTTTCCTCGTGAGCGCTTATCGTGGCGAGCCCGGCGCTCGCGATTTCCTGAGCTACTGCCTCTTCATCGCTTTCTTTCCGCATTTGATCGCAGGGCCGATCGTGCGTTACGCGGAGATCTATCCCCAATTCAATCGGAATACTCACTTTCGTCTGACTGCGGCCAACGTCTGCGAAGGTCTTATGATTTTCGCCTTTGGCCTCTTTAAGAAGGTCATGCTCGCCGATACCTTTCGCCCGATCGTCAATCCTTTGTTCGACCGAACCGCGCATCTCGCGTTCTTCGATGCGTGGGGTGGCGCAATTGCCTTCGCGCTCGAAATCTATTTCGATTTTTCTGGCTATTCCGATATGGCCATCGGGCTCGCCCGGATGTTCGGTGTGAAATTTCCCGAGAACTTCGACTCGCCTTATCAGTCGCGCAGTATTATCCAGTTCTGGCGCCGATGGCATATCACTCTTTCATTTTTTCTTCGCGATTATTTATACATCCCACTCGGCGGTAATCGACACGGCAAATTTCGGCGCGACTGCAATCTGTTTATCACGATGGTGCTTGGTGGCCTGTGGCACGGCGCGAACTGGACATTCGTCATCTGGGGCACTCTGCACGGGCTCTATCTGTGGGCTAATCACATCTGGGCGGAGCGGAATTATCGGATGCCCGACGCCGCCGCTTGGACGCTGACCTTCCTTGTTACTACGGTGGCATGGGTCTTTTTTCGCGCGCCGACCTTTTCCCGCGCCGCCGACTTTTTCATCGCAATGGCCGGGCGCAATGGCTTCTCCTTTAACTCCGCGCAGGACGTGATCGGATGGCGCGAGCTTGTCCTGATCGGTGGCGGCCTCGCCATCGCGCTCTTCTGTCCCAACCGACAGACTATTCTTGCCTGGCAATGGAATAGCGACTGGCTATGGGCGGGCGTGTTCGCGATACTCGCCGGCGTCAGCATAATGGGTATGGCGAACCCGCCGCCGTTTATTTACTTCCAGTTCTAGGCGAATGGTTTGAACCCGCGTCGGCGACTCATTTTCATGATCTTACTGATGGTCGCGCTCGACGCGATCGCCATGGGCGTCAACTACGTAGTCAATCCATACGGCGCGTGGCGAATTGCACTGATTGATCCGATCTTCCGCAAGCTGACGGGTGATCGCGCGCAGATGCCCTATCAATTGCGCACCACCGCGCCTGAAACGGTTCTTATCGGGAGCTCGCGCGTGCAAGTAGGTATGCGCATTGAACAGGGCTACCGGGATGGTGTGTTGAATGCGTCTGTGGGCGCAGCAAGCATGGCCGATCTTTCACGAATTATCGACGTCGCACTTCGCAACCTTCGGCTCAAACGAATCGTGTGGGGTGTGGACTTCTATGCCTTCAATGCGCGGATTCATCACGTGAATCCGACCTTCGAGGCGCGTGTCGCGTTCTCTCCGCGCTCGCTCATCGAAGATTCGTTGCTCAGCCTCGGCGCTCTCGGTGATAGCTTCGACTTGGTAAAACGCGCGGTGCGCGGACGCCGGCGCCTGCCGCCGACGATTACCTCGGATATTCCGTGGCCGATGGAACTGATTTGCGACCAACTCGCTGCCACCCAGGCCCATGGTCTTGCCATGGTACCGCAAACCAATATCGAAAATGGACTTGCCCAGGTGCAATCGTGGTTCTATGCAAACTACGTATTTGCGCCGGAAATTGCTGTGCGTTTTCGCGAAATAGTTGACCGTGCGCGTGCGCACCATGTCGAAGTGATTCTTTTCGTGCCACCGATGAGTGAATACGAATTGGAACTCATTCGCCAAGGTGGACATTGGACTGATTTCGAGCGCTTCAAGCACGCTGTGGCAGCGGTGGCACCCGTCTGGGATTTCGCCGCCTACAATGGCATCTCGCACACTGACAATCTGTTTCTCGACGTGCTCCACATGAAGCCCGCCGCCGGTAACGAGATACTTCGAATCATGCTTGGGCTGGACGCCTCGTCGGCTTGTGGAGAGGACGCAAGAATCATCGCTAAGAGTGCGGTGCGCCTCGACCCCTCATCGATTGATGCGGTGCTCAGCCAGCAGGAGAGGTCGCGAGACCAAGCGGCGAGTAATTCTTCGCGCTACTCACATATAGCGTCGGCGGCTTTGCGCGATCCCGCCAGCCGACAGTCCGCCTCCGGCCAGCGCGACTGAGTATCCCCTTCCGACTGCGACCATCGCCGACGACGATCTCAGGTGTACGCGGCGGATTGGGCTGGCCGAGCGCGGTCCCGCAGTGAGCCCGAGGCGTCAGTGGTCGGTCCGTCGCGGCGACGGGGGCGCCGGACATTAGTGAACGAGACCATCGCCGAGGTGAAAAAACGCATTAGTGGTCGGTTCGTCGTGGTGGTGGTGTGGCCGGCACCATTAGCGGACTGCGACCATCGCCGGCGCGAAAAAACGCATCAGCGATCGGGACGGCGCAGCGGCGGCGTGGGCGGCTTGCGTGCAAGGATCGCGAGCCGCACATTGCTCGCAGAGGAGCCCTTGCGCGGCCGGGCTCCGGCGAGCTTCGGGCGGTTGAAGCCGGGCGGTATCCGCGGCCTGCGGATGACCAGGCCGGTGGCTTTGATTTGTGCGGCCGTTGCGGCGGCGGCCGCCTCGGAGTGCGCGTCCGAGCGGATCATCACGTAGAAGAGCGCGTTGGCGAGAAAGACTTTCGACAACGCGAACACGACGACGAAGATAATCATCGGAACCGCCTCGGCCCAGGTATTTGAACCCGCCAGCACGACCGACACTGACATCGCGATCGCGGTGGCGGTGAAGACCACCACCAACACCAGGAGCGACTTCCACGATTCGTCTTCGTTATTTCGCGCGGCCGCGCTGGAGAGATTTCGCGTTGCCGCACCCGGCGATGCAGCCGCTCCATTGGTTTGCGGGGCAGCGACCGGCGGTGCGGGCGCGCTATTCGATCGATTGCGTTTGAGTTGAATTACGGAGCCCATTTCCGTTTGTCCGGCATAAGGGCGATCGCGGGGCCGGCTCTCCGAAATGCCACAGCGGGACAGCCTCGCAATCTTGCTTGAAACGCCGCGGCTATGCAAAGACTCGCGCATCCGAGGCTGCCGCGCAACGGTGAAAAACTGGGCGATTATGTTGCTGTGTACTACGGCGGCGAAAGGCGCTAGAATCGCCTCGACATGACAGGCCGGAGCGTTCCACTCCATATGGGGTGAACCAATGAGTTGACAATATCGGGATCAGTGTGTTCCAATACCGTCATGGAAACCGCACACTCTAAACGAAACCAACTGCGTAGATGGGTCATAGAGTCCATCGCCAGCGGTAAGAATGATTCAATCTCCACCCGTGCCGCTCATCAATTTTCGATTTCGAGGCAGGCCGCTAATCGTGAGGTTCGTATGATGGCCCAAGAAGGCATTCTTGAGCCAATCGGAAATACTCGCGGCAGACAATATCGTCTTCGTGCACTCGCTGAGATGGGCAAAGACTTTCCGATCACGCCGGACCTTGGAGAAGATGTTGTATGGCGGCAAGATGTTGCGCCGATCGTGTCCACTCTACCGCCGAATATTCAGGTTATCTGTCAGCATGGCTTCACCGAAATGCTCAATAATGTGTTCGATCACTCGGACTCTCCAATAGCGCGTATTTTCATCCGTCGCACGGCGGCCAGAGTCGAGATATCCGTTACGGACCTGGGAATTGGAATTTTTAACAAAATCCAGCGGGAGCGCGGACTCGAAGATCCTCGCCACGCGATACTTGAACTCTCAAAGGGCAAGTTAACGACGGACCCTGAAAAGCACTCAGGCGAAGGGGTGTTTTTTACGTCGAGAATGTTTGATCGCTTTATGATCCTGTCGGGAAATCTCTCCTTTATGTGCACGCCAGAGAAAGGGGATTGGCTGTTGGATCTCGCCGACTGGGGCGTACAAGTAAAAGAAACCGACAATGATGTCGTAGGAACTACCGTTCTTATGCACATCAGTTGTTTTAGCGATCGCACGGTGAAGCAGGTGACCGATAAATTCGCTGGAGAAGATCACGATTATGCCTTTTCCAAAACGCACGTACCTGTGCGGTTAGCCCGCTACAAGTCGGAACAATTACTCTCGCGATCTCAGGCGAAACGCTTGCTGGCTAGAGTGAATCTATTCAGGGAAGTGTTACTTGATTTCGATGGTGTAGAAACGATTGGGCAAGCATTTGCCGACGAAGTATTTCGCGTTTTCCGTAACGAGCATCCGAATACGAACCTCAACGTCGTTCGCGCCAATGCCGAAGTTAGCGCCATGATTAAGCACGTTCAGGGGGCTCGGACAAAACCAGCCGACGGCATCGGCGCGAGCGCGAACGATTCTCCATTTCCTGAGAAAAGAGAAACCTCAGGTAGACAGACGGATCAGATGATTTGTTAAACGAAATTGCGCCGCCGTGGATTCAGCACGGCGGCGCGAAATAACCCGCCCCTAACCAAGGCGAAAGGCAGGTGCCAAGTGGCGACACAGATAATCTCTCTCGCCGCATCATAACGCAAGCGCCCCCGAAAGGGGGGTTGGCGGAAGCGTTCATATCCCAATTCTCTCAACCTGGCTGGAGAAAAACTGTGCTAACTGTTTATTGGGTTAAATCAAAGGCAAATACTTGGTTAGATTTGGAGAAGGTCGATCTGTCAGGAGTTGATGTATCGGGTGTCTATATCATTTGGCACGGCGGCGATCCGTCGCGTGTCGTTCGGATCGGGCAAGGCGATATTGCCGACAGACTAACCACGCACCGGAATGACAACGAAGTGTTGGCGTACAAGCGCTTCGGTGCTTTGTTCGTTACGTGGGCAACCGTGTCGGTATGGTCCCCTGATGGGGCTGAGCGATATCTTGCGAATCATTGGAAACCACTAATCGGAGACCGCTTTCCGAATGTGATTCCGATTGCCGTAAATTCCCCGTGGGGGTAGCGGCACTCATCCCGCCGAGAATGGCGTCCACAGTCTCCCGAAGTTTCATGTATTGATACCACGCCCAAGGAGGCTCCGATCCAGAGGCAATCTTTGAATCGGCCCATTCTCGGATTTTCTCAAGTTCTCTGCGCATGACGGGTTCCCCTAGTCGGTTTAAGCAGGGTTTTCATCATGCGGTCAAACTTCCCCATATCTGCATTCTCAAGTTTCTCGCGAGCCTCGCGCTCGAACGCTTCTTGCTTTGGTGACTTCTTCGGAGAAGAGGCTGAGTTGCCTTTGGCTTTGGCCATGCCGGAATTTTAGCGCGGTCACGGCGTCCCCGCCAGCATCAGCCTTGATGCACCGATGAAATCAGTTGTCGGAACTGATCCGGCTCGTGGCGGAAGTTGTGCCGGAACGTGAACTCGTTCAGGTAGAGCGGCAAATAATCCTTGCTCACGTTGTGGAACGTGCCGACGATCCCGCGCTTCAAGAGCGACCAGAAATTCTCAATGTTGTTCGTGTGAACCTCGCCGCGCACGTATTCGCGCGCTTTGTGATCCACCGTCTCATGCGGGTAGAAGTGCTTCAGATCGATGTATCCGGCATATTCATCGGTCGCGACGAGACTAACCTTATCCTCAACGGTCTGTTCAACGAACAGGCTCAAGGTGTCCGCGCTCGTATTCTCGATGACTTGGCAGACCACGTTACCCTTGCGAGCAATCGCACCGATCACCGTGGTCTTGCCGGTATTGCGCGCGCCGCGTCCGCTGTACTTCGCTCGCACGTTGGCGTGACGATTCTCTTGCTTTCCGCCAATGAACGTCTCGTCAACTTCCACCTGACCGGCTAAGGGCCACTCCTCATTCTTCATCGCAGCGCGTAGCCGATGGCACATAAACCAGTACGTCCGGTAATCCGCGCCATGCGTCCGCGCCATCATGCGATAAACCTGTAGAGCGCTGATTCCTTTCTTGCTGGAGAGGATCAGATACGCGATCTTGAACCATGCGCGGAGCGGCATCTTCGTGTCTTTGAAGATCGTCCCGACCAGCACCGAAAAGCGATAAGGCGTCTTGCCGCACTTCTTACAGACCCAGGTAAACGGCTTGGCCTTGACCGCATAGACTTTCTCGTTATTGCAGCGAGCGCAGCGCACACCATCCGGCCAACGCACGTCAACCAGATACTGCTTGCACGCATCGTCATCGGGGAAGCGACGATCAAACGCATCGAGCGACAGCGCCGGTAATACGGTTTTCGGACGCCCTTGTTCAGCTTGCTTGTCCATGCCGCTAATCTTGACACAATTTCAGTGAGTAGTCAATAGCAACATAATCGCCAAAAACTGCACCGCAAAATTAAGGCAAAGATGTTTCACGTGAAGGTAAGTATCCCATCACTGTAGAGGTGACACGTGAACCATGTTATATTGAGGAATGACAGGCCGGATTCTAAACTAAGGAAGTGTAAAAAAGGGTGTAATTTTTGGGAAAACGTTGACCGTCAAAAATTTGAGAATGCAGCTCAAGGTCTTAACTATCTCTTGCCCTTTTGCGGGTCCATCCGCGAAAGTTATTTTGACGGCAGAATCGAAATCCATGTCCATGCGGGGATGCCCTTCGGGCAATCCGTAGTGGAAAACTTCTGCCTCACTTTTGTCGGAGTCGATTCCGAAAAATCTGGCAAAGGTCGGCCTGATAATGCTGCCGCTTTGGCGACTGCGCGACATTACTGTAAGCGTTGGATGAAGTTCGGCAACCCCGATGAAGGCGCGGTGCTTGTCGATTATATCGAGTTCATTAAGCAACCAGAGCGGATGCAAGTTAGATCGCTTCCCAGCATGATACGGTTGCAAACTCTCGATAGCTGCTTGCGCACCTGGGTGGATATGCCCGATTTTGCTCTTTGCTTTCTCCATAAACTCACTGGATGTATGAAAATCGCAAAAGATCGGGAATTGAGTTTTTCTGAGGATGCTGGAAGGAAGTTGTCTCTTTTGAAAAATTTGCGTCAGAGCAAAAACCGAATGGTCAAGACTGCTACGAAGGTTATGAAGACAATCTCCAATGATCGGCGAGAGGTTGTCGCGCGTAGAAGATACGCGCTTGAATGTGACTACGTGAAATCCTCTTTTTGGATCGAACTTGTCGGTGAAGGAATAAGGTTTTGTCGCAATCCAGTCGTCGATCAGCCGTTTACTGCTTTGCAGGTGCTCGTTCGCTCTCTGTAACTTAAAACTAAAGGTGTAAAATAACGGCATGGCTCAAGACAAAAGCGAATCTAAACAAAAAACTCCGAAAGGTTATGAAATCCCCGTAGCGAAGCGCGGGGATTTCTTCCGCAATCTTAAGAAGGCCGCGAACGCGAGTCCGCCGCCGAAGCGACCCGCGAAAGCAAAAGATTGAAGTGCCCGCGATGATCGTCTTTGTGGTTATACCGCCAAGCGTATTCGTCTAGGTACGACTGCAAATGCTTCGCAGAGACGTTGTGATAGACGCCTGAGATTCCGCGCTTCACTAGCGACCAGAAGCCTTCAATCGTATTCGTGTGAACATTCCCGCTCACATAGACCTCTGCCGAATGATGCACGCGCCCATGCCCGAATCCCATATTGGTTAGCGGATCGTATAGCTTCGCTTCATCGGTAAAGACCGTTGACGCGGGCATGATGCGACGTACCACTGTGCGGCAGAATGTCGCCCGATCGCGCGGGCGACGGAACTACTTTCGCGACAACCTTTCCGCCGCGCTGCACCATGCCGAAAACGGCAGACTTGCCCTTGAAATGTCCCTCGCGTCCCATGCGCTTTGAAAGACGCTTGTTACGGTCTTTGCCACCGAAATAGGATTCGTCCATTTCGATTTCGCCAGACAGTTTTCCGCCGTCATCGGCTAGCGAATAGCGAAGTCGATTGAAAATGCGCCATGCGGTCTTGTATGTGACGCCAAGCTCACGGCCTAATTGTTTAGCGGAGATACCGCATCGAGTGCTTGTGATCAGGTACATCGCGTAGAACCACAAATGCAGAGACGTTGACGATTTATGGAAAATCGTTCCTGCCGTTGGGTGCAGATGATGCCCGCACGCAACGCACGTCCACGACTGCCGTTGCTGCGTTGTGTCGTAGCGCTTGAACGAGCGAATTTCGTTGCACTTCGGGCAATACGCGTGCTCGCCATCGGCAGACAAACGATTGTTCCAAAGCCATATCAGACACGCTTCATCGTCGGGGAATTGTTGGTTAAGCTCCATCAACGAGTAATGCGAGTCTGACGAGGCGCAACGTACCGGATTCTTTCGATTTCCCGCTGCCATGAGCAGAGACTACCATTATTCACTTATACAGTCAAGGGATACTTACCCACGGGAAACATCTTCGCCGTCCATTCGCAACCTAGGGCAAGAGGCGAAGAGTCGCCGGCTCTCTTCGCCTCCTTCAAAATCGCAGCGTGGGCGCGCGTGAATGCTCGCGTCTGGCGCGTCCGAGTGTAGAGGGCAGAGCAAGTTCAGACTTCCTACAAGCAGCAGGACCGGGGAGCTGGAGACAGGCCTACCGGGAAACGCGCGCACGCGCATGCTGGTCGCGGATAAGAAGCGGGCAGTTCATCGAGCACTTGCGCCGCAGGGCCCGAGAACCTAGAGACAGGTTCCCCGGGGCGCGTGAGGATTGTCGCAGTCCCGGGGACGGTCCGACGGACCTGCTAGAGCATCGGGAGGCGGGGGGTCGCCTGCCATGACGGACGCGAGCGGAAGGTATCGAGGTAAGTCTGAACGTGAGGGAAGTCGGCGATGCTGAAGCGCGCCTTTTCGAGTGCGTTGAGCACCGGGCCGTAGGCACAATCGACCAGCGAGAAGTCGTCGCCGAGCATCCACTTACTTTTCGCGAGGTGGCCTTCGAGAATGCCGATGACGGCGGGCATCGCCTGTTCGCCGCGAACGATCGCGCCTTCGTCGGGAGTAAGTCCGAGCAGCTTGGCGGCGATACGGTTGAAGGCCAGATCGGTCACCGGCGGCGAGACGTGTGCCGAGAGGAAAAAGAGCCATTGGAGGGCACCGGCCTGTCCTTTTGCCGAGGTCGGCCACAGCTTACCGGCCTCGTCGCCGCTAGCGGTCTTGTCGCCGAGATAGGCGAGGATCGCGTGCGAGTCCCATACGGTGACGTCGCGGTCGGTGAGTACCGGAACGCGGCCGCCCGGGTTGAGTGCGAGAAACGCGGGCTGGCGCTGCTCGCCCTTGGTGAGGTCGATCGGGACCAGTTCGCATTCGAGCCCAAGTTCGAGTAGCGCGACATGGACCTTCTGCGGATTGGGTGACGGGAAATGATAGAGTTTCATCGCTTCACCTCCTTAACAGTCAGTTAGTATTTCGCGAAGTTAGTCGCGGTACTCGTCGTGGCGCTCCAGCCAGGCGATGGTGTTAGGCAAGCCCGCTTCGTCGCGACCCTTAGGCGCCAAGTCGAGAACATTGTAGGCGCCATTGAGGAGCTCGAGTCCGCGCGAGTAACAGGAATAGGTATGGTAGATGGCGCCGTCCGCGTCCTCAAAGAAGACGCTAAGACCGGCATGCTCCGGCGAGGAGGGGCGCTTGGTGTAGTTGTGATGAGCAACGCCGCCTACCAGGTCCTCCGGAGTGTAGGAGACATCGAAATCGAAGTTGAAGTGGGAACCGAACGATGAGACCCACTTGAAGTTCCAGCCCATCCGCTGCTTGTAGGCTTCAATCTTCGCAATCGGGGCACGCGAGATAGCGAGGAAGCTCACATCGCGGTGCTTAAGGTGGATATCGATGCCGTTGAAATTGTCGGCCCAGAACGAGCAGGCCTTGCATCCCGCGTCCCAGTCCGGCGCCAGCATGAAGTGATACACGATCAACTGGGATTTGCCGTCGAAGAGCTGGGCCAGCGTGATCTTGCCTTCGGGCGCGTCGAATACGTAGTCCTTAGTCACCCGCTCCCAAGGTAGATCACGACGCTCTGCGCTTAAGGCGTCACGCAAGCGAGTGAATTCCTTCTCTTTCGCGAGCAGGTCTGTGCGGGCCTGAAGCCATTCTTCGTGGGATACTACTCTGTGCTTCTCCATTTTAGGATCCTCAAGGTGCGAAAGGCTTTTGATTTCCACAATTCGTTGAAGAGCGCAAAACCTTTGGTTTCTCCGGACACTGAAACCTCACTGAGGTTTTGTTTCACTGATTGACGCTCGCGAAGCTCGATTAAGCGGCTAAGTCCTGCGAAGACTTTGATCATGGTTTACTTTGCGAGACTCTGTAGTCGGCTACCTAGGCGGTTGGTGCAAGGTGGTTCTGGAAGTGACCGAGGATGCCCACCCATCCACCGTCGTAGCTCTTGCGAGTTTCGGCGACCTTTGGGCTTTGCTCCCATCCGCGGTGCTCGAGTTCGATTAGGGTGCTGTCACCATCGGCGATGAAGCGAACTTCGACCTGCGTCGTAACGTTCCAACTCGGCGCGCGCCAGGTAAAGGCGACGACCGCGGGCGGTTCGTAGGCGGTGATGCGCCCGATCTCGTACTCGCTGCCGTCTCTACGGCTTTCATAGAACCTGCCGCCGACGCGAGGCTCGAGGGCGATTTTCGAGCCCTCGCCGCCGAAACCGTGGGGCCACCATTGGCCGATTTCCTCGCAGAAAACCCGAAACGAGACATCGCGGGGCCGTTCGACCCGGATGGATTTGCGAATCGTCATGTCGCTCATGATTTTTTCTCCGCGTGACGTTTGAAGGCGGCGAGTGCGGTCTCCCAGAAGCGCCCGACTTCTTCGAGTTGCACGATTAGCTCCTGAATGGCGCGGCCGCCGTGCGGCGCCAATTCGTAGATTTGTTCGCGGCCGGATTTTTTGGCGCGGATCAGGCCGGCCTGCTTCAACATCCGGGCATGCTTACAGATGGCGGGGCGGCTGATGGCGAAGCCGCGTGCGAGGTCGCCGGCGCGGCAGGGCTTGCTGGCGATGCGGCGAATGAGTTCTCGGCGCGTGGGATCGGCAAGCGCCGCGATGGTGCGGTCTAACGGCATGAAAAAGATGTAACCAAATGGTGTCATATCTGTCAAGTGCAAAACGTGGCGGCGAGCCGTTGAAAATCAGCGGCAGCGCGGATTCAAGCGGAGAGTGGAAAAGCCGTAGGAATGCGACTACTTGAGGGAGGCGAAGTATTCTTCGATGAGGTAGCGGACGTCGGGGCGGCCGAGGACTTCGATAAAGCAGATTTTTTCGGCGGCGTTGAGATCGATGATGAGATGGCCCTCGATCGGTTGAAGCTCGACGACGTTGGCGACCTTGACCTCGGGGGCGGTCGCGAAGCTCGCGCAGTTATCGTCGCCGCAATCGCAGATCGATTCGAGGTGCAGCGCGCGCACCTGCGTTTCGAGTGGCTCGGCGCCGGTGCCCTGGAGGAGGTGGACGATCTCCTCGATGAGATCGGGAAGCACGTCGCTTAGAAGTGGAGCAGCCATCGCCTCAGCAGGGTAGTCTAAAACGGGCAACGATCAAGCGCTGCTCACGCGAGGTGCTGAAGTTGACCCGTTTCCGAAGAGGGGGTTGGGGAATAAGGGAGAGGAGATTACGCAATGCCGCGAAGCCATCCACCATACGCAGCGGAATATCGGCGGCGAGTCGTCGAGTTGGCGCCCGGCGGCCGCAGCATCGGCGCGCTGGCGCGCGAGTTCGAACCTTCGGTCGAAACGATCCGCGAGTAGGTCAAACAGGCAGAACTCGATGAGGGTGTGCGCAGCGATGGCTTGACCACGAGCGAACGCGAGGAACTCAATCGGCTGCGCCGGGAGAACCGGGTGCTGCGTGAAGAGCGGGAGATACTGGCAAAAGCCGCGGCCTGGTTCGCTCAGGAGACCGGCGCGACGCCATCGCGGCGTTCGCGTGCCGCTAGCGACCAGCCTACTAACACGGTTCGCTCGCGAACCTCTCGTACTCACCACCACCGCTCCGGCATGACGGCCATAATCGCACCACTGAGAGTCACGCCGCGGGAATCGCTATCGCCCGTATCTATCGAGGAGCTGGTCACGGACAAGGGGAATGGTTCTCGAGTCCGTGCCCGGACTCTTGACCCAGCTTGCCTCGCTCGTTGCAGCGCTCAAGACACTCGAAGGTGCGCTGCTCGCCCTGATGCTCAGCGAGCGCATCGCGAACGGTGACAGCAAGAGCCTTGGCAGCGCCCTTCTGAGCGCACCCGATCTCGCCAAGCTCTTTGGAGTCCTCGATTCGTGGGTTAGGGAACAGGCTCGGATGGGCAATCTGCCCTCGATCAAACTCTGTCACTACGTGCGTTTTAAAAAATTGAAGAAGCGCAACGCTTTCTGACGGCGCGCGCCAGCCAAGCCGCTTGACTTTCCGAATCTATCGGCTATACCATTCGTATAGTCATGACCGGGCGAGAACTCCGTTCCATCAGACAGAAGTTGGTGCTTACGCAAGCTGCCCTCGCAGAAGCAGTCGGTGTAACTTCAAACACCGTGGCCCGCTGGGAGCGCGGCGAGATGGCGATCTCTGAGCCCGCCGCCAGACTGCTTAAGAAAATCGCCGCCGAGCACAAGGACCGACTGAAGGAGCATTGAGGTATGGGGTGCATCAGGAAGACTGAGCAGCGCCGATGGCGTGTCGATTTTCGCGACCAGACCGGCGCGCGCCATCGCGCCACGTTCGATACGCGCAAGGCTGTCAACGCCGGTTGAATGTTGAACCACCGTAGTCCGGGGGGTTGGAGGGAACCCTCCCGCCCGGCCCGTCGCCGCGGTCCACAGTACCTCCTTGGACACCCCAGCCGGCAAACTACCCTCAAGGTCTACAGCCATTGGCTTGCGAACACCCAAAGCGACTCGGTTCATCGTCTCTCGCGGACACTCGCCGGAAACTTTGGACACTTTGGACCGATCCGGAGGATCGTCCGAGATCGGAGATAGTGCTCGAGTACTTGATTTTACGAAGGAATTGATGGCGCCCCCTGGCAGATTCGAACTGCCGGCCCCAGGATTAGGAATCCTGTGCTCTATCCATCTGAGCTAAGGGGGCGCACCAAAATTTGTTGTAATATTAAAGGATTGCGAGCTTTGCTGCTTTTGAGCGGCTCTGACGCGAAGATCCAGTGCCCACTTTTTGCCCACTTTTCTTCGGATTCCCCAAGAAGCCTTGCGCGAACCGATCGCCCGCGCCTACATCAGCATCCTTAAACCAATGCGAGTAAACCTTGAGCCGGATCGCCGGGTTCGAATGACCAAGCCGGCTTCCGAGGTCCCGCGAGTCCCTGCGGCCGGTAATCAAGCCGCCACGGGCACTCGCAATTCTGACCGTTCATCCGTTCTGATGGAACCGCTTTATCGAAGCCATAGTGCCCCTACCTCTTCCCGGTCCGCGACCGTTGCTCGGCAGCGATTTTTTGGAGGAGTCTGGCGGCCGATTCGGAGATCGCCATCTCGCCGCGCTCCCAGCGGGCTACGCTGTTAGAGGTTACTCCTACGGCCTCGGCCAAGGCCATCTGAGTCCAGCCCAATTTCTCTCTGAGCGCACGAATTTCCACGCCGGTCATACTATACGTAACGTATAGTAAACGGGCGCTAAAGTCAAGCGGTCTGGCTGGCGCGCTGCGTGAGCAAGCGCTCGACTTCTTCGATCCGGAAGCGAACGTAGTGGCCGAGTTTGAAGTATCTGCGAGGAGTTCCTCGATAATTGCGGGCGACAGTGTCGCCCGTGGCGTGACCTGGTGCGGCGCTTGATGCGACATAAACCACTCCCAACATCGTGAGCACCCTGTAAGCACCCTACAACCACACACACTCATCCGACGCGTCATCGAGCAACTGCGGTGCCGCGTTTAGATTCTATGCGTAAGGCGTGGCCGTTCATGTTCGGGCGGTCCTGATTCGCGCTCCTGCATGCCGATCGGCGATCAAACAGCCAAGAGACAAGTGTGCATGTGCAATGGTGGAGCTGGGGCGCGCGGGGCGTAGTCCCGACGATCCGGCGAAGGAGTTCGAGCCGACGGCTCAGTCGATTCGCAACTGGGTGGCGCGGCTGATGCGCACGGCAGGCTTGGCCGGCGTGAGCCGGCGCAAGTGGATAACCACCACGGGGCGTGACCGCAATGCGCGGCCGGCGCCCGACCTGGTCGAGCGTAACTTCGTCGCGCCCGGACCGAATCGGTTGTGGGTGGCTGACATCACCTATCTCCCAACCTGGGCCGGCTTCCTGTATCTCGCGGTCGTGCTCGACGCCTTCAGCCGCCGGATCGTGGGCTGGGCGATGGCGACTCATCTGCGCACCGAGTTGGTGCTCGAAGCACTGAACATTGAACATGGCGCTGGCGCAGCGGCGGCCCGCCGGGGTGATCCATCATTCCGGCCAGGGCACACCGTACACGTCGATCGCCTTCGCCCTCAGGTCGAGGCGCGCATGGCGGTGTTCGAGTTCATCGAGCGCTGGGACAACCCCCAGCGCCGCCACTCCGCCCTCGACTATTTGTCGCCAATCAACTACGAAAGGAGTTATCAACACGGCATGGTGGCAGCCGAAATCAGTGCCACAATTCAGCGTACGGGTGCCCGCTGTCGCTGCCGTTCTGGGTCGGCCGGCAGCTGGCCTTGTGCCGATAAAACATCGGCGACGGACTGCTCGTCAGGTGCCTAAGCACAGGTTCTGGGAGCATGCTCCGGATGCGCCCGCTTGACAACAAATGCGGACAGCAAGCGGACAATCCGGCCATTCGCCGATGTCCGAGAACAGAAAAAGGATTGATTTTATTGGTGGAGCTGACGCGGATCGAACGCGCTACCTCCTGAATGCCATTCAGGCGCTCTCCCAGCTGAGCTACAGCCCCACCACCCG
>VFSW01003398.1_pt1 | contig 23899 bp, 17 predicted proteins | sample 5358111 | NCBI WGS metagenome assembly VFSW01 (sample SAMN11554181, study PRJNA540505) | mine drainage metagenome | isolation source: sediment from site ElyBrook_90M | place: USA: Ely Copper Mine, Vershire, VT | collected 2017
CGTACTGGCTTTTGGCTCTCGTTCTTCCGTTTTCAAGGAGCGACAACACACACGAGCAAGCTCGGAGGTGTGAAGTACACCATCTCAGGATTTCTCCGTCGAATCCGTCGTTTAGTCTCCCAAACGACGGGATGCCTACCTTAACAGCGCGGTCTGCCTAGTTGCAAATGCAACCGGCCGCCGTCTCCGTCGGTGGGATTTACAGTGTAGCAGGCGTCCCACCACCGAAATGTCATTTCGAGACAAAATCTTCACGAACTTGTTGCGCGTTCGACCCGATCATGAATCTCCGTGTTATTTCGGCTTTGCTACCTTACACGACTCGCGAGGGTCGAAATGCGCATTCGACTCACAATGGTTGCGCGTGCTCCACGAACGCGCTCAGGGTGCCGATGAGTCGCATGTCGTCGATGTCGCGCGCTCGTGAATTGAGGAGTTCCTCAGTGCACACGAGGTACGCCACGCATCGCGCTCGACTCACGGCGACGTTGAGGCGATTCCTCGAGAAGAGGAACTCGGGACCACGCGGCATGTCCTGCGCGCTCGAGGTCGTCATGGTGAAGAAGACTACGGGCGCCTCTCGTCCCTGGAACTTGTCGACCGTACCCACCTGGACGCCGCGCAGTGGCGCACGGGCCTGGCAAGCCTCCTTCATCAGATCCACTTGATCGTTGTAGGGGGCCACGACCATGAAGTCACTCGGAGTCAGCGCGGCGACCTCGCCCTTTTGATTGGTCCAGGGGGTGCCCAGCATCGCGGTGATCTGGTCCAGGACGACCTCGATCTCTTCGGGCGACTGAGTGGAACGTCGCTCGTGGCGCGCGACGAGCCAGCGAAGCCCGGTCCCAAAATCCGTCGACTGCTGCACGCAGCACTCGTTGGCGGTCAGGCGTCCCTCGTAGATCTGGCGCGAGATGAAATCGCACACGTCGGGGTGCATACGCCAGGTCTCAGAGATGAACACGCCGCGGGTGTCGGGGACGGTCACGTGTTCGCCCAGGATGTGCTCGAGGACGCTCGCGCCCGAACCCGCGGGGTGCTCGGCCTTGGCAACTTGGGCCAGTTGCAGGGGATCGCCCAGTAACAGCATGTTGCGAGCTCCGCCGGTCGAGGAGAGCGCATCGGCCAATGAGAGCTGTCCCGCCTCATCGACGATCAGCACGTCGACGGGTACCTGACGCATCTCAGGATTGGCCCACAACCACGCCGTGCCCCCGATGAGGTTGAACTGTCCCGAGGACAGGTCGGCCTTTTTCTTGGAGTACGTGACGCCGGGCAAGGGGGTCGAGGGCCTCTCCTCCCAACGCAGCGCCGCGAGTCGTCCGCGGTCGCCCGCCTGGTCGAAGACCTCGAGGGTCGCGCGCATCAGGTTGTCGATGGCCGCGTGGCTCATCGCCAGGACCCCTACGCGCAGCCCTCGACCCACCAAGTGGTGGATGATGTGTGAGCCCGAGTACGTCTTGCCGGTTCCCGGAGGGCCCTGGATCGCCACGAAACTTTCGTCGAGGTGCTCCACCCACCGGTAGATCGAGGAGAGCTCGTCGTCGAAGACGCCGCCGTCGGGACCGTGACCCGGTGTAAAACGCGGTGGTTGCGCGCCCAGTAGCGCCATGGCCAGGCGTCCGGATTCGCCGTGAGTGGCAGGGTCGAGCACCTGACGCGCGAGGTCCTTGAGCGCACCCGCCTTGGCCCCGGGGCGAAAGTAGCGGTCCTTAGTGAGTACCGCGGGAACCCCGCCCAACTCCGCTTGGAGTTTGCCCCAGCGCAGCGACACCTCACGGCGCTCGAAATCGATATCAGCGATGGAGCCCTTGCCGTACGGGACACCCACCCCGGCGTAGAGAACCTCGTCCTTGGCACCCAGACCTCGGTCCACCACCTGGGGCGGCCACGAGAGGACCATCTTGGGATTCCTCTCCTTGCCCACGGGTTCTTCCATCCGCTCGTAGCGCAGGTTCGTGAGATAGTCCAGGTTGTCGTAGAGAACGCTGTAGTCGCCATTGAGGGCGACGTACTTGGGGGTCACGTCCGCTGAGCGCTCACGACGCCAGTAATTAAGAAGGTCGCCCAACAGGTGCTCCGGTGAATCCTCGCCGACGTCGTGCAGTCGCTCGACGAGTTCGTCAGTGTCGAGTTCGTAGGGCTCACGCTCGATAATCGCTTCGCGCCAGGGTAGGTCGCTCGGACGTTGTCCGAGGAGCCAGTCGCGCAGCGCCCGGGTCGACTTGACGTCATCCTCGTTGTATGCCGCGATGTTCGCGAGCAGTTGGTCGTCGCCACTGACCATCCACTGCTCGTACTCGACCACCGCTCCCGCGCCCTGCTCGATCCCGCCGCTGCGCACGAACTCCACGAGGTGTTCGAGGTGCTTGAGCCCGTAGGACTCGGTGCCCACGCGCACCGCGTTCTTGGCCACGGTGAAGAGGTCCACGAAGAGTCCAGAGTCCACCAGTGAGGCGAAGAGGTTCTCGTGCTCGGCGTCGCGCGTCAGACGTTCGATGGTGGAGCGTTCGGTGTGGTTGTAGTGATAGACGTGGTAGCCGGGGTGGATCTCACGGCGCTGAGCGAAGAAGTCCACCAGGGCGCCCATCATCTCGTGTTGTGCGCCCAGCGTGTGGGCCCAGCGCGCATCGAAGATCCACTCCCCCGCCGCGTCGCGGTAGTGGAGCCCGGCGAGGAACATCAATTCGTTCTGCGCCGTCCAGAAGGGATCGCCCTCGAAGTCGAAGAAGACGTCGCCGACGTCCGGCGCGGGCAGCAACTCAAAGCCGTGGCCGTACACCGGATCCTCGCTGGCCGCGATGATCTCGAAGGCCGGCGGACCCTCGGGGTCGGCCCGCGAGGCGACCTGCAAGGCCGCCTGTCGGCTGAGGCGGGTCAGCTTCTCGTCGCGCAGGTCGGCCACCGGGTCGCGGCGACGCGAGAGTTCGACCACCGTGCGGACCCCGGCGCGTTCCAGCGCCTCGCGCTCGGCGTCGCGCGAGTGGGCGACGAAGGCCAGGGAGTCCTCGTCGCGCCACTGACGCTCACAGTGGCCCTGGAACTCGCAGTACTCACAGGACTCGCAGGGCTGCGGGCGCGTCGTTGCCACCGCACCGTTGTCCAGGAGCGCCCCGAGTTGGCGTCGTAGGCGCCGCCAGTAGGGCAGGAACTCCTCCACCGTCAATGCCTGGGTGGTGCCCGAGCCCAACCAGATGTGCATGCGCCGCGGCGCGGCCCCGAGCAGCGCTTCCATGGCCTCGGCGTAGAAGCACAATTGCAGGACGTGACCCGGTTTGCCCTGGGAGCGGGTGAGCTTGGCGTCGACCGGTTCGTAGAGGGCGTACCCCTCGACCGGATCGTCGCTCTTGACGAGGAAGTCGGCGATACCGCGAATACCCTCGTGCACGAAGGGCATCTGATAGATCACGTCGAAGCCCAGCGTCAGTGGATTACCCACCCGGGCGACCCACTGCGTGAAGGACTCACCCGCGTTGCGACCCGGGACTTCGTAGATTGTCTTACCCATGGCCTCGTAGTCGTCCAGACAGTTCGACTCGTGCTCATTGCCCTTGTCGACGAGAATCTCGGCCAGCGAGTTCAAGACCGAGGGCGCTACCTGCAGCGCACCGCTCTCCACGGCCGAGTTGAGCGTCAGGTAGTGAGCGCAACCCAGCCAGGCGCTGATCTTGGATGGGGTGAGGAGTCGCTCAGTCACGGCGGTATTCGATATCGACACGTCCTTTAGTGTGCACCACGCCTATGACACTACGAGCCTGACTCCGCGCGGACCCGCGACCCGCGCCACGCTCGAACGAAGTGGCTAGCGTTTCGCGGGCGTAGCGCTGAGCTCCCCCGGTCACCGTCGAAAACTAAGGATTCCCCAGCGCCTCCAGGGCTGCGCGGGCGCGCAGCGCGACGTTCGCGTACGAGTTCGCCGACGCCAACTCCAGAGCACGCTCCAACAACTCTCGCGCTCGCTCGGGGTCGCCGTCGCGATTGCGTTGGCAAAGCATGACGCCCCACAGCAAGTTCGTCCGGGCCGCAAAGAACTTGGCGTTGGTGCGGTCACTCTCACTCATCGCGTGCGCGAAGAACTCCTCAGCCTCCTCGTAGCGCCCGAGCCCCGTCGCGAGCGCCCCGAGGTACTGGCTGACCGGACTCTCGGACTCGGCCCCGTTACTGGGCCATTGATCCGCCCACGGCAGGAGCAAATTGAAGATCGGTTCGATGAAGACCGGGTCACCCAGCGCGATGGCGGCATCCGCGCGCCAGACCACGCCGGTGAGCCACGTGGCATCTATCGGCAAGACGAAGTTGGTCGCGGCGAACTCCTCGAGCAGGTTGCGTACTTGGTCGAGATTGCCCGCTTCGGCGTGCGCCAAAGTGAGCGCCGACGTCACGGCCCCTCCCACTTCAGGCGCGTCAATGCTCATCTGCGTCAAGATCGGCACGAGGTCGCTTAGAGTGCCCCGTTGTAGGCCGATGGTGATCAATTGGCCCCCGTACATCACGAAGGCGTCGGGTTGGCCGCTATCGGTGCCGATCTGGAACGACTCGGCGGCGTACTTGTCCACGACGTCGGTGTCGCCGTCGATCATCGCGCGCCAGGCTCGAGTGAAGAGGTACGTCCATCGAAGGACGGGCTGGTCAAGTCGCTCGACGAGTTGTCGCACGATCTCCATCTGGTGGTCCATCTCCGCGATATCGCCCGCCATGAGGGCGGCCTCCTCGCGCCAGTGCGCGGCGAACATGATCTGCACCGGGTCGCCCACCCGCGCGGCCAGCTCGATTGCGCGTGCGGTTCGCTCCAATGAATCCTGGAGCAGTTGGGGCACCATGAGGGGAAAGGCCAGACTGTTGAGCACTCGTACGGTCACCGCATCGTCGCCGTACGCCTTCGCGATCGCCAGGGCTTCGTCCGCGAGCGCCATCCGTTCGTCAAGTCCTGTGCCCACAGCCAACTCCGCGCACAGCGTGGCGAGCACGAGGGCCCTCGACGGGTCGTCGTGGTCGAGGCGCTCCAGCGCGATGTGCAAAATCTCCACCTTCTGGTTGTCGATGGCTCCGATCGCGCTGAAGAACCCTCGGTCGGTGGCCAGGCAGGCGGCGACTAGACGGGCGGTGTCACGCAGCTCCGCCGCCAGGTGGGCGGCGGCGATGAGCGTGTCGCGAAAGGCCGGGTCGCCCGTCTGACGCTGCGCCGTACCCAGTCCGATGGCCAGGTCCACGCGCAAGATCGGATCGTCCAAGTCGGTCTGATTGCAGAGGTCGATGGCCTGGGCGAAGTAGCCCAGGGCGTCAGCCGGGGCCAGAGAGCGTAGGGCACCTTCGCCCGCTCGCTGGGAGTAGGTGATCGCCTTGAGCAGATTGACCGGTTGGGTGGCGTTGGTCCAGTGCCGCGCCAATTCGGCGACGCGCGCATCGGGCCGACCGGTCAAGAGCGCCTCGAGCGCCTCGGCGACTTGACGGTGGTACTGCGCCCGTCGGGTTCGACTCAGGTCGGCGTAGATGGTGTGCTGTATCAAGGCGTGGGTAAAACTGTACCGACCGGCCGCGTCACGGACCTCACGAATCAGGGCGACGGCGGCCGCGTCGTCGAGCATATCGAGCAATTCGTCCTCCGATACCCCGGTGACCGTGGTCAGCAATTCGAGGTCGAAGTCCCGTCCGATCACCGCCGCCATCGACAACACCCGCGCGGCCTGTGGTCCGAGACGCGCCACCCGGCCGCCGATCACTTCTCGCACGCTGTCGGGTAGCGACATCCTGTCAAGGTCGTGGGCCGCCCAGCGACCGCTCTCGTCTTGGTAGATGATGCCGGTGTCAATCAGGTGACGCAGCATCTCGCCCACAAAGAAGGGGTTGCCGTCGGTCTCGCGATAGACCGCGTGGGCCAGGGGAATCTCCTCCTCGCTCAACTCCCGACCGGCCGCCGCCTCCATGTATTCAATGACGCCGAGGTCACTGAGCCCGCTCAACTCGATGCGGTGTGCGTTGTCGTTGCGGCGCAGGGCCCCGAGTGCCTCGCGCAGCGCGCTGGCCTGGGACAATTCGCTGTCACGAAAAGTTCCCAGGACGAGAAGGCGAGTCGATTGCTCCGCCGCCGCCAGGTGACGCAAGAGCAGCAGGCTCCCCTTGTCCGCCCACTGAAGGTCCTCCAAGACGAGGATCACCGGCCGTCGCTCCGAGATCATGGAGAGCAATCCCACGACGGCAGCGAAGAGAAGGAAACGTTCGGAGTCGGCATCGGTGGCACGGGATGACGGAAGATCCACCACCCGACTCGCTAGGGCCGGCACGAGGCGGGCGAGTTCCGAGCCATATCGGGCCACGTACGTCACCAGCGTCTCCTCGGGCGCGTTGGTGACGTAGTGGTCGAGGGCCTCGAAGAAGAGTTGGTAGGGAGTCGCTAAGTCCTCTTCGCAATGTCCGGACAGGACCAGGGCACCCTCCCCAACGGCCGAGCGAGCAAACTCGCTCACCAGCGTCGTCTTGCCGGTCCCCGCCTCGCCCGACACGATTACCAGTTCACGCCCACCTTCTTCGGTGACCCGTTTGAAAATACTCTCGATCGTCGCCAGTTCCTCGTGGCGTCCGACCGTCCCTACGGCGGGACGCAGATTGAGGCGGCTCGACAGCGGAATGTCCGTTCCCTCCAAAACTTCCCACTGGATCTCGACCGCGTCGATCGGCTCGGGAAGTCCCTTAAGGCGAAGGGCCCCTAGTGGTCGAGCCTCGAAACGGCTCCTGCGACCGGCCATCGCGCGCACCAGATCGGCGCAGTAGATCTGACCACTGTCGCACAGGGCGCACAGGCGCGACGCCTCGATCACGGGGTCTCCGAAGTAGTCCCCCTCCTCGACGTAGACCTCGCCGCCGCTCAAACCCACTCGCAACCCCATGGAGCGGCCGCTCAGACTGTTGTCACGCTCGACACCCTGCTGCATGAAGACGGCGCAGGCCAGGGCGGCCGAGGCGGCGTTGAAAACGACCATCAGCCCATCGCCGAGATTCTTCACCTCCACGCCGCCGGACTTGAGGATCGATTGTCGCAGGATGGAGAAGTGTCGGCGCCTCACCTCGTCCGCTTGCTCAGCGCTCATCGTCGAGGAATATTGCGTCGACCCGACCAGGTCCGTGAACAGGATCGTGACGTTGAGGGTGCCGGTGGTGGGGTTCGTCATGCGTTGATGTTCGCCTTCAATCGACGCGGCTCGATACGCCAGCGCGTCGTCGCTTCGGCATCCATGATGCCCTGCAACTTCGCCAAGTCATTGCGGAAAGCCTCGAAGGCCGCCACACCGCCTGCGTCCAGGGCCAGCGAGGAGAAGTCACTCATCAGGGGCGTGCGTGCCACATTCAACGTGAAATTGGCGTCCACCAGGCGAGAATAGACGTCAATCGGGATTCGCTGGCCGTTGGCATACACCCTCGGGGGCTGCACGTCGGGCCAGAGCTGATAGTTCCAGACCCCGGATCCGAGCACCTCGTGCTCGACGGTGGTGAAGTAGATCAGCGTCGCGAGTAGTTGAGTGGCCCCGTCGATCGTCAACGGCATCGGAGCCAGTTCGAGGACCCCGTGGGGAACGTAGGCGGCGAGGGCGGCGATCCACGACGCCAGTTGGGCGTCGTCGCCGATGGCTGACTCCACAGGATAATAGACGTCGAGGTACCGACGGACGTGAGTCCGGATCACCCCGAACAGCGCGAGGAAGTTCTCGTGCGCCGGCATATCCAGATCGTCAGTGCTCACACCGCGCATCGTCGCGTCGCGTTCGGGGTTGAAACGCCGCAGGTCGGCGTTGGCGCAGGTGACCTCGAAGAGACGGCACATTCCATCGTGGGTGAAACTGAAGATGTTTTCGAAGTCTCCGCCGCGGGCCATCTGGTCGATGGTCACCATCTGGTTGCTCGAGTGCGTGGCGTACACGTGGGGCTGCAGGAGCCGGCGCACCGGGTGGTTCGCCACCAAGGTGTTGCGCACCGTGAACGAGAGCGGCCCGCCGGTCATCAAGTGAAGCCAGTTGAAGTGGCGTACCAACGACAGATGGGTGCCCACGGCGCACAGTGCGAGCCGCTGAGACTCTTCCCAGCGGCGATCACCCGGGGAACTCGAACCCAATTCGCTCTCGATACGTGTCGCGACCAGGGAGCGTCGGGGTTCATCCAGCGAGAACTCGACCACCGCGGCGGGCGAACGTAGACCGGCGTGGGTCTCGAAGTCCGCCAGAACGCTCAGGTCCCAACGGTACGCGCCGGGTCCACTGCGCTCCAGGTAGCACGAATAGGGTCCCTCCACCGCCACGATGCCGAGGTCGATCACCGGGTCGTAACCCGCCGGACGCTCGGGTGCGGGAAAGCAGCGGCGTTGGCGCGGGCGGTACGCATCGTTAAGGGCGCGCTGGGGATTCTGGTCAATCTGCACCAGCCCCGGCGCCATGGGCGATGCGACGCGGTCCAGGCCCAGTTGCAGCAAGCAGAACGCCAGGGCCGCATGTTGGGCCTCGTCGCTCGGGACGTGATCGGCCACCATCACACCCTCGATCGCGAGGTCCGGGAACTTCGACGACAGCGGCACGGGCACGATCGGGCGGACGGGGGTCGATGGCGCCGGAATCACCAGGACCCTGGCGTGACGGAACTTGAACACCATGAAGAAGTCCCAGAAGGCCCGCCGCCAACGCCACATCCGACGCCCTCAGCTCTTCGCGGCCGCGCGCCAGGGCGTGAACGCGTTGTCGACGCGCGCGAGCGCGGTATGGAGTTGGGGATAGTGACGCAGCAGCACCGACTTCAAAGTATTGTTCTCGATCCAGTCGAGCCCCTCCTGGGTGTAGACCTCAGGGCGATAGTCGTACGTGAAGAACCGGTCACTCTTGATGCGACGCGTGGCCATCAAGATGAAGACGCGAAAGGCCGTGTCGCTGAAGGCGAAGCCCGCGGGGAGTCGCTCGGCGTAGAGCCCGACCATCAAGTCGACCTCTTCGACGTCCTGGTAAATACGCCGCAGGTCCGCCACCACTTGGGCGTCGTCGCTGAACTCCTCGAAGGTGGCGGCGGGCTTCAGGTGGAACCTGCGGCGGAATTCGTTGTAGCGCGGCACACCGCGTTCGCGATTTCGCAGGATGTCAACCGTCGCCAGGTCCAGCACTGTTCCGTCGGGTTGGCGGAAATGGCGTAGTCCCTCGGGGAAGTTGTGCAGGGCAATGGCACCCGGGTGGCTCGTACCAAAGGAATAGAACAGGTCGTTCATGGTGATGCGGACGTCGTCGAGGACCTCGTGGGTGTAGCCCCCCGACACTTGGGTGAAATTAAAGTTCTCGATGACCCGATTGGTCGCGGACTCGCGGATGCTGTACTCGTCGGGAATCAGCGGGTGCATTCGGTAGACCGCCAGGAACTCCTCGGTCATCGAATAGGGCGCGCCGTGATAGTAGAGATCAGAGCCAGGAACACCACTTAACTCCTCGCTCTTGGTTAATCGACCAACGTGCTTCAAGAGCCACTCGCCTTGGAAGCCCCACCAATTGATCCGCATACCGGTCTCTAGGTCAGAGTCGGCCAAGAGCGCGGGGGTCCACTCCACCGTGTGAATCTTCGCGATGAGAGCGGCGTTGATCAGTCGGGCGTGATCGAAGAGTTGTTGATCGTCCCAGTCGGGATGCTCCGAGGCGAGCACGTCGCAGATCGAGTTGTGCTCGCGCATGAACAGCGTGTGCAACATGGCCAGACCCAGCCACCAGTTGTTGGTCGTCGCTGCGAGGTCGACGCCCTCCAGCGGCGTCATATTGGGCGGATCGAAAGTCATCTCGCCCTTCGCGGTCAGCTTCAACTGGCCACGCTGAAACGTCCGGACCATGTCTTCGAAGACGGGACTGCTCCCGTAGACCTGCGACGCATCCCACCAGTGGGTCTCGGTGTTGCGATACGTCGGTGGTCCACCGTCGGACGTGGGGTCGGCCTTGGTGCGCTGGATCCGCATGGGGCGTTCATGCCAGTGGTCCTCCTCAGAGAGCTCGACCTCCCAGGGGTCGTCCACCTCGTTGGTCCCGTGACTCATCCAATCGTGCACCTCGAATTGGATCCAGGCCGCGGCGAGCAAGTTGAGGGTGGTGGCGGGAATGAACTCGCGCCGCGCCAGAAGCTCGTTACTCACGGTCCTCGGATTGGGGAGCAGCACCGCGTAGGGGTAGGTGGTGTCCAGTGGCACGTTTCGACCGAAACGCGCTCCCGTCGCGCCCATGTCGGGGTGGATCGGGTCGGTCTCCGTGCCGTCAGACGACCTCGAGAGTCGACGTGAAGTGGTGGGGGGGAGTTCGGGTCCCCACCCCACGGGTTCACCGCTCGTGTCGAAGAGGTTCTCGCGCCGCAACACCATTCGCAACCCGATCAGCGTGAGCAGGGCGATGGGCTTAGGGAGGCGGTCCCAACCCCGTCGGTGATCGAGGTAGGTCGCCGCCCCCATGTAACTTCGCTTCAGCACTCCGTCACGCATGATCGATCGCCTTTTGCCACACGCCAGCTAGTTTTCACGTGATACTAACCCTGAATTGTGGGGTTTGTCCGACTTTTTTCCAGGCGCGTCGTTCGACACCGCTGCGCTGATCGGGAACTTCGCGACGACCCGATGTCACTGGATAACTCCTTGATTCGAGGACGTCGACGTCTTGGGACGGCGACAATGACATTCGTTTATTTTCGCGCCATATGGCGCCGGCGCGATCGACCTCCGTGGACGGTGCCGGACGCAGCAAACCGTGGGTCGGCGCTTTGGGGGATGATCCTTGGCGTCCAGTCCCCTCAACGGACGGACCTCGGTAGTCGACTGGACCGCCTCTTCGGCCATCGTCACCTCGTATGACGTGATCGGCGCCCGGACGTTGACCCGAATCGACTGGACCTCCACGGACAGTGGGAACTTCGCACTGAACCTGCAGCGGACCGGCGCAAGCGGTCAGCCCCCTTCTCATACCCTCGAGTTCATCCCGACCGATCCGATCGATGTCGTGCGCTCGCCGACCTCATTTACCCGCACCAGCCCTTCGAGCGAGGACGGCCTCTCGCGGCGCCTAAATTCGCGCTCGTAGCGCGGCGATTCTCTCGCTCAAACGTGTCGACTGCGCCGGAGCCGCGGCTGGCCCCGACGATCCCGGCGAGCGCCGGTTGCTCAGGGCCGCCCCGCGCTCGAACAGGTCCGCGTGGTGCGCGAGCGTGGGCTCCTCGGCGACGATGTCGGCCAGCGGCCGTCCTTCGCGCACCGCACGCCCCACCAGCCCACCGGCCACTTCGTGGGCCTGGCGAAAGGCAAGCCCCTCCGCCACCAATCGTTCGGCGACATCGATCGCCACGAGCAGCTGGTCATCGGCCGCCGCGGCGGCGGCGGCGGCGTTGAAGGTCATCGACTGGTAGGCGCCGTTCATGGCCGCGAGCACTAAGGTCACCTGCTTGACCGAGTCGAAGAGTGGCTCCTTGTCCTCTTGGAGGTCACGGTTGTACGTCAGGGGCAATCCCTTCAGGGTCACCAGTAATCCCGTGAGATTGCCCACGAGTCGTCCGCTCTTACCTCGAGCGAGTTCCGCGACGTCGGAGTTCTTCTTCTGCGGCAACATCGACGATCCGGTAGTGAAGTCATCGCCCAACGTCGCAAAATTGAACTCCGAGGTCGTCCACAGAACAAGCTCTTCGCCCATCCGCGACAGGTGCACACCCAGCAGCGCGATATCGAAGAGTGCTTCGGCGACGAAGTCCCGGTCCGAGACGGCGTCCATCGAATTGGCGAAGGGCTCGTCGAAACCCAGCAGTTTCGACGTGACGCTCGGATCGATGGGTAACGACGTGCCCGCGAGAGCCCCCGCCCCCAAGGGTGAGACGTTCATCCTCCGCCGTGCGTCGAGCACCCGATCCACGTCGCGGGTCAGACTCCAGGCGTGCGCGTGGAGATGGTGACTCAAGAGAACCGGTTGAGCTCGCTGCAGGTGCGTGTAACCCGGCAGGTACGCCTGGGGGTTCCTCTGACCCACCTGGACGAGGGTGTCGACCAGTGCCAATGCCTGGCGAGCTATCTCGCTGAGCGCATCACGAGTGAACAGGCGCAGCGTGGTGGCGACCTGGTCGTTGCGACTGCGCGCAGTGTGAATCTTGGCGCCAATGTTGCCAGCGAGCTCGGTGGCCCGACGTTCGATGGCCATGTGAATGTCCTCGTCGCTGGCGTGGCGCTCGAAAGTTCCCGCCAGGAACTCACTCTTGATGCTCGACAGAGTGTCGAGCAACGTGGCGCACTCCGCCGACGTCAACAACCCCGCCGCCTCGAGACCGCGAACGTGGGCCATCGAACCCTCGATGTCGTGGGCGTAGAGTACGTGGTCGAAGGAGTAGCTCTCCGAGAGGTTCCACAGCGTCTCGTCCATGGCCGCCGTGAAGCGACCCCCCCACAACGTCATGGACGGGGCGGAATGGCGTGTTTCGCGCCCTGGCGCGCCGCCCAAGTCTTCACGCCGAGCCCGTAGATCTTGACGTACCCCTCGGAATCCGCGTGTTGGAAGGTGTCCTCGGCGTCATAGGTCGCAAGTCCGTAGTCGTAGAGCGCCTTGGGACTACGTCGTCCGACGATGCGCATCATGCCCGGCGCCTCGAAGTGCATGCGCACGTCGCCCGTGACGTGGGTCTGCGTCTCGGCGATGAAGGCGTCGAGGGCCTCCTTGAGGGGCGAGAACCACATGCCGTCGTAGACCAACTCCGCCCACCGCGTCTCGAGACGCGCCTTCTCGTGGTGGACATCGCGTTCCAGGACCAAGTCCTCCAAATCCGCGTGTGCGGCGATGAGCGCCAGCGCCGCCGGGCACTCGTAGACCTCGCGCGACTTAATGCCGACCCGACGGTTCTCGACCATGTCGATACGACCGTAGCCCGTCGAACCCGCTCGGTCATTGAGCGTCTTGATGAGGTCCGCCAAAGGCATTTCGACCCCGTCGATGGCCACCGGCACGCCGGCCACGAAACTCAGGGTCAGTTCGACCGGCCGGTCGGTGCGCACTCGCGTCAGCGTCATCGGCTCCTCGGGCGGCGTGGCCCACGGGTCCTCCATGGCGCCGCACTCGACGGCGCGACCCCAGAGATTCTCATCGATGGAGTAGATCTTTTCCTTCGTGGCCTTGATGGGGATGTTCCACTTCTGGGCGAAGTCGACCGAATCCGCACGGGTCATCCCCCAGTTGCGCGCCGGGGCCAAGACGTCGAGATCCGGGGCGAGCGCGTGCGTACCCACTTCGAAACGCACCTGGTCGTTACCCTTGCCCGTACATCCGTGCGCCACCGCCTGGGCGTTGAACTTGCGTGCCTGGTCCACCAAGTGGCGCACAATCACTGGGCGAGAGAGCGCGGAGACGAGGGGATACTTGCCCTCGTAGCGCGCATTGGCGGCGATGGCGTTGGCGCAGAACTCGTTGGCCATCTCGTGTCGCGCGTCCACGATGACGCACTCGACGGCCCCGGCGGCCAGGGCCCGCGCGCGAATGTCTTCGAAGCTCTCGGCGGTGTCGACGTCTTGACCAACGTCGACGAGCACGCACACCACTTCCACGTCCCACTCCTCGATCATCCATCGCACGGCGACCGACGTGTCGAGTCCACCGCTATAGGCCAGAACCACGCGCTTCATTACTTTCTTCCCTTCTTCACGTTCGACAGATCTTCGAGCCCTGCCAAACTTCGAAATTCCTTCACCAACGACGGCCCCCCACGCTTCTCATCGGCGATAACGAGGATCGTGTCGTCACCCGCGATCGATCCGAGGACTCCGTCGAGCGCGCTACGGTCAAGAGCCGAGGCGACGACGTGGGCGCAACCGGGCGGCGTACGAATCACCACGAGGTTGCCCGAACAATCCACCGAGCCGACCCACTCGCCCATCATGCGCCGCAAGTGATCCACCGGTGCCGCCGAGACCGTCGGCGCCGAAGCAATGACGATGCGTCGCGAGCCATGCAGGTCGCGCACCTTGATGGTGCCCAGGTCCTGGAGGTCGCGCGTCACGGTCGCCTGCGTCGCGACGATGCCCTCGGACTTGAGTCGCGTCACCAACTGGGCCGCCGTGGAGATCACTTCGCGTTCGAGCAGGTCGCTAATGCGATGTTGTCGTTGTGCCTTCGTCATTTCTCTTCCTTTATCCAACGTAGGACACCGCGCATGGCCGAGCGCCGGTGATACACCTGACGCCACACCAACGACGCAGACGAGTCGAGGACCTCATCGGTGATCTCGTCGCCGCGGTGCGCGGGCAAACAGTGCAGCAGTACCGCCGACGCGTCGGCGTGGCCCATCAACTCCGACGTGACGCGAAACTCCGCGAGGTCGCGACGACGTTGCGCGGTCTCCTCCTCGAGTCCCATGGAGACCCAGGCGTCGGTGTAGACGGCGTCCACGGCGCGAACGGCGTCCACGGCGGAGTCCGTGAGGCGTAGGGCGCCACCCCCGCTCACGTTGCTCGGGTCCTCGGGCCCACCGCGCGTCAACTGGTAGCGCGCGGGCGCCGCGACGTTGACGTCGACCCCGAGTCGCAGCAGGGCGACGGCGAGTGAGCGAGTGACGTTCGTCGCGTCGCCGACGTAGGCGACCCGCAGCCCGCGCAGGGCGGTGACGTCACCGTCGGTGAAGTGCTCGGCCAGCGTGAGCACGTCGGCCAGCGCCTGAGTGGGGTGAGCGACGTCGCTGAGCAGGTTGATCAGCGACATCCGATCACCGGTGACGACACGCACGCGATCGAAGACGCCGTGGTGGCGGATACGTGCGGCGCAGATGGCGTACATCTGGGCCAGCGTGCGCCCCACGTCCTCCGCTGATTCGCGTGTGTCGAGTCCGATCTCGTCATCGGAGAAGAAGGTGGCGAAGCCGCCGAGTTCACTCACGGCCGTCGAGCTCGCGGCACGCGTGCGCAGACTCGGTCGCTCGAACACCAGCGCCACACCCTGGCCGGCCAAGGTCGTGTCGTCAAAGGGATCGAGTGCCAACTGGTAGATGCGCTCGAGGTCCGGGTCGGTCACCTCGGCGATGGTGGTGAAATGACGGGTCACGCGGTTACCTCCGTAGTGGGAATCTCACCGTGCACGACGTCGCGCACGGCGTGTAAACGTAAGCCGTTGGCCACCACCACGCGGTGCGCTCCCGCGCCGAGGGCGTCGAGTGCCGCGGTCATCTTGGGCCGCATCCCGTCGCGCGCGGTACCCGAGGTGATCATCTCGCGCACCTGGCCGGCCGTGACGTGCGTCAACGCGCTCGACGCGTCGTCGGGATCCGATCGCAACTGGTCAACGTCGCTGAGTAACACCAGGGTGTTCGCTCCCACTGCGCCGGCGAGGGCTCCCGCGACGAAATCCGCGTTGCAGTTCAGCAGTTCGCCATTCTCGTCCGCGATGACTGGACTCACCACGGGAACGTACCCGCTACGCCACTGGGCTTCGAGGATATCGACCGCCACGCTCTCCACGGCACCCGCCCGGTCCCAGGGCTCACCCAGTGACGTCCCGCGAATCATGGCGCCGTCAACGCCGGTGAGACCCACGCAGTCCAGCCCCGCGCGCGTCAACGCTGACACGAGCGAAACGTTCACCGAAGCGAGGGCCATGGCGACGTTCCCCATGGTCTCACTCGACGTGATCCTCAGTCCCTCGTGGAACTCGCTCGCGAGACCGACCTTCGACAGGAGGTCCGCGATCTGGGGGCCACCCCCGTGAACGACGACGACCTCGACTCCTTCGCCACCCAGCGCCACGAGGTCCTCGGCCAGAGCCACCAGAACGGGGCTCGACGCGCGCAGATCGTCGAGAGCGTGACCACCCATCTTCACCACGATGCGCGTCACGGGGTCACCCCACTGAGGGGCAGACCGCGGGTCTCGACGAGTCCACTGGCCACGTTCCAGGCCTGGATCGCCTGACCGGCGGCGCCCTTGATCAAATTATCCAGCGAACTCATCACGACGAGCCAGCCAGTGCGCGCATCGACCCTCGCCGAGACGAAGCAGAGGTTCGAGCCCACCGGATCCTTGAGGGTGGGCGGGTCATCGACCACCACGACGCAGGGATCGTCCGCGTAGCTGGCGCGCAAGACCTCCAAAGCTTGCTCACTGGTGAGGGGCTCGCGCACGCGCGCGTACGCGGTGACCAGCATGCCCCGAGCCACCGGAACCAGGTGAGGGGTGAACAAGAGCTCCGCGTTGATCTCGCGCTGGATCTCCACGGTGTGACGATGGCGTAAGAGGCCGTAGGCCTCGGCGTTGCCCGCCAGACGCGAGAAGTGCAATCGGTCCGCGGTGGCTCGTCCCGCGCCCGACACTCCCGACAGGGCGTTGACGACGATACCGTGGGTTTCCACGAGTCCGCGGTCCACGAAGGGTCCGAGCGCCAGCGAGGACGCCGTGGGGTAGCAGCCGGGCACCGCGATGAGGTTCGCCCCGGGCAGTTCATCGCGGTGGCGCTCCACGAGTGCGTACACCGCGTCGCAGAGCAAGTCGGGCGCGGTGTGCGCCTCGCCGTACCACTCGTCGTAGTCGCGCGCGTCCTTGAGACGAAAATCCGCGCCCAAGTCCACTACTCTGATGCCGCGTTCACGTAGACCCGGTACCAACGATTGGCTCTTGCCGTGCGGCAGCGCCACGAAGACCGAATCAATCGCCGCGTCGAGGACCGCGCTAGTCGATTCGTACACCAGGTCGGGATAGAGATGGGCCAGCGCCGGCGCGTGGGCCGCAACGGATTTGCCGGCGTTGCTCTCACCCGTGGCGAGCACCACCTCGAGTTCGGGGTGTGAGGCCGCGAGTCGCAGCACCTCGAGGCCAGCGTATCCAGTGGCTCCCACCACGGCGATTCTCATGATGACATTTTATGCACAGAAGTAAGCAAAAGCGCAACACCATCCGTGGGTGGATAGACTTGACGTCGTGACTCGACGGGGATGGCTGCTCTTTAGCGTAATGGCCCTGCTCTGGGGCATCCCGTACTTGCTGATTCGCGTCGCGGTGCGAGAACTCGATCCGGGGGTGTTGGTCCTCTTTCGCACCGCCCCCGCGGCTCTGCTGCTGACGCCCATCGTCACCCACCAACGAGCCTGGTCGGCGCTTCGGAAGAATCTCAAATGGATTGTGGTCTTCGCCGTCGTCGAGTTCGGCATCCCCTGGTACTTCATGTCGACGTCGGAGCGTCACATCAACTCCTCACTCACCTCGCTGATCATCTGCGCGGTACCGCTGTTCTCCGTGGTGGCCAGTCGCTTTACCCGGTCCCACGAGCCCATTGGAGCGCGACGCCTCGGGGGACTCGTCGCCGGGGCCGTGGGCGTCGCCCTCCTGGTGGGTCTCGACCTCAAGGGTGGGTCGATCACGTGGATCGGACTCATGTTGCTGGTATGCGTTGGCTACGCCATCGGCCCCATCATCTTGGCGACGAAGCTCCAGAGCGTGCCCGGTCCGGCCATTGTCTGCGGGGCGACCGGCGTGGTGGCGTTGGGTTGGATTCCCTACGACGTGTTTCACTGGCCCACCCGCGTCAGTGCCGAGACGTGGTTGTCGGTGGGTGTACTCAGCGTCTTCTGCACCGCCGGGGCGTTCCTCGTCTTCTTTGAACTCATCAAGGAAGCTGGTTCGAGCCGTTCGGTGGTGGTGGTCTACTCCAACACCGCGCTCGCCGTGTTATTGGGCGTCGTGGGGCTACACGAACCCTTCACCGTCGGAATCGCCCTGGGATTCCCGTTAATCGTGCTCGGCTCGTATCTCGCGACCAGCGTCGCTCGCAGCGTCGATGACGACGCGGGCCGCGACGCGAACCTCCCCATCTACGAGTAGCCACAGAGCCTCGTCCACGGTGACGAGTTCGACGCGGTGACCCTCCTCGACGGGTCCGTGATGGATGACGTCGACCGATACGACCGGCGCGTCGAATTCCTCGGCGACGGCCTGCCACACGGCGGCATTGTTGACGTGTCCAATCACATCGAGGTCGGCGCGACGAAGCGGCCAGGGGCGCCGCGGCGCCTCGGGGGGTGGAGCGCTCACTGGCACCCGACCCGACACCTTGCGTCCATTCATCGCCTCACCGAAGATCTCGTGGAACGTGGGCGGGATGCGCACGGGGAAGCCGCGTGGATCGACGGGAACCCACAAGGACGACGCCTCGATCGCCAGTCGGTCTCCGACGTAGATGTTGGTCCGCCGCTCGGCCCACGCGGCGCCGGCTCCGGAACAGAACGTGGTCAGCTTGAGGTGATCGTAAATGACGGGCCACGGTCCCACCGCCCGAAACGACGTGCGCCGCGCCAGCCACAGCGCGTCGGTGACGATACCGCAATCTTCCCAGTCCTCGGTCGCGGCGTCCTGAAGAGCGCGAGCCACGCCGTCGAGGCGCCAGTAACTCGACGGCAGGGCGTCGCTCAGGCGTACCACCGCGTGCATAGAGAAGCGCCGACCGACCGAGGGTTCGGGCATGTACTCGCGTTCGGGGACAGCCGCCTCAGCCATCTAGGACCTCAACGCCGCGCCGAGCGCGCTCGCGGCGGCGATTAGGGCCTCACGCGCGGTGGCAACGTCGGACTCGCTCAAGGTCTTTTCCGGGGAAGAGAAGCGCACGTTGTAGGCGAGAGATCGCGTTCGCGCGGGCAACGACGCCCCGCGGTACACGTCGAAGAGGGTGACGTCTTCGACGACGTCGGCGGCGGCCATCAACACCTCGGCCAAGTCAACCGCGTGTACTGCTTGCGGCACGACGAAGGCCAGGTCGACAATGGCCACGGGGTAGCGTCCCGGCACGCTCACGAATTGGTCGAGTTCGGCGTCCAGGGTCATCTCGAAGAGCACGTCGAGATCGACGTCGAGTACGCCGAGCCGTCGCGGCGCCCCGGTGGTGAGCACCTCGAAGAGTCGTGAGTCGATCTCGCCCACGTAACCGACGAGCCGATTGGTTCCACGTTCCACCAACCGCGCCGTTCTCGTCGGGTGCAGTCCGGCAATGACGTCGTCGCTCGAGCGCACGACCACGTCGTGGATTCCCAGCCGGGTCGCCAGCGCGGCCCACGTCGCCACGGCGGTGTGCGCGTCATCACCTTCTCGACCGAGCACCATCGTCAATCGTTCGTTCTCCTGAGGTAGCGCGAGCGAGACTGCTCCCCCCGCACCTCCGCGGGTGTGGCGCGGCGCCGCCGCGACGTCGGGGTGGATGAAGACGTTGCCGATCTCGCCGAGCACGACGTCGCCCAGCCCGCGTTCGGCGTTCTTGCCCCAGGCGCGAACCAGCCCCACCAACATTGACGAACGCAGCACCGATTCCTCCGACGCCAGCGGATTGGTCACGCGCACGCGCGCACCCCCTGGCGAGAGCACGTCGAAGTCGGCGTCGCTACCCAGGGTGGGCGTCCACGACTCGTGCACGCCGAGGTCGACGACCGTGTCGCGCAATCGGCGTCGAATCCGCTGGCGATCACTCAATGCCCCGGGCTCGGGCCACGTCGGCGTGCGACGCGGCAATCGTGAATATCCGTAGAGACGTGCGATCTCCTCGATGACGTCGGCACGTCCCGCCGCGCCCGATCGCACGTCGAGTCGGGCGCTCGGTGCCGTAATCAGCCACGAACCTTCACCACTGACGCGGAATTGCAGTCCCTCGAGGATGCGACGCACCTCGTCACCCGCCACGTCAACGCCCAGCGCACGCTCCAGGTCGCCCACCCGCAACGACACGGTCGGTGATTCCGGCACGTTGCCGCTCACGTCGAGCGGATCCGCCATCCAGCGCACCTCGGGATTGCTCTCGCGCAGGAGAGCGACGAATCGGGCCACCGCCACGAGGGCCAATTCGGGGTCCACACCGCGCTCGAAGCGATTCGAGGCTTCCGATCGAAGTCCGTGGCGTTTCGACGAACGAGCGATACTCATCGGGTCAAAGAAGGCTGCTTCCAGCAACACGTCAGTCGTTCGTAGGGAAATCTCGCTCGCGGCACCACCCATGATGCCCGCGAGTCCGAGGACTCGGTCGTCGCCGTCGACGATCACGCAGTCCTCGCCGGTGTCGCCGAGACCGCGCCCCGGTTGAGCCAGTTCGCGTTCGACGTCATCGAGCGTCGTGAGAGTCTCGCCAACGCGCGCGCGTCGCGCGCGCAACGTGCGCTGGGCCACGTGGGCGGCGTCGTAGGGGTGCGTGGGCTGGCCGAGTTCGAGCATCACGAGGTTCGAGGCGTCCACCACATTGGAGATGGGTCGCATCCCCGCCATCGTCAGTCGACGCGCCAGGTGCGCGGGTGAGGGGCGCACCACGACGTCACGCAGGACCGACACGGTGAGTCGACCACACAAGTCCGGGTCATCGATTCCCGCGCCCGCGTACGTCGCCGACGCGGCGGTGTCGTCGGGCGCCGCGAGCACGGGGTCGCGCAACGTGCGCCCCAAGCGGGTGGCGAGGTCGCGCGCGACGCCGCGAACGCTCCACGCGTCAGGACGATTGCCCTCAATGGAGATGTCGAACACCACGTCGCGTGTCATGCCCAATGCCTCCAAGAGAGGTTGTCCCACGACGGGTTCTATGACCTCGTCGAGGACATAGAGACCCTCGTGATCGTCGCTCAGGCGAAGCTCCCTGGCCGAACACAGCATGCCGTTCGAGGTGACACCGCGCATCTTGCGCTGGGCGATCTCGAAGCCACCCGGCAGCACGGCACCCACGGGGGCGAGTGGGACGTGGTTGCCCACGGCGAAGTTCATCGCACCACAGACAATCTCGAGAGGACCCGCTCCCGCGTCCACGATCACGAGGCGCACACGATCAGCTCCTTCGATGGCGCGTATCTCATCGACCCGCGCCACGATGACGTCCTCGAGCCCCTCGCCGACCACTTCGACGCCCTCGACCACCAGGCCCAAATCGTCCAGGACGCTCGTCAGTTCTTCGATGGTCTCGTCGAGATCGACGTAGTCACGTAGCCAGGACAGGGGGATCTTCACGAGAACTGCCTTAAGAATCGAACGTCGTTGTCAATGAGTGCGCGCATGTCGGCGATCTGGTGGCGCATCTGCGCGCAGCGGTCGATGCCGAAGCCGAAGGCAAAGCCACTCCACACATCACCGTCGATGCCGACCGCTTCGAGCACCGCCGGGTCGAGCATGCCGCAGCCACCGAGTTCAATCCAACCGGTCTGCGAGCACGTACGACAGCCCTCGCCGCGACAGATGGTGCAGGTGATCTCGAATTCGGCGGACGGCTCGGTGAAGGGGAAGAACGCGGGGCGCAAGCGTGAGGAGATATCGGGGCCGAAGTAGGCGTGGGTGAAGGTCTCAATCACGCCCGCCAAATCAGCGAAACTGATGCCGCGGTCCACGACCAGCCCTTCGATCTGGTGAAAGGCCGCCAGGTGACGCGCGTCGGGGGTGTCTCGTCGATAACAGCGACCCGGCATGACGCTATGGATCGGCAGGGAGCCCGCGGCGAGCGCCTGTTCCATGAGGTGGACCTGCGTCGGCGACGTGTGGGTGCGCAACACCACCGTCTCGGGTTCGCCCAGGTCGACGTAGAAGGTGTCCCACATCCCACGTGCGGGGTGCGCGGGCGGGATATTGAGGGCTTCGAAGTTGTACCAGTCACTCTCGACTTCGGGTCCGTCAGAGACCGTGAAGCCCATCGCCACGAACACGTCCTCGAGTTGGCGCTGCGTCGCGGCCACGATGCCGGGGTGACCCACGGCCAAGGGCACGCTCACCTTCGCGACCACGACGTCGCCCAAGTCAAGACGGTCCGCCTCCAACGCCTGCGTCCGGGCGGCTTCCTCGAGGAAGGTCCGTCGAACGTGGTACGCCTCCTCGACCCCGCGCCGGGCCTCTTGCAATTGCGCACCGGCGCTCTTGCGCTCCTCGGGGGCCAGAGCACCGAGGGATTTCTGCAGAGTGGAGAGGATCGAGCGTTTGCCCACGATGAAGGGCTCGTCGGCGTGCAGATCGGCGAGCGTCGCCGCCCGATCAATCCGTGCGATGAGGTCCGTCACGTGGGTCGAGAGCTCGGCGAGGGGCGAGGTCGTCATATACCTTAAGGCTACGAGGTTCTCAGGAGGTGGTGGTGCCGCGTCGCTGACGAAGGGCTTCGAAGGCGATCAGCGACGCCGCCACCCCGGCGTTGAGTGATTCGGCCCGGCCCGCCATCTCAATGGTCATTCGTTCCTCGCACAGCGCCACCGCGTCCTCGCCGAGTCCCGCCGACTCATTTCCGATGACCACCGCGCAGAGCCCCGCCAGATCACAGTCGAGGTACGAGGTACCAGCATCCACGACCGTGGCGTAGGAGCGGACACCGCGTTCGCGCAAGTACGTCATCGCGTCGAGTAACGGCGTCATCACTAAGGGCACGTGAAACACCGATCCCGCCGAGGCTCGCAGGGTCTTGGGGTTAAAGGGGTCTACGCAGTCGCCACACAGCACGATCGCGCTGACCCCGGCGGCGTCGGCGGAGCGGATGATGGTCCCCGCGTTGCCGGGGTCGCGCAGATTGTCCAGCACCAGCACCAAGCCCGTGAGCGAAACGCTCGAGAGTTCGCTCAACGAGAAACGCACGGCGGCCAGTACTGGCTGAGGGGTCACGGCGTGGGCGACCTTGTCGAGTACCCCGTTCGCGAGGGCGAAGATTCGAACGTCAGCCTCCCGGGCTCGCTCGATCAGCGACGCAACGTCGGGTCGCGCGCGCGCGTCGACGTCGACGTAGAGCGCCTCGAAATCAACGTGACTCTCGAGAGCCGCCTGCACGAGGTCGGGGCCCTCAATGACGCAGACACCCTCACTCCAGCGCTCGGCGCGCTGAGAGAGAAGGCGCCGGAGTCGACGCACTCGTTCGTGAGTCGACCCCAGCGCCTCGATCAGCAGGACCTACTTCGCCAGTGCGGCGCTGGCCTGGGTGACGAGCGCGGCGAATGCGGTGGCGTCGTTGACCGCCAGGTCCGCGAGCATACGGCGGTCGACCTCGATACCGGCGGCGTTGAGCCCCGCGATGAAGCGACTGTAGCTCACCCCCTGCAAACGAGTACCGGCGTTGATGCGCTGAATCCAGAGGCGACGCATCTCACCCTTGCGTGCGCGACGGTCGCGGAATGCGTAGACCCCCGCGTGCTGGACGGCCTGGTTCGCCGCACGAAAGGTGCGACTGCGATCACCGTAGTAGCCCTTGGCCTCTTCGAGAATCGCCTTGTGGTGCTTCTTGGCATTTACTGCCCTCTTAACGCGTGCCATATCAGTTCCTCTTTCCTAAAGTTCCTAAAGACCCATCAAGCGCTTGATGTTCTTCTCAATGCCCGGCGCGATGTCGGTCTCACGACCCAGGCGGCGCGTACGCACCGACGACTTCGTCTCCATCAGGTGGCCGCGGAACGCCTTGCGGCGACGCAACTTACCCGAACCAGTGATCTTGATGCGCTTCTTGGCACCACTGTCGGTCTTCATCTTGGGCATGTCAACTCTCCTCTTGCGATTCTGGGGTCGGGGCGCTCGCCTCGACCGCCGTCGGTACTGCGGGGGTTACTGCGGATGGGGCGCTCGCCTCATCCTTTATTGCGTCAGCCTTGGGCTTGGCCTTCTTCTCGGGACCGAGCACCATGATCATGTTGCGCCCATCGAGCTTGGCGGCCGATTCGACCTTGGCGATATCGACGAGCTTTTCGACGATACGGTCCAGGATCTTCTTGCCCAACTCGGGGTGCGCGGATTCGCGACCACGGAACATGATGGTGACCTTCACCTTGTGACCCTCGGTCAAAAACTTCTCAACGAGGCGAGTCTTGGTGTCAAAGTCACCGGGTCCGATCTTCGGCCGGTACTTCATCTCCTTGACGCCCACGTTTTGAGTCTTGCGACGCGATTCCTTCGCCTTTTGCGCTTCGTCGAACTTGAACTTTCCGTAGTCCATGA
>VFSW01003399.1_pt1 | contig 23895 bp, 22 predicted proteins | sample 5358111 | NCBI WGS metagenome assembly VFSW01 (sample SAMN11554181, study PRJNA540505) | mine drainage metagenome | isolation source: sediment from site ElyBrook_90M | place: USA: Ely Copper Mine, Vershire, VT | collected 2017
ACTCTGCCGCGCTGACATTCGTATTGAGCAAGGTTGTCGAGAATCTGCGCGTTGCAATTTGCGTTGCGCCGACTGCGCTGGAAAGGATGTGCCGATTCCCAACGGTACCCCCCTGGAGGAAGGAGTTGTCCGCAGGTGCAGTCGGGAGGACAACGGATGTAAGGTTCGCCGGGCTAAGAGCGGTGGTACCATCGTATATGTTACCGATGACGCGACCAGAAGAATCAAGGCTGGCGGCAACCGCCCCCGCCGTCCGTTGTGCGCTACCGCTTCCGGTTCCAGCAGCATATCGCGTCTCGGTGACGTTCGCCCCCGCCTCTTCTGGCATGAGCGCGGCAATCGGCGAGATGCTTGACGCTGCTATGGCGTTGACGTGCGCGGTATCGTTCGCGGTGTGGTTGCCCGTAATGTCCGCGCCGTGCTCGGCGGCGAACTTGTTCGTGCCCTCGGTGAGGTTGTCGGTCGTTGCGGGGCCGAGCAGTTGCCAATCCGCACCAGGCGGTGCGACGTTCGTGTTGGCCGTGAGGCAGAGATAGTAGTTCCCGGCGACGGTAACTTCGTCACCCGGATTGTACGCGGTCGTGCTCACCCATGCGCCTTGGAACGTGTATGGGCGACCACTCTTGAGATACGTCGCGAGGGTGCGGTTGTACTTCGTGCCTTCCAGCACCCTATCCAGGCCCGTCTGCGCTGTAGCAGTCGGGTCGAGCACCATAGCGACATGCGCCCCCGTCGTATCGTCGGTGAACGGTGTGGCAGACGGGCCCTGTTCAAACTTCAGTTTGTAGAAGTACGCAGAGCCCGAACCGGAGCCCCCCTCATTAGCAATCAGATCGAGATCAAGCGAGGTCGTGCCAGCGGGGAATCCAGCAGATCCATCCCAGGTAAACTCGAAATATGTCTCTGTGGTAAAACTCGCAGAGGTGGCTACTTGCACATCGCTCCCGAGCGCGTAGAGGCGCACACGACAACTGTTTCCGCCGCCATATTGAATGTGGCCTGATACGGTGTATTTTGTGGCGGTAAGGAGCGAGGTATTGAAATTCTGGGTAAGGATACCAGTCCCAGACCCGCTATAGCATATTCGCGCATACGACGTGCTTTGAGTGAACCAAGAACTAGTTGTCAAGGTCCAGCCATTCAACCCGAACTTTCCTGTCGGGTTGAACAGCATATTGTGGCCTTGATACGAGCCCTCGAATGTATGGCGGCGACCTACTTTTGTTGGCGCAATATATGAACCGTCCGCGCCAATCGTCGCCTGCAACGTATCCTGAACGGAACCAGACATAATGCCGTGGACGAGGTTCGTGCCGTCCGAGATCGCAGTCGTAATGTTTCCGGTGGTGTCGCCAACGAAGTGGCCGCGACCGATGATCGGTCCGATAGGGTCGCCGCGCCCCATCTTTGCCACGCTGTAGTCGGTGAACAGCGCCACCGCTGGCGTTTCATTGCCTTGCGCGTCCGCGAGCGCAACCGCACCGTCATACGCTTCACCCGGTGTTACGTGGAATCGCACAGACTGCGCGGAGCCGTTCGTGAGCGAGGTCGCGCTATGCCCTTGCGGCACCCGTGCGTAAGCCGTCGTTCCAGTCTGGCGCACGTAGCCGATGAATTGCGAGCCCCACTGCGTTGCAGGCGGCGTATTCGCATCCCCGAGTGTGAAGTCGGTTTCGAGCACGGGCGCGAGCCCGATGGGGCCGCCCGACACGAGGGTGTGCATTCCCGATTCGTAGAGCGTTTCCGTGACGGCGCTGACGCTGATTGTCGCGCCTGCGGGCATTTTGGGAAGGCTTGCGTTCGTGAGCGCAGCGGTTACGGCTGCGGCCGATACCGTCGGCGAGGTGCCGATGAGCACAGGCGTTGCATTGAGCGGCTCGCCGTTACGGCCGCGGGCGATGATGCCGTAGTCGTAGCCCTGCCCGGCGGCTAAGCCATGATCGGTGAACGCCACGGTCCCATTCGTCGGCGTATGGATCGCAACGAACGGCAGTCCCCAAAGATTTTCGCCGGCGAACGAGCGCACCACGTCGAACGAGGCGATCGTGTCATCGTAGGTGACGCCGAGGACGGCGCACGATATCTGCACGCGCGCTGAGGCGCTCCCCTCAGCCGTTACCGTCACGGACGGGATTGCAGAGACGCTGAGCGTGCCGCCGGTGATCGCCTTCAGGTTCCAGTTGCCCACGCCGCCCCATGGTGTCGTCTGCTGCACGACATCGATCGACGACCCGTTGAAGGTGCTGAGCGTAGCCAAGTAGACACCAGCGAACGATGTCTGCTGCACCATGCCGGCGTAGTTCGGGTTGCCGACAGGGGCATACGTGATCGGCGTGTACTGCCCCTGATCGTTCAGGCTTGTCGCGGCTGTCGTCGCCAGGAGTTCGAAGCCGCCCGCACCGCCAACTTGCCGGAGCACCTTATATTCAGACGCGCCTGTTGAAGCGACCCAGGAAAGCGCGTTGTAGTTGGTCGCGGAGAGCGTAGCGTTGCCGGTCGTCACGGTTGCGGTCGGCGAGGCCGCGGAGTCGCCGCCGGCGTTCGATGCCACGATCTGGTACTGGTATTCGGTCGTGCCGGCCGTTCCGTCAACCGTGACACTCGGCGCGGTCGTCGACGCTGGCGGATTGGTTAGCTCGAACCACTGACCGGCCGAAAGGCGCGTGTTGGCCACGAAGTTCGGCATCGGGCAGACGCACGGTGCCGTATACCCCGCGGGCGGCGTACCCGATACCTGCACGCCGAGGCGAATCTGGTCGTTTGCCGCCAAGGTCCCGTTTGCTGCGGGGATGTCGTAGGTCGTGCCCTCGAAGAATACTTGCCCGGCCGTCGTCGCCCAATTCAGCCCGCTGACAGAGATGTCAAGGCCGCTGATGACATAGGCCCCGGCCGTCTCCGAGCTCTGGATCGATGTCGACGATCCCCTATCGGACGTGCGCAGCGACTGCATGCCCGCGATCTCGCGGATGAGCGCGGCCTCGTCGGGCTGTTGCTGCGTGATATTGACCGCGCCGGTCACGATCATCTTCGCCATGCTGGCGGTGTACTGGATCTGCGTCGGGTTTGTGATGAGCGTCGAGGAGTCCGTAAAGCCCGTGATCTCGAGCAAGTCGCGGCACGTCAGGCGCATCGATGCGACGAGGAACTGGAACCTGCCGCTTTGCTGCGGCCACGCGAGCACGCCGATCTGTCCGGCCGCCCAGGTCGCCAGAGCCGAGGCGACCTCGCTTGTCGTTCCACCCGAGATGTTCGGGTTGCTCAGGAAGCCCTCGTAGTAGCCCCACTGCGTGTACGACGGCTTGTGCGTGACGATGATGTCGACGACCTTACCGTTGTTATCCTTGCCGCCCTCGACGACGGCGCAGTTGAGCATCCGCGCCATGTCCATGTCTTGGGGCTGCACGGGGCCGAGCACATCGCCGTAGCTGTTGCCGTTCACGAGGTCGACGCTGTACGTCGGCGACGACGAGTTGATGGTCGGAATCTGGGCGTGGTGCGCCTGGCGCAGCTCGTCCACCCAGAACGACCAATAACTCGCCTCGTTCGGCTGCGTCGGCACCGCCCCGCCCGACTCCGTCTTGAGGACGTCGCCGATGAGCTTCGCGATGCTCGTATGCTTGGAGCTGCCCGTGTACATGATGTTGTTCGCGGGCGCGAAGTTCGCGGAGTTGACGACGATCTCGGGCACCTGGCTCGTATACGCTTGCGCGATTTTGAGCATCGAGGTGGCGCTGTCTTGGTTCTTGATGGCGAAGTCGCCAATTACTTTGGTGTAGCGCCACATCATCCCCTGAACGATGATGCTGAAGATGTTCGAGAGGTCAGTCGTGCGCTTGCGAGCGGTAATCATCCCTTGCCAGCGCAGACGTGCGACAGTCGTGCCGGCCGCGTACCCGTTCAGCAACGCCGTGCTATTCTGCGACTGCGCCGCAGCGAGCGTGATCGTCGCCGTGCTGCCGGCCCAGGAGATCGCGCCGATCGTGAACACCTCGGAGTTCGTACCGTCCGAAATGACGATCGGATCGCCAAGGAAGAAGTGCTGATTGCCGAGATCGTCGGTAGCGTTCTCGACGACGAGCTGCGCAGCGGTGGCGGCGTAGGCGCTTTGCGTGCGCCCTCCCATGCAGGCGAAGATGACCCAGTTGCCGGCGATGATGTCGAGATCTTGCTCGTAGGCCAGGCGACAGCGCAGGGTGGCGCTCTGCATGTCGCCGATCTGCGAGTTCGTCCACTGCACCTCAGTGACGTACGGGTTCAGATCGAGCAGGAAGTTCGGTGTGCCGGCGGCGCCGGTAAAGCCGCCCGGCTTGAAGATCTGCGCGAGCGTCAGGAACATTACCAGCCCACCCCGTTGAGCGCCATGATGCTGCTGAACTGATGGCGCTGCATGAGCTGAGTGAGCTCGTCCCGAATCCGCGCGACGAGATCAGCCTCGGTCTGCACGCTGCCGGCGACGTTGACGGTCACGTTCACGGCCGGCCCCGTTCGTCTGCCCGGGCCGCCGTTGCGCGCCGAGAACCCGGTCGCGGATGTGCCGGATTCGGATCCCGTTCCGACGACGCCCTGCTGCAGCCCGACGCCTTGGCTTCCGCCGCCCGTTCCGGGGGCGATGTTGAGCGGCGGCAAACCGCTGCCGCTTGTCGGAGTCGGAGCGCCGCCGGGCGTGTTGATGCTGTAGGAGCCAGCGAACGGCGACGAGAGCCAGAATCCCGAATTGCCGCCGTTTGGATTTGTGCCCGGCGTAGAGGGCGACGACGACAGCTGCCCCTGCGTGATGTAATTCTCGAAGAACTGGTTGAGGAGATTGCCGAAGTCGGTGTACTGCAGCGGGTTCGAGCCGCTGTTCGTCACGCCTTGCGCCCCCGTGATCCACTCGTTGTTGATCGCGTGGCCGAAGTTCAATTTTCCGCTGCCACTTGCACTGATGCCGAACGCCGAGACGAGCTGACTCCAAATCGGCTTCAGCCAGTCGGGCGTGTTCGCGCCCATCTGCGTCGTGCCGGGCTTGGCGTATTTGGCGAGCGTCTCCTCAATCCAGGATATGCCGCCCTGGCCGCCGGCAGCGCTCGCAAGTTGGGACTGTTCGGTGAACTGCTTGCCGTTCGCGCCGTGCGTGCCGCCCATGAGATCGGAGATGATCGTGCCGTAGCGCTGCGTATCGTACTTGTCGGGCATGTTCGCCGGGTTGTCCGCATGACCGAACAGCGAGCCGAGTGCACCGCCGATGAGGCCGCCCACCGGACCGCCGAACAGGCCGCCGATCGTGCCGCCGATCGATCCCCAGATCGAGTGCGAGCCGCCGCCGGCGCCCTTGCTGAACAGGCTGCCGAAGAGTTGCCCGGCGATCGCGCCGATGCCGGCGCCGCCGAGCGAGAGCGAGCCGGATGTCCCCATCAGGATCGAGCCCTGGCCGAAGCCGAGCGCCTTCATGATCGAGGGCAGCCCGCCACTGAGAATCTTGCCCAAGCCTTTCGAGATGGCGCTGCCGCCCAGATTCTCGGCGATGCCGGCCATGCCGCCGCCGTGCGTCAGCGCACCCAGAATGGTGCCTCCGCCCGGTCCTGCTGCGCTCGCAAGCACCGCCGAGGCCCCGCCTACGCCGCCCGCGCCAGAGGCGCTTCCTAGGCCCGCGCCGGGCGCTTGCGGAGCGCCGACGCCGAACAACATCGACATGATCGAGTCGGTTGGCAGCGACGCGGCGAGTTGCGATGCCGCCGCCGTCCCGATGAGCGCACCGATGATGCCGCCCGTCGTGCCCTGGCCGGCTGCGCCGCCCTTCTGGCCACCGAACATGCCGAGAACGCCCGAGAGCGCGCCGTCGGCTTTGCCGCCGAACATGCCGAGCGCCGTCGTGGCGATCGACGCGATTCCCATGCCGCCTATACCGCCCGCAGGTGCCCCGCCGGCCGGAGCCGCGCCGGCGCCACCGCCGAAGCCCAGGTTGCTCGCGAACAGCGACATGAACGACGGGCCGCCTTTTGCGCCCTGACCGCCCATGAACAGTTTGAACAGCAGGCTCTTGAGGAGCGCCTGCTCGATCTCCTTGAGCATCTTCTTGAACGTCTCGGCGAACGAATTGGTGTGCTTCTTGCCGTGCTGGAACATCATGTCGATCCAGCCGGCCGTCTTGTTCGTCCACTGCTGCGCGTTGTGCTCGAGCGACTTGTAGTACGACTGCCACGCGTGCTGCTGCTTCGCGAGCAGTGCCGCCTCTTTGCGCTCCTGCGCCGCGGCGACGGCCTCGAGGTGCTTGTGCGCGGCCTCGACCTTCTTGATCGCGAGCTCCGTTTTGTGGAACTCGGCTTGCTTCTTCTTCTCGGCCATCACGGTGATTCGCTCGCCCTGCGCCTCGAGCGCCGTGATTTTCTGTTCGACCTTGATTCGTTCGTCGGCCGTCAACTTATGCGTGGCTTCGTAGTGTTTGAGGTCCGCGATCTCTTGCGCGATCGTGATCTTGTGCCGTTTGGCCTCCAGATCGACTTCCGCCATGTACCGGCGCAGTTCGACGTTGAGCGCGGCGAGCGCGGCGTGCTCTTTCTTGGCCGCCTCGGCTGCGGCTTTGTGCGCTGCCGCTGCCTGATGCCCATGATGGGCCGCATGCGCCCCGTGCGCGAGCGGCGCGGTCATGCCATGCCAGAATGACGAGGACCCGTAATCGTAGCTCGGGCTCGCGCTCGTGGCTGCCGCGCCGCCACCACCGCCCATCGACCACTTCAGCCCGGCCGTAAGGTTGTGAAAGCCGGAGAACGTGCCTTGCAGATCGCGGCCGGCCTGCGCGAAGTTGCCGTGCATGTCGTCGGCCATCACCTTGAACTGCGCCTTAAAGGCGCCCGCGATTGCCTTCCCAATTCGCTCGGCGATCGTGATGAGGTTGTCGCCGAAGTTCCCGAACCCGCTCGTCAAGTTGTGCCAGGCATCGACGAAGATCGCCTTCACGTCGGCCCAAAGCCGATGAAAGTGCCCGGTGAACAGGTCGGCAAACGTCGTGAAGATGTCCATGATGATGCCGAACTCGGTCTTGAAGATGCCGCTGATCGCCGCCCATGTGAGTTGCACGTCCAGCTTGACGGCCGCCCACGCCACGCGCACGACCTTCGCGATCGCGTCGAACGCCTGCTTATTGCGCAGGTAGAAGGCATGCGCCGCCGCCTCCCAGCGTTTGAACGATGCCTCCGCCGAGTCCACGACGTTGATGAGCACGTCGGCGAGTTTCTGCAGGATCGGCAACACGAGCGCCCCGACCGTTTCTTGCAATCTTCCGAAGGTGTGCGAAAGGCGCGTCATCGGCCCTTCGCCCGCTTCTCCAGCCGCTTTAGCGGCTCCATGGAAGCGCTGCTCGAGCAGCGCCATCGAAGCGTTGAACGGCAGGATCTTTCCCTGCGCGTCCTTGACTTGGATGCCGTAGCGCTGCAGGCTCGCGGTATTGCCGTGGTAGGCCATCTCGAGCGACCGCACGACGCGCGTGACGTCCACGTGCGTGCGCGCGGCGACGTTCTCCGCCGCCGTCATCGCCGCTTGCGCCTGCGCGGCGTTCATGCCGGCCGTGGTGAATTGTGCGAGGCTGTCGACCACCTGCGTGCGCGTGTAGGTCGTCGTCTCTTCCTGCACCGTCGCGAAGTCGATCAGCTTCTGCGTCAACCCGGCCTGTGCCTCCCCCGCGCTCCGCAGCGACAGGCGCAACTGCTCGGTGGCGTCCTGAAAGAGCGCAGCTTTGTGCGCCGACGACAGCAAGAACGCGCTGGCGGCGCCGACGGCCGCGAGCCCGGCCGTTATGGCCATCATCGGGCCGGGAGTCATGCCGAGCGCTCCGCCAAGAGCGCCGGCCTTGTCCGCGACGGACTTCAGCGGGCCGCCGAGGCCGCCGAGTTTGTTGCCGATGCCGGACAGGGCGTTGCCGTGCTTCTCGACTTCTTGCAGATGCGAGCTGAGCTTGCTGAAGAGCCCGCTCGCCGCGCCGACGTCCTTGCCGGCCTGCTGCGCGCCTTTGCCGGCACCCAGAAAGGCCGTCTCGAGCTTCGCGAGGCGCTCGTCAAGGGCCGCAACGGAGGCGTCGGCGCTCGCGGCGTCGGCGGTGATCGCAATATGAATGCCCGACTCGTTCATGCTACGACCCCTCCCTTCTCGTCAGCGCGAGCGCCACGCCGTAGCCGAGTCGCTCGGCGTCGGCATTTTTACGCTTGAAGTGCCAAAACAAAAAAAGCCGGATCTGATTGGGCGTGTACAAGCGCTCGATCAGATCCGGCGATGCCCCGCGGCTCAGCGCAAGTTCATCTAGCAGCTCGAAGTAGCTGCTTTCGGGCGCTACTTGGCTTTTTTTACCGGCTCGAAGGCGTCCATGACGCCGTTTTGTTCGACGATCGCCGCGTAGGCGTTCGCCAGTTCGATCGCTCCGCGCGGATTCGCCGTCGCGTCGTTCAGTTCGGCGAGCACCTTCGCGTGCTGTTCCGCGTTGAAGTCCTTTGGCGAGGCGAACGTGGCGCTTGCCAGCAGCGAAAGGAAGTCCATCACGTACTGCGGGCGTACGAGCGTGCCGCTGATTCGCATGCTCGGCTCGCCCGGCCCTTGCGATGCCGCCAAGACCACCTGCACGAATCCGGTGAGCGTGCGAACGTCGTACGCCGAGAGCGGATAAAGGAGCAGCGGCTTGCCTCCGATCTGCACCTTCACGGGCTCGGGGGTGAGGATCTTCGCCTGCGTCGGCTCCTCGCCGAGATCGCGGGCGATGGACTTCTCGATGATGTTTTTTCTCGGCATAAATCTCCTAGAAGATTGCGGCGTTGCTGCCGACGTAGTGAACCGTGAGGTCGTCGTTGTTGCCGTTCCCGCTCTCGGCAGCCCCGAAGTTGAACGCCTGCGTAATCATCCCGGTCGCCTTGATCTCGACCGGATCGCTCTCCGGGAAGATGTTCGGGAACTCGAACGTGACGAGATATGGCACGCCGTTGGTCGAGTCGATCATGTCCTGACCGGCGCACACCCAGGCAAACGACGTAGGTGCCACCGGGTACTTCGGTGCCGTCGCCCCGGATGCGCCGAGGAAGAGTCCGTAGGCCGAGTCATCCTCGAATCCCAGCGTGATGATGCCCTTCAGGCTGCGTTGCTGCTGGATGAAGGCGCACGGGCTACGACCGCCGCTGCCGCTGAAGTAGGTTTTGTCCAGATTGTTGTTCAGCGTCGCCGAGAGCGAGACGACCCCGACGCTCGAGCCCGGCACGCCGACCATCGCGCCGCCCAGCACCTGCCAATTATTCGGGTTCTCGAATACGAACGGGTGCTTGGACGAGAACGCCGGCGTCGACGGCGAGGCGTCGATCGCCTCGTCGAGGTTCGCGCAGCCGAACTTGATGTCGAGGCCGCCCTTGGCGTTCATCGTGATCGCCGCGCTCTCCATCATGCAGCCGAGATAGTCGACCGCATCGGTCACGCGGAAGACCTGCGCCGAAAAGGACGGCAGCAAGCCCAGCGTCATTTTCGTGTAGTACGCCGTCGACGACGGCGAGGTGATCGTGGCGGCCAAGCTGTGCGCCTTGGTTGCGCCGGCAGTCGTGTTGATCGAGAAGACGCCGGCAGAGGACGTGACCGCCGGATTCGCGACGGTGAGCGCCTCCATATTCGTCGACGTGTCGATGTTGAGGAGCATGCCGGGAACGACGTTGAGCGGCAGGCTCGTGCCGACCGGGAATGACGTCGCGCCGATGCTCGTCGATGCCGAGAGCGCCAGATTCACGATGGACGTGCTCGGTGTCGATTGCGAGCCGAGCGCGTAGGCGAGCGGTTGCCCGATCGTGTCGACCGTGGACTCGACCTCGAGGCTGCCCGTCGACTCGTACGAGCCCGTCGCCGGAATGGTCTGGCCGAACCGCTTGCGCGAGCCGGTCCGCGGCACGGGCACGTTCTTGCCGTCGAACTTGACGGCCATGGCAGCGTGATAGACCGCTCCGGTCATGGTGGGGAAGACGCCCGGGGTCGTCTCTTTGACGATGCCGAGCGAAGTGAGTTCACCTTGGGGCGGAATGCGATAGCTGCTCGGCATGTTAGTTCACCTCGGCTGCGGGAACGGCGGATTCGGGCGCTGTCGACGCTTTGGCGACGGCCGCCTTAACGGCCGGCTTGAGATCGTCGAGCGCTGCGGGCGCCGGCGGTGCTGTCACAGATGCCGGCGCTGCAAGCGTGACGTCGGGATTGGAGAGCAGGATTGCGGCCTGCTCCTCCGTGACTTGGGTCGGGACGCCGCGACGCAAGCTAATGCGGGCGTCGGGGAACTCGGCGACGTCGAGATAGGGCGACGTGAAGAGCACCGTTTTCATGCGTTGTTTGCTCCTTGCGTGGCAAAAGAAAACGGCGCTCGCGGCGCCGTTGCGGTCGGGATCTCTGGATGCTGCGTTAAACTGGGCCGAAGTGCGTCTCGGCGTAAAGCATGACCGTCACGTAGGCCACGTAATCCGTGCCCTTGCCGGCCGGTTTATTGGCCCAATCCGTCTTGCCTTTGCGCGGCACCGTCTTCTCGGCTGCGCCGCCGAGAAAGTAGTTTGCCGGATCGTGCAGTAACGGGTAGATGCCGTTCCCGTTCCCATCGGAGAGGATCGCCATCAATTTTTCGTAGGCGTCGGCGAGCTGAATGACGGACGAGCCGGCCGCGACGACATCGACGACGGCGACGATCTGGAAGACCGACACGAGCTTGCGCTTCTGCGTGAACGCCTCTGACTCGTCCCAATCCTTCAGCGCGACGCCGACGAACGGCAGCGCGTTAAACTCCGGCCAGTCGCTCTGCCCGACGGACGCCACGGTCTGAAGCAGCCCGGCGGTATTCGACCCGCTGCCCGGCCCGCTCGGGCCAAAGTTCATGTTCTGCTGCAGCATCGCGAAGAGGAAGTCCCACTGCGCCTTCAGCGTGTCGATGCCATTCGCCATCAGACGGTCTTCCCGGCGATGTACGCGGCGAACACGGCCTGAATCTTGCGGCCGAGTTCTTCGGGATCGCGCCACAGGAACGGCCTGGCCGGGATAACGGTGTTGCCGCCTCTGCCGGCGTGGTCGCTGCCGTACTGCTGCACGGGAGCGTACGAAAGGTTCGTGCCGACGACGATGCCGCCCGGAATCGTGACTGCGGACTCTTGCGCGCCGGCCTGCAGCGACTCTTTGAGGCTCCCTTTGCGCACCAGCAACGGCATGCCGTTCGGGCGCTTCTTGGGAGCCCACGGAGGATCGCCCTGCTCGCTGAATTGCATCTGAGCCGCATCCAGCACCTCGACCGCACCGCGCGCCAAGGCGGGACGCAAGTCGGAGAGGCGCTCGTGGAAGGCCGCCGTCTTCGAGCGCAGCGCCTGCACGCCTTCGAGGCTGACCGATATTTTCACGCCTCGTCCCTCGCAGCCCAAACGACCGTCATGCGCGGGTACGAAAAGACCTTCACGGCGCGCAAGCGGGAACCGTCGTTCAGATCGAGGATCTGATCGTTTGCGCGGCACGGCGTGCCGGCGGGAAAGTACATCGACGTATCGGCCGTCGTCACCGGAGCGCCCGCGTTGTCCTGGATGACCATCAGCCGAGGCACGGCGATCGCCACGTAGGTCCCGATGAGCCGCAGCCCGCTCGCGCTCGTGTTGCCCGCTGACGCGAACACGCCGGGGCGCAAAATCTGGCAGCTGCGCGTCAAGCCAGGCGGCGGGGCGCTCATCATGGGGTTCTCTTCCTCCGCTTCGGATGCGCTGCGGCCCACGCTTGATTCGTGGAGAGCAGATTCTTGCGATAGGCTACCATTTCGGGGCTCTTGTAGCGCGAAATCTGCTCTGGCGAGCCCATCGTTACGCAATAGCAGTTGTGGACCGCGACCCCGCCTGCAATATAGCTTTCGTCCGCCTCAACCTGGAAGTTGTACACCGGCCCGCAGTAGTTCGAGCGCTCGATGCCATCGAGCGGTATGATGCTGAGCTGCCACGGAGCGGTCGGCGCCACGCATACGATCTCGTCGCCTGGCTTAAGGGCATCGGCCCGCGCCCACCCGTGCGGCGTGCGAACGGGGTGATTACCCGTCAGTCTGAGGCGTCGAGCGCCGACGCGCAGCTCGAGCAACTCTTCGGCGACCTCGTTGCTCGTCACCGCGAGCACGCTGCGAATGGCTCCCGTGTGCGAGACCACCGAGTCGCCAGGGCGAATAATCTCGATCGGAAGTAGGCCGCTCGGCGTTTCGATCAACGTGCCCGGCGGGCAGCATCTCGGATGCGCGGGCGGGTCCGCAACGTCGACGCTCGGGAACGTGTCGCCGATCTTTACGATCTCGCCGTCGGCCGCCTCGCAGGCAGCACATTCTCCTGAGTCGCCCGCAGCCACCCAAACGCGCTCCGTGATGCCCGCCTCTTCGTACAGCGATCGAGAGCCTTGGTTGTACGCCCGCGACAGCTCCGTGCGCGCAACCGTCTCAGCCCAGGCATCGAGGCCGATCGTGCGCTCGACGGTCGCGCCGTCGTCGCTGACGTAGTGGATGCCGCCGCGAAAGAAATCGCCGATCTGGCGCTTGAGTTTCGCGGCGCCCCAGCCCTGATCCAGACCGTCGGAGACGAGCGACCGGAGAGCCGTGCGTTCGTTGCTGACCATCCCGCTCGCAAAGTCCATCACGTGATCCGCGAGATAACGCAGCGCCCGCTCGGGCGTCACGTTAAAGGCCCCCTCGATCGAGAGCGTCGCCTTGGCGTCGGCGATGCCTTGGTCAAGTTCGCCTTGCATCTCGAGCCAGAGCACGTTCGCCACTTCTTCGGGCGTCATCGCGTCGAGCGCGTCCTGGAGCCATTGCGGCGTCTGGTTCGGGTCGCGTTCAGCCTCGATGATGCGATGCACGGCGAGCCGCGCGAGAAACGCGCGGCGCATCCGGCGCACCGCCCCGATCAGGCGGCGTGTGAGCCTTGTGACTCGTCGTGCCCGTGCGCCTCTGGTTTGTAAGTCGCGAACGGGCTGAGACCTTTTGGGCGCTCGCGGCCCTCGAGCAAGATCTGCCAGGCTGCGATCTGGGCCTCGCGCAAGGAGTGGCCGTTGAGCAAAATCCTCATCTATCGCCTCGGTTGGTAGTGCCTGTATACGCGATTCGCGGAAGCGAGCGCCGGAATCGCTTTGCCGGCGCGCGGGCTGCCGGTCAGATCCAGCCGGAGAGATTCCTTTTGCTTCGTCAGCGCCATCCCGAGCTGCACGCTGTTGTGCATGTAGTCGCCGTAGCGAACGAGCCGAAGCGCCTCGACGTTCGTGAGCAGGATGTCGATGAAGTCGAAGGAGACGCCCTTGAGCGTCGTCTGATCGTCCGTGTACCGCGCCTGATTGAGCGCAATGATGTTGCCGAGGTCGCCATCGGAGAGCGCCGTCGCCATGTACTGCGCGCCGACGATCGTGTTAGCTGCCGGCGCAGAAGCAAACGTGATGAGCGCCTGCGTCGGGCCGGTTGTGTCAGGTGTAGACGTGCCGCCTTGCGTGTAGTCGCTCGGTGGCACAACGGTCCAGGTGACGCTCGGCGGCCCCTCGGCCGGCGTCGACGTCACACCGCCGTAGATCGTAAGCGAGCCCGGGACGATGTTGGGATGCGCCAGATAGAAAATCGTGCGCGTGCCGTCCCCCGTGCCGATGACCTCTGGCGTCCCGCTGTTCGGCGGGAACAGGCGCGGCAGATCGTTGATCTGCGTTCGTGCCTGCCCGATCGTCACGGCCATTTAGGCCACCAGCGGCTCTCGTAGCGGCACGATGCCCCCGAGCATCGCGTACTCGACGTCATCCTTCCCTGGCAGCACGCCGGTCAGGTGCGGCACGTATCCGATCTGCGCCTCCGGATGCTCGGCATTGTACGCCGCGATGGCCGCAGACTTCGCAGCGACCTCGCGACGTACGGCATCCGTGACGATGCCGAAGACGTCGACGAGAACGCGCGCCCGAACGTAGTGCCGATAGAATGGCAAACGAATCCCCGCAGCGTCGGCGCACCAGCCGAACATCGCATCCTGTGCGAAAAGCGTGTCGCCAAGTCGCTCGGAGAGCGGATCGCGGAGCGGTTTTGGGCTCGGTGCATCATCGAGATGGCGCCGCTTGACGGCGGCATCTCCCGATCGCACGAGGCCGGGCTTGCCGAGCGCACGCGGGGCGGCCGAAGCCGCCCCGGTGCGCGGAGCATTAGGCGTGAATGACTTCCCCATCTCGTTCGGGGGCTAATTCCCGAAATACTTGAACAAGTAGTCGATCGGACCGGAGCCGAAGCGCCGATCCATTTGGTACCGATACTCGCGGTTGGTGAACGAGTCGCCGCTGTTCGGGTCTTCCTGCACGACCTCGAGCGCCGTCCGGTTTTGGAAGACGTCCGATTTCTTGGCCTCGCAGAGCATCCAGGGGTTCGTCGCGCCGTCGATGCCTGCGCGGGCTCCTGCGACGAACTGCGATGCCTCGATGTTGAAGGCGAACGTCTTGAGGACGTTCTGGGCCATGAAGCCCGACGTCGGGCTGCCGGGAGCCGCGACCTGGGTCACGTACTCCGACTGAAGCAGCCGACGAGCGTTGATCTCGTCCTGCTTCGCGATGACGACCGTATCGGGCGCCACGAGAAGTAGTGCGCCGAGCGGATCGACGACCTTGGTCAGCGATCCCCACGCCGACTCGAGTGCCGGCTGCGTCATCGGCCCGGCGGCCGCATTCGAGCCCTGACCCGCCACGTTGCTCGTGTAGGCAGGCTCGCTCGCCGCCGGGAGCGCGCAGTAGGTTCCGAGCGCGGCCTTCTCCTCGGCGTATTTCATGCGCTGGCCCATCGCACCGGCGATGCGCTTGATCTGGCCCGTCTGGTCGTCCTGGACGAGCCGCTTGGAGATGGCGAGAATCCGGGCGAACTCGTGATTCTCGATCCGGCGTTCCAACCCGGCCAGCCGCGAGGTCGGCGACGGCTCGCCATCCTTGACCGCGACCGGTACGTCGACGCCGTACATCGGAGCGTACAGCTCCTCGAGCGTTTTGGACGCGACCTGCTCGTGGATGTTCTGGTAGACGGTCGGCACCTGCTTGTAGCCGCCGATCAGCATGCGCTGCACGCCGTAGCGGACGAGCTGGGCGAAGGCCGTCTCGGAGATGGCCTCGCGCAACTGCTGGCGGAGACTTTCGCGGGTCCGCTTGAGGGAGAATCTGGGATTGTCGGCGGCCGCCCAAATCTCGTCGGGGTCGAAGCCGTATTCGCGGATTGTGGATTCGCGCAGGGTAACGAGCTGGGCCTCCGCGAGCTGCTCGAACTGCGTGCTCTGGGTCGTGTTCATTTGCTGGCTTCCCCCTTAGGCCTTGGGTGCGATTTTGACGACGACCTTTTGGCCGGCCGCACCGGTGATGGTGCCGCCGACGCTGCCGCCGACTGAGGTTTGGTCTTGCGCGACCACGCCGATCGCGAGCGCGTTGCTGGTCGGCGCTGGTTTCAGCGCGGTCGAATACCCGCTGACCACGACGGCGCCGGCGGCGGTCGCGACTTCGGCGAGCATGCCGTCGACGTAGATCTCGCAAGCGAGCGCCCATGCCGGGAACGTCGGGACGGTCACCGAGATGGACGGGTCGGTGCCCGTGGTGAGCGTCGTGGCGCCGTTTGTTGCCGGGCCGGCTGCCGTGGAACCGAGCGCCGTTACCCAGGCGAGCGCCACGCTATGTTGCGCGTTGGCAAGCCCGTTGACCGATGCGGCTGCCGTGGTCGACAGCGCGCAGGTTGGCGCGGCGGGAACCGGTGCGACGGTGACCGTCTGCGCCCCGTTGCCGATGGTCACCGGCGTTCCCGGTGCCAGCGAATCGCTGGCAGTCGTGGCGAAAGCGAACTCGCCCTCCTTGTAGATCGCGACGCCTGGTGCCGTGACGGTTTCCGTGATGCCGTCGCCGTACGGGATGGGATAGGTGTCGATCGCGACGCCCAGGAACTTCGCGACCTCGGCGAGGATGGCAGCGGTGAGGCTCGCGCCGCCCAGAAGCGAGGCCGCGCCATCGCCCGGGGTCAGGTAAACCGCATCGCCCGAGGTGATCGCCCCGGAGTTGACGGTGGTATCGATCGCGGCGACGTCCCGGTGGAGTGTGGAACGCACGCGGTCGCTTGAGATGACCGTTCCCATGAGAACTCCTTACGCGGCGTGCGCCGCGAGCAGAAAAGTGCGAGAGCCTTGGCGTAACGCCAGGGCTCTCCGAATGGACGGCGCTAGCCGATGCTAGTCGCCGAGGAAGTCGATCTTTACCGTGGGTGATTTTTGCGGAGCGGCGGCTACGCCCGCCCCGCCGAGGAACGCCGAGACGTACTCTTTCGCCACGGCCTCCATCTCGGAGAGTTTCGCGACTTGCCGCATCTCGCGGAGCATCCGCGGACGATGCGCCGCCGGCGGATTGAGCCGCTCGAGGATGCGTGCGGCCTCGCGCTCGCGCAGGATCCCCTGTGAGGCGATGCGCGCCTTCTGCGCTTCTCGCTTGGCCGTCGCGGCCTCGCGCTTCGCAGCGCTCTCGTGTTTGCGCGCTTCGCGCTCGCGCTTTCGCGCCGCGCGCAGCGCGGCTTTCAGATCCGACTCGTCCATGTCGTCGACATCCTCGTCGTCGGCATCGTCCGGCTCTTCCTCCGGCTCGTCGGCCGGGGCGTCATCCGGGTTCTCGTCCGGCGCATCGTTCGGATCTTCGTCCGGATCCTGGGCTCCGTCGAGGCCGTCCTCGCGTTCCTTGTGCGCCTCTTCCGATTCGGCGCCGCCCATCGTCACCTGATCGAGCAGGTTGTCCAGCGCGCCGCCATCCTCGATGCCGAGCGCCTTGTCGAGCGCCTCGTCCTGTTCTTGCGACAGGCCGATGCCCGCCTCTTTGATCGCGCCCTTGAGCGAGCGCACGATGTTGGTCTTCGCTGCTTCTTTTCGAGCTTTCGCCATTCTCGCAGACTCCTTTAGCTTGAGTAATTTCCCGCCTGCACCTGCGCGGGTAACAAGATCAACCGAGATCACCTCGGTGATCCGATCGACGCGATTGTATTGCCGGCCGTCGATCTCTGCAGCAGCGCCAACTCCGGCTGCGTTGATGCTGAATCCGATGTAGGGGCGCCCCTCGAACTGCTTGGCATACGCTTGCGCGGCGCGCAGCTTGTTCATGACGAGCTCATTGCCGGGCTCCGGTATGAACGTCGCCTCGATGCAGGGGACCGTAACGCCCTGCTCGTTCTCGCACTGTGCCATCTCGACGTCGCAGAACCAGCCACCGAGCTTCTCGACCATGCGTTCTGGGATGATCTGATCTTCGAGCTTGCTGGGATGATCGATGTAGTTCTGCGCGGCCTCGAAGACACGGCTCTCGACGGCCTCTTCGAGGCACTCGGGCGTGTAGTAGTGCTTGTCGGCTTCGTTCCCGGCGCCGGCGTGAATCAGGATGATGCGCGCGGTGCCCTTCTCGAGGTCGACGGCGCTCGCCTCACGGAGCAGGCCGGTGAAGTGCAGCGATTCGCGTAGCCGCTTGGGCTTCGCCTCGCGCGTCTTTTGCTTTAGCTTGCGGGCGGCTTCTTCCGCGAACGCGAGTGTGACAGGCTTGACGCCGGAAAACGTGACGTTGCCGTTTTTAACCTCGTACTGAGCCTCCCACATCTCCCCGAGTTTGTCGTTGGCGATGACGACCGTACTCTTCGACGGGAAGCTCGCGTAAATGAAGATGTTCCACGAGCGCACGGTATCGGCATCGTCTTCCTTCGGGTCGTCGTTCGCCGGTCCGCCGAATGATTTCGAATCCTGCGCGGCCTTCTGAATCATACCCGAGACGCGCTCCCAGCTTCCGGGAGGCGTCGAGGGGATGTACTCGCGGAGCTGCGCGGCGGCTCGACGCGACTCTTTGGCGCCCTTGCTCATCGCGCTGGCGGACTTGCTCGGCTTGTAATCCTTGTTGTGCTTGGCGACGATGGCCTGCGCCTTGGCGATCTGTTTCTTGAGGTCCGCAGCGGAGAACTTCTTGCTCATGTGAGCGCGCGCGAGCACCGCCTTTGCGTACTTCACGGCGTCGGGATGCGTCGACGGCGGTACCGGAAAACCGTACGCGGAGTCGGGCCAGCCGCCCTTGGGGGCTTTCCCTTTGGGCGGGATGCCGTAGAGGCGCTTGAACTTCGCATTCGGCTGCAATCCCGCTTCCTTGGGCTTGACGCCCGGGCGCGTAAGTTGTGCCATGCTGCTCGACGATACGGCCATGTGAGCCTCCCTAAGCCGGCCTGTTGATTGCGGTGACGGCAATGAAGCCGTCGGAGTCGGGGCTCCATCGCGTCTCGAACGAGACGGCGCCCTTCTCGATGCGCTCGAGCGCCCACTTTGCCAGTAACTCCAACACGGGCGCCACATCCTGATTCGCGTGCAAAAAGCGCGCCGCCGTCTCGAAACTGCTCACGATGACGTTGCGGAATATGGGAACGACGGATTCTCGCGCCCGCAGGCGCATGACAAACGTCTCGTCATCGGCGGGGAACGCCAGGAGGTGAGCGCTCTGGACGTCTTGGCGGCTCTTCTCCGACCATCGCGCGGCAGCGATCGCAAGAGAGCGAATCAAGACCGCGAAGGCCGGCACGGCATCGGTTACGCTCGCGAGATAGGACGACCGTTCCTCGAGCGCCTCGTAGAGCGTCACGCGATCGTAACCGTCACATCCAGCGCCGCCGACGGCGTGATGTTCAGGTCCGTGATGAGCAGGCCCGGCGAGCGCAGCCAATTCGCCGTCGAGTAAGCCGGGACCGAAAGCGAGCCGATCTGCGTTGCGCCGGCGAAGATTTTCAGCGTAGCCACGGCTGCGCCGTTGTTCGTCGCGATCACGTGATGCACGATTTGGCTGTCGGCGAAGACCACCTGATTCGCGTCGAGGGCGGCGTAAAAGAAGGGCGTGTGGGCGGGTTCCCAGGACGCTCGCGTTCTCGGCATGGATGGCTCCTGTTCGTGGCTGTGGCTAGGGGACGATCGTGATTCCGCGCTCGCGCATGCCTGCCAGGGCTTTGCGCTCGGCTTCTTGCGGCGACGGCGGCGCGCCGGCGTTCGGGTTGACGACCATGCCGGGCGGGAACGCCGGCTGCGTCAACGCCGGGTACCCTTTCGGCACTTGCTCGTAGGTCTTCAGGATGAGCTGCCGATCTTCGGTGGCGATCTCGTCCTGCTCGACATCGAAGTCATACTTGTCGATCGGCACCTCGCCGGCGGCGGCTTCTGCAGCCGTGCGCTTCGACCACCAGTTCATGCCCTCGCCCGTCGCTAGCAGCGCGACTTTTGCCGCCTTGTCTTCCGGCGTCATCGCCGGGAACGCAACCTCGATGCCGGTCTTCACGTCTTCGGGCAGCCGCCCGTAACGTATTGCCTCGGCGATCACCAGCCGCAACAGGCGCCCGATGAAGTCGCGTACGATCTGCCGTCGCGCCTCGAAGGTTTGAAACGCCGGATCCGTGGCAACCTCAGCCGAGGCGAGCGAGGCGTGATCGGTGACGCCGAGATACTCTTTGCTGATGCCAAGGCCGACCGCGATCAAGTTCACGAGACCGGCGTAGACCGAGCCGTTCCCGACAGGCGCCTTATTGCCGCCCTGAACCATCGAGATCTCTACGGCCTTGTTGTGATACCACGTCTCGCCGGGCTGCGGCGGCCCCTTCGTGGCTTCTTGCGCCGCAAATGCTTCGACGTCCAAGTCGGAGCCGTCGATCGTGACGTCGCGATGATACGCCGCCGCGGCCTGAGCCTTGAGCACCTCGGAATCGAAGTAGTCGCGCAGCCGCTTGAGATAGCCGAGGATGACGAAGAGGTCCGATCTCCCGCGCACTTCGCTCGACGATGCGTTCACCTTTACGTGGAGAACTTCATCGGGCATCAGCTCGCGGTCGATGTACTCCTGCGGCTCGACACCCTCGATCGTAACAAGTTGCGTCCGCGTCATGTAGCGCTGCGCGTATGCGTAGACCTTCTCGATGTCCTCGGCGTCCGTGACGATCTCCCAGATCGTCGTCGGATCGAGCGACCGCACTTTACCTCTGCCCAGACCATCGGGTATGAAGCGGGCGAACAGTTCACCGTCGCGGCCGAGATCGGTGGTCCAAGCCCGCAGCCGCAAGTCCATCGTCTCGCGCGTCCAGAACTCGTCGACGATCGCCTGGGCCCGCTCATCTTCGCAATGGATCTGCACGCCGGCGCCCAGCACGAAGCTGGTAATGATGTTGACGCCTTGTTTCGCGAGCGGATCGTGATGCCACGCCCACCAGGACTTCGCCAGTTGCTCCCACATGTCGGCGAGGTAGAGTTGCGTGCCGAGCGGCCCCTGACCGTACGGCAGATACTCCTGATCCAGGTACGGCACCGCGATCGCCTGCGCCGAGTTCCAGGGCGTTGCGAAGTCCTCGCGCAGCACGTCGCCGTCGAAGGCGCCGCACTCGCGCAGGCAGGCTTCTTCTTGCGGAGAGAGGCTCTCGAGCGCCGCGCCAGCGCGCAGGCGTTCCGCCGCATCGCGGGCCGTCTCGACACGCCGTTCTTTGATTCGGGCGAAGCGCCATGCCCGGCGCGCATCCGGCGTGGTGCAGGCGACGTACGCCGCTGACTGCTCCGCGGAAAGGCGCAGCACCTCGCGCTGGCCGTCGTACGCCACGGCGCTGAGCGTGATCTTCGCCCGCCCTTCGCGGACGGCCGACGCAAAGCCGAGGAACTGCGCCTTCGCCGCATCGATTGGATTCGCGACCGGCCCGTACGCCTCGCGTTCCGGGTTGTACGCCGCCGAGCGCTGCCTCTCAACCGCCGGTTCGGCTGTCCGCGAGGGGAGAATCGGAGGCATCGCCCAACGGACGCGCAGGCCGAGAATCGCCTTTCGCATCCGGTCACGTAGCCGCATTCCGCCTCCTACACGCGCACCGAAACGGGTCGCGTCACCTGTTGCGATAGCCGCGCCAGAGCCATCGTCGTCGTATCCACCTGGTCGTCGTGCTTCCCGTGCGGGAAGGTGACGTGCTCCTCGATCCACGCATCGACCCACGGCGCCGAGATCGGCAGTGCAACGCGCCCGCTCTCGAAGATCGGCGTGATTGCCTCGGCTCGGCTCTCTTTCGATCCGAGCGCTGGAACGGCGATGACCGGGATGTTCGAGCTGCGCCGGAACTCCTGGATAACCGCGATGCCGGCCGCGGCATCTTCGATCAGCACCGCGCTGGGGCGATACCAGTCGTAGGCCTCGGCTGCGATGCGAAGGAGATCGGGAAACTCAACCTTCTCGCGCCAAACGTCGACCACGTGGTATCGCGCGCCATCGAAGCCCCAGGTCGCGATGACGGAGTAGTCGTTGGCCACGCCCGTCTTCCAGGCAGAGTCGATCGTCTGAATCAGCCAGCGCGGTCGCCATTTTGTGGGCGGGTCGCAGCGATGATCGAACCAGGCCCGCTGAAACAAGTTGCCTGTGTCGGGCGTCGGCCGCTGCTGATAGAGCGCCGTCCACGCGCGCAGGCTGATCTCGCCCTTCTCGACCGACGGCACCGGCGGCCCGTTCGGCCAGAGCGGCACCCCAACGGCGCGGCCAAGGATGTCCCCTTCTTCGGCCAGCCACGGAAGCGATAACACCGTCCAGTCCGATCCGCCCGCTGAGTTCAGTATTCGGCCGGCCAGATCGTCTTCGTGCCAGCGCGTAATATCGAGCAGCTGCCGACCGCCGCGCATGAGGCGTGTGCGGGCGACCTCGCTGTACCAAGACCACTGGCGATCTCGGTTCGGCTGCGAGTCGGCCTCGTTCCGATCCTTGATTGGATCGTCGATGATGAGCAGGTCCGCGCCGAAGCCCGTGATCGACCCGCCGACACCGGCCGCCTTCATGGAACCGCCGTGATTGGTTTCCCACGACTCAACCGCCGTTGAATCGGTCGCCAAGTCGATCTCGGGCCACGGCCAGAGGTCGCGTTCGCGGATAATGCCGCGCACGCGGCGCGAACTGCGCACCGCCCGGTCGATCGTATACGATGTCGTGATGACCTGCGCCGACGGATTGCGGCCAAGGAAATAGGCCGGGAAGCGCTCGGCGGCGTGATAGGTCTTGCCGCAGCGCGGCGGCATGAAGATCGCGAGGCGATCGATCTCTCCCGCCGCCAGGGCATCGAGGTGCGCGCACAGGATCGGCGTGTGCGGCGCAGCCTCGTACAACGGGTCGACGGCAGCGCAGAACGCCGCCATCGAGAGCCGCGACCGCCGGCGCCGTAGTTCGCGCCGGGCAAGCTCCGAGAACGCCTCGCGCGGCGTCGGAATCACTTGCCCTCGGCTAACCGGAGGAGCTCGTCGTCCGTCATCTCCGCCAGCGCCTTCGCCTCGATCGAGATCGGCTTGCCATCCGGGCCCGAGTGCTCGAGGCGCTGCACGCTACCGTAATCCTTGGGATAGCGGCGCTCGAGGAACCAGGTCGCGTTTGACGACCCTTTGCCGCCAGCCAAGGCGCGAACCGTCAGGAGCCGCACCGCCTCGCAGCGCGCGCGCGTCACCGCGACGAGAAAATCGGAGTACGGAGCCTCACCGGCTTCGCCTCTGCGGCGCCATTCATTGGCGGTCGAGACCGCGATGCCGGCGCGGCCGCACGCGGCCTCGAAGGGCATGGCGAGCGTCAGATCGTCGACGATGCTCCTCTCGAGCTCCGGCGTGAGTTTCAGTCCAGCGCCTTTTGGGCGACCTCTCGGCGCCGGTGCGGGGCGAGCGCCCTTCCGGGCCTGCGGCTTCGCGATGCCTCTCGGCACGTTAGTCCTCTCGTAGGCTGCGCTGCCCGGATGCGCCGCAACGCGGGCATGGCTCGTCGTGTTGCTTCGCGTCCCAAACTTGCCGGCAGACGCTGCAGAGCAGGCGCATCAGTCGATCGTCTCGACAGCCGGTGCGCCGCACTTCGGGCAGAACCTCGTGCCGATCGTTCCCGCATCGGCATACCAGCGCTTCTCGCAGTCCGGACAGGCGTAGTGCTTGGCAAGTGCAGCCATCGGTGCCATTTCCTAGTGCTCCTGGAACGCGTTCAAGGCTTGCATGATGCGGACGTCGCCGCCGACGTCGGGGTGGAAGATTGTCGCGAGCGCTCGGTACAGACGCTTGCGGCGCTCGGCATCGCCTGCGGCACGGAACGCGGCGGTGAGCCACGCGGTTGCCTGTGCGATCGCCGCCTCCCGCTGCGCGGCCTCGAAGCACAGCGCGCAGAATAGGCGGCCGTCCTGACCTCGTATTGCGGCGACCGCCCCGCACGCGCACCTTGGGGGCACGTACTGCTGGATCGTGAACCCGAAGACGACCTGGCCACTCGATATCGAGGCGGTCGAGTAGTACACGGCCTATTTGGCCGAGCGCCGCATGACCGGCGTCGCAGATCGAGGCTTTGACGCGCTCTTTCCTTCGCGGCTCAGATTGGCGAGCAACTGTTGCTCGAGCCCGCGCAGCCGCCGCTCGAGGAAGAGTACGCGCGATTCGATCGCGTCGAGATCGCCGATTAGCAGCGAGCGCAACTTCTTCAGCATGAGCGCCTCCTTCAGTGGCACGGCGATCCGGACAAGACAAAATAGGCGTAGCCGACGACGACGGCCAGGGCGAGCCCCGCGACAAATGCCGCGGCGGTTACGAGGTCTTGATCGTCTTGCATGGTTTCACGTGATACAAAAAGCGCCCGGCCTCTTTGGGCCGTGCGCTGCGTTTAGGCATCCTCGGGATTCTTCGCTGACGCCTGGGTGCGCCTACTCCGTAAACACTTCTTTAGATCACTCGGAACACTTCGACGATAGCATACATCACGCCGGCGCGCAAGACTGCAGCGCGACGGTGACGGTTTGCCAATCGCAAACGGCCAGTGCACGGCCGAGGATCTCGGCCATCTCGCCGAAGCTCGGGTTGCCGGGAGCGTAGATGCCGTGGTACGCGTCGAGCGCGACGCGGGCGCTCACCGTGATCG
>VFSW01003400.1_pt1 | contig 23892 bp, 23 predicted proteins | sample 5358111 | NCBI WGS metagenome assembly VFSW01 (sample SAMN11554181, study PRJNA540505) | mine drainage metagenome | isolation source: sediment from site ElyBrook_90M | place: USA: Ely Copper Mine, Vershire, VT | collected 2017
GTCAGCCCGGTAAGACCCAGTGTCGCCTGCATCTGAGGTGCTTTCTGTTCTGCCATTGAGCATTCTCCTGGAAAGAAGGTTTCTAGCTGTTTCCGGATTCTGGCGTCCGGAAGGGTTGGGGCTTGCCCGTCTGCAATTCCGTGATCGAGCGGTGCGCGTGCGGTACTTGGTTTAATGGGATGCTAGCCTTCGAAAAATAAGGATGACATCAAGAAACAACAAGGAGAGGCCGCGAGCGCATTCGCGGCCCTTTTCTTACCGCTTCGGGGCTAGGAGCGCCACGAGGCCCACAGGCACCGTGTACTGTGAATCCACCATGGCGGTGGTGCCCTTGTGTAAGCCCGGCGCATTGGACCAGTCGTGCCGATACTCGGCACGAGCCAGCAGACCGAGGGGCCAATGGTACTCGCCGGTCGCCGTGAATTCCTTGACGTTTTGTATCGTTCCGGTTGAGTAGCCATTCTGATCGTCAAATATTTCCAAGCGTGCCGCTGCCGCGATTTTGGGTGTTATCTGCTGGTGCGCCGCCCCAGCAATTCCTTGCCACTTGTTCGTGGTGTTGTCGCCCACACCGTGCGAGATGGAGTCTTTGTTCATGCCGAAGTCATAGTTGATATAGGCGTTGAACTTCGCATTCGGCGTGAGCAGGATCGTGGTGTCGAGAAGATTGCGATACCCGTTTTGCGTCGGCATGTTTTCCGGGCCGGTGTAGATATTTACATTCCATGTGTACTTCGGCTCAACCAGTGCGCTGGTCAGGCCTACCGTCACGCCTCCCGTGGAGTTGGTGATATTGTTCCAGCCGTTCACAAGCTGCAGGCCAACTGTTTCAGTCTTCGAAACCGGCATGGAGGTCCGGACGCCAAAGTGATAGTAGGGAATGGCCCATGCAAACAGCAGCGATCGCGAATAGTTCCAGTTATCTTTCGACTCGATGACTTCAGCGCCAGCCGAAGTAACCCACTTACCCAGGTCCAACTCAAAGCCTTTGGCCTTCGGGGGCTTTGTGCTCAAGTACGCTTGCTCGACAAAGTCAAGTTGGCTGCTTGTATTTACCAGCTTATTGGTGCGCCCATAGATAAGATCGACGCGTGCTCCGAGCTTACCGGGGTCGTGATTCAACGTGAGTTTCGCTGCGCTCAAATTCCATTGGTTCGTCTTATCGTTGAAGTTATAAAGGTCGTTTGCCTTACCGTTGGCTGCTTCGCTGGGGTCATTTCCGTTGTAGCTGTAATAGCCGTCCACAAATCCGCTGACATCCATGGGACCGACGCGCCAAGGCTTCGGAGCCGGCGCATCCGCTGGCGCCGCCGCAGCGGCCGGTGCGGGCGCAGCAGCCGGTGCCGGTGCGGGAGCGGGTGTTGAGGGCGCTTGGGCGCCTGCGGCTACGGCGAAGAAGGCGGCGGCTCCGACCGTCGCTCTCAAGATACAAGTAGGGCTTCCAAGGTTCCGTAGTTGCACTGTTCCTCCCAAAAATATCAAGAATGGTTGTGTGACACAGAATTGAATGGAGCGTAAAAGAAATACGACACCGCACCCGCTCAGTTACAGCCTTGTTTCAAATCCATATACAGAGACTGAACCGTGGCAATCAATATGCGAAAACCTGGAACATGTCGCGGTCTGCAAAATTGCCGGGGTGCATTTGTAAGAGTGGCTCGCATTCAGAACATCAAAGCCGTCATAAGGATGCAATGAAGAACACGAAAAGAAATAGCTCCGGTCCGGCGCGGTGATTCGTGATTACGTCCTTCCCGAAATGCGCAAAAGGTAAGCCCTCCACGGGAGCGCTTGTCTTCAAGATCCTGTGCTCTTTCTACAGGGATCCTCATAAGGATTAAATAAGGGTTTCAATGATCTATTCGGTTAATTATTCCGACGCAAAGGTACTCCGGCGACGAAAAGCCCATCTCGCATGGTTGCTCTCTCGATCAAGCGTCCACACCGGATTATCACGCGCCGGGTTTTAAGAGAGGACGCGCTATACAGGACAAGGAAAGGTTGATCGTGTAGTTTTACTTGCAGCGAAAATGGCGAGCAAATTGGCTGCAAAATAACGCTTCAGGACCAGGCGCCACAACTCACGAGAAAGTTGCCTTGTGCCGCGCGTGCATGCGACTAACATACAGAGGTGATGAGCCCGGCTGATCTGCCTTGAGGGCATCTCAACTGAGGCAACAAGGAGTTCCAATCGTGCTTCGTCTTCTGAGCATCTCGTTCCTGGTCAGCTTGTTGGCAATTGCAGTTCAGGGTACGTCCCAAGTGCCTTCAGGGTCCACGCACCCTGCGCGCCCAACGCCGCCTGTTCGCGACCCTCACACGCCGGGATACGTCTCAGCCCGCGAGTTGCCCGACGGCGCCAATGCCCCGGCGGATGCCGATGGAAATTTCATTATCGGCCCAACGCACAACAGTGCACCGGAGATGTCTGCGCAGCCGGAGGTGCCGCAAGGAAATGTGATTGAATTCACCATGAATTCAGCCGACAGCAAGATTTATCCGGGCATTGCCCGGGATCCGAACACCTTCGGCACAGTGGATCCATCCGCTCCGGGCAAACTTATCGTGACCACCAGCCACCCGGCTCCCTATACTCGCCACGTTGCGGTGTATGTCCCGAAGCAATACGTTCCAGGCGCCGCCGCGCCGTTCATCGTCGGTGCTGACGGGCCCGATCGCGGGCTGTTTACGGCACTTGACAACCTGATCGCCGAACATCGCTTGCCAGTGATGATCGCCATCTCCATCGGCAACGGCAGCGGCGACGCGCAGGGAAGCGAGCGCGGTCTCGAATATGACACCATGTCCGGCGTCTATGCGGAGTTCGTCGAGAAAGAAGTGCTGCCGCTGGTGGAGGCGCAAGCCGGTGTGAAACTGACCACCGATCCCAACGGCCGCGCGACCATGGGTGGCAGTTCCGGCGGTTCCTGCGCCTTGATCATGGCCTGGTACCACCCCGAGCTTTACCACCGCGTTCTCACCTATTCCGGCACGTACGTGAACCAGCAGTGGCCCTACAATCCGCGCACCCCGCACGGTGCGTGGGAGTTCCATGAGCACCTAATCCCCGACAGCCCACGCAAACCCCTGCGAATCTGGATGGAAGTGGGCGATCGAGACCTGCTCAATCCAAACGTCATGAAGGACGGTATGCACGATTGGGTCCTCGCAAATGAGAACATGGCCCGCGTTTTGGCAGCCAAGGGTTACCACTACCAGTTTGTGTTTGCGCGCAATGCCGGCCACGTCGACCACGCCGTGAAACAACAGACTCTGCCGGAGGCTCTGGAATATGTGTGGCGGGGCTATCCGATCACAGGCGCGAAGAGATGACTTCGGTCGCGCTTTGGGCCGCGGGCACGCATACGGGCACGGTCCCAATTGCATCGATGCCGACGGATTCACGCGCCTGGCCTGTTTGGCGCAAATCTGCAGGGAACTCAAATGCCCTCGCTGCCGCAATTCCTGAGGAACAATTACACTGGTCCCTGTGAAAGCCGCCGATCGTCTCATCCAACCCAGCCGCAAGGAGTTCCTCGCGTTAGCGAAGGAGCACACGCTCGTCCCTGTCTGCCGTACGCTCACCGCTGACCTGGAGACGCCGGTCTCAGCCTTCCTGCGCGCAGCTTGGCAGGAGCGTGAGTGCTTTCTGCTGGAGTCAGTGGAAGGCGGCGAGCAGGTCGGCCGCTACACATTCATCGGCACCACGCCCTACAAGCGCATCGTATCCCGGGGCCGGGCTATTGCCATCACCGAGGGCAAGCGCACCACCAACCTCGAAGGCGACGTCTTCAGCGTGCTCCGCGAGGCCCTGGGAGGTCACAAACCCGCGCGTCTGCCCGGTCTGCCGCCCTTCACGGCAGGCGCCGTCGGCTTCTTCGCCTACGACGTCGTCCGCCAGATCGAACGCCTGCCAGAATATGCCAAAGACGAACTGGGCGTTCCCGACGCGTGCCTGCTGTTCTTCGATGAAGTGCTGGCTTTTGATCATGTCCGCAAGGAAATCTGGCTGGTCGTCACTGCGGATGTAACCCTCGACTCGCCCGACGAGGCCTACGCGAAGGCCGTCAAGCGGCTCGCCAGGCTCGAGAAGCGCCTTGCCCAGCCGCTTCCCAGGCTTGACAGCCGCAAAGACGCCGGCAAACTCAAAGTCGCCCATCGCACCCGGAAGCGCGACTTCCTGGCCGCCGTGAACCGCACCAAGGAGTACATCGCCGCCGGGGACGTCTTTCAAACCGTTCTCTCGCAGCGTTTTGACGTTGAGCCAGGCGTGGATACCTTCCAGGTCTACCGCGCCCTGCGAACCGTCAATCCCAGCCCGTACATGTACTTCCTGCGCTTCTCGCCGGAAGGACCGCTAGGCGCATCGACTGCGAAGAACAAGAAATCCGGCAGGAAACAGAAATCGCCAGGTGGAATCGAACTGGCAGGGTCGTCGCCCGAGCTGCTGGTCCGCGTCCACGGCCGTCGCGTTGAGTACCGTCCTATCGCAGGAACCCGCCCGCGCGGGACCAACGAGAAAGCCGACCAGGCCCTCGCCGACGAAATGCTCCACGACGAAAAAGAACGCGCCGAGCACGTCATGCTGGTCGATCTCGGCCGCAACGACGTAGGACGCGTCAGCGACTTTGGCAGCGTCAAGGTCGACCGTCTCATGTTCGTTGAGCGCTACAGCCACGTCATGCACCTGGTCAGCACGATCGAGGGCAGGCTCAAGCCCGAGCTGACCGCCGTAGACGCCTTGCGCGCCTGTTTCCCAGCCGGCACGCTCTCCGGCGCACCCAAGGTCCGAGCCATGGAGATCATCGAGGAACTCGAGCCTTCTCGCCGCGGAACCTACGGCGGTGCAGTGCTTTACGCCGACTTCTCCGGCAATCTCGACTCCTGCATCGCCATTCGCTCGCTCCTCACCAGGGAGGGCAAGGGCTACGTCCAGGCCGGCGCAGGCATCGTTGCCGACTCCGTCCCCGAACTCGAACACCAGGAGTCCATGAACAAGGCCCAGGCCGTGATCCGCGCCATTGAGCGAGCCCGCGAACTGTAATCACGAACGCGGCCACGCCCCCACTGATCCGGCCTCCCGCGGCAACCGTGCAGCGAACGCCGACCGCTGCTTTTGTCTCGCCTCCCGGCCTCCCGGTCCCAAATCTGCATCTATCGGTAGACAGCGTTATCGCGTTCGCGCGAACCACACCCACACGACTGTCCCCGAGGAACCCTTGCATGGCATTTCGATTCCGGCGCAAGCGCGCCGAAGCCGCCACCCCCGACGCGGCCCAGAACCAAAAGAACCTCGAGCGCCCGTCGGCAGAGGAAATCTACCAGCAGGTTGCTACGAATGCTCGTCAGGAACTCAAGCGCTCCAACACCTCCCTCGGCCTCTCCGGCTTCGGCGGCGGCGCATTCATGGGCCTTTCGGCCATGGGAACTGCTATCGCCGTTTCCCTGCTGGGCACCTCTCCGAGCGCACACATCATCTCTCGCATGTTCTATCCTCTGGGATTTATCGTCGTCATCATCGGCCGCGCCCAGCTCTTTACCGAGAACACTCTTTACCCTGTTGCTCTCGTGCTCGCCGAGCGGCGCGAGTTCTGGAACACACTGCGCCTCTGGGCGGTGGTCCTGCCCTCGAACGTCGCCGGCGCATTTGCTTTCGCCATGCTGGTCGCCCTCACCCCGGCCCTGGACCCGCACTACGTCGATGCGCTGAGCAGTCTCGGGCTGGCCGCAATGGCCCATCCGGCATCGACCGTTTTCTGGTCCGGCGTCATCGGTGGATGGATCATTGCCCTCGCGGCATGGCTCGTCTCCGGATCGCACTCCATCACCGGCTCCGTCATGGTCATCTGGATGCTCACTTTCATCGTCGGCCTGGGAGACTTCGCCCACTGCATCGCCACATCCTGCGAAATTCTGGTGGCCATTCTCACCAACCGGGCGCCGTGGGGCGCCTACCCGCAGTGGTTCTTTCCCGCTGTGCTGGGCAACATCTGCGGCGGCGTCGGTCTCGTGACAATCCTCGAATACGGCCAGGTCATCTACGGCGGCGAGCAGGATAAAAAAGCGCAAGCGCCCGAGAACTTGGGATAAGCAGACCCGTCGAAAGAGTAGCGAACGATGGAAAGGAGAACTCGATGCAGGATCACCTCGAAGAAAAATCCTACCCGGTGGAAGAGGCGGTTCGCGCGCAGAAGGCACTGCGCCAGCTCGCCGGATTGAAGCCTGAAATGTTTCCGATCCAGGCGTTTGTTGGCATGATCAGCGACGAAATTGAAACCCTTCGGACGCTGGGGTTCAGCGATGGTGAAATTGCGCAAGCCATCACCGCGAACTCCAATATCGCCGTTACCGCTCATGAAATTGCAGCCTACTATGCGCCGCCGGAGCAGCGCTATCAGCCTCAGGAGTAGTCAGCCGGCAAGTTCTCGCCTTGGAAGACGGAACGGGACCCTCTGACGGGGAAGACCCTCAATCGGCCCCGAAGATTCGCTTGAAAAACCCGCCCACGCGCCTGAAAAACCCCCGCTTCTTGGCTGGAGCCTGGGCCGATGCCGGTGCCGGAGAAGCGTTCCCACTCGGCGCGGTTCCAGTCGGTTGGGACAGAGCGGGCGGCTCCGGCGGGTTCGATGCAGGCGTCGGGGCCTTGTAAACCAGCGGTTCACTCAATTGCGGAGTGCCAGCTCCGGGTGCGCTCGGCTGCGGTGCCGGAGTCACCGGCTTCAGCGGCGTCAGCCCTGCGCTTTCGGCCAGCGGAAAATCATTACTCCCCGGTCGAGGAGCAGATGGACATCCGCATGGCTCCTTTTCTTGGTCCACCACTTCCTGCAGACTTCCATGCTGGAACATGACCCGTTGCCCGGGCTGCACCCGGTAGGCACCCCCGCCAAAGATACTGGTTACCAGCACATAAGGTGCGTTCACACCGGCATTGTCCACACAGGTATCGCCGTGCTGGCCCAGCCGCACCTTTACGTCCGCCGCACCCGGGCCGCCGATCAATATCCGAAAATCAGGCGTCAGCAAGATATCGGAATTCCGCCCCGTCGCAAAGCTGGCCTCCACGGCCCCGTGGTCGAGCGCCATCATCAGTCCCGGCGTCTCCCCCGAAGGTAAGCTCCCGTCGGAGGCCAGCTTCACGGTTGTTGAAGCGCACACCCGTAGCACCCCCCGTCGAGGCAGCACGACCTCAGTCGTTTTGCTCCCTGAGGTCACCGTGCCATTGCTGGCGATAATTGCTTTCCCCTGTGTTACTTGCAGCGCCCCCGTCACCGTCGCTGCCTGATCCGCTCCCGAGGCCTCAATCGGCACAATCGCGATAGGCACCGATGCGCCAGCCCCCTTGGCGCTCCCCCCGGCGGTCCCAACATCAGCTGGGTTTTGCCCAAATGCGAGCGCCCCCGCAAACAGGACCGCCCCCGCCGAGCGCAAAAAACAACGCAGCAGGAGTACCCTCACGGGAACGCCCTTCGCACCAAAACCATTCAGCCAAACCGTCATCGGCCTACATTTCCATGAAGTTGCGAATCATCTGGCGACCGCCTTCGGTCAGCACACTCTCGGGGTGAAACTGCACCCCCTCGATGGGCAAACTGCGGTGCCGCAGCCCCATAATCACAGATCCGCCGTGCTCTTCCGCAGTGCGGGCAGTTACCATCAACCCGGCAGGCAGCGAATCTTCAGCCACAATCAGCGAGTGGTACCGCGTGCAGATCAGCGGCGTGGGCAGCCCGGCAAATATGCCCTTGCCGTCGTGATCGACAGGGCTCGTCTTGCCGTGCATCAGGCGCTGCGCGCGCACCACATGCCCGCCAAACGCCTCGCCAATCGCTTGATGCCCCAGGCAAACGCCCAGAATCGGCGCCTTCCCGGCCATGTGTCGAATCAGCGGCACCAGGATCCCCGCCTCCCCCGGCGTGCAAGGCCCCGGCGAAAGCAGAATCCTCTCCGGCTTCATCGCTTCCACATCCTCTACCGTCAACTCATCGTTGCGATAGACCTCGATCTTCGCGCCCAGTTCCCCGAGGTACTGCACAAGGTTGTACGTAAACGAATCGTAGTTATCGAGCACAAAGATCATGGTGAAGTCCAGTGTAGCGCGCGCGCCGCCGCCTCTCTTGGTTCAGCGCGACCAAACTAAGCTTGACTTTCTCCGATGCTTCCAGCAATATAGGTCGTATACGACGTATCGTATACGACGGAGGTTGGCGTCCATGACATTCAACGTGAATTCCGCCATTGGCTACACCTGGGCAGCTCTGGGCATCGTCTGGCTCATCGGAGTGGCCTTTTCCAAGCCCACGGCCCGTTCCCAGGCCTGGGGTCCACGCCTCTTCCACCTGGCGGTCGCTATGCTGGGCTTCACATTGCTGGCGGGGCAGTATTTTCGGCAAGGCTGGCTCGGCATGCGCCTTTTGCCAAACACTCCGGCCGTTGACATCGCCGGGTTTGTGCTCACGCTTGCCGGTTGCGCCTTCGCGGTGTGGGCCCGCGTCAAGCTTGGCTCCTACTGGAGCGGCCGCGCCGTGATCAAGGCCGGTCATGAACTTATCGTTTCCGGCCCCTACGCTCTATCGCGTCACCCCATTTACACCGGCTTGCTGCTCGCCGCCACGGGTACCGCCCTGGCCAGAGCAGAAGGCCGCTGCCTCCTCGGGCTGGTGCTGATCGTGCTGGCGCTTTTCGTCAAGATGAGCCAGGAGGAGTTGCTCATGATGCAGGCCTTTCCTCGTGCCTACCCTGCCTATCGCCAACGCGTGAACGCTCTCATCCCGGGAATCTTTTAGAGTGGAGAAAAGGGTAAGCGTGGAAGAATCTCAAAACATAGCGTCCGAGACAGCAGCGCAGGCCGAACGGATCAACCGCAACCTCGGCGCGATTCGACGCGTGCTGCGCAGGCCGCTCGAGGCTGAGGTTGCCCGCGGCGACCTGACCATCCCTCAGAGCGCCGTCATGCAGGTTGTGGTGCGGCACGATGGTGTCAGCCTCAAGGAACTCAGCCGAGAGGTCAGCCTCGCCCATTCCACGGTCAGCGGCATCGTGGACCGGCTGGAGAAGCGCGGCTTGATCGAGCGGCGTACCGATCCCAGGGACGGTCGAGTGAGCCGCATCTATCCCACAGCGGAAGTATCAGAATTCGTGCGCGACCGGATCCCGGCCCTCTCGCGCGGCCCACTCGAGGCAGCTCTCTCGCGAGCATCGCAGCAGGAGGGGGCCGCGATCGTAAGCGCATTGGAGCGACTGCGAGAACTGCTGGAACAAGCATGACAAACGCCCCAACGGCTGCTTGCTCCGGCATCAGCCTCTCTATGTGGATGTTCGAATCGTCAGGACTGTTGAGTGTCCCTATCCCGCTTGTGAGACAGGAGAACACAGCGGCTTGTCATCCGCACCTTGCGCGCCCTGAGCGCATCTGCAAAACTTATTTTGGTTCCTTATGATGGTTCTGCATTTCTTGATTCGCGGACGTGTACAAGGCGTTGGATTCCGGTGGTTCGTCCACCGCGAGGCCAGCGAACTCGACCTGCGCGGCTGGGTACGCAACACCGAAGACGGCGACGTAGAAGTTGTCGCCGCCGGCTCGGTAGAAGACCTGTCCGAACTTCGCACAAGCCTGCGACGCGGCCCGCGCGGCAGTCGCGTGGACCAGCTCATCGAGCATTACCTCGACGAGAGCGAAGCCGCCGGCCTGAATTCCTTCCGCATCGAAGGCGCATGGTAACACCGCGGCGAACAACGGCACGGAACCATGAAAAACAATCTGGAATGTGCGATTCAAACAAAGGGTCGCAACACGTGCCGCGTGTAAGACGCCGATCCAAGGGAATCACTTTCAGTGCAGGCCGTGCCTATTCCACCGTGCGTTGCCCTTCGCTGAACAAGGAAACGTTCTCTGATGGCCGCTGTGGGAATCGATTCTTATGATCGCTGTGCGCCGCGATGTCGCAAGCGAGACGATGCGAACGACACAGAAATGATCCCGATCGATTGATCCCAGAAAAGTGCCACCCGCGATCTCTCCTGACTGCTCCGCCGCGCGGCAGGGAACCAGCAGTCAAGCAGAGAAGATGACGGCAAGTAAAAACGTTGGGCCTGAATGTTCTGTATGGTCCCGACTCTTGACCCCAGGAAAGCTGACAAGTACAAGACTCGTGCGGGTCGTCCCAAAACGAGCAGAAACACCATGGATGCTGGCTTGCGGCATCCGCCAATCACTAGAACCTGGTGGTAAATCGTTGAGTGAAAGTGTGGAGATTCACGGTCCTTCAGTGCGGATCGATTTCTTCCGGTATGCGCCGCGTCAACAGTTTCAGCACGCACATCGGTAGCTCCGAACCTTCGCCCGACTGTCTTTGAATCGTCAAAAGTTTCTGACGATTCAAGGCGGCAATTCAAATCAGAGCGCCGGCTTGCTTAGGACGCTTTTCCGCGCAATTCCTGCTCCGCACGGAACCAATCGTCTTCGGGCTTTCCGTGCTGGTGGCCACGCTCTGCCCAGAAGCGATGTGCAAGCTTTGCGACTTCTTCGTGAGAGACAGTCGTCTGCTTGGGGATCTCTACGACCTCGCTTTTCTTGGCGGCAGTCTTGCGTGGCTTAGCCGGGGCTTTTGCTTTCTTTACGATCTCTGTCATTCGAATCTCCTCAATCTATATTTGGGCCTGATTGCTGGCCGTCCTCTATAGAATACAAAAACTTTGGCCATAACTCAAAAAAGTAATGTCCTGCATAGAACCTTTGTTGTAACCCGTCGGCCCTGTTTGACGTGGTTTTAGGCTACTTGAACCTAAAAGAATGGCAGAGACAAGGTTTACTTTAATTCTTCAAGACTCGTTTAAGAATGCTCTATCTATTAAGTGATCAGCATTACGAATTTCATTGACAAAAAAGATAGAAAGAGCACTGCGGCGATCTCTCAAACGCTGCAACTGAAGGTGCTCAATGAAGGGCATTGTCGACATTGTCTCCGGCCCGCGCCATCGCTTCAGTATCGCAGCCCAAGTTTCATGGGAAATTCTTCTTCGTCCTCTTCCAGATCGAGCATGCTGCAATGTTCCCTCACAATTCGCTGATGCCTCACTCTCAACAGAACATGCGCGATGAAGAAAACCGCAATGGCCATGCCGAAGTGAAGCGCGCTCATCTCAATCCAAGGGCCCAGGGCAAGTGGAATTGAGGCAACCATCGGAAAGAAGGCAAAGTATTTCAGCACAGTAAATGCGAGATTCGAAGTTTGTCGTGTTGGAGTGCCGGTGAATGCGACGACGGTGACGTTGAGGAAGAAGATGTCAGTGAGCAGAAGGCACATTCCAGAGCCAATAAGTATCTGGGCGGCAGTTGCGGACCAGGACTGTAATTCCTGCGGAGCGATTGCACGCAATCCCGTGCAGAAGCCTATCGTGACGATGAATGCGCATAGCAGCACCCAGATTCGAGCAGCCTTCAACTGCTCAATGGTCGTGTGGAACGGCGCTGGGCTGCCATGCACAATCCGGAATATCCAGTTTCCTCGTTGATTACCGGCAGAAACAAAGGCCATGCGCATTCCAGCAATAACCCAGAACGCCACAATGCCGACGGCCGCGCGCAGTCCGTCCCCTGAGATTTCCATTTGTACCTGGCCATGAACGACTGAGAAGCGCAGGATGCCTGCCGCGACCACGGCCAAGCCTGCGCCGCCATAGAGGACAAGATAGATACGATAGCGAGGAACGCGCAGCAGGGTCTGGCCGATGAAGTGGTAGACGGCGCGACGCACGGGAGGGCGAATCACCGTCGCATGCAGAAGCCAATGCAGCGGCTGTGCCAATCTATTTGTCGTGGATCGCGCCGCGGCGCCTTCAACGAGTTGGCGCGTCTTGCGCAGATAGGCGAGAGGGTAGAAGAGGACCGCGAGTGCAACCACGACGATCGTTGCTACACATCCGCTTTGCGTGAGTTCGGAATAGATGGGTAGTGCGGATGGCCCCTCAAGCAGACGCTCGTAAACACCGAGGAACCAGAACGGGGGCAGGCAGCGCACATAAAGGCTGCCTGATTGCAGCAACACCGGGACTACTCCTGAGAGAACCGGGAAGAGCAGCATCAACATGAGCAGAACGGTGATGGAAAGACCCTGAACGACTAGAGAGATTCTGCGGAACAGGCGTTCGCCCAGCACGGAGAGCAGCAAGCCCTGAAGAGCCAGCATGAAGGTTGCTGCAAACAGCCCGCTGCCGGCGACAGCCAACAAATGTCCTGCGAGTAAGCGAGGAAGGCTTGGAGGGTCTGTGGCCAGGGGAAGCACCAGCGACGCAAGAATATTGATGTCGAATAAAAAGCCCGCGATGAAAATTGAGATGGCTGCAACTCGTGCCAGAAAGACCCTGGCCTGTGGGACAGGCAAGGGTCCGAGCACGAATATATCCAGGAGGTCAGGAAAGAAAAGGTCCCATTCGAAGACGGTGACAATGCCCATGGCAATGAATGAGTACAACACAAAGAAGAAATGATGATTGACTTGCAGCCAGTAGGTCGGCGGGTTTCCGTCGGAGCCCGGCGGCCATCCGCGAAATGGGTGATACACGGGCCACAGGTACACGGCAACGAGAAACCCAGGAAGCCCGGTGGCAAAAGCAATCTGGACCAGGCGAGTCTTCGCGTCACCATCGGGTGAGGCGGTTTCGTGATTGAAGAAGCGCTCAAGAAAATGACGAACCAGCAATGAGAACTGGCTGCGTTCCGGTTGCAAAACAGGGCCGCGGGCGGCCTGCGCGTTGAGTGACAGAACTTCGGAGTCGCTACGAGAGAAGAGACGCTGAAAGGTATCATCCATGGGCAATCTGCATCACCTCAACGATCTCCTGCGCCGCGACCCGCGTGTCCTGTTGCTGCACCAGTTGCGCAAAGGCGCTTTCTAGGTTTGGCAGGCTCATCAGCCTGGTCAGATCGGAGGGCGTGGCATCTGCCAGGATCTTTCCCTTGGCAATCACGATGACGCGGTTGCAGATCTGCTCTACGACTTCCAGCACATGGGAGATGTACAAAATGGCCTTGCCTTGAGAGGCAAGAAGCTCGAGCAGGTCTTTGAACAGACGCGCTGAGACTACATCCAGTCCCGATAAGGGTTCATCGAAGACGAGAAGCCTGGGATCGTGAAGCAGCGCTGCCGCAACCAGCACCCGCTGGCGCATCCCCTTGGAGTAAGACGAGATGGGCGAATGCTGCCACGACTCAAGGTGGAGCAGCCTGAGCAGGCGGGTTGCCTTCGCTTCGATGATCGCTTCACGCAGCCCGCGCAGCCTTCCCACCAACTGCAAATATTCCAATCCGGAAAGATAGGTGTAGAGATGCGTTTCTTCGGGGACATAACCGAAAGCCGCGCGAAAGGCAATCATGTTCTTGGAAATGTCTCGACCTTCAAAGAGTACGTGCCCGTCGTTGGGCCGCAGCATGCCAGTGATGATTTTTACCGTGGTGGATTTTCCCGCGCCATTCGGTCCCAGAAATCCAACGATTTCGCCGGGAGCTACTTTGAAGCTGACGTCCTCGATGGCAGGAATGCCGCGATAGCTTCGATACAGGTGTTGCAACTCCAGCATGTGCGGTCGCCTCCGGCGGTATGTTCCACCCCTATGTAGCATTCAGCATAACCACTTGTCAAGTAGATTGCTACATAGGTAAAATGCGCCATGGTCTCAGAGGTGAAGCTTTCGCATACGGCGGCGATCATCCTTCAGGCGGTCAGCGCCGGTTTTATCTATGGATTCAGCATCATGGAAATGACGGGCTTGCCCAGCGGCACTGTCTATCCGGCGATGCGGCGATTGGAGCGCGATGAGCTGATCCAATCGCACTGGGAGCGACAATCCATCGCGGAAGCGGAACAGCGGCCGGCCCGGAAATACTACAAGCTCACAGCCGCAGGAAGGTCGACGCTAGAGGCTTCGCGCAAACGCTACCCGTTGTTGGATCGGTTGATTCCGTCAAGGGAGGTCAGGTCAGTATGACTCCTTTTCTGGAATCTGGACTTCATGCGATTCGTCTGGGATTATTACGCAGCGCGTCTCTTCTCACGCCAGGTACGCTGCGGGCGGAGTGGAGCCGGGAGTGGCAATCGGAGCTCTGGCATGTGCGTCGGGAATGCTCGCCGAAGGGCAGGGCATCTTGGCATGCGGAGCGTGAGATGACTGCGTTCTGCCTGGGGGCTTTTCAGGATGCGTTCTGCCTGAGGCGACACGCGTGGCGAAGAGGATCGCCGCCGGTCTCGTTGCACGGCTCCGCCGCGCAGTGCATTCTTGCGCTTGTCGCAGTGCTTGCCGCGAGCTATGGAGTCTCGCTTCTGATCCCCGGCGTGCGTGTCACGAGTCATCCGCCGATTTACAATCCCGGGCTCATTCTGATCCAGAAGGCAGGCTCCGCCGACGGTTCAACAGCAACTATTCCCGCGCAGGAGTTTCTTGCGTGGAATGCCCGGCGGCAGCGGTACTTTGATGGTATTGCGTTTTATCGTATGGGCCATGAAACCGTGGAGGCTGGGTCGAGTGGCTTCTCTCGATTAAGAGTGGCGCATGCCAGCGCGAATCTGTTTGCGCTTCTGGGAATACCTTTGGAGTTCGCGGCGACTGAAGTCGATGCTGTGGGAAGTGTGCCCACGATGATTCTGAGCGATGAAGTCTGGATGAGGGAATTCCATGCCAATCAGCAGATCATCGGAAGCGTTGTGCGCATGGGCTCGCGCCAGGTGAAAATCGGCGGCGTGGCGCCGGAGGGATCCTGGAGGCTGCCGGGCAACGCAGGCGCATGGCTGCTGGAACCCGACAACAAAATCGAAGGCGTTGGCTACGTTGTCGCTCATTTAACAGCCCTGGGCCGTTCCGAAATGTCGGCTCAGTCAGTGCCTATCACCTCGTTGAGTGCAGACGATGACGATGACAATCTTTGGGGCATGTCGTTCGAGGAGCGCACGCAAGGCCCCTTGCAGATCTATCTGTTTACCGTCGTGCTGGCCTTTCTCGCGTTGCCCGCGATTACATCAGTATCCATGGGCGAATACAGCTTCAATGCGCATCGTTCGACGTGGACAAGCAAGCTCTGTCGCTGGGGATTCTTGGGCGCCAAATTCACACTCCTCATGCCGATCGTCTATTTTTCGTCGCTCGACCTGAGCTATTGGCATACAACCTCCTATTCGACAGCCTCGCAGTATCTCCACCTGATCTCTTCCTTCTTGATCTGTTTATTCGGGCTGCGGTGGGTGCTGCTGGATCAACGCCAGCGTTGTCCTGTATGTCTGCGCAGGGTGACGCATCCCGCGCGGGTCGGCCAAGCCTCCCATACCTTTCTGGCATGGAACGGAACCGAACTGATGTGCACGGACGGGCATACTTTGCTGCATGTTCCTGCATTGCCAACCAGTTGGTTCAGCACGCAGCGCTGGCTCTATCTCGATACTTCATGGGAGTTCCTATTCGCCGCGCACCATGTGGAATCAACCGTTGGCCAACCATAGCTTGTGCAATCTGGAGCGGCCTGGTCTTTGAGATAAGGACCAGGCCGGTGCCTTATGCCAGCCTCAGGTGAGAAAAAACCTGGATGAGAAGTCCGGTAAGGTCTTCGACGAGTGCTGCCGGAAGATCGTTGTGGAACGGTCTTGCGAGTGCTGGTCGAATCCCGCATCACGAGGCAAATGGGTATGCGCCGCCAGGCTCGCACCAACGGTAGCGTATTCCACCATCGGCAGCGCCGGCAGGTCCCCAGTGCTCCGGAGTGGTCGCGTCCAGCCAGTCTTCCGGCCGGATTTTCGATCCACCTGCAGCGGCGATTGCGAAGGCAGCGGCAATCGCTTTCTTCTGATCTTTCCCGGTTGCATCCGGAGAGGGAGAGATGAACAATGCAGTACCGCTGCGGGCCAGAAGATCGAGCCACTGACGATTCAGATCCCAGGGAATAGCCCCGGTGATTCCTACGCAGTCGGCATCCTGCACAAAAAAGGTTTGGTGCTGCGGCAGCCGGAAAGCGAGTGTATTCACGCCCATCTTTCTGGTTCTTTCCCAATGCGTACCGCTCGTGTCGTCTCCCGTCCGCTGCATCTCAAAGAAGCCGGCTCCCAGGTGCCCCACGGTGTTGCAACCAAGAATCAGAGTCTGCTCTCCCGCCGCGTTTCGAATTGCGCGATAGAAGTCCGCTATGACCTCGGCATTCGTGCGGCTGCGATCATGAAGACTCCAACCCGGAACGGTGGGCTCGGCTCCCATCTCAAACCCCCATCTGCCGAGCAGATCGTAAGTTGAGAAATCATGCTTCACCAATTCGAAACCCCATTTGACCACCTGTTCTACCTTGCTGGTGGCCAGTTCCAACGCTTCCGGAATGGTCGGATCATAGGCTAACTCCGAGGCACGTTCCTTCTGCGCACCGAAGCGTGCATCGGCCATGAGCAGACCGCGATCCGCACCAGCGGGTGCGAGAAGCGGCCTGATCCAGATACCGGGCCTTACCGTGCGATGGCGCATCTCCGCGGCCAACTCGCCCATGTCTGGAAATGTGGGTGAGTTCTCCCATCCCATATCGATCACAGCGAACGGGCGAACAGCGTTCGCGGAGGAGAGCTCCGCTACGAGATCCACATCGCGCAGAGTCTGTTGGGCGGAATTCTTGCCGTAGGCGTAATACCAGTCGTTTGACCCGTAGATGGGGCCCTTCGGCAGGCGAGGCTTTTCGCACATCTCTCTGCAGAATTCTCGAAGCGAAGACATCGGATCTTTGCCGCTCAGTCCTTTGCGCGAGACCACGTTCGCAGCCAACAGTTGGCGGTCGCGCAACTGTACCCCTTCCCCGCCGTTGCATACATTCAGCCATAGCGACACGCCCTCCGGATCCAGTTGCCAGAAGCACAGTGCTCCCGCGCCGGTCTTGACACCGTATCCGTGGCAGGCCGCGCCATCATAGGTGGAGAAATACCACGGCATAACGCGCTCTGGAACAATGCCGCGCCACGCGAGGTCGCCGTAGCTGCGTTCCCAGTGGTCGCCCAGGCAACGCAGCCGGGACGGAATATCAGCGCTCCATCGCAGATGTACATGCGTGAGAGCAATCCCCGGAGCCGAGATGCGAATCGGCAACTCCTGCGTGCCAGGAAAAAAATCGACTTCAATGCCACTTGCTTGCCACGCTGTTTGGGAGCGGTTCAGCGCCACTGGATGATCCAGGCCCGCATAGGCCGTTGCACTGTCCGGCACTCGCAGCACATCAACAAACGACGAAACACCGCGATCCTGCCGCTTCACTATTTTGGATTCAGCGAGGCTTGACGCGCTGGATGCAGCGCCAATGGCAGCTGCTGCCACTGTGCGGCCAATGAAGGAGCGACGCGTGACCGCAAATTTATCTTCGGTATTTGAAGCGTCCCACATGGGGCATTCCTCCTTCGATTCGGAAGCGCAAGGCTGTCAAGTGAAAACCGTTACTGGTGGAGAGAATCTAGCGGCGATGTGCTGGGTCAATCATGGAGGAGTACTGCAATTGGGTGCTTCCATTTGATTCGACCAATATATACCCACGAGGTCGCGAGGGCGCTCCCCTTAAAGGGGCTTCGGAGGATCGGGCGGCCGGAGGACCTGCACGATTCCCAACACTGCCGCCGTGAGCGGCGCTGCCAAGGCAACACCAAGCGCGCCAGTTATTGGCGCGAGCAGCAATTGAACCGCCAACGTCAGAGCGGGAGGGAGCCTTACAATCTTTCGTTCCGCGAGCGGCGTCACGAGGTTGCCTTCGAGAAAGTGTGCTAGGCAGAAAAGGAGAATCGTAAGGAAGCCTTTTGCCGGACTGACTGCAAACGCAAGCAGGACCGCGGGCAGCAGAGAGAGGATAGGGCCAAGATTCGGGATAAAAGTAAGCAGCCCCGCGATCACTCCCAAGGTTCCTGCAAGCGGAACTCCGAGCAACAATAGCCCCAACGTCACAAACGTCCCGATCGCCGTCATGGAAATAATCTTTGCGAGAAGCCAAGAGCGCAGCATCCGCGTAGCATTGGACAAGCACTCTTCGACCTTTGCACGATACGATCGAGGCAGCAACCGTCTAAACCCACGCAGGTAGAAATCCGGTTCGGCGGCCAGATAAATGCTGGTCATGACAACCAGAAACAGGCCTGCGATTGTTGATACGGTCGTGAGAACCGCCCCGCCGATTCCTGAGACTGCAAATGAAAGGCCTTTCGATATCTGCGCGGAATCCGTGGAATGGGAAATCACCCAGTGCCCCCAGCTCTGTGCCTCGAGCTGTGCGAGAACCTGATGGGCCGCTACTGGGATATCCGTCTGAAGATCACCGAATTGTTGCGCGAGCGCCGGACCTCTGACCCACACGCCGAACCCCAGCAAGGTTGCAATTGCAGTCAGCACGATTGCGAAGGATATGCTCCTTCGAACCCTGATTGCCGATTGAAACCATTCCGTCAATATGCTTAGAATGAGTGCGCCGACGCAGCCCGCAAAAAGAAGAAGCAGAATCAACCGCCCTTCCCAAATCAATGCAAGCGTCCCCACCATGGCTGTACATATTACTAATACAAACAAGGCGCGCTCTTTGAACTTGTCCATCACGAATCACCACGCCGCACCATGCCGGCGAAGATTCAGCCGGATTTGTGGCGATATTGTTCTGCGCCACCCGGTGACCTGAAATTGTTTATGAATGGGTTGCTGCGACGGCGGGAAATTCCGCGCCGACAGCAGAGTTGGCGATATCGGGCATCCTGAAGTCGCTGAGCTGCCCGGTGGGAAGAATCATGCGAAGTGAATTCAGAATAGCGAGAAGATCAATCAACTCCTGCAGAATCGCGCCTTGGATGGGAGTAAGGTAGCCCAGAGATCCAGCCCCCATTCCGATAATACTGAGCAGCATTCCACCCACGGCGCTCGTGAGTGCGATTTGCCGCATCCGCCTGCCGATGTGAATCAATTCGTCGACGCTTGCCAGTGACGACTGCAGAATCACTGCCCCTGCCGCCTCTGACGTAATGTCGCTGTTCACGCCCAGGGCTATGCCGGCGGTCGCGTTCAGCATGGCGGGAGCATCGTTGATGCCATCGCCGAGATAGAGCGTCGGCCCCTGGGCTGTTAGCTCCCGAACAATCGCGACCTTATCTTCAGGACTTCTTCCCCCATAGACTTCTGTGATCCCCATTCCCGCGGCAAACAAAGCCACTTCCGACGGCCGGTCACCGGAGAGGAGGATGACCTTCTCGATTCCGTGATGCGACTCGACGTGGCTTAGAAACGGTTTGCTTTCGGACCTCGGCTCATCATGGAATCGCATGAGTCCCGCAAGCTCCCCATCAATCAAAATCACGCATTCCAGTCCTCGCTCAAAGTTGGAGAGCTGTTTCAACAGTCGAGTGGTCAGCTTTCCGCGCCCCGTCAGCATCACGATGTGCCCGTCGATGTGGCCGCTAAGTCCGAGGCCTGGAGACTCGAATACATCCAGGGGGTTGAACAGCGAAATCTGCTCGTCTCCCGCAGCTCTCAGAACTGCGGAGCCAAGTGGATGTTTGGAAAATCGCTCCAGACTTGCGGCAAGCTGCAACAGAGAAAGCCTTTGCCACTGTCCAATGCAAACGATCTCCGTAAGTGTCGGCCTTCCGTAGGTCAACGTTCCTGTCTTATCGACGATCAGCGTTCTGCATGAATCCAGCTTTTCAAGGATCGAGGGATCTTTGATCACAATTCCCCGACGCGCCCCAACCGAGATCGCACCAATAATGGCAACCGGAATCGCAAGAAGCAAAGGACACGGAGTTGCGATGACCAACACCGCGAGAAAGCGATCCGGGTCACCACTGATGATCCAACTCAAGGCCGCAATCGCGATCGCGATCGGCGTGTACCAGCTTCCGAGCCGGTCGCCGAGTCGGCGGATATTGGGTCTGGTCTTTTCTGATGCGTGCAGGACCTCGATGATTTTGGCGTAACGTGAATCGGCCGCGACGCGGGTTGCGCGGATCGTAAGGACCGCATCGCCGTTGATGGCGCCGGAGAGGACCGAGGCTCCAGGTGCTTTGGCGATGAGAAATGGCTCGCCGGTGAGATATGACTCGTCCATTGTTCCGGTTCCGACGGTAACAAGGCCATCCACCGGGCAAAGCTCGTGCGGGTAGAGCAACAACGTTTCCCCGACGGCGACGGACTCTATCGACACATCCAACACTTCATTGGCCGAAGCAATACGGTGCGCGATCTGCGGCATGCGTTTGGCGAGAGCGCCGAGGACCGACGACGCCCGGTGAGTCGCATACTCCTCCAGAGTCTTGCCTCCGGAAAGCATGAGGATGACAATCGCAGCGACCCAATATTCCTTAAATGCGATCGCACTGGCAATGGAGATAATCGCGAGGAGATCGACGCTAAAGTTGCCCTTGGACACCTGACGCACAAGCTCGACGAGCAAGGGCAGAGATGCCAGGGCGACTGCGCTCAGCAGAAGAATACTTGCCAATGGCGGATCATGAAAAAGATACCCGGTGGTCCACGTCGCCAGCATCCCCGCAAGAATGAATACGGCAACGGCGCGGTTCGACACGGCGCCCGAGAATTTACCGAGATATCCGATAAGTACGTTCACGTTGACTCGTGTCCTTCCGTATCACGCAGAATTTCTGACCGTTTTCGGCCAAGGAAGTACGGAATGCACTGCTTTCGCGGGAATCTGCGGCAGGGTTTGGTTCTGCGGGTCAATACCCGCGGTCTTTCCTCGCGGCTCAAGGAGCAGGCCTTCTATCGTCCAACGCTTGATCGTCCAGGCTTTCGAGCAATCGGTGCAGAGCCAGAAATACTTGCTCGGTGCCGTGCAAATCGGAAAGCCTCCATCGATCCGAAGCAGTCTGTCTTCGGGAGGAAGGTCCAGTTCAATAAGACGGAGGATTCCGTCCTGCAGGTCTTGCGCAGTCTGATCGCATCTGGGATTAGCGCATCGCATCTGTTTCACCTCCGGTGCATAACTAAGTCGATCACTTGTCCGAACGAATCAGGCCCATTTCAGATCCAGCATTCTTGCAACTGAGTCGCTCGCCACTGCGACTGAAGGTCCGAGGATAATGAGCGGGCAGCGAGCTTCAGCCATCACTTTCTGAAACACCCCCCTGCCGTTAGCCAGCCTGGCGCGTGTGCGACCTGCAGAGCCCAATAGGATGAAGTCATGATTTGAGCGGGCGTCAAAGTTAAGAATCTCTCGCGCTGGATCTCCTTCACGAACCACGATCTCCAGGGGGCAGTGGAGGCCGCCCTCTTTCAGAGATTCCAATGGCAGCTGCGAGCCTACTGAAACTGGAGTACGCTGGTTCAACTCGTCACTCGCGGATCTGCCGCTGAATACATGCAGCACTGTGAGGCTTGCGTGACGCTCCTCCGCAAAGCGGCAGCCGAAGTGGAGATACTCCCCGCAATCTTCTTGAAATGACACCGCAAGAAGGATTCGCCCGGTGGACCTCTCTCGATGCGGATTTGCGGGTACGTGTCTGCCAATCGCACAAACCGGAACTTCCAAGGTGGAGATCAGTTCCTCGGCGACGGATCTTTCCATCCCGCGCAGCGATCCATCGTTTCCATCGCTCGTCACGATCACTCTATCCACATCCATCGACTTCACAAGAGATGGGATTTCCTCCACCGCCCGGTCTTTAAGGACGATCGACTCGCATACGACCGTTTTCCAGAGGAGCTGCATCATGTTGCGTTCGAGAGCCGCTTGTGTGCTGTGCCCCGTGCGCCCGTCATGAACTACTGACAGGTTTGGGCCGGAGTTTGATCGGAAATTGGCCGGACGGGCGGCATGAACCAGGAATATCTTCGCGCTATTTCCCTTGGCCTGCCGGATGGCATGAAGGAGGAGTGCAGGTTCATCGGACTGGCTGGCGACCACCAGGATCACCTCCGGTACGCACCATCCGCGCTGGCTTCTTGCTGACATGACGTTTCTCCTAACCTGAACACGCTTGATTCGCCATGCCGCGGCGTCCGAGTGCCCGGTACGTGTTCCCCTCTGCACGTCGGCCTCCATAAGGCGACACGTTGATCTCCTGCATTTGCTGGCTGTTTCCGGTCCAGTTGTAGCAACGAGCGGAAGAACGTCAAAGGATTCGGACAATGGCGTAAAAATCTCTTGACGGTCGGAGCAATTCTCCCCTATCTGTTGGCCCTACTGGCTGCGTACCGCGAAACTCATGGCGAAGGCGCCTGATGGAGCCCATTCCGTGCGCGGTGAGGGCTCAGGACAAAAGTGACGCCAGGGGAATTGCTTCGCATTCGCGAATTTGTCCAAATCCTTTGACCATTTCGTCATAGAACTTGGACAATCTAATGGCGAAGAACTGCTGGAGATTGCGCTTTCTTTCGCAATTGCATGGATCTAAAGCGATTTACTGAGTTGGCGCGCGAAATGCTGGTGATCGGTGTGTGCATCGCTTGCGGACAGAGCGTCGCACTCAAGGAGATCAAATGAATCGCATGAATTCCGTCTTCGGCGCTCTATCGAAAGTGTCGCTCGCCTTCCTCACATTGGCTGTTCTGACCGTCGGTGCCAGCGCCCAAACCAAAACCTTGCAGAACATGCAGACCGCTTTCAATGGGGAAAGCAACGCCCACGCGCGCTACCTGGCATTTGCCAAGCAGGCAGACAACGAAGGATATGGAGAAGTTGCGAGCCTGTTCCGCGCCGCGGCACGAGCCGAAGAGATCCACGCAGGAAATCATGCCCAAGTCATTAAGAAGTTGGGCGCAGTCCCCGAGGCCAAAGTCGAATCGCCGGAAGTGAAATCGACACGAGAAAACCTTGAGGCCGCCATTAAGGGCGAGACCTACGAGCGTGACACGATGTACCCCGACTTTCTGAAACAAGCCAGAATGGACCGCAACAAGGACGCGATAAAGAGCCTTAACTATGCGAAGACCGCCGAAGAGGAACACGCAAAGCTCTACACGGCGGCGCTCGCCGGCCTCGAAAATCTGAAGGGAACAAAGAGCGCGACGTTCTTCGTCTGCCCAACCTGTGGCTATACGACTCGCGATGCAAGTCTCTCGAAGTGCCCTTCCTGCTTCACTCCGAAGGAGAAATTCGAAAAGGTAGCTTGAATTTAATGCCGGTCCGCTCCTAAGCATCGGCGAGGGCCAGGCTTCAAACCGTCAGGAGGTTCATATGTTGCATTTTCCGCCCTTGCCGTCTTGGGATTCATTTCACCCGCTCATCATTCATTTTCCGATCGTGTTGCTGCTGCTTAGCCCTTTGTTCGTGCTGATCAGCGCGGCATTACAGCCGCCGAAAGGGCGGCCGTATATGATCACCGCGCTCCTTATTCTTCTCCTCGGAACGGGCAGTCTGTTCATCTCTGCGTCCACCGGGGAGGCGGCTGCGGAGTTGGCGGAGCGCGGAGGTGGAATGGATGCCGTGCTGAAAGCCCATGAGCACCTCGCAACGGAGACCCAGATCGTTTTCTCAGGGCTCTCCGCTATTCTGTTGGGCATGTTCACGATTCCTCTGTTTCTGCGGCGGCCTGAGACAAGGCTCTCTTCGTCATATCTGCCGCTTGCTTTTCTGGCACTCTACGTTGTGGGCGCCGTCTTCCTGGTCAACACGGCCCATGCCGGTGGCCGGCTGGTTCATGAATTTGGCGTGCATGCCTTGCTTCCTGCTGCGGGAGATCAGCCCGCCGCTTCCTCGGTCGAGGAGAAAACCAATGGAAGCGGGGATAAGAACAACGATGGCGACGTCGGGAAAGCCGGAGAATAGGGGCGTAAACTTGGAAGGACGTCCCTATTCACTAATCCAATGACGCATAAGGCCGTGTCGCTCGAACATATCGAGGCGCAGACATTCAGAAGGCAACAGATCGCCTTTTGCGTGCTTACACTGTTTGTTCTCGCAGT
>VFSW01003401.1_pt1 | contig 23886 bp, 34 predicted proteins | sample 5358111 | NCBI WGS metagenome assembly VFSW01 (sample SAMN11554181, study PRJNA540505) | mine drainage metagenome | isolation source: sediment from site ElyBrook_90M | place: USA: Ely Copper Mine, Vershire, VT | collected 2017
CTAAGCGAGGACGAAGATGATTGAATCCACCATGCAGCGGCTTCGCAGGGAGAACCAAGAGCTTCGTCTCTCTGGTAAGGTCGATAAAGTCGTCGGGATTGTCTGCGTCGCTGCGGTCCTGATCGTCGCGATTCTTAAACTCAACGGGAGCCTTCCATGAACCATGAGCATAAGAGGGAAGCCGCGATCCTCTGGCTTGGCCCGCGATGGATCTGCCATCCGAGCCGCAGGGTAGAGCGACTGAAAGAGGCCCAGCAGTCGGATATGCATAAGGCAGACGTAGCTGTGACATTCAAGCGAGTGCGGAAGGCGCTGGAGAAGGAACTTCAGCGATGAAGCTCTTTCAAATCGTCTACCGGCGGCAAGGGATGGAGGGAAAGTTCTCCTTCACCGCCGCCGGACTCGTCCCGGCGACTGAGTGGGCCGCGAAGGTCGCGCAGCCGCTGGGGCTGACGAACTGGGAAGTAGTTAAATCTAACTTTAGGAGAGTCAAGTGAGCACTAAGCTGTTTTGGTCCACTGCGAATGCAATAGCGATGTTCGCAAATCTCGGCCTTTATGCCTGGGGGGATCACTTACCATCTTCGTTAGGTATAGGAATAGCTAACGGATTTATAATGCTGTTGATAGCACTGTCATGAACACACTTACCCTAATGCGCCTAACCCTTCTCGCCGCCCTGATCCTCTCAATCTTCGTGTTTATCTGGGAGGTGGGGGTATGAGCATGATCCGCTGCAGTGAATGCAACTGTCTTATCGACACGGACTTCGACAGTGAATGTGAAAAGGACAGTAACTACCCGATGTGCCGGGATTGCCGGCAAGCCGCGCTAGAAGCGCAAAAGGAAGATGAACGGTTAGATGATCCAAGGCATACGCCGCGAACATAATCTTTTTCAATTACTTCCTTGCAATTCGGGTTAGAATAACATATACTAATAATTCGCGGAACACGGGGAGCGCCGCTGAAAAGAATCCCCACAATCCAACCTTAGCTAAGGAGCATCAAATGGCAGCAGGAAACGTAGCACATCAGGCAAAGGCAAGCAATCAAGCTAAACCCAATCCGGCAGTAGTCGCAGGAGCGGCCAAGGCAGCGGAAGCGCCGAAGGCGGCTAAGCCGGCGAGGGAAGTCACAGTAGTCAAGATGAGCGATGGGCGAAGCGTCGAGTTCGTCGGCAAGCGCAAGCTGTTGAAGGAAACGATCATCAACGGGGATAAGGTCAGCGTCCGCCTGGATTTCAGGAATGGCGAGACGCGGCTCTTCCATATCCCGCACTCGCTGATCCTCAAGTCCGCCGGGCATGGCATGGAACAGAAGCTGGGCGATGAAACCGCCGGAACTGAAAAGGTCGAAGACATGGTCCTGGAAGTCGATGAACTGATCGCGCAGTTGGCGAAAGGCGAGTGGACAACCGTCCGCGAAGCCGGCGGGTTCTCCGGCGCCTCTGTCGTCATCCGGGCTATCATGGAAGCCAGCGGCAAAACGCAGGATCAAGTCAAAGCGTTCCTGCAGAAGAAGATCGACGACGCAGCGGCTCGCGGGGAGAAGATGTCCCGCAAGGCGCTCTACGACTCTTTCCGCAATCCAACCTCGAAGGTCGGGAAGATCGTCGAGCGGCTCGAACGCGAAGAGCGCTCGGGCAAAGCGGTCGTGGACGCCGACGCAGCTCTGGCCGAGCTTGGCTAAACCCTCCGGGCAAAGCCCGGCGACGGCGAAGGAAACTCCTTCGCTTTCCCGGGCGGCGCGGAATAGTTGGAACTCCCTTCCGTTCCTCCCTGTCGGAAGAGTTCCTTAATCGCGGAACGAACTGAGCCTCCTACCGCGAACGGAGAAGCCAGGGACTGAACTCCCTGGCCAATCTCTAGGAACCATTCAATGAGTGGATCACAGAGATTGAAATAGTTCTTGATTTCTTGGAATGCGTGGTTTATAATGAATTGTGGATTTCGGTTATTGTGAGATAACAGATTTCCAAAAAGAATTGCAGTGGTGAAGGTTACTGGTTCATCTTTCGGAAATGACCCCCAGTAACTGCTTGTTCCCTGCAAAGTATTCCTCGGTGGTGAGGGCTATGGTTTCATCTGATAAATGACCCGCCATAAGCCTTTTGTTCCCCGAGTTCCCTTCACAGTTAAGGAGTGGCTCAGATGAAAGTCAATGTAGCACACCAGCCGGTTTATACCCACGAAGGCGCACAAGCGCAGCACATTAATCCCGAACAGCAGCTTCGCCGGAGTGTCATGGCGTGTATGCTCTGGGAAGATGAATTTTACGAGAGCGGGCAGGGTATTGCAAGCAGAATTGCGCAGCTGATTCCTCTTTGCCGCCCGGAGTTCGTCGCGGCCTGCGCATACAGCGCGCGGACAGAGATGAAGCTTCGGCACGTTCCCCTTTTTATCGTAAGAGAAATGGCGAGAACAGCGAAGCATAAGCATCTAGTGTCAAAGCTCCTTCCCGACGTTATCCAACGCGCAGATGAACTGTCTGAGTTCCTTGCGATCTATTGGAAAGGCGGGCGGCAGAAGCTGTCTGCGCAGGTTAAAAAGGGACTCGCCGCGGCCTTCACAAAATTCGACGAGTACAACCTTGCAAAGTACAATCGTGCTGGAGCGATTAAGCTTCGCGATGTAATGTTTCTGTGTCACCCGAAGCCGAAGGACGCCGAGCAAGAAGCTCTATGGAAGCGCTTGGTCGAAGGAAAGCTAGTAACTCCTGACACCTGGGAAGTTGCGCTTTCAGGCGGAGCAGATAAAAAGGCTACATTCGAGCGATTGATGGCAGAGAAGAAGCTCTTTGCTCTCGCGTTTCTTCGAAACCTGCGAAACATGAAAGAAGCCGGCGTGGCAGACAGCCTTATTGCCTCCTATGCCGCCGACCTCAATGTAGATCGCGTGCTTCCATTCCGCTTCATCGCGGCGGCACGAGTAGTACCGCAGCTCGAACCAATCCTCGAACCTTTAATGCTAAAGTGCCTTGCCGAGCAAGCAAAGCTCCCAGGAAGAACCGTACTGTTAGTAGACGTAAGTGGCTCAATGGATGAAAGAATCTCGAGAAAGTCTGATTTGCGTCGCGTAGACGCTGCGTGTGGACTTGCTATCCTCCTGCGAGAAGTATGCGAGCAGGCTGCAGTTGCTACATTCTCATATACTCTTGTAATGGTTCCGCCGCGGAGAGGCTTTGCTCTACGTGACGCAATTCTTGGCAGCCAGCAACACGCAGGAACATACATACGGCAAGCTATCGACACGCTGCATAACAACAATGAAGCTTACGACAGAATAATCGTTATTACAGATGAACAATCTCACGACGGAATAGCTGTTCCTCGGGGGAAGGGATATGTGATAAATGTAGCGAGCAACAAGAATGGAGTAGGATATGGAGCTTGGACGCACATAGATGGCTGGAGTGAAGCCGTTATATCGTACATTCAAGCATTTGAAAACGATAAATAATTGGAGGCTCTAATGACTGAACCAAGCGATGAAGATCTTGCGGCCCTTGAGAAGGAAGGATTCAAGCCCCTTCTAGACCTCAACGATCCCCTGGAAGACCTATTCACTGAAGCCCAGTTCGCTGCCGCGAATGGGAAGCGGGCCAAGAAGCCCCTCGACCCGGCGAAGCAAAACCACCTGAACGTCGCGGCGAAGTCTCTCCATGACTTGTTTGCGAACCCAGAGAACTGGACGCGAACCCGTGGCCTTGCATTAGTACATAAAGAGTCGGATACGTTGCTTGGAAATTTCAGCGAATACCTGCATAATACCGTCAAGGGTGCGAGGAAGTTAGTTCGTGAAGAAAGTCCGCTCAGCGTATCCGGCACAGAATACGTAGAAGGTTCTTGGTGGCTAGGCCGCGACCGCGTGGTTAAGCCGCGGGAAGAGTGGAGGGAGAAACGCAGGGCATTCGTGAAGGTCCACTTGCCCTCCCTTGGCCTATTCGCCCCCCTAGTCGAGATCGAAGCCCATATCGCCTTCGGCGGCATCCACCGCGTCGAGCTGGTCGAAGAGACGCAGTTCGCAACGGAAGACGGGAGGGCCCTAGTAACGATTCCAAAGGGCATCAATGTGCTAGAGGAACTTTCTTGGGATGCAAAGGTAAGCGTGAAGAAGGAGATTGGGCTATGAAAGAAGGAGCGACTTTACTTTGTATTGACGACAAAGATCAATCAATATTAAAAGCAGGCTGCGTATATATCTGCAAAGCTGTTAGAGACATTTATGTAGACTTATACAATATGCCGCCTAAGCTTGCTGGCGGCTGGTATAAAAAACGTTTTATTCCTTTTGAAGCTTTAAAAGAAAAAGCAGAGACCTATAGCTCTAAGAAGGTAACTGCGTGCTAGCCCTGCGAATCCGCCGGCACGGCTCTTCCGACTGGACCTACTGTTACTTCAGCGGGGAAGACGACGAGCACTTCCTTCTCCTCCTCGCCGCCCGCGCATATCAAGGCTTCGTGGTAGAACGCCGCGCGAGCGATGATTTGTGGATTCCCTTCGATGAATTCGAAGAGGAAGACCTATGAGCCGTCGGAAGAACATTATCCCTGTCACGCAGCTATGTCTAAAGCTCCCAGAAGACCTGCGCGCTAAGCTCGACCTCTATCTATTCTCCGACCTTGAAGGCCGTGTGCCGCAGGGGAAGTATCAAGAGTTCTTCATCGCGAGGATTAAGGAATTTTTCGAAAAGGTGTCTCATGATCAGTCCTGAATTGCAGCAGAAGATTCAAGTGTGGCGTCAGAAGTCCCTCGATGGAACTATTACTATCGAGGAGCAACGGGAAGCCCTGAAGCTGATGAGAGAAGGCCGACTCGCGGCTGCGCAGGCCTCGGCGGCAGGGAAACGGGCGAAGGCAAAGGCAGCAGTGCCGAATGCAGATGATCTCTTGAACGAGTTAGATGATATTTAATGGAGGCTTTATGAGTATTGAAGTTCACGTTCATGCACAAGACATTGAAGTGGAATACATTGACTTCGACGAACCGACTTTTACAACCTGCACGATTACAGCGTCTGATGGCTCGGTTGTAAAGTTCTTTTTGCCCTACAAAGAAAGACCTATTGCTCCGGTAAAACATAATGAGTAGACCAAAATCGCCTGACAGCGAGATTACAACGGTATATTACAGACACAGGCAAATAGCTCAAAAAGCCTTAGGAAGGCCTTTGCCGCTTTTTGCTGTTATTCATCATGTAGATGAAAATCCCTGGAATAACGAGAACACCAATTTAGTTATCTGTCCAAGCGAGGCATATCACAATCTACTTCATATGCGCAGTGCCGCTTATGATGTCTGCGGAAACGCTAATTGGAAGAAGTGTTATGTTTGTAAGCAGTACGATGAAGAATCAAATCTAAGGCCCGTAAGAAAAAGAAATAGAAATATAACGACCTTTTATCATAATTCCTGTGTTCGTGCGTATGTTTGGGAGAGAAAAAATGCGTCCTCCGTTTCCTGAAGTAATTGATTCGTCGTTGATAGCTGCCTTCAGAAGCTGTCCTCAAAAAGCGTTTCTTGAGTTTTTCTTACACTGGAAAAGCCAAGAGCCCTCGGTGCACCTGATCGCCGGCGCCGCCTATGCCAAGGGACTCGAAGTCGCTCGAAAGGCCTTCTTTGCCGGCGAACTTCAAACACCGTATAAAGAAGAAGAGCTTAATGAAAAGACAGGACAAAAAGAACTGAAAATAAAGTGGAAAATCGAGCAAGGAGATCCTGTTCCAGAGCAAGACGCTATCGCTATGGGAGTCAGTGCCTGCTTTGCCGCCTACGGCGATTTCCAGTGCCCTGACGATTCCGCGAAGTCTCCTGGCAGAACCGCTGGAGCCCTAGAGTACTACTTCGAACAGTATCCTATGTCTACTGACCTAGCAATCCCTATGACCCTGCCCGGAGGGAAGAAGGGAATCGAGTTCAGTTTCATCGAGCCGCTTGACGCCTTGCACCCAGAGACCGGGCAGCCCTTGCTCTACTCTGGCCGTATGGATATGCTAGTAACCTTGGAGAGAATGGCCCTTGGAGAAGATGATAAGACTACGAGTCAGTTAGGAGCTAGTTGGCCTAGACAGTGGGACCTACGAAGTCAATTTACTTCCTATGTTTGGGGAGCTGGTAGAGCCGGAATTAAACTTGACGGTTTCTTGGTCAGAGGAGTCTCCATACTTAAAACTAAATACGACACCCTTCAAGCCATTACCTACCGTCCCCAGTGGCAAATAGATCGCTGGTATTCCCAGCTCCTCGCCGACGTTCGGCGGATGGTAGAGTGCTGGGAGAGTGGATTCTGGGACTATAATCTCGACCATGCTTGCGCGGAGTACGGCGGCTGCCCCTTCAGGCAGGTCTGCCTAATGAAGGAAACAGACCAGATTCTTGAACAACGCTTCCAGCGTAGACGCTGGGACCCAGTAGCTAGAACGGAGACAGTGCTATGACCGCCCCCACAACTCCCGCCGAGAGTTTCGAGCAGATGGCGCTGCGGATTTGGAATTGGGTATCGCAGGATCAACCGCTTAACGCACAGATTATCGACTTCGCCCGCCGCCTCGTCGCAGAGCTATCGAAGCAGGAGCCGGAGGTGCCGGGGGGGGTGTGTGTTGAACATTGCAAAACAACTACGCGAGGCAAATGCAGAGTATCCCGGCAACCCGTTGCTGGTACAGGCTGCTGAAATCATTGAGAGATCCGTTAAATGAAACAGCTAATTATTGTCGCTTTGTTGATTGCCTTGGCCGGATGCTGTTCGACAGTCCCTTTCACTACTAACTACCCTACTGAATGGAGTGGAAGAAAATGAAATGCCCAGAAACTGGATTGCAATGTGATTCTGCCATCTGCACTGGAATGTGTATTAAACAGAATCGTGAAAAGACACCGGGATTCTCTCAAGCACAAAACCAGTACTTTGCAGCAGAAAGGCAACGAGACGCCGCCATGCTCGCCGCTGCGGGCGAAGGGAGCGCGGAATGAGCGAGCCGACGCCGCTTACTGATGCTGAATATGACCGGATCATGTTGGCAAACTGTCTGCCGAATTGCAACTCCATCGCGCATAACGAGAGTTGTCCCTTCTGCTATCCAGAAGCCCCGATGGCAGACTTCGCCCGCGTTATAGAGCGCACCCTCGCCGACCAGCGCACTGCCCTGCTCGCCCTAGCCGACGAAATGGAGCGCACAGAGAATCAGGGGGTCGCAGAGAGAATCAGGGAGATTGTGAAATGACGCCATCCCGCAGACGCTTATATTGGCTCATCAGCGACGGCACCATGCTCTATTCCTGGCCCGCGTTGCCCTGGCCGTATAGGGTGAAGAACTGGATATTGCGCAGGATACGGGAGATAGCTAGATGAACAACCGCATCGAAACACTTCAGAAAGATCTTGGCGGCTTGAAGGGAAAGATCACTCTCCTCCTCCGAGAAGTCCGCTTTCCCCTCTCTGCCGCCGAGGAGCTTCTAAGCTTCGAGAACCTCTCCCCCGCCGAGCAAGCCCTCGTTAACGAAATCCACACGAAGCTCGCAGTCTTCGAAACCCAGCTAGAGTACTTCCTGCGATGAAAGTTCAGTACTTCCTTCGCTCCGCGAAGATAGCAGAAATTGACTTTCCTAGCCGAGCGCAGTCCCTCGCACTATTCTGCTCCACCTGTGGCGACATATGGGGCAGAGTCTTCGCCGCCGACGAGTGGAGAGTCGAGTCCGTTCCCTGCGAGAAGCATCGACCCACAGGAGTCCCCGATTGGGGCCGGTGGCCAGGAAGCTTTCTAAACCCCTTAATTACCTGCTACCACGTTGGCTTTGATGAGTGGCCGACCTGCGTAGAGTATTTGCCTGACCAACTCGTTAAGAGAGAGTTTGATTTATACATGGAGTATCTAGTCAAGGAGATTCAAGATGAGCAAGCAGACAGTAGTCAAGCCCCTTCCAATCATTGAGTACGATGCGACTGGGCGGCATCGGATAGTAGTTCAGGGAACCACTGGCGAGGCCAAGGCTAGTGCTTGGATGCCGATCACCGAGGCAGTAAAGCTCGACAACCTCTACGCTGGTCCCGCCGGCGGGCCGTTTGAAGACGCGCTGTTCACTATCAGGGCTGTTGAGCATCAGGTTCTCGCATGACTGACGCAGCAGATGAAAAGGTCCTAGCTGGGCCAAAGATAGTCCTCTTAGGCGAATCTGGCACAGGGAAAACCTATTCCCTCGGAACCCTAGGCGACTGGTGCGAGAAGAACTCTAAAGAGATGTTCGTCCTCTTCACCGAGAACTCTGCAGAGACCTTCCTCGGCTACTGGCGAGACAAGGGCAAAGAGCCGCCGGAGTGCGTTCACTGGCATCAAGCCATGACGAAGGCGATAGACCTCAAGCGCCTTACCGCGGGGGCTGAGAAGGTCGGGCAGCTTACTTATGAGTCCCTTACGAAGACTGCGGATATGAACAGGTCCGGGGAAAATAACGCATTTTGGAAAATACTGAGTGCGTGTGCAGACTTCCCCGATGACCGAACAGGAAAGAAGTTCGAAGCCGTAGATTCCTGGGGAGTCGACAAGGTCTTCGCGCTAGACTCCTTCACCGAACTCGGAAACGCGGCGGCTAAGATGGTAATAGGCAGCAAGCCGACGATGGCTCCACCGGAGTACGGAGTCGCGCAGAACAACATCATGAACTTCCTGCGTCTCTTGACTCAGGGCGTTCCTTGCACCTTCGTTATGACCGCACACCCTCAGAGGGACAAGGATGAGATCAGCGGGAGTGTAAAGACGACGGTATCTACCGGCGGCATAGGAACCGCGATCATCCCCCAGATTCCTCCGCTCTTCTCCGACATGATCTGGACGGAGAGGGAAGGAGCGAAGTTCACCTGGAACACCGCGGCCTATGGAGTGACGCTGAAGACGAGGAGTCTCGGCTACCGCGCAGGAATCGAGCCGAACTTCGCTCAGATCATGAACCTTTGGATAAAACGAGGAGGCAAATAGCCTCCCATTCCTACGCCGCCGGGAACTCCCTGAACCCAATCTTGTGGTGATGTGCAAGAGGACAGTCATAGTACCCCGGCGGCTTCCGAATCCCCCGTTAGCTCGGGGGCTTTTTGCAGTACCAACCTAGAAAGGAGTACCAAGATGAGTGCGTTTAATCCTGAAACATTCCTTGATGCAGTTCAAACGGAGGTCAATGAGCGGAGGATTCCTCTGCCTGTAGACAATCCAAGCAGCCCAGATGGGACCTACCTCGCAGTAATTGGCGAGATCAAGACAGAAACCGGGACTATCGGAAAGGGCGAGAATATCGGCAAGCCCTGGCTGTCGATGATTATCCCGCTGAAGCTCGAGTTGAGTCAGCAAGTCCAGGACTACGTGAAGTACGGGCCGAATTTTACCCTTACTGACCGCGTGTTCTTGGACCTAACGGCCGATGGAACGGGGCTGGACAACACTCCCGGAAAGAACCGCGGCCAGAAGATGTACCGGGATGCCCTGGGAATGAATGCTCCGGGCGTTCCGTTCTCTTGGAGGAAGGTCACTGGCCAAGTCGTGAAGGTTAAGATCACTCACGAAATGTACAATGGCTTTCCGAACGAGAAAGTTGCAACGTTGCTGAAGGCGTAGGGTCATGAAAGACTCTGCTAGTAAGACCACCTACCTCCTAGAAATGAAGGATGGAAGTCAGAAAAAGATTACCATTCCTTCTAACTGGGTGCTTACCTTCGGCGCACTTATTCCTGGCTCCCAAAGCAATATGGGTAAGTTAGGTCTAAGAGTGCGCTGCGGGACTCAACAGAAGGCGGTATTTCAAGATGTAGAATCGTTTCGAGACACCTCAATGGAAATTGAGGAACGAATTACTACGGTTAAGGAAGAAACCTTCTACAAAGACGACGGCAAGGGCGACAGAAAAGCTGTTGTTGTTGAGGGAAAGGTCCATGAGTGGGTCAATCCTGATTCGCCGCCGGAGCGTAAGGAAGCATCACTTACGCAACTTCGTGTAGTGAATCTCGAGTAGTAGTTTTAGACAGGGAGGGAGCAATCCCTCCCTGTTCTTTTAAGGAATATTATGGACAAGATGTGTAGCAGCTGTACCTTCTGGACCGGCAATCGGGCTAAAGGCGGCCAGGGGGAATGCCGCCGGTTTCCCGTTCAAGTCGCTGGGATCATCCCGCAGCAAAACCTCGCCGGCCAGACCGTTCCCGCCGCGATTTGCTCCTGGCCACACTCGGCGTCTACTGCTTGGTGCGGGGAGTTCGTGGAGCATAAGGAGATAGCATTAGCATGAAACTAATTCCGATTGACCAGATCATCATAGCTCCCAACCGCCAACGGCGGGAGTTTGATCCTAATACTCATATGGAGCTTGTAGAGTCTATAACTCATCATGGTCTTATCCACCCAATCGTCCTCCGAATAGAAGGAGACAAATATGTTCTGGTCGCCGGTGAGCGTCGCCTTCGTGCTCTTCGTGATATGTCCGATCTTGGTTATAGCCTACGTCATGATAACACAGCTATCACTCCTGGACAAGTCCCCTACACGTACCTGGGAGAGCTCGAACCCTTGGCCGCGGAAGAGGCTGAGTACGAGGAAAACGTCCGACGAAGCGACTACACCTGGGCGGAAAGAGCCGCGGCTACGGAGCGCCTTGCCGACATTCGCAGACGCATCGCTGAACGCGACGGAACCGAGCTGCCTACCACTGCCTCTATCGCCGCCGAAGTCCGAGACGTTGGCCCAAATCGTGGATACCCTGTTGAGCAAACACGACGGGAACTTATTGTCGCCCAGCATCTCGATGATCCCGAAGTCGCCGGAGCGAAGACTCTCGACGAAGCGTGGAAGACGCTCAAGCGCAAGGAGACCTCTGCCAAGAACCTTGCCCTCGGCCTTGAGGTTGGGAAGACGTTTTCCTCTGCCTCCCACACGATCCTTAACGAAGACAGTTGTTTGTGGATGGCACAACAAGCTCCCGCTCAGTTCGACGTTATACTCAGCGATCCGCCCTATGGCATGGGGGCTGATGAGTTTGGAGACAGCGGAGGAACTACAGCGGGAAGTCACTCATACAGTGATTCTGCCGAGCATTTCACGGGGTTGATGCTAGTCTTCGCCAAGGAATCGTTCCGGCTGGCGAAGGAAAAAGCGCACCTCTACGTCTTCTGTGACTTCGATAAGTTTCATTGGCTAGCCGCCGAGTTCTCTGCCGCCGGCTGGCAGGTCCATCGGACCCCCATCATCTGGCACAAGCCGGGAGCTTCGCGGATTCCTTGGCCTGAGCACGGACCGCAACGGAAATATGAATTAATTCTGTATGCTATAAAAGGAAAGAAACTAGTAAATAAAATAGCTCCAGATTTAATATCGTTTAATCCTGATACAAATTTAGGACACGCAGCACAAAAACCGGTAGCGTTATTTGAAGATCTATTAAAGAGGTCTATAAGTCCTGGAGACTATATATTAGATCCCTTTTGTGGAACAGGCACGATATTCGTAGCTGCTCATAACTTAAAAGTGAAAGCGACTGGAATAGAACTTGACACTGCCAGTTATGGAATATGTCTAAAAAGGCTAGAAGCCTTGACAGAACAAGGAGAGTTATCATTATGACTTATTATAAAACAATAAACGTGGCAGGAAGGTATGTAGACAAGCACAGACTTATAGCAGAAGAAGCACTAGGAAGAATACTAAGGAGAGAAGAGACAGTCCATCATGTAGATGGAGACGAAACAAACGACAATCACGAAAATCTTGTGATATGTCCAGATCAAGCATATCATAAACTGTTACACATAAGAACATCTGCCTTAGACATTAGCGGAAACGCAAATTATAGACAGTGTGATCTATGTAAGCAATATGATGATCCTGCTCACATGAGTTTTACGCCTAAAAATAAAGCTGGATCTTATAGACACAAAGGCTGTAATGCTGCTTACGCACGAGAACGCAGAAGACTTAAGTGGGAAGGCATTGTATGAGCACGCTTTTCATAGTCCTCGTCCTCCTCGTCGCCGTGGTAGTTTGGGAGTCATTATGAAACGTAGAGGATTTTTGCAAGCACTACTGGGAATACCTGCAGCTGCGCTGATTCCAAAGATTTCTTTTCCTCAGAAAGTAATTGCGGAGCCGGCAGCTAAAGCTATTACTACAGGATTTGGTCTTGCTGACGTAAAAAGAAGTGGAGGTATAATCACCACAGGAAACCATCCTAAACTGTTATGGCCAGGCGTTAAAGCCTACTGGGACGAGCAGTACAAGAATGCGCCAGATCTCTTTGAAAAGGAATAACAATGAAGCACGGAGTCGGGCCTATCCCCTCGCGGATAATGTTAGTGGGAGAGGCTTACGGAGAGCGAGAGGAAGCTGTGGGCGAGCCCTTTGTCGGCGCATCTGGTCAGGAGCTGAATCGAATGCTCGCAGAGGCTGGCATCATGCGCAGCGAATGCTACGTCACCAACGTAGTAAATGCTCGTCCTCCAAACAACTACATCGGCGCGTGGATAGCTACGAAGAAGAAGGACATAACTTCTGCCCATAAGGGACTCCGCGACAAGTGGGTCCTTCCTATCGTCGTCGATGGGTTCAACCAACTCTACAACGAGATCGACCTAGTCAAGCCGAACATCATCGTTGCCTTCGGCAATCTCGCTATGTGGGCCCTCACCGGCAAGTGGGGAATCCTCAAGTGGAGAGGAAGCCAACTCCGCATGAACGGTGGAAGCTTCTCCGAAGACCTCGAGCCCAAGGTAATCCCCGTAATCCATCCAGCCGCCGTGCTGAGGGAGTGGCCCAGCCGCGCGCTGTGTGTAAATGACCTGCGAAGGGTGAAGAGGAATCTAGGCTCTAGAGCTTACGACAACGTACCTAACTGGGATTTTATAATCCGTCCGAGCTTCGACAGAGTTGAAGAAGCAATAAGCTTACTCATGCCAGGCTCCAGCGAACCAGACCGCTGGATAGATCTGGACATAGAGACTCGTGGTGGGCATATAGCTTGTCTTGGTCTGTCGTGGTCTAAAGTCGACGGTATCTGCATTCCTTTCATGTGTGTAGAGAGGCAAGAGGGTTACTGGAATCTAGATGAAGAGGCAAAGATAGTATGGCTTCTTCGTCGGCTGCTAACGCATCCAAAGGTCAATATTCGCTGGCAGAACGGTCTCTTCGACGCGCAGTATATCTATCGAAACTGGCACTTCATCCCACGCGGGCGGCAAGACACGATGATCAGTCAGCACAGCCTGTTCTCCGCCCTGCCCAAGGGACTGTCCTTCCTCGCCTCGATGTACTGTAACTACTACGTCTATTGGAAAGATGAAGGAAAGACCTGGGACAAGAACATAGGCGAGGAACAGCTCTGGGCATACAATCTTCAGGACTGCATCTACACCCGAGAATCCGGGGAAGTCCTAGCCGAAACTGCTAAGAAGATGGGACTCGACAAAGTCGATGAAGTCCAGCAAGCACTGTTCTACCCTGTCCTCGACGCGATGAATCGCGGCGTTAGGATCATTAAGGATAACCGCTCCCGCCTAGCCGCCGACATTACCGAGGAACTCGAGAATCGCCGGACCTTCCTCTACGACCTCCTTGGCCACGAGATCAACGTCGGCTCGTCCCTGCAGATGCAGAAACTCTTCTACGAAGACCTAGCGCAGAGGCCGATACTCAAGAGGACGATAGTAGAAGGAACGACGCTCATGCGCCCGACTTGCGACGACGAGGCCCTAACGAAGATCGCGGCTAGGGAGCCCTTGCTAAAGTCCGTCTGTAACGCCATCGCAGATATTCGAACTCTGGGCAAGTGGCTCAACGACTTCGTCATGATGCAGGAAGACATAGATGGCCGTATGCGTTGTTCCTTTAACATTGCAGGAGATGCCGGTGGAAAAAGTGCTCCCTATTCTTATCGCCTTAGTTCTAGTAAAAATCCTTTTGGTAGTGGCGGTAATCTACAAACTATTCCAAGTGAAAAGTCAAAGTCTTCTGGCAAGGCTGCTGCCCGAGGCTCGATGGATTTTACACTACCCAATATTCGCTCTATGTACGGTCCTGACCCTGGATTCACTTTTTTTGATGGTGATCTCGATAGAGCAGATCTTCAAGTAGTTGTCTGGGAGTCAAACGATGAAATGCTTAAAGCGGCGTTACGACTTGGAGCTGATATTCACCTTCTCAATGTGTACTCGCTTGACAACATGGAGCCGCCCCCTTTACACGAGTTGGTTGAGGGACACCCGCGGTATCCTGATCACCGTGGACCTCGTAAGCTCAAGCGGGAGTTTGCTAAAATCTTCTGTCACGCTACGAATTATGTCGGGAGTGCAAAGACTATTTCGGAGCACACCGGACGTTCCATCAACGAAGTTGATATGGCACAAAAGCGTTGGTTCGGCGCACACCCAAATATCAAGCTATGGCATAGTGAAGTGCAAGCTCAAATTACAAAGCGAAGATACGTTGAAAATAAATTCGGCTATAGATGGTATATCTTCGATAGGTTAGAGGGACTGCTGCCAGAGGCTGTAGCTTGGATTCCACAAAGTACAGTTGGAGTTCTTATAAATAAGATTTGGATAGCTTTTTATCAGAATATTCCTGAAGTACAGATGTTAATGCAAGTACATGATAGTCTATGTGGGCAGTTTCCTTCTAATCAAGAGACAGTTTTACTGCAAAAAATGGAAGAACAGGCAAAAATAGTAATACCGTATAATGACCCTTTAATAATTCCTTTTAATATAAAAACGTCTCGAATAAGTTGGGGCGACTGCGCATAGGACAAAGTATGCATCATTCAACTAGAATTAAAGGTAAGACTTACGTAACTGCTAGATTGATTGCTGAAGCTTATTTAGGAAGGCCTTTAAAAGGTGAAGAGGAAGTACATCACGTAGATGAAAATCCCCTTAACAATGCCACACGAAATTTAGTTATCTGCCCAAGCAGAGCTTATCATATGCTTCTGCACGTACGCTCTTTAGCCTTAGATGCTTGTGGTAATGCTAATCATAGAAAGTGTAATATATGTAAGGAGTATGATGCAACAGATAATATGTCTACAGCTAAAAATGGAAATGGGCAGTCGCGCTATTGGCATAGAAAATGTGCAGCAGAGTATCAATATCAACTTTATATAGCAAGAAAGGAAAAAGAAAATACAACTAAACTTCCAGTAATAGATGTAGATGCTTTATTGGAAGAACTAGAAGATGCCCCGCAACTTCCCTGACTGGCTGCCGGCGTATATCAAATACGCTTCCGTAGGCGAGGCCCCGATCAAGATGCACACCTGGAGCGGAATATCCGCTCTAGCCGCTGTGCTCAGGCGTCGTGTGTGGCTAGACATGAAGCGCTTCGTCTGGTATCCCGGCCTCTATATCATCTTCGTAGCTAAGCCGGGGATCGTCCAGAAGTCCACTACCATCGACATATCCATGGACCTGGTGAAGCAGATCGACTCCATTCACTTCGGCCCGAACAGTGTTACTTGGCAGGCTCTGGTTGAGAAGTTCGCCGGCGCAGCGGAGCAGTTCGAGTGGCCGCTTGGCTCCGGAGAATGGATGCCCATGTCAGCCCTTACCCTTGTCGCCAGTGAACTCGGAAGTCTCCTCAACCTCCAAGATCGCGACATGGTCACGCTGTTCATCGAGCTCTTCGATGGCAAGAAATCCTACGACAAGCTCACCAAGATGGACTCGAATATCATCGATGCACCCTGGATCAATATGATCGCAGCAACAACTCCCCATTGGATAGCAGAGAACATGCCGCAGTCGACCGTCGGCGGTGGCTTGACCTCTCGCTGTATCTTCGTCTGGGCGGAGGAGAAAGAACGCTACGTTCCTTACGTAGACGAGATGGTAGAGCATGGAGACGAAGAGTACCGGCTCAAGCTAATCCAAGACCTAGAACATATCTCGATCACTCTCTGCGGCCCGTTCACCATCTCCCCTGCCGCCCGGGACTGGGGCCGAGCATGGTACACGCAGTTCTGGAAGGACGCCAAGGACTCTATGGACTCCCAGATGGTCGAGGGCTACGCCGCCCGCAAGCAGACCCATATGCACAAAGTCGCCATGATTCTCTCCGCCGCGAAGTCAGATTCCCAGATCATCGAGGCCGACGACCTAATCCTTGCCAACGTCCTCTTGGAACAACTTGAGCCTGACATGCAGAAGGTCTTCGACCGTATTGGCCGAACCGAGGAATCCCTCCAGGCCGAGCGATTCATCGATATAGTCCGCAAGGCCGGTAAGGTGCCATACAGTTCCGCCTACGCCCTGATCCATTCCTACTTCCCTGACTTCCGCGACTTCGAAGGTATCCTCGCCGGCGCGATCAATTCCGGCCAGCTCGAAATCCGCCACGAGCAGGGAGGAATGTTTCTGGTAGCAGTAAATTCTATTTCAGTTATTCCCTTATAAAAGGAATTCTAATGAAGCAAGAAACAAGCATAGAAATGGCAAAGTATCCTGAATTTATAGCAGTAGCAAACGGAAGAGGACTAGGAAGTACTGAAAAGAAAGAGGAGTTTCTTAGATTAATAACAGATATCGGTTAGGATCATATAACACATATCCAAATGAAATTTACTATCAAGTTACTTGTTACTACTGGCCTAGGCTACTGTTGCGAAGCGGCGTTCTTCCGCGCCATCAAGCAAACCGGCGCGATAGCGACTCGTCTAGGAGTCTCTGATCGCGCCGTTCGCTACCGCAAGGAATTGTTTAATGAAGGAAAGATTAAGTGTGAAGGGTGTAAGAACTGTATGGACGCGCGGCTTAAGAAGCTCGGGAAGTAATCTTCTTCGTATCCGTTCCATTATATTTGTCAAGGCTACGCAGCCCCGAGATTCCGAGCAGCCCAAACAGAACTTGCATGGTTAGCGTAGTGTCTATCAGCGGAAATGTTCCTGCGTAGTGGAACAGTACCGTTGCGATAAATCTCATTAATGGTTCCAAGAATGATTCGTAGAACAGACTCAGCGCGCCGATCCAGATGCACGCAGGCCTGCCGCCGGCGACCCACCAGTCCCCCGACTTCGCCTCCTCAGTATTCACGCCGATCTGAGCCATCTGAACACTGATGCCGATCTTAGCCATTTCTAGCTGAAAGTCCAAATCCATCTGTTTCAGCTTCACCAGGTCTGCCGGACCCATGCCGGCGACAGTTTGTTCCACTACTGCCGGATCAACGCCTAGCTTGCTTGCAAGGAATGAGACTGCTGCCCCAGCAAGAGGCCCGCCTAGCGCGGTTGCAATCGTCGGAGCAACAGCTCTCAGAATATCTGTAAGTCCACTCATGGCATAGATTTCCAGTTATGTACAAGTACGCCTACAAATACTAGAAGGATAGTTAACGCAAGCCATAAACTCTGAGTTCCTGCGAAATATCCAAGTACTGTTACAACGACTGACTTTACACCTAGGTATCCATTAACTCCAAGAAGTTTCATTCCTTTGCTTGCTACTGGATTCTGCTCGTATCCTCCTCTCCCTAAGATGGTTCTTGTAGAATACCAATCTAACAGTTGTGAAAGGGCTATTAGAAAAGTTACTAGATATAGATTGTTCATGCCAAGGTCCCTCCTGCGTTAGTAAAGGCTAGTTGAAGCGAGTCGAATGAATTTTCATGCTGGCCATAACCCGCCGCCGGGAAGCTCGCCCAAATCCGGCGGCACTTGAAGACCGCAGTGTATAGGTCTCCCTTCTGAATGTCGTCTAGCGCCCGACATTCTTTTACTTGTTGAAGGGCTATTGCATCCTGAGCCGCCGGACCGAAGTCGGTTAGGCCAAGCTGCTGTGCGTAGGGCGCGTAGTACCTCCCCATCAGTTGATACCGCCCTGCTGCATCTGAGTTCAGCTTCGCATTATGAATCCTCGGATGCGTAGCATAACTGTCGAATAGAAGTGGATGCGTAGGAGTTGATCCCACTAGCACATTGTATCCATTATCCGAGATCGCCAGCAACGCCGGCCCGATTTCACTAAACGCAATGGTATCTAAGAATGCCTTTTCGTTCACGATTTCTCCTTAACTAAACCAGCCAACAGAGCCTATTGGAGGCTGATGGACCCAAGGGCTTAAACCAAAATTAACAGTGATACTAGTTGCACTTCCTTGATGCGCTTCTACACTTATCGCGGGACAGAATGAACCAGAGATTCCAGTAAAAGCAGCCCCCAAATCTGAACCATTTACAGTAAACGATACGTTTCCTGTAAAGGAATCAAACAGCATACCAATAACACTTCCTGCCGAATACGACGATCCATAGGCTGTTGAAGCATTATTGTTCCACTTTAGTCCTGGACTTACACCATAGCTGTCCGACGTAATTCCCACATATTTACTATCAGTTCCCCAAGGAAAGGAACTCTGCGCTAATCCGATTGTAAAGCCTCCAGGCGCTTGTACTATTGTAAACTCGCAATAGCGCGTAGTAGCACTACTTGTTGCTTGAAATACATTCGATAGTATAGTTCCATATAAATTATTGGTACTATAGACTGTAGTTCCCCAAGGAGCTAAAACAAGCCAAGGAGCTGCAGTCTGTTGGCTAAGTACTGCATATACAGCAGTAGATATGGTAGCATTTAATCCTGAGCCGCCTGTTGCTGGAATAACGCACATACTATTCCAGCCTGTGTATCCTGTCGGAGGCGTATAGGTAAAAGCAGAGCTTCCAAAATTAGCCGTAAAGATCGCACCTACAGTTCCATTTATCAGCCCATAACCAGTAACAACGACTCTATACGAGCCTAAGATTCCTGTGTACGCTGTGCCTTGGCTTACATTAGCGCGATAGAATGTGAGTGTACCTACACCAGCATCCCATGCTATTCCTAGTGTAACTCCTCCATCCCACGTAGATCCATACGCAGTGGCAACTCCACCATGTACTTTATTTCCTGTGTGATGGTCATAAGCATACCCAAGATTAGTGTTTCCCAGTACCTGTCCATCCGCTAGAGAAACAGTACTATCTGCGAGGCCGACTTCTCTACCACTCCACACTCCAACATTTCCGCTAAAGGTTACTTCACAGTACAGTTTTCCAGTCGAAGCAAAACCTGAAGCAGCGTTTTGATATACAGCTGTTTGATCTGTCGTAGCAGTTAAGTTTCCATTTGAAAAAGCTAGGTGTTTACTAGATACAGTTGGATCAAAGGTGTTTATTAGCTTGCACGCCGGAAGTGCTCCAGATCCTATAGTTCCTGTGCTAACCGAAGTTATAACTCCATTAACAACTCCAGTTACAACAACAGTATTGCCTCCACCAAGATTAAGTATATCTCCAACGGCGTACCCTGATCCTCCATTACCTACTGCATATTGTTGAGCGGGTATAATTGGAGGAGGTATATATTGATCTGCTGTATTTATTCCATCGCCAGGAATCCAGAAGCCTGTTAGAGTAAAATTGAGCGAACTTTGTGGCTGCACCCACGGCGGCGTTTGAAGGTCCTTCACGCCCTTCACGAAGTCTTGCGCTTCCCGCGGTTCCCAGTGATCAGGACATACCCAGTACCCCTTCCAATTCTTAACCAGCGTGCTGGCCTTTCGTTTCCGCCCGCACTCGAAACAGAGAGCGTTATACCCGCCTGGTGCCCAGAAATCTGCACGACCCTTAGTCATATTTCATTCCCTCTGCGAATCCATGCTTCTGAAGTTCTGGGAGTTCCTCTTCCAACCGCTTGCCAATGTCAGTGCGAAACATAATGTTGCTTGGCCACTTGATCTTCCAGCAAACCTCAAGGGCTTTATCCCCCGCCGACTTCACGGTATCTCCAGTTCCCGTAACTACCCAAGGATAGTTCCCGGCAGTCTCAAGGTGCTCCTTCCCTTGCATTACCAAGCAGGGATGCAGAGCGTCCTCATTCTCTTTAGTAATCCCATAGATCGGAAAGCCCTGTGACCCAGGGTCTTCCTGTTCACCCGTCGGATAGTCCCCGTGAGTCATCACGACTCCTACTGCTATCTTCGTAGACATACGAAGCGTATCCTTCCCTTCCCAAAGATCTAGCAACCAGTCTGCTGGATCGCCTTGGATAACACTCTGGATGATGTTGAAGTCCGGCCAGCCTGGCCTCATTGTAAGTTCATAAGGATAAGGTTTGCCAGAAGGAATAATCCCACAATTAACGTTAATATTACCAACGTAGTTAATTTCATGAAGTGCATCCTCTAGGGGTTTAAGCATCAGGTCAAAGAGCTTTGACTTCTTCACATGGCGGACGATAGTTCCTTGCTCTCCAGTGTTGCATCCCAGTCCATCATTCATGAACTTCTTCTCCTCCCAGTCTTCCTCAATCCACTGAGAGAATCCACCCGGCCCAAACCAGCCAGAGACTCCCATCTCTGTCCCCCTTACACATTCCTGAAGCATGAACTCTCCCTTCAAGCCCTCCTCTTTCCATCGCCCCAGTTTATATACCATTGCATCAACTTCATATCCACGCGGAGGGACATAAGACAAAGCCTTGTCAGCAGTGCCTCCCCAAGGTTTGACCACGTAAGCTTTCTTTTCTTCCTTAACAAAAGAGATAGCTTTGTTATAGTCGCTAAAGACTTCATATGGAAGAGTATCAATTCCGTTTGACTCAAAGAATTCTTGTCCCTTGCATCTATCGAGTTCAAGTTCAGCTCCTTTCTTATTCGGGCCGACGATAGGGAAGCCAGCCTTGTAGTATGGTTCCAAGAGATTTCCCATCTTCGAGTTCCCTGTGATGAACACAAGGTCGGCCCACTTCATCCAGCTACGCCAGTCGGGAACTACTTCGATCAAGCCTTTGCCAACGAGGGACTTTTCTGTGAACCAGACCTTCACCTTATGCCCTGCCGCGAGGCATCGCATAGCAAAGTTCACGCTGTCCTTGTCGAGGTCTATCACTAGGATTTTCATCGACCTGTCAACTCTTTATACCGCTTGCGATTGGCTTTAATCGCAGCTCGCTCAGCATCAGTCTTGCCATAGACCGGCATTCCTAAAGCTCCCATAAGGCCTGCCTTGCTCCCGCCGGCGGCGAGTTGTTGTACTCCGATGGGAGATAGAGACTGCCCTAGGTGCGCCGCCCGAGATTCCTTCATCGCCGGCCCGGCAACTACGTCTCCTTGCTTCGTAGCATAGGGCGCTAGATACTCTGTTCCCAGTGCCTGATTAATCAGCTCTCGGGGAATCTGCCCCATCTTATTCAATCCCTGCTTAACCGGCGTAGTCAGCCAGTGCACAGGTTCCAGCGTGTGTTTCGAGAACTGAATCTTTTGCCCGTCACCAGTCTCGATAAACGTCGGGTCTTTGTTCTGCCAAAGGTGGTGGCCTGTCATGGCGTAGTTAAGTCCATCTCCTACCATGACGTAGTATAGGGCCGACCTCATAATATACTGTCGATGGAGGTCTGTTAGAGTCTTCGGCTCATACAGTCCCCGCAAGCCCGTCCCTGCCTCTTGCCCTGCCAGTGGTCCGAATGCCTTCACTGCCGCCCGAGTCGTACTAAGCGTCCAGTCCGGCGCGAACATTCCTAGGCGAAGAACTCTTTGCCCCCGCGGAGAGTAGGTGCTCATTGCCAAGTCTCTTCCCCACCGAGTCTTATTCTCTTCCGCAACCCGGCGCCAGTTCAACCCGCCGAATATATCATTCGTGAAACTCGCAGAGCGTTCCGCAATTTCCTTCTCTGTGAACAGTGGTACCTTCGCATCTGCTGCATGAGCCTTAGCATTGTTGAGCATCAGCGTCTCATACTTCTGCGCGAAGATTTCTAGCTTCATCGCAGTATGCAGCCGCTCCCACATGAAGCCATCTACGGCGTGATTGAGTTTCTCGATTCCCTTTACGGCTATGCCGGTGCCGGGGATGATGCTGTCCGCCTGCGCCTGCATCCATTTCAGCCCGGAGTAAAAGTCCTGGCCGAGTTCTCGAACTGCCAGCCCTTCATGCGGCATCGAATACATCAAGCCGCCCTCGAACGATAGGTCTACCATCTTCGCAAGGGCCGGATCGTTCTGGCGAAGAGCCTTCACATAACGATTCTCTTCAAAGGCTTTCGGGAATGCTGCCTGCCCGACGAGCTTAAGGCCTCCTGCCGCCATGCCAAGTCCCGCGCCGATCATCGCGTAGGTGATTGGATCGTTGTCTCCTGACAAAGCTCCGTAGGCAGCTCCGGCGGCTCCGCCGGCCATTATAGCTTTCTTGTTCAGGTTAGCCGCGCCGGCGAAGGCGTCGACAAGGGCCTTAGCGTGGAACAAGCTAAACGACACCGCAGACCGCTTTGCCGCCGTGTTGATAGCTTCAATAACCCTTACCGCCAACAGCGGATTGTCATTCTCGAACGCAAACTTCAGCGCGGGAATAATATCGGGATGCGCTACCAAGCCCTGTTTCCCAAAGGGCAAGTATCCTGCCGGCGCCTTTCCAGGAATGCTGGAAGCAATCAGTGGTGCAGTCGTAGTCTTCCCTTGCCGCTCCACGGGCACCGTACGCCGCTTCAGCTCGTCCAACAGTGTCCTGTTCGCAATAGCCTTCGAGACACTTCGTCCGTACTCTTGCACAATGTCAGCTATATCCGACATGATCGGCGGCCGACCCTTACTGGCCATATAAGCATTAACTTCTGCTATCGTAGGAGGTCCAACTCTGCGCTTTCCAAATAGCGTGCTAGTTGCTCCCTGCGCTCTGCTGCGCATAAGTTCATCTATAAAGGGCAGTGCATCCTTCCCATAAACGTGAGTAACGTAGTTCCCAATCAAGTCCTGAATAACCCCTGCATCCTTTCCTGCCGCGCCCATCTTTTCAAAGTACTGCTGAATCTGCATAGCTGCCGCACGTTCCTTTGGATTCAAGACAACGCTTTGATCACCTTCCAGAAAGTGCGCAATAGCAGTTCGCCGGCCTTCGTTAGGGACGTTCTTAACTACGTTGATCAGTAGACGACTTCTTTCCAGCGCATCCCGCTTGATCGTAGCTTCAGCTTTGTCCATCTCTGACTTGATCCGAACCCTTGGATCATCGGCCATAGCTTTGCTAATCGGCCCAGGAACAAGTTCCTTCACGGCCTCCCACGGACGGCCAGTCATGGCTACCTTCGAGGCTTCCCAAAGGGCTGTAGAAGCTGCTGGACCGAAGCGGGCGGCTAGGCCGCTGAGGAGTCCACCAACGAGTGCGCCGGCAGCCTTATCATCACTTGCAACCGCTCCAATCGCCGCGCCAGTTCCAATCGCAGCGAGCTTGGCGAGAAGCTTGGGATCAACTTGGCCAGCTTCCTTAGTCGCAGCTGCTGGCTTCTGTTCAGCAGTTTCCTTCGCCGCCCTAACCAAATCATAATTCTTAAGTTCTTTGGGTGGAATTGACTTGCTAAGATAGTTTCCAACGCGCGCTAGAAAGTTAGTGATAGCTAAATGTGGATCACCAGGAAGTCCCTTATACCATGTTTCTGGCTTCTCAACATCCCAGATTGATTCACCCTTAGCAGCCTCTCCCTTCTTAATCATATCTAGTCTAATCGGAATCTTAGCTGACTTTATAATCTTATCTGCAGCTTCTCCCCAAGTAAGATCGCCTTGAATCTTAATTGAATTAAGTGGATCTTCTGCTGTTCCAAATTTCTCTAGCTGTTTTGCTACAGCATCTTTTACCCAAGAACTAGCTGTAGGTAACTTATCCAGCAACGGAGCTGCCAAGGCGTCCTTTGCGCCCTTCGTCCAAATACCTTCGCCGGTCATTCGTGTAGCTAGAGCAGCTCCAGCAAGTAAAGCAACATCCTTAGCTTTATCTGGATTTGCCGCTAGATACGCCGCCGCTCCTCCTGCCGCCGCAATCCCTGCGAGCAGCTTCGGATCAGCCTCACCCTTCTCGAATGGAGTACCATCAGCCTTCAGTATCCTTCCTCCCTCTACCTTCA
>VFSW01003402.1_pt1 | contig 23886 bp, 33 predicted proteins | sample 5358111 | NCBI WGS metagenome assembly VFSW01 (sample SAMN11554181, study PRJNA540505) | mine drainage metagenome | isolation source: sediment from site ElyBrook_90M | place: USA: Ely Copper Mine, Vershire, VT | collected 2017
AACAAACTTTTGAATTAGCGGAACTGAGGGTTATTTAAATTTTCAACACCCTCATATACCTAATCAAAACTTTCGCAATCCCTTTGCATGGCTGCATATACTGCTGAGGGGGCACCTGGCGCAGAAAGGGTCGCGCTTCCTGCAGTAGTTCTTGCCAAGCTCGACGAACTGCGCGTGGAAGTCATTGTACAGGCCAGCATCCCTTTTCAGCGATCTCTCAAAGATAAGCCTCAATTCGTCATAATCGATGCCCTCGTTTATCGAGGGGTCAATCCTGCCCATCGCCCTCTTCGTGTACGCGTCTATAACAAAGATCGGCTTGCCGGCGGCGTACAGTATTATCGAATCTGCAGTTTCCCTGCCTATTCCCTTGTAGGAAAGGAGGGCCTTCCTCAATTCGGGAATGCCCATTCCGAGCATTGCGCCAAGGCTTCCGTAATCCCTGATTATCGACCTGCACAGGCTTTTGAGGTTCGCTGCCTTCTGTCTGTAATAGCCGCTGGGCCTCACCAGCAATTCCAATCTCTTGATCGGCATGGCCGCAATGCTTTCAATCGATAGGGAACCGGATTCCTTGAGGTTGCGTATCGCCTTCTCAACATTCGGCCATGATGCCTGCTGGGTGAGCATAGCCCCGACAAGCACCTCGAATTGGGTGTCGGCCGGCCACCAGTTCCTATGCCCGAAATGAGAATTGAGTATTTTATAAATCTGCAGCGGCCTTTGCAGAGGAAGCACCTACACCTTGAGCTCTCCCGCCTTTATCTTCTTTATGGCTATCCTTGGGTCTTCCCCTTCGAAGGTGACGCCCATGCTCTTGCATGTCCCGAGTATCTGCGTTATCCTTGATGCGGCTGAATTGCCGTACAGCCTGGCCTCCTTTGCCTTCGCTATCTGCCTGACCTGCTCGAGCGTTATGTTGCCCACTATCTCGCCCTTTGCCTTTGCGCCCAGCTGTATCCCGAGCTCCTTCAGTATAAGCGCGCTTGTAGGGGGCATCCCTATCTCTATCCTGTGCGCCTTGGTCCCGCTGTCTATTATGACCTTGACGGGTATCTTGATGCCGGCGAACTGCTTCGTCTTGTCGTTTATCTCGGCTATTATAGCGTTTATGTTCACTCCAAGGGGCCCTAGCGCGGGCCCGAACGGCGGGCCTGACGTTGCCTTTCCGCCCTCGACTAATCCGGATATTACCACTTCTGCCATCTTCACACCTTGTTTGCCTTGTGTATGACCTTGGCGGTGTTCATCTTCGTGGTTATTGGTATCGGCACAACCACGTCCATGAGCTCCACCGTTATGTCATCCTTCAAATCATCAACCTTTAGCACCTTCGCCTTGTAGCCCTTGAACGGCCCGGCGATGAATTCCACCGTGTCCCCTTTCTCGATTCCCACGGCATGGCTCCTGACCTCTATGAGCTTCTTTACCTCATCCTCGCTTAGGGATTTCGGAAGGACGCCGCGCACGCTTCTTCCCTTCGTGACGAACTGCCTTGCGGAGACCTCGTCTTCCGCCTCGAGTATTATGTAGCCGCGCACGCCCTCTATGACCATTATCGAATATATCGGAAGGTCGGTCTTTGATACCTTGTTCTGCAGTATGTTGGCGGCGATGCGCTCCTGCCCGGATGTTACCTTTACGACGAAATACAAATGAACCACTTGCAAGCATTATTAATCTGATTTTCCAACATTATACGATGAAATACGTCAAAGTGGAGCGGGCAAAAGCGGAAAAGGCAAGAAGATTGCTTGTCAATTCCATGCTGTTCGACAGCTCAGCGAAAGTTAAACATAGCCGAAGCTACGTCTTTTTTCCGATAACTATTACGCATGCAAAGGATATAAAGCTTATCGGGAAGCTCGGGGCATTGGTAAATGTGGGAAAGGGAGGAGGAACAGCAGGCAAAGGCGCCGAGACCATAGAGCAGGAGCTTTCAAGGAGGATAGGGAAGGGCCAGCTTGAGAGGCTGTCAAAAGGGTACGACAGGCTTGGCAACATAGCAATCATCGAGTTCACCGGGAGCAGGAAGAGCGGAAAGATAATCGCGGAAGCAATAATGAAAAGGAACAAGGGCATTGAGACGGTTCTTCTGAAGGCAGGCGCGGTGTCCGGAAAATACAGGATAAGGAAATTGGAGTACGTATCCGGAAAGAAGGATTACATTGCGGAATACAGGGAGAACGGATGCATCTTCAGGTTCGACGTGAGGAAGGCATACTTCTCGAACAGGCTCTCCTTCGAGCGATCCAGGATACTGGATCTCGTTAAAGGCAGGGAGAACGTGATGGTGATGTTCTCAGGGGTGGGGCCGTTCGCCATAGAGATCGCAAAAAGGCACGGGGACTCGAACGTCGTTGCGATAGAGCTGAACAGGTATGCGCACAGGTACGCCCTGGAAAATATAAAAACAAACAGGACGCCTAACGTCAAGGCGGTGCTGGGCGACGTGAGGAAAAAGGCTGGCGACTACAGGGCCTTCGCCGACCGTATAATAATGCCGCTGCCTATGTCAAGCCTGGATTTCCTGGATTCTGCGTACAAAATCGCCAAGGAAAAGGCTGTTGTGCACCTTTATGCGTTCACGAAGATCGGATCAGATGAAATAATAGAAAAGCTGAGGTCGCATGCGAAGGCGAACGGGTATAGGATTAGAATACTCAATACAAGGACCGCAAGGCCGTATTCATCCACCGAGATTGAGATCGCGGTTGATTACTCAATCAAAAAATGAAAAGGGGCATTATGGAAAAGAGGCTGCGCTTTAAAGGAATCCTACCTGAATTGATGCTTAGAGGAGAGAAAACATCTGGCTTATCGGCAGCGATATGAATAAATATGCCATCCCCTCATTATCTATGATGACCGGCGGCATTGAACTGACTGCGAGAGAGCTTGATTTGAACGAGTTCGTCAGGAATGCCACATGGAGGGAGCTGCTTGTGGAGCTCGTCGAGACCAACAGGCTTGACCCGTGGGACATAGACATAGCAAAGGTTGTCGACAGCTACGTTTCCGCAGTAAGGAAGATGCAGGTAATGGACCTGCACATACCGGCAAACATAATACTCGCGGCGTCGATCCTCCTCAGGATGAAGAGCGAGACGATAAGCATACTGCAATTGGAGGAGGAGATGCAGCCGTTCGAGGAATTGGGCCGCGCGGCAAGGATAATGCCAGACATACCGATTCTCGTACCGAGGGCAAGGATGCAGCCGAAAAGGAGGATAACTCTTGCGGAGCTGATGGATGCGCTTGGCGACGCGATAAAGATAAACGAGAAAAGGGAAACAATCGTGAGGGAGAGGGCCGCCCCCATAAGCATGGCGATAGAGAAGGACGACATAGACGAGAAGATGAGGGCCGTGCATGCGCTTGTCAGGCAGAATATTGACAGCGAGGGCGTGACCACGTTCTCTGCGCTTTGCAGGAGCTTTGAAACAGCTGAGAGAAGGCTTCTTGCGCTGTTTGTGCCGCTGCTTTTCCTGGCGCACAGCGGCGAGATAACGCTAATGCAGGATGGTTTCTTCAACGAGATATTCGTTAGGATTGGTGAACAGGATGCCGGAAAGGCCAAGTAAGGACTACAAGAAAACAGTCGAAGCCGCGCTCTTCGTGTCAGGGAACGCGATGGACGCGGACCAGATCGCCAAGACGATAGGAATTGCATCCGTCGGCCATGTAAAGCGCATGCTAGACGAATTGGTAAGGGAATATGAAGCAAGGGACAGCGCGCTCGTGATCGCAAGGATAGGCGACAGGTACACGCTGGGGATCAGGCCGGAATATGCGGAAAACGTAAGCTCGCTCGCAGGGGCGCCGGACATATCAAAAGGAACGCTGCGAACGCTTGCATACATCAGCAAGAACGAGCCGATAATGCAGAGCGCGGTGATAAAGGCGTTCGGCAGCTCGGGATACCAGCACATAAAGGAGCTTGTTGAGAAGGAATTCATAAAAACGGCAAGGATAGGGAGGACAAAGAGGATAGAGACGACAAGCAGGTTCAGGGAATACTTCAACATCTGAGGATAATTATTTATACTCCATAATGCAATCCTTATTCATGGATCTTGTAAGGATGAAATGCATCCCGTGCGAAGGCGGAGTGAAGCCGATGGGAGCAGCCGAAGCAAGGAAAAGGCTAAAGTCCATCAAAGGATGGAAGCTCGAAAGGAACAGGTACATATCAAAGGAATTCAGGATGGAGGACTTCAGGCAGGCGATGAAGCTGGTCAACAAGGCGGCGGCAATCGCCGAAAAGGAAGGGCACCATCCGGACATAAGCATATATGGCTACAAAAACGTGAGGTTCACGCTAAGCACGCATGCGATAGACGGGCTGTCGGTCAACGACTTCATAATCGCAGCAAAGATCGATTCGATAAAATTATAGGGGCTCGTAGTCGAATGGTAAGACGTTCCCCTCACACGGGAAAGATCCGGAGTCCGATTCTCCGCGGGCCCATCAGCTTATCGAAGGACCCATAGCGCCTGCAAAAGTAGACAGATGTCTAAATTTCCTCCGGTTTCCCTAAATAATAAGGAAGGCTTAAAATACAGCATTGAGAATATAGTCCGGGTGAACTGTATGGGTGGGAACGATGAGAGGGATAACAGATAGCAAGACCAAGATAGAGTCTGCAATAGAGGAAGCTGTTCAGTTTCTTCCGAAGAACTTTGAGCCAAGGCACGTGCACAGCAAGAGGTGCTACAGGGTGCTGAAGCACATACTTTATCCTGACGAATATACGATAATCGAGGCGAAGCAGAGCCTGTTCAAGTCTCTTTCGCCGATCAGGCTTGTAGCAACCAACCAGAGGATAATAGTGGTGAAGCCCTCGTTCGGCATGCTATGGATGGGACGCAATGTATTCACCCCTACAAAGTACGAGTCGATAAAGTACGACAACGTGAACAACATAACGCTGTACACCGGCACGATCTTCTCAAGCATATACGTGCACCTCAATACCGGCTCTGAGGCAGGGGAGGGCAACATAGACGGGCTGAAGATGGACGACACGCGGGCGATTTTCATATTCCTTGAGAAGACGGTCGAGGCGCTTAGGAAACGCGAAATCATCCCAAATAACAGCATGGACAGGCTGCGGAGCCTTATGATAGGAGGCAACAAGATAGACCTCGGGCTTGCGAAGGATATGGCAGGGTACAGGGGTTCCAAGTTCATCTGGCTTGGGGCGGAGCCCGTGGAATACGCATCGGCAAGGCTCGGGATAGAGATTAAGCACATAGGGAAGATAGACGTCAGCGGGCTGGCAGACATGAACGTGGAGGAGGCAAAGAGGCTGGAGGGCAGCATATTCGTATGCTACAACGACTTCTTTGCTACGAGGGTATCCGAGTATCTCAAGAAAAACTACAACGTCGACACGTACGTGCTTACATTCGGTTCGGAATACCAGCCGGTCGATGACGAAAACATGTGGCTGCCCGACATAAGGGGCAGCAGCCTGCCATGGTAAAATATAATAATTGAAAAAATGGATATTAGGCTGATATTCATGGCCGGCAAGATAAGGTGCTCCCATATTTTGGTCGCAAAGGAGTCGACAGCCAAGGAGATACTGGCAAAGCTCTCGAAAGGGGAGAGCTTCGGAAGGCTAGCGGAGCAGTACTCGATAGATGGAGGGGGAAGGAACGGCGGGGACCTGGGCTACTTCGGGCACGGGGTCATGGTAAAGGAATTCGAGAGGGCGGCATTTGCGCTGGATAAGGGCAAGGTATCTGACATAGTCAAGACCCAGTTCGGATACCACATAATCAAGAGATTGGAATAGAGGCCGGCAAGATAACTTGGGACGGGGGCGCTGCGCCATACATTTGGCAGAAAGTGCTTTCTATTCTGTTAAAAAGTTACAGCAGTCTAAAGATGCACTCAATTAAAACACATTGTACGGTTGGTGCATCGTAGCGGAGAAAAGATTATAAAAGGCCTGCTCAAGATAGCATAATAAAATTAAATTATGTATTTACAATTACGAATGAAGCAATACTGAAAACCATATTCCATTTAAATACTAAGAAAAAGCGTTTAGTTTTTGATGAGTTTAATAAAAGATTGGAAGATCTTAACTCATAATTACTACGTCCTTCTAAGCATAGCAAACATCCTGAGGTAGAACTTGTTCGTCTTGGATGCGGAGAACCTCTCCAGTCCTGATGCGTTCTTAAGGAACTTGCGTTTGTCCGGAGAGTTCAGCATGCTCTCAAGCTGGTAGGGCAGGCTCATCTCGTCCCTCACTACGCACATGCTCTTCACCTCTTCGGGTATCGGCGAATAGTCTGGAAGCAGCACCGGAGTCCCTAGCGCAAGGCTCTCCAGTACTATTATGCTGAGTCCCTCGCGCTCGGACATCTGAAGGAATACCTTCGATTCCTTTATGCGCCTGTATATCTCGCTCTTGTCCTCGGTCTTGTAGAAGTCCCTTATCTCCACTATGCCGCTGAGACTCATGCGCTTCACCATCCTCTCAAGCGCAAGCCTCTCAGGGCCTTCACCGATTATGATCGCCCGCATGCCCTTTACCCTGGCGCTGACAAGTTTTACCACTTCAAGCAGCTTGTCGACCCTTTTCTCCTTTATCAGCCTGCCGGAGAATATCACGGTCTTTGATTCCCTTGCGGATTTTATGCCAAGGATGGTCTTGTCGTCTATAACTGGCGAGAATATGTGTATCTTCCTCTCTGGCACGCCGAGGTTTCCGAGCCTATGCGCTGTCACGCTCGAGTTGACAACATATCCGTCCGCCATCTTCAGCACAGTCGATGCGAAGAAGCTACCCAATGTTCCGCCAAACCTTCCAAGGTAGACATACCAGTATTCCCTGTCCCATACCTCGTGCATGTCAAGTATCAGCTTGCATCCTGTCAGCTTGCAGTACAGCCTGAGCATTGGTATCTGCAGGATCGGGAACTCGTTGGATTGTATGTAATCGAATTTGTAGAAGAATATCCTGGCAAGCCCCAATGAGTATACGATCGATTCCCTGATCGACCTCCTGCCGTGCCTGTAGAACTTCTCGTTGCTTATCTCATGAAGGGTATGGTAATGTATCCTGTCGCGCACGAAGTCCTTTTCCATGCCCGGCCATTTCAGCGAGAAGAAATGCACCTCGTGCTTCTTTGCCAGCTCGTGCGACTCTGTGCTCTCCAGCGTCTCCAGCCCCCCTATGTTCCAGGGGTAGACCGCGTCCGACACGAAGGCTATCTTCATTTAATTCATCTGGATATTCATAGCAGCATAAAATAAAAGGCTATGCAGGTATACTACATTTATACTATAAGTCGGTGCCATGAAAAGCCTTCTCTCCAGGATAAAAAAGATTATGGGCAGCGCAAAGGCAGACGCTGTGCTGCTGATGAATTCTGGCGGCAACAAGGACAGCAACTTCCTTTATATGACGGGATTCACGAGCGGGGAGTTCGAGAACAGCATTCTGATTGTCCTAAATAACAGGATGATACTGCTGGAATACCCGCTTGAATACGAGATAGCAAAGGCGCAGAGGCCGAAAGAGATGACAGTGGTCCTGATAAAGTCGAGGGGGCAGATCGAGTCCATATTCAGGAGATACCTGAAAGGGAGGACAATAGGCGTGAACGAGGGCTTCTTGCCATATGCGAGGTACAAAAGGCTGAAGGGGCTCGTAAAGCCCAAGAGGATGATTGACGTTTCCGAGTCATTTTACAAGGCAAGGTCGATCAAAGACGCATACGAAATTGACTGCATAAGGAAGGCAAACTCCATATCAAAAAAATCCCTAAAAGAGCTGCAGCCCAAGTTGAGGGAGGGCATGACCGAGAGGGAAGCTGCAGGGCTTCTTGATTACATCATGATGAAGAACGGGGCATCCGGCACGGCATTCGAGAGCATAGTTGCATTCGATTCAAATTCGGCATTGCCCCATCATCATCCAGACAATACAAAATTAAAGAAAAACAGCATAGTGCTCATTGACTTCGGCGCAAAATACAATAACTACTGTGCGGACGTAACGCGAACATTCATGTTCATGCCCGACAAGAAATCCCAAAAATACAAAAAGCTCATGGAGATGCACAGGATAGTAAAAGATACCCAGCAGAAGGCATTCAAAAGAATAAGGGAAGGCGCAGCTGGGGGAGAGGTTTCGGCAGCTGCAGGTGGTTACATTGATGGCGCAATGAATGGCAGGTATAAAGAATACGCGTTCACAAAGGTGCACGGGCTTGGGCATGCAATAGGCATAGACGTACACGACCCAGGTCCCGGCCTATACGGCAAGGACAAGTTGAAAGCTGGAATGGTCGTGAGCGACGAGCCCGGCATATACATAATGGGATTCGGAGGCGTGAGAATAGAAGATGACGTCGTTGTCACTAAGAACGGCGCAATTATGATTTAGGGAGGTTGCCATGAAAGAGGAAAGGGAAACGCTCGGTAATAACGTTATACCATTGAATTACAGTATCAGGATTGAACCTGATTTCAAAACATTCAAGTACAAAGGCAGCGAGGTAATCTCGATAGACATAAAGAAAGGCGCAAAGAGCATATCATTGAATGCCATTGAGATAAAAGTGAAAAAGGCATCCCTGGCGCAGAACGGCAAAGAATACCCTGCCCGGGTCAAAATGGATGAGAGAAGGCAGCTGTTGACCCTTGCGTTCAAAAGCCCGTTCCAGGGAAAGGCGCAGCTGATCGTGGAATTCGCGGGAAGTTGCGACGACAGCCTTAGGGGATTATACAGGAGCAAGTACAAGCAGGGGAAAACGGAACGCTACATCCTTACTACGCAGTTTGAGCCTGCAGACGCAAGGAAGGCTTTCCCGTGCTTTGACGAACCGGAACTTAAGGCAACGTTTGACTTGTCGCTTGTCATTGACAAGGACATGGAGGCGATATCAAACATGCCGGTGAAAAGCAGCAGGAAGGCAGGCAAAAGGAAAAAGGAGTTGGCATTCAGGACGACGCCAAGGATGTCAACATATTTGCTTTATATCGGGATTGGGAATTTCGAAAGGGTATCCACGAACTACAGGGGAATCAGGCTGTCCGCCGTAACTGTTCCGGGAAAGGCAAAGGACACCAGGATGGCTTTAGGCTACTGCAAAAGCTTCCTTGAATTTTACGAAAGTTACTTCGGTATAAAATTCCCGTTGCCAAAGATGGACATTCTCGCCATACCCGACTTCTCGGCGGGGGCCATGGAGAACTGGGGGGCGATAACATTCAGGGAAGTGGAATTGCTAGGAAATGAGAAGACCACATCAATAGTATTCAAGCAGCGAAGGGCAGAGGTAATAGCACACGAGCTCGCCCACCAGTGGTTCGGCGACCTTGTCACGATGAAATGGTGGGACGATCTCTGGCTGAACGAGAGTTTTGCTACCTTCATGGCGGGCAAGGCAGTAGAATCAGTATTTCCAAACTGGGAATACGGCCTTCAGGACCAGGTTTCTAACTTGAGCACCGCATTCGGTGCCGACCAGTACATATCAACGCATCCAATAAACGCAAAGGTAAGGAATCCCGGGCAGATAAACGAGATCTTTGATGAGATAAGCTATGAAAAAGGCGGCAGCGTGCTTATGATGCTTGAGGATTATGTAGGAAAGGAAAATTTCAGGGCCGGATTGAAAAGGTACCTGAGCAGGCATTCATATTCTAATGCGACAAAGGACGACCTATGGAACGCCATAGGGGAAGTCTCGGGCAAGAAGGGCATAGGGAGATTTGCAGAGGTTGCAAAAGGCTGGATAGACAAGGCAGGATATCCAATCATTACTGTGAGCGAGACAAAGGACGGAATAGAGCTCAAACAAAGGCGGTTTTCAATGCTTGAGAGCAATCTTAATGGCATTTGGCCGATACCCGTCAATTACGTTATAGACGGCAGCAGGCAGGCGCCTGTCTTGTTTGACAGGGAGAAATCATCTGTCAAAGCGCAGTTCCAGGGCTACGTCAAGCTCAACTACGGCCAAAAGGGATTCTACAGGGTAAGCTATCCTGAAAACATGCTCAATGCGCTCGGCTCGGCAATAAGTGAAAAAAGGATCGATCCGTTAGACGCATGGGGAGTAGAGAGAGACCTGTTTGCGCTTGCGATGTCGTCAAGGATAAAACTTGAGGGTTACCTGGACTTCGTTGAGAGGTATTGTATGGATCAGGAATACCCGCTTGATTCGGGCGTTTCCGCACACCTCAGCGGCCTAAACAGCATGCTTGAAGGCAGCAAGAAGTTCGGAAAAAGGGTAAGGCAGCTGAACCTGGAATACCATAAGGCCCTGCTCGGCAAGCTGGGCTGGGAAGAAAAGCCTGATGAGAGGAACGTTACAACGCTGCTTAGGGCAGGGACCATAACGGAATTGGGCATGGCGGGGGACAGTACCGTAATGAGCAGGGCAAATGAGATGTTTGCAGATTACAGAAAAACCGGAAAGAGGATAGAGAAGAACATAAGGGGCGCAATATTCAGGACAATCGCATACCGCGGGAATCTTGAAACGTACAACGAATTCATAAGGCTCTTCAAAGCGGAGACTGCGCCGGACGAGCAGAGGAGATTCATGATCGCCATTGGCAGCTTCAAGGATGAAAGCATAGCAAGGAGGGCGCTAGACTTCTCCATGTCAAAGGACGTTAGGCTGCAGGATTCCTGCTTCCTGCCGATGTATGTTGTCTTAACAGATACCGGAAAAAGGATAATATGGGAGTGGACCAAGAAGAACTGGAAAGGCTTCATGAAGAGGTACTCCCCAGGGGTGCACATGCTTGACCATTTTGTCGAAAACCTGGCTGGGACAGACAACAGGAAGGCACGAGATGAGATATCTGAATTCTTCTCAAGGAAGGAAAATTCCAGGGATGACATGAAAAAGGCGCTCAAGCAGACGCTTGAAAGCATAGACATACTGATAAGGTTCAAGGAATTCAATAACGCATGAGCCCAATTCCATAAAAATGAGGATACATAAGGCTTAAAAGGATGATTTACCCATCCATATTGTTAAAAAGTCATATTTCATGCGAAGGTTGAGATTTTGTTAGGGAATAAGCATTTAATTCATAGAAAGGCTGCTTTGCCGTATGATCTGGAGGTCCGGAAGGGCCACCTTAGGCAGCAGTAACAAGCTTCGCTAGTTCTATGGCTCTTTAACACAACAAAAGGTGTGTTAATGGGAAAAACTTACATAGATATTGTAAAATACATGGTAGAGGCCAGGTTCGAGATTTCTGGATTGGCTGAGAAGCCCGATATAATAGGCGCGGTGTTCGGCCAGACCGAGGGCCTCCTTGGCGGAGGGCTTGACCTGCGTGAATTGCAGAAGAACGGCAAGATAGGGAGGATTGAAATTGAATCCTCAACGCAGGGCAACAGGACGATCGGAAAGCTGTTCCTTCCATCGTCGCTCGGCAGGGTTGAGACCTGCATACTGGGCGCAACCATAGAATCGGTCGACAGGGTAGGGCCGTTCGAGACGCTATTCAAGATAAACAAGATAGAGGACACAAGGAGCGAGAAGCGCAGGAAGATAGTGAACAGGGCGAAGGACCTCCTCAAGACCTTGCTCACTACGGAGATGCCGGACAGCAAGGAGATAAGCGAGCTTGTCGAAAACGACGTGAAGTCAAGCGTTGTAACGACCTACGGGCAGGACGCTCTGCCTGCAGGGCCTGGGATAACGGAGAACAACGAGATAATACTGGTCGAGGGCAGGGCGGACGTGATAAACCTGCTCAAGAACGACATAGACAACTGCATAGCTGTCGGCGGCGCGACAGGCAAGATACCTCAGACGATAATAGACCTCTCAAAATCTAAGGAGACGACGCTGTTCCTCGACGGCGACCGCGGAGGGGACATGATATTGCGGGGGCTGCTGAACGTATGCGACGTTGACTTCGTTGTAAGGGCGCCAGACGGCAAGGAAGTGGAAGAGCTGACCAGGAAGGACATAATAAAGGCGCTCAGGGCAAAGGTGCCGATCGACCAGGTGGTTCCGCGATTGAACGGGAACAACAACAGGTTCGGAGGCCATCACCACGACAGGTTCAACCCTCGCGACAGGTTCGGAAGGCAGCATGAACAGCATGCGGAGCAGGGGCCGATGCCGCCTGCTGCCCCAACAAGGGAGCATGAGCATGAACAGCAGGCACCGCAGCCGCAGCAGACACAGCAACAGCAGCCGCAGCAGCACGTGCAGAGGGAAAGCAGGTTCGGAGGGGCGCCAAGGCAGCAGGAGCGCGACAAGACAATACTGAGCCCCTTTGAGATATCAAAGAAGATGCTCAACAGGGATTTCGAGCCTGAAAGGCGTGAGGAAAGGATGGGCATCGATTCCGAGCTCGGGATAAAGGACATAAACAAGGAGGATCCTTCAGGCATGGATGCCGTGCCATCGCTGCATGAGGGCAGCGCTGAGCCGGACCAGAAGTTCGTCGGCGCATTGACCGAATTGCACAACACGCTTCGCGGAAGGCTTTACGGAAACAACGGGGAGGTTATCTCGGAGGTGCCGATAAGGGAGCTAATACAGGCTGTGCAGGACTCAAAGGGCGTAGAGGTGCTCGTATTCGACGGCATAATAACACAGAGGCTCATCGAGCTTGCAAACAGGCAGGGCGTCAGGGCGATCTACGGCACGAAGTCGGGCCAGATATCCAAGACGTTCAGCGGAATGCTCCTTTACACAAAGGAGCAGGGTAGGATAGGCTGAATGCCTGCGCCTTCTGCGAACCGGAAGCATTTGTGCCGGCTTACAATAGCATAACTTATAAATACTTTGTTTTAGATATAATATAGTTTAAATTTAAACTATGGGTGGTGGACTGGCAGCGCATCCCGTCAAGTACTATGGCAATCCCTACATGACAAAGGACATGAAGAGGATGGTGCTAAAGCTCATACTGCTCAGGCGGATCCGGAAGGGGAGGGCATACTCGTATGAGATAGTGAAGGAGTTCGACAATCCAAAGATATCGGAATTCCTTATGAAGGGAGGCACAAGCGTCAAGAACGACATATACAACACGGTAAAGGCGCTGGAGAAGTCGGGCTACATAAGGATGAACGCGATAATTGAAGACGGGCGCCTCAAGAAGTACTACCGCATAACCGCGCAGGGCAGATCCGCAGTCAAGGAATCGAAGGCGCTCTTCCTGAAGAGCATGAAGGAGCTTACCAACATAATAAGATGAGAAAATGCCGGAATACTCGATCGAAATAGAAAACCTGGTCAAGAAGTTCGACACGCTTACTGCAGTTAACAACGTCGACCTTAAGATCAAGAAGGGAGAGATATTCGGGCTGCTAGGGCCTAACGGCGCAGGCAAGAGCACTACAATAAGCATGATTCTCGGCCTTATCGATCCGACCTCAGGCAGGGTCCTGGTAAATGGGGTAGACATGCAGAAGCACCCTGAGAGGGCGAGGAGCGAGATAGGGATAGTGACCCAGGAGACGGTAGTGGAGTCTGAATTGACTGCAGAGCAGAACCTCATGATATTCGGCAGGCTTTACCATATACCTCCCGCAGAGCTCAAGAAGAGCATAGACTTCGCGCTTGAGCTGTCTGACCTCACAAGCTTCAGGGACAAATTCGCGGGGACCTTTTCCGGGGGGATGAAAAGGAGGCTTGAAACGGCAAAGTCGCTTATGCATGCGCCTAAGGTGCTGCTGCTAGACGAGCCCACCACGGGGCTTGACATCCAGAACAGGACAAAGATATGGAATCTGTTACGGGAGATAAACAGGACGCAGAACATAACGATACTGCTCACCACCCAATACCTTGAGGAGGCGGACCAGCTGTGCAACCGCATAGGCATCATAGACCATGGAAAGCTGATCGCGCTTGGAACTCCGAGCGAACTCAGGCAGAAGATCGGGGTGAGCAGCATAATAGAGATATCCGCAGACAAGGATAACCTGCAGAAAGTCGCGGCCCTCTTCAAAAAGGCAGGGCTTGAGCCGCAAATCCTCAGCAACAAGGTAACGGCACCGGGAGGAAACAAGCCCACAGAGAAAGTAGAGAAGCTCATCAAGGAGATAGGAGCCAGCAAGCTGCAGATTTACAACATAAGCATGCACGAGCCAACGATGGACGACGTCTTCCTCAAGCTTACCGGCTCTGAGGTGAGGGACACGACAGGGGAGTTCAAGACAGGACGAGGAGGATTGGGAAGGGGCAGATGATGATGGGATTACTAGGAGACACTTATACATTGTTCCTCAGGGAGATGCTCATATTCAAGAAGAACCTGCGAGTGAACATAATAAGGTCGATGATATTCCCGCTCATTTTCATAATACTTCTTGGAAGCTTCGGCAGCGCGCCGAAGAACGTTCCCATAGCGGTAGTAAACTATGACAACGGCGCAAGCGCCCTTAGCTTCATAAACCTCCTTCAGAAAGGGAACGGGCTCGTGGTTGCGAGCCAGACAACCCAGACGAACGCAATGGCCCTCTTATCGAGCGGCAAGATTGTAGGGATCGTGGTGATACCGAAGGGGTTCTCGCAGGGCACCGACAGGAACGTCTATGTTTACCTTGACAACTCGCAGCCGCAGTCTTCGGGGGTTGTGCAGCAAACGGTTGACTCAGTTTCGGCGCAGATGGGCGCAAGCCTGACCGCATCCTCGGTTCCCGGCGGCAGCGAAGGGCTCATATCGGTAATTTCCAGCTACGTGTACGGCGCGAGCAGCAACTACCTCAGCTTCGTGGTTGGGGGCCTTCTCGTCATGGTTGCCGCGTTCGGCGCGGTTTTCAGCGCAGGATTCACAGTCCTGAGCGACAGGGAGCTGGGGAACCTCAAGGCATTCCTGACCACCCCGATTAACAAATTCTCCATAATGCTCAGCAAAATATTTTATGGCACCTTCCAGTCAATACTATCAGCATACATAGGCCTTGGCATAGGATTGCTTTTCGGCGCGACAGTTGCGGCCGGGCCGCTGGGTTTCATTGAGCTGGTGTGGGTGGTATTCCTTGTAGGCCTTGGATTTAGCGCTCTTGCGATCGCGCTGTCCACGATAACCAAGCAGCTGCAGACATACGCGCTTATAGGACAGACGGTGACATTGCCGCTGTCCTTCCTTGCCGGGGCGTTCGTGCCGGTAAGCCTGCTTCCCAAGTACCTGCTCCCGATTGTGGAAGTTAATCCACTTACTTACGCGGTAAACGCGATCAGGGACATCATGATCAAGGGAAGCCTTCCGCTTGCCATGCTGGTTTCAACAACCGCGATACTGCTAGTGTTCACTGCGGTGATGATGGGGCTTGCTTACGCCTTCTTCAAGAAGACAAGCAAGCAATTATGATGAAATTATGATTAGGTGAAATAGATGAAGACAATGTATTTCCTCTTGGCGTTTGCCTCATTGGCAATCCTGAGCAACATGGCGGGCGCGGCATACAACAGCACCGTATCAATGGTTAACCTTTCCGTGTCTCCGAATCCGGTAGTTGCGGGAAGCAACGTGAGCATAAGCTTCCAGCTGAACAACGCATACCAGGGCACAGTATACAGCGCAACGCTGCAGCCTACAGGCAGCTATCCGATCGTAAACGTGACTCCTTTGAAAGGGAGGGTTATCGGGGCATTGAACCAGGGCCTGAACCCGCATGTGTACAACTACTCGATACACATACCAAACACAACGCCATCTGGCGTTTACACAATAACGTTCGTATCAGAATACTTCATCTATGCGGCAACCGGAACCGAGACCGCAACGACGCAGATGCCTGTCAGCTTCTTCGTAAGCAACAAGCCGGACATAAAGGTTGTTGCATCAAGCCCGTCCCCGGCGGCGCTGTATTCCGGGTACAACCAAACAGTGAACCTGGTCGTGGAGAACATAGGCTACGGGACCGCCAGGAACATCACAGTGGACGTGAAGGGGGGAAACGGCATCAACATCCTTAGCTCAGTTGATTCGTTTTTCATATCAAACCTGACCCAGGGATCATCAGTCAGCGAGCCAATACTCGTTTCCGCCCAGAACATAAGCCAGACTAGCCTGGTTGCAGGCATTACATACTATTCGGCAAGGCTTTCCCAGAAATTCAGCAGCACGCAGACAGTGAACCTTTCGGTTGCGCCTGCGGCGCAGTTCGCCATCGGATCGCTGGGTTCAGGGATAGGCATCGGGACTACCGACGTTCCGATAAGATTCAGGGTGACAAACACAGGAACAAGCGCAGCCAAGGATCTCCAATTGACGCTTGAGACGTCGTATCCCATTTCGCCGGTCGCGAGCACCGCATATGTCGGAGACCTTTCGCCTGGATATTCGTCCAACGTGACCTTCCTTGTCACTACGGACAGCGCAGGAGTTCCGGGCAATTATCCGGTAACGCTGACCGAGCAGTGGGAGCAGCCCAACGGCGCAGTAAACCAGCAGTTCTCAGGATCGACCAATTACTTCGTGCCCGTCGGACAGACCTCGGGAAGCAGCACAACAACATACATAGGGATAGGTGTTGTGATTATAGTGGTAATCGTTGCGGCTGTTGTGTACAGGAGAAGGAAGGCGAAGGGCGCGGCGCGAAAGAAAAAGGAATGAGGTGCAAAATTGAGGAGCAGGATGCAATCGATGCTTGACCCGTTGATGGACAAGTATGACATTCCGGAATGGGCGCGGACGTACATATACAGATACGCGACCGCCCACCCCATCAAGACAGTAAGCTTCGCGATAAGCCTTATAGACTCGGGACGCAGGAAGGGCAGGGTTATGAACGACAGGGTCATCATGCCGAACGGCTCCTCCCTTGACATAAGGCCCATATCGAAGCTGCTGAACCTCTTCCTCTACGGAGAGGATAGGATGGCGCGCATGGAGATGAAGTGGACCGAGCAGCAGGGCGGCGGCCGCGATTACAAGGAGCATTTTGCGGAGATCGCGGAAATGGACATGAAGAGGGCAAAGGCGATAAAGAACCTGATGTACGGGCTAAAGCAGAAAGTGGAACCCAACCAGGGCTCAATAGCCGAAGTGTTCGACAACGTGGAAGGCCTTTCATCATGGAACGACAGGGTGATAGCGACCGGCATAATATTGAGGTACTCGTATGCCGCAACGTTCGGCATGGTGTTCTACAGGGCCTTCTATTCCGTGGCTCCGGAATACATGAGGTCGTTCGGCAAGGCGTTCAAGGAGAAGAGGGAGCGCTGGGACACAATCGAGGCATTCCGCATCCTAGGCTCCGGCGAGGCGGACCACAGGCACGCGGTCGAGCTTGCAAGGGATTTGCTCTCCGATGTGCTCAATTCTGTGCATTCCAATATGGACATAGCAGAAGAGATGAACCTTAAGAGCGAGATGGAGCTGATAAGCGAGATATCGATAGCGCACCCGTTCAAGATGCTATGCGATGCAGGAATAAGCCTTGACATCGACGGGGAAGTAAGGCGCGTTAAAGCCATCGCCCTTAAGAAGAGGCAAAGGAGGCGCAGCTAGCTTAAATCATCATAATCATCGGATCTGGGTTTGGCAAGCACACTGATTAGGAGATACAATATGAGAACTCCCTCCATGGACCCAAATAAAACATCGGAGATGGTTCTTTCAGTCGAGTCGTAATGATCATTGACCTTTTTTACGCCACCGTTTTCCATATGTTCCTGCAGTTGTTCCAGCTCCCCAGTGCTGGCCTTTGCCAATTTCGAATCTATGGCAGCGATAGCATCAGTTCTCTTTAGCTGCTCTATCTTGCTTTGCAGCGACTTTACCTCAGCCTGTGGCATAGGCGCCGTTTGCGCCCTGAGCAATGTGGCTGGTGCTGCTGCGCTCCCTGCAAACAATGCCGTAGCAAGGACTGCGTCCCTTATTCTTGCCATTTAATCACGCTGATATTGTTACTTGCCCAGATATTTATTCTTATGTTCCAGCCTTTGTTGCGGTAAGCCCTTGTTTTAAGCGATCAAAACTCATAGGGGAGCCACTGCATAGTTTACGACGAACGCAATGACGAACCCGGCCATTATTCCCAGGTACGTCAGCCACATCGCATTCTTGATCGGCTTCTTCCCTGGACCGCTTTTGAGGTTCACGTGAACCAGTATTATCACGACATAGAGTATTGCTGCGCTCGCGAGCGCGTCGAAGAATATTATGAATGCATTGGAATAGTACTTCAGCCCTATTATCGCGCCTATTACGGTGGGTATCCCGCCGACCAGGAATGCGCCGGCCATGAACCTCTTGTCTACCTTGCTTTTCGCATGCATCAGGGGCATCGCTATCGGGAATCCTTCCGTAACGTTCTGGAGGGAGAACCCTACCAGGGACAGTACGTAGATCGATGCAAGCCCTGCTGATGCCGCCGCCCCGAATACTAGCCCCTCAGTCAGGTTCTGGAATCCGATGCCGAGCGCAGACACCAACGACGTCCTTTTCGGGTTTGCGACGGGATCCCTTCCCCTTTTTGGGGCTATGAAGAACAGGAATGTAAGCGCAAACCCTGCAATGAACAGCAGCTCGAAGTATGGGGGGCTTGCGATCTGCGCGTTTCCGAATATCCCGGCAACGTCGCCGTACAAGTCCATCAGAAGGAATACAAGTATGCCTATCGCAACGGCATTGAAGAACAGGAGCCTCCTTGCGCCCGTGTCCTTGTGGAGCACTATCGGCATAGACAGGAATATCGAAAGGCCCATGGCTAGGGAGAGCGCTATTGTTACTAGATAGCCCATCATCATACGACCCGTCAGGTGGCGTTTACCTGTATTGACATGACCCCGCCGTGGAAGCCGCTGGGGGGCTGCACCTGTACCGTGAACGGCACCCTGTTCCCGTTAAACGTCTCGTAAGGAAGCTGCGGGTTTACCGACCTGATCGCAAATCCGGGATTCAGCACTAGTATCGAGGTGATGTTCCTGCGCCCGGGGCAGCTGTCCGTAAGGTTGAATGAATAGTTGAACATGCTTCCCGATGCAAAGGAGAACCCAGGAAGCGCCTGCACCACGCTGCCGAAGCAGCTCGTCTGCCTTGCGCTGTTTATCTCAAGCGAGACCCCCGATATAGAGGTATTGTCGGAAATGCCCAGGAACCCGTAGATCGTTGACGGGCTGTAGAGGTACACTATCGCGATTGCTGCCGCAGCCACTATCAGGAACAGCACAACAAAGCTTGCAGCCTTCATCAAATCTACTTTACATTCAGACCCAAGTTATAAAAAACAGACTGAAAAAATAAAGCCGCCCAGGCATGTGCCCGGGCGTTCCCGATTACTTTCTCCTCCTTGGCGCGCTGCCGGTCTTGAACGCGAAAACCAGCACGACAAGTCCGATAAGGGCGACTATTATGCCGCCTATCTCAGAGAGCATGGAGTTGTAGCATGCCTGTACGCTGTTGCCCCCGAAAAGCGAGTTGAAGAATGTTGATATCTTGCCGCCGAGAGAGTTGCAGACAGCCTGCGTGTGGTAGTTCTGCGCGAACACCCATAGACCCACTACCAGAAGTATTATTCCGGTTATAGCTTCCCATTTCTGCATTTCAATAACACCTTTTATAATCGCACGTTGTAACCGAGCAGCTTGACCCCGAAGTATATCAGCACTATGCCCACTATCGCCATAAGCAACGCTGAAATGTTGAATAGTATCAGAAGCGCCCCGATTATGGTGAATGCCGCGCCTCCTATTATCTTCCAGTCAAGCCCCTGCTTTGAGAGCTCCTTGTCTACCTTTGTCTTTTCTGACCCAACTTCTCCCCTCAGCGTCGAGATCTCCTTGTCTATAACCTGCTTTCCGGTCTTTCGACTTTTTCTTTTAGCCATAAGTACACCTGATAATTAGTAAATAAATGGCTAGTATGGTTTAAATATCTTGCTATGGGGCATTCGTACAGCCTTGCGCCGGAACCCGGCCCAGAAAGGGATAAAAGGGCAGAAAGAGACGGTTAAGCATGTGGAAGCCCGTCAAATCCTATGAGGAGCACGCCATTGACATAATAGAGCAGAACAAATACTGCGTTGTAGCAACAAGCGGCAGGTCAGGAAAGCCATGGGCAGCGCCCGTGTTCTATGCTTTCGATGACAGCTATGATTTCTATTTTGTGTCCGCGACGGATTCCCTGCATGCCAGAAACATAGCGGAGAACAGGAATGTCGCTCTTGAGATATTCGATTCCAGGCAATCGCTTGGGGCGACCGACCAGGTGCAGATATCAGGCATTGCGTCCGTCATAGAGAGGGGGAAGGAGCTCGAGAAGGCCGTGAAGATCTACCACCAGAGGCTCTTCAAGAAGTCAAACATACCAGGAGTGGAGAAGTACAGCATATCAGAGTATTCTGGGCCTGCAGAGTTCAGGGTGTTCAAGGTCAAGGCAGCAAAGGCTTATACCAACGGCCCGGACAGGCGCATAGAGATCAAGCTGAAAAAGGCATAGCCGGCCGCATTTGCACGCACGGGTTGTCTTATTTCCTTTTTGGAAGGGTGACTATCTGTTGGATCTCTTCCGACAGCGATATTATCCTCTTTCCCTTCTCCGTTGTCTTGTAGGTGATTACCCTCCTTCCACGCTTGGATCTGTTTATTACCTCCTCTATTGCCTTTATTGAGGTAAGCTCGTCAAGCCTTTTGGACACCGTTGCGGAGCTCAGCCTTTTTCTACCTATGGTTATCTTCGTAAAATCATTAAATGACTTGGGCTCGTTGCCGTCAGCCATCTGCAGAATCTCCAAAAACCCTCTTAACATTATCATGCTACTATGATGGGCCATAGGGTATATAAAGCTTTAGTTTTGTAAAGCTTATTTTTAGAATACTAACATATCTTATAGAAGTAAAGTATTATTTAAAATAGCAAAGTATTATATACTAGAATAAACTAAGATATATTTAGTTAAAAGGGTGTGAACATGAAAAACGAAATAAACGAAATATCTCATTTTGAGATCCCTGCGAAGAATCCAGACAAGCTTAGGCAATTTTATAGCGATGTTTTTGGGTGGAAGTTCAAAAACTCTGCGGCAAAAAACCTGCAGTACTGGAACATAAGCACCGGGACAAAGCATCTTCCTGGCGTAAATGGGGGCATGTACAAGAGGGGCAGCAAGAATCAGACTCCGCTGAATTACATAAGCACACCTGACATAAATGAATCGATGGCAGAGGTGGAGCGCTCCGGAGGGCATATAACAGTTGGAAAGAAAGAAACGCCCGGCCATGGTTGGACCGCAATAGGTACGGATCCGGAAGGGAATCCAATAGGCCTGTTCGAATCTGCAGATAGGGGAATGTTTAGGGAAAGGGGCAAACAGAGCCAAAGCGGCGCCGCCAGGATAAAATCAAGTAAAAGGGACAATAGGACTGCCGACAGCAAGTAAATTTGGGTGGATTAAGTTCAGGCCACGTGGGCTATGCAAAGGCATATGCCTTGGCCTGTGCCGGTCAATCCAAGGAGGAAAAGTTAGTTTGCATTAAATAAAATTCACAATGGTTTGTTATATGGAAATAAAAACGGGACACGGGATAGGATTGCTGTTGACGATAATCCTAATAGCACTGATATTTCTCTACGTTCTACCAATGACCGGAAGCTTCGTTTACGCGCTTCTAATCAATACGGTAGTGGGATTCATATTAATATTCTTAGTAAATGCGATTTTCGGCTTGGGTATAAGGTACGATCTGCTGGTGCTTGTCTTTGTTGCGATATTCGGGCTGCTGGCGGTTGCCATTCTGATAATACTCAACCTGCTGGGGGTCGGTTCGGGTTCGAATAAGAAGTATAAAAATAGGAATTGATGTGTTGATATGATTCTAGCTATGACATTAGGGGCTTTGGGACCTGCCGCATCGGAAGTGTTGGTCATAGCCGCAATCCTGCTCGTGCTGTTCATTATACTGAAACTAGGGAAGCTTGTAATCGGGCTCATATTGAACAGCATACTCGGCCTGATTGCGATATATCTTATAAACGCGATCTTTGGCCTTGGGATAGTATACAATCTCATCACAGTTGTTGTTGTCGCAATATTCGGATTGCCGGCAGTTGCAATCATAATAATCCTGAAATTGATTGGGATTTCAATATGAGAATATTTAATTGGTGAAACAATGAGTGAAAAAAGGGAAAAGTTCTATACCGTATCGGCGAGATTGGTATTTTCCGGAATTATGGTAGTGCTAATAGCCGCATTGATATTAGGCGCATCGATTGTGATAAACAATGGCCCAATATTGCCGCTGCTTGGGGTAATAGGAGCCAAGACACCAACAGGCAACGGGTATGTCGCATCGACTTCAATTGACGGCCCGCTGTCAATAAACGTAACGTGCTTTGGGTCAATCTACTCAAGTTGCAGGAACCCTGTCTATAACTACACGACAGGAATCCTTACCGTTGAGATAATACAGAGATCAGGATACAACTGGACTAGCGTAACTGTAAGGTTCGTGCCTTCAAACGCTACTTACTCCCATGGAGTGCCAGAGCTTTCATGGTCGCCTCCAGAAGCGGTTAATGTAACTGGCGGGTTGCTAAACAACACAATCAGGTATGTAAATATACCGATAACCTCGGGGCCAATAGCGGTTGGTTCGGACATAACAGGTTCAATATGGGCAAAGTACCAGTTGAACGTTGGCGGAGGAGTGTCTTATGCAAACATATCATCGGCAACCATTGTGATCAAGCAATGATCACAATGAGTGCAATTGCATAAAGTAATGGGATAATGGGGAAAAGGTGGAGAAGGGTGGAAAATATGGAAAATTATGAGTGTAGCATGTGCAGCATGCAGTTTAGGAACAGGGAAGACCTGACTTACCATTTGGTGAATACGAACCATAAGCAAATGTATGGGTATCTTAAATTCAAGGGGTGAATCAAATGGCAAAGAAAAGCAGGGGAGGAAGGATGACGGCGGCCAAGAAAAGGGCTGCAAAATACGGGGAGGGCAACAAAAAGCTGCACCCGAAGATGGTCAAGAACCGACCGGCAGGAAAAAGGATAATGAGCACATGATACCATTGGGCGGTGCAGTAAACTAAATAATTACTGCGCCGTTTTAATCGGCTGACTGTCGGTTTACTTATTTTATTTAAGTTTCATGTTGGTTCAGGTAAATACGGCCGCTGGTGGGGGATATGTTTAGCATAAGAAGAAGGATAACTGAAGAGATAAACACGATAATTAGCCCTAGCGAGACCATTGTTCTCGTACTTAGGCAAAGCCTGCTTCATTCAATTGCTCCTAGCGCGTTAGTCGTGACTGACCGGAGGATAATACTTGTCCACCATTCCTTCTGGGGATTGTACATGAAGTTTGACCTGATAAGCCCAACGGAAATGAACATTTCCCCCTTTAAGAACCTAATGAGCGTTGCCATGTCAAAGGGCAAGCTTCTTGCGACGGTAAAGATTAGGGTATTGGGCTTTGTAGAGCCAACAAGCTCCACGAAGTACGAATGGGACGTATTCGGATTAAGGATATATGACGCGCTAGAGGCTACAAACACCATAGGCATGGTTGTCGAGGGCCGAAGCAAAGCCCAAAATGAAAAAGTGGCTCCTGACGCAATGATAGAGTATAACGAAAACCCGGAAACGCACGTCCCCTATGTAGAAAAGAATAAGATCCTGAAAAGGAGTTGAGTCTATGGCAGTAGCAAGGAAGGGAAAACAGTTGGCTTACAGGGACTTTGCGGCATACACCACTTGCGGACTCATGTCGGCAGTCCTGGTATTGCTGGTAACGAAGAACCTGCCGATATGGATTCTGGTCGTTTTGGAATTAAGCATTACCGTAATCGGATTTTTGATCGTCCTATGGACGTATGAGCATCTTGGTTAATGGTTCGTTGCAGTTCAATTCAAAGGGGATTTTAGTAAAATAAATATTGATAATTATGAGGGGATATGGTG
>VFSW01003403.1_pt1 | contig 23884 bp, 50 predicted proteins | sample 5358111 | NCBI WGS metagenome assembly VFSW01 (sample SAMN11554181, study PRJNA540505) | mine drainage metagenome | isolation source: sediment from site ElyBrook_90M | place: USA: Ely Copper Mine, Vershire, VT | collected 2017
ATATTGTGGGCTGTGTTATTTTTTTATAATTTACATCTTTTTAAATATTAAAAAATACAATTAAATACTTATTATCGCCGAGCCTCTTCGTGGCTCGGCGATAATGTAAGTATGTATTTGTGGTGATGGATTTATATTTATTGGTATGACAAGAGAAGAGTTATTAGCAAAGAAGAAAGCTTATCGGGAATCTCATAAAGAGGAGATACGAGCCTATAGAGAATCCAATAAGAGTTATAGTAGGGAATATAGGGTTCGTAATCATCAACGCATTTTAGAGGCACGTAGAGCGTGGGAGACGGCTCATAAGGATGAGTTGAGGAAGTATAGAGAATCACGACGAAGCAAGAAGAATGAGCGAGAGCGAGAACGGCTTATAACCGATGTTAATTTTTGTCTTCAAAAACGTTTACGTAATAGATTTCGTGCGGCATTAAAACAAAATTCTAAAAATGGGTCTGCTATTCGTGATTTAGGATGTTCAATCGAAGAGTTTAAGAAATATATTGAGTCTAAGTTTCAAGGTAGTATGTCATGGGATAACAGAAACAAATGGCACTTAGACCATGTTATACCGTTATCCAAGTTTAACCTTCAAGACCCACAACAAATAAAGATTGCGTTACATTATACAAACTATCAACCTATGGGCGCAAATTAAATATTTGCCAATAATGTTTTCCTTCTTTTGTATTTTACCGCGGCAAATTTTTATTGCAAAATATGCCCGAGTCCCAAGCAGGTGGGCACCATAAAGAGGTCATTCTCACCGACCACTTTACTATACTTATTACTGTATTCATATATGTAAATACTATGTTTTCACCGACCAGATTTTGATGGCAAATACTATAAAAATATGTTTATTTCACCGAGTTAATAAGCATACTAAATCCCATTGAAAGATAGTAAATAATATCCAGTATTTGTTAGTTGAGAAGATACTGGGCAGTACTTGTTTCCTGTGGGTTGTGGGCAGTTGAAGGATGGGATATATGGGATTCGATATAAAAAGGCATTTGACAAATTGGGGTATTGATGTATAGTGTGGGCATATGAAAACAAATGCGACAACGGGCAAGCCGAAGAAACAGATGGTTTTGAGGGTAAGTGCGAAGTGTTCGGACATGTTCAATGCACAATTGCTGCCCGGGGTGGGTGGGGAGCCTGTGAGTGAATATGATGGGTATGTGCCGGGGTGGTTTCCGAATCCGAATGCGGAGCATTATGGTGATTACGTCACATTGGAGATTGACGTGGCGACGGGGCAGATTCTTAATTGGAAGACGCCCACGGTGGGAGAGGTTAATGAATCGTTCGGAAAAAAGGATTAAAAAAAGATTTGACATTTCAATAAAGAAAGGTATATTGACTTATGCTTATCAATAAAATTACAACTGGGTTTGTTATTCAGACCTATGACACTGACAAAGGGGAATATATCAGCCAAGAATTTAAGGCTGGAGACCAAGTGGATTATGAGGGTAATAATGGAGAATCATTGAGTATAAATGCCTTATCGAATTTGGGATTTGGACCATTTGCGGATTCGGGGGAGCCATATTTGCCATTTGACATGGTTCAACCGTGTAAAGAGGGTGATATTTCGCATACGGATTAAAAACAATTTGACATACGCAAGTATATGCGTATATTGGGTGAAAAATAACAAATAAACACAAAACACGAGATGAAAACCATTCCTTTGCATAAAGCGATTGAATTTTTAATCAATGCGGCAGCAATTATATTGCCCGATGAGCCGGGTGCGCCATTGATGTATCCCTCGGTGGATTCTGACGATGAAGAATTTTTGTCTATTTCTTGGACAGATGATGAAGCATTGGATTGGGGGTTTGTTTGTTTAAGGGATGACAATGCCGAGGTTGAAATTCGGGACAATGCCTTGGTTTTAGTGGACGAGGATAAAAACGAGGTTAAGGTTCAACTTTTGGCGGTATTTGATTTGAATGACATTGGGGAAACAAATTAAAAACAGGCACCATTTATGAAACTTTCAACCATGACCATTCCGACCGTTGAAATGACTGTGGAAGAACGAAATAAATTAGAAAACGTGCTGCCTTATCGTCAGCGAATACTTGGGGCTAAAGTTGAGTATTGGAATTATGACACCGATGAAATTCGGCTTAACGGTGAGACGTTTTTTCGGAAAATCGTTGTTAATTAAAAAAAAGATTTGACAAGGGGATAAAGAAGTGCTAAAGTTAGCATACAGTTTAGTTAAACATTAACAATACAAACAAAGAAAACACAATGAAAAACAAACAAAATACGGCGGCAGTGAAGCATGACCATCCGGGGCGTCCTCGTTACACGATGCTTTTTCCGAAGAGTCTGACTTTCACTTTCACGGCTCTGATGGCGGCGAACGGGGTGGATGTTCGCAAGAATTTGGGCAATGGGCGGGAGAATGAGAACTACGGCAAGGGTGACAATGCTACGATGTTGACGATTCGCAAGAATCTGAAATATCTGTTGAACCGCAAGCAAATCTTTCTGATGAAGGGCTATACGGCGGTTCCTGATTCCGATGACGGTCTCGGTCGCCGGGGTCTCTTGTATCGGCATGCGGACACTCCGTTTGCGAAAGCTTTGGCGGAAGCCAAGATTCGGGGTGCCGAGGGGTTGAATGAAAAGGCGGCTCCGGCTCCGAAAGCGACACGCAAGGCACGCACGGTGAAGATTTCGGCGGCAGACAAAACCGCATCGGCAAAGGCTATTGCGGATGCCAAGGCGATTTTGGCCGAACCCGATTCCACTGTGGCGATTGGGTCCACTCCGTCAACCATTCCCGATGCGGTTCACAATCCGATTGTGGCTCCCGTTTCGGAAGCGACGCCTGCGATTGTCACGGCTCCGGAAGTTTCGGTGACGATTGCGAACAACCCGCCATCCCCGGCGGCTGCTCCCGAAGCGGCTCCCGTGGTTCCTGCTGAAACTGCTCCTGTGGCGGCGTAAGCAAATACTGGGTTGCGAAGTCCCTGCTCGTTTTTTAGAGCGGGGACTTTTTTATAAAAATACAATTTGACAAGTTCTTAACCTGTGGTATTGTGATGATATGACTGACACAAATACAATGCTAACATTTTCTGTGGGAAACGCCAAATTGACGGGCGGTGACACTTATATTTTTTCTCTTCCGGCAGGACATACTTGTCCAGCGGCGGAGATTTGTCAGAGTCGAGCGGACAAAGTGACTGGAAAAATAATTGATGGCCCGAACACACAATTTCGCTGCTATGCTACGCTTCCGGAAAATCTCTTCAAAAACGTGCGTGAATCCCGTTGGAAAAATTTGGAATTGCTGCAAAAGGCCAAAACAGCCATTGGCATGGCCAGTCTCATTGAATCGGCTCTTCTTTCCAAGAAAAACATTAAACTTGTTCGGTTTCACCAGTCCGGCGATTTTTTCAACCAAGAGTATTTTGATGCTTGGTTCCTTGTGGCACAGCGACATCCGGAGTGGACTGTATATGGATACACAAAAATGCTGCCGCTATGGATTAAACGGCTCGGTTCTATTCCGTCTAATTTCAAATTGGTTGCTTCCCGTGGCGGCAAATATGACAATTTGATTGAAACTTACCATTTGCGGTCGGCACTGGTTGTTTATTCCCAACAAGCGGCGGCGGCTCGTGGGTTGCAAGTTGACCATGACGATAGTCATGTGTGGAATTATGACAAAGATTTTGCCATTGTGATTCACGGCACGCAACCTGCGGGAAGTGAAGCGGGAAAGGCGTGGTATAAAATTGCCAAGCACGGCAAAGGCGGATACAAGTCTGATTATTTTGCACATTATGAAAAGCACGGGAAGAGCAAGGTTAAGATTGTGAACGGGAAGCATTTACATGTTCCCGTGGTTTCAATCAAACCTGTAAGTCATCCAAAAGTTAATGGATTGCGGGCGGTAGTTATCCGTAACAAGGCTGGCAGGATTAAAATTCATTCACCGATGAACGGCTGAAATTATGCCTTACAACTACGTCATTGTCGGCCCAAACGACGAATGCGATGGGTTGCCGACATTCTGGAATAACGAGTCTTGGAAGTGGGGGGCATTTGAAAATGCTACCCGCTTCAACTCGAATATCTTACGTGCATACCCTCTGCCGGTAGGGGGCAAATATGTTCTGGATGTCAGGACTATTAACACGTCTTGGAAAACAATGGTCCCCTTCCCGGTCGGAGGGTCCGAAGATAATCCCGTGGATATTCTCCTGTCGCAAGCTCCCCGTATTCAACTACTTATGAACAAACTGGGGGCGGCTATAAAGAATTTCCGAAAATCATTTGACAAATTTTCGTAATGTGGTATGGTGTCTTATGAAAATTGACCGTGGAATAATTTACTTGTTGTTGATGGCATTCCTGTTAGGGGTTATCATTGGGTATCTTGTCAAATGAAAACTCCCATTAAAGATACGAATGGAAGGACAGTGGGGTATTTGAATGAGCGGGGTTCTCAGGTGATTGCCGAGGATGCTTCCGGGGCGGTTATTGGCCGCTATGACGGAAACACGAAAAAAACATTTGACAAACATGGGAAGCCGTTGTATAGTGGCAATATGACATCGGCACTGATAGCCGATAAGAGTCGGTAAGTTCTTTGAGAAATTATGCCATAGTGTGAGCGTAAGGAAATCATTCGGGTGGGATGCTCCTATGGCACCAATTTTAGATTTTTGGTTCCGTAGAGTAAGTGGTTAGAGTTTGGAGCCAAATGCTTGTTGCAGGTAGGTCATTGATGGAAAGCCCCGCCATCATTACTCGAAAGAGTAGCAGGGACAGAATTAAACGTGACTCAGTGGCAGCAAGTTATCGGGCGGTTGATTGTAGTGCTTGTCAGTCATATAGCATTACTCTCAGCCGCCCGTTTTCTTTTTTATCACCGAACGTAACATGGATTCACCGAGACTAAATCTATTGAAACAGATATAAATAATATCCAGGATTTACATGACACATTGAAACATTATACCAACTTATAGTATCCAATTTATAGACACTATACTATTACTTGTGTCACCATATTTTCCGTTATTTATATGACGTGTTTCGGAAATTTGTTTCTCTAATTATTGTACTATTATTTTACAAGTTTCTGCTCGCCGCCCCGCAGTAGCGGCATAGCGGCGGTCTTCGCAGAAAAATGTAATAAGAGTATAATTCAGGAAAATTCCATTTGACTTTTTTTAGACCTGTGGTATAATGGTTTACTTTAAAACAAGATTATGATTATCGTTTACGCCTCTTCCAAATTGACGCCGACCATGCGGGCTCGGCTTAACTCCATCAAGGCCATCAATCAGCCCCGCCGCAAGGACGGTCGCTTTTCCAAGCCGCTCCCCAAGCCCTCGGATGTCGAAAAGAATCCGCTCGTGCAATTTACCTACCCGTCCAGCCAAGGGCCATCGTGGCACACCCCCGAACGCCTTGTGCGGCTCATTTCCGTGACGGACAAGCATATCACGGGATTGGAGAAGTTGCCGGACACGGGCAAGTGGAAATACAAAAAGTTCCTCAAGGGCAAGGCTGGCAAGTTGAACATCTTGTCCTTTAACCCCGTCAGTATGTCCTGACCTATGGCTGCACCCAAAACACCCGAAGCGGCTCCCTTTGTTCCTTCGCCGCCGTTCCTCGACACTACGATTCATTGCTCCCTGTGTGGAGGGCCATTGATGGTGCATACCACTCCAAGGGGTATTATCGTGCGATGCGAGAATCAATGTGTTCCGACGTGTCACGAGAACCCATACGGGTTCGGCTCCACAGCCAAAGCCGCCCACGAAATTCTCTGTCAGAAGTATAAAAAATCCATTTGACTATTTTCAATGTTGTGATATAGTTATAGGCATGACTACAAATCATCGCATGGTGCGTGAAAACCCGTTCCGCAGTGGAATGAATAAAGAAAGCCAAAGCTGACTGCCCGGCGACGGAAGGCGACCTCTCACAGGGCTACGCCGATTCCCGACTCCAAAAGAGTCGGGAATTTTTTGTTATCTCGATGGTCCCATACACCGAACCAGACTGGGCAGACATACTGGTCATTATTTGCTATACTGGTCCTGTAATGAAGAAATGAAGAAAGGGTGTGAATAATAAAAAACCCCAAGTGAATCACACTTGGGGTGGTTGCTGAGGCTAACGTTAAATTGTTTTGAATTTTCCCTTTGAATGTTTCTTCTGGCGATACTTGCTCTTGGCTTTCTCGTCAGATGCCTTGGAAGCTGGAGCGGCTTCGACTGCGGGTGCTACTCCAATTGGACCATAGTTTTTATTCCCACGGCGTTTGTACCAGCCGTAGGTATGACTATCCTTGGAGACTTTGGCCATTGCCTCTTGCGGGGTCAACTGGCCACTTTTGACTTGTTCTTTGATTCCCATAAAATTACAGAAGTTTTGCGTCAGTTACCTTGGTGGTGATAAGACGAATGTTTTTCCCATCGGTATATTCACCGATTAGAATAACAGTTCCCGTGCCATCGGCAATACCTTTGATTGTGTATTGCGTGTTGGCGTCGTGAATATAATACTTGCGACCAATAAGAGTTGGGTCAATGATAATCATAGTTAGTTTTTGGTTGAAGAAATTTTATCCCCCAAAGCTGTTACGGCACTGATGAATGCTTTATAAGTTGGGTTCTCGATTTTCCCGTCGGATTCCATTTTTTCAATTTGTGCCCGTTTGGATGGGGTCATGTCACCGAGCACTTTAGCCCTCGCCTTGATATATGGGTTATCCGATTTGGCAGCAAGGTTGTCCTGCACGGCGGTCTTGGGGTCGGGCTTCACCGAACCAGACTGGGAGGATTTCGGGGGACCGGCTTTTACAATTTCGGATTCGAGGAGGAGATTACCCTCCCTGCAAGCTTCAATGATTTGGCGTTCAATGGACCAGTCTTCGGGGTATGGTTTGGGAAGTGGAAAGCGTCCCGGGGTGAGTTGTATAGGTTGCATGGCAATATGGTAGCCCTCAGCTTCCATACGGCGTTTATACTCGTCAAAGCTGTCGGCCTTTGATGTATTATTCACGGATAAATATAACACACCGCCAAGTGGATGTCAATGTTATTCGGCGTCATATTTGGCTTGAGCATACTCGGAATTATAGCCTTTGAGGTAGGCATCGGCCAATTTCTTTGCCACTTCGTCACCGAGAACGGAACGGTCGAAAAATTCCAACAGGTCATCCCCATTGTAAACAACATATTCATTCCCTTCGAGTTTTATCATATTCTCACTGTATCACATGTCAAGCGGTTGTCAAATTCTTTTTGGAAAAAGAAAATATAAATACCATTTGACAAATTCGAGGAGTGTGATATTGTGTCGGTATGAAAAACATTTACATAATTGTAAGAGACATGGAAGAGAGCGACACGTTGCAACCCGTTGAAGCTCTTTCTTCCCATAGGGCATTTACATTGGAGTATGAAGCGAAAAATGCCTGTGCATCTTTAATTGATTCGACTGGACTTGGTTATTATGTTCTTCCCCTTATTGTCGAATAAAATATGAAAATCCAATACTTCACCAGCGTTCTTAACGCTCAATTCAACCGTCCTGCTGTCAGGCTGCATACGGTCAATGTCATTGAAATCACCAATGGTGACTTTCAAGGCATCCGTTCCTTCGCTGATACCCCGGAAGGGAACAAGCGTGCCGAGCGATTGTTCAAGCGGCTCGTGAAAGAATTCGAGTTGCAAGAAGAGGGCGTTGTCCCGTCCGATGCGGAAGACATGCAAAACTACTTGAACGATGGCATCTTTGAATCTGGCCCGCAATGGTCGGGGTATCAATTACTCTTGACGCATAGCACCTAATTTCCCCGGCACCTTGGCAATGTGAAGCCCCGGCTCGAAAGAGTCGGGGTTTTTATTTTTATTCACCGACCTTACTTTTCATAAATAATGCCCAGTATTTATCTTTATCATGAAAATCCAAATGCAGAGGTCCGTATTGGTGGAAGTGAATAAGTTCAGACTCGGGGAAGTCTGGGATAAGCAACTATCGAAGTGGGATACTGTGAGTGTCGAGAAGATTGACGCCCACGGTGAGACTGCGGATTTACTGACTTACGACGGGGACACCTTGCTTGATGTCCCCGTGGATAGTTTCAAAGTGATTGGTCCTCCGACCGGGACTTGAACCCGGACCTCTTGGAATGTGATTCCAAGGCTCTAGCCAGTTAAGCTATCGGCAGTGTTATTCCAAATCGTCACCATCGTCGGTGAGTTGAAAGAACATGGAGTTAGAACCTTGCTCACCGAGGGCATCTGCGGTCTCTTTCCCATTCAATACGGTTTCTTGGTCAGGGAGCCGCCGCATGGAAAAATCTCCCTCGGTGGCTTCAAAAGCAATTTGTTCAACATCCATGTCACCGATTGGACGCTCGGAAAGAACTTCCAATTGGACAATGGTTTTATAGAATTTGCGGTCAGTCATAGTGATAGTATGGCACGGGTTGAGGGATTTGTCAAGCGGGCACGAAGCCTTTGACTTCGGCTTCCCGCTCCAAAAGGTTGACGAGGGTGAAGCGATGAGTGTCGGCTACGCCGGGCTGTTGTTCACCGAACTGAATGGCATGGTCAATCAGGGTCTTGATGCGGTCCCATTGGGCACGGGTGATTGTCACCGAATCATCGGCAGGCAGTCTTGCCGCCTTACGGAGAGCTTCAATCACCGAGGGAACATCTTCCACGGGGATTTCCAAGATGGCCTGTCCGATTTCATTGCGGCTGGTGAGGGGTTCCAAATCAACCGTATTGTTGTGAGCATCATTGCTGATGGATATGCCGTTGGCGTTGAAGTAGCCGTTGCGGCCAAGAAAGTGTTGCGGGCGGGCGAATGTAATGTCTTTAATCATAATGTTGTTTATTTTTCTATACTTAACCTATCACACTTCACGAAATTGTCAAATTTTATTTTAGGCGTCAGGGGCAGGAGTTGAACCTGCTTCTTTGAGGAGTCTTTATCAGCAGCACTAGAAACTGCCTATCCAATGCTTGTTTGTCAAATGGAAAAGTATAAAAAAGAAGACTGGGAGTCTGGCCGGGTAATGGGTCCAGTCTGCAAATAATGACCAGTATATTCTTATCCGGTCGGGCAACAAAAAACCCCGGCTTGGATGCCGGGGATTTTGGGAGAGCGGAAACTTAACGACGCTTAAACTCTCTTGAATTGATTTCGCCTGTGGGAGTCAAGAGGCCGTTCGCCTTGGCGAGTTCTGTGGCGTCGGCGTAATTATATTGCCGGAGGTCGCCGTGCTGGTCTTTGGTGGGAGCGATGATGACCATTTGCTTGACCATATCGTCATACTTGCGGCCACTCTCCACGCCTTTTTTTAAGGCATTAAACATACTTCGGTATGCGTAAGGAAAACTTGTGTATTCCGCCTGATTGTTTCCATCTTTGAATATCCATTTCATATAATGAGATTAACAGAAATTTGGATGCGAGTCAAGAATCTTTCTACAAAGAGTTAAAAGGCGTTCGGTGGACATGGAACGCTTCATTATATTTACATCTTTGTGAACCCATTGAACATTATCAATTGTATATGGCTTGGAACTATCTATACGGTCCAATGAAGCAGTTCCAGGATTATTTTTACCATGCGTTTTTCCGCCGGGCGGTAAAGATAAAATTTCACCAGTTAATGCACATTTTCTTTCTTGTTTTAAGAATAATTCCCATGCTTCCTGAATTGTTAATGTTACGGAAAGATTTCTGGCTTTTGCATTAACACAAATTTGCCTCCATACTCTCCACGGAATTTCACCCCATCCTTTCCAATTTCGGGCATGAGACCCACGAGGCCAATGGGAACATCCACAAGACCGAATACGGCCATACATGACGTTTGTTTTTGTGGCTATAGTTTCATTGCCACAATCACATTTCCAACGGCATTTTTGTTTTCGTGAATCAGTATGAGGATTTGGAAGTAGTTCAATAAACCGAAGTTTTCCAAACTGTTCGGTTTTAAAACTATTTCTCGGTCTCATGGGCACAAGATTATCAATTCCTGTGCCCAAGGTCAAGCCTAAACTTAATTGGCGATGTCTTCGTGTTGCGGATACAGGCCGTTCTTCTCGTCCCGGCGTTGCTATTCGGCAGCATTTTCTGCCGCTTGCGACCCATAAAAGACGTGTCCGCAGTTGCGGCAATCATCGCCCTCTTTCACATTCTTGCGAATCTTCCACCCGCAGTCAGGACAGACGCCGTACGGGTAATTGTTGATGATAGCCTTGCTTTCGTTTGGCTCGTAAAGAGATTCGAGAGCGGTGGATTGAGGATGGTCGCTGTAAGGACAGGTGATGTCGCAACAACGGCCACGTTGATTGAGCGGGGAGCCGCATTTCTTGCACTTTTTCACCGAGCGTTTCTTGCGCCGACGCTTCACAACTTTGAAGTTGTAATGCTCCACGGTGGCCGGGGTCTCGCCTGTCAGGGTGCCGTCATTCACCGCACGATTGACAACATCGTGCATTTGCCGCACGAGAGTATCACGGTCAACCCCGTTCGGGTCAAAGTTCACGTCGAGGATGAGGCGAAGATGGATTGTTTTCATGCGGCAGAGATAATGAGGTCGGGGGCTATATGATGCCGGACAGCGGTGCCGTTCTGGCTGATGTCCAACCACCCCGTGCCCGTGTATTTGATGTTGAATTGTGCGGCCATCATATCCCGAACTTGGTCAGAGATATTTGTCCATTGGCGGGCAAAGGCCATAAAGCGGGGGCGATTTTTCCGATAACAGTCATTGACGCCGTTCTTTTGGGAGCCGTGAGCAACCCATGAGGCGGCATCGTAAATGAGCTTGGCGTTGACGCCTTTGAGGTCGGTTTTGAGGGCGTAGTCACCGATAAAGGCGATTTGGTCTCCCGCCCAAGAGCCGACAAGGGGATTGTCTTGAAAGTCACCGCCCCCTCGGCCACTGCTGGCGGCAATGAGCATGGCAAGGGCGGTAGCGGTGGAATAATCACCGATTTGCTCCCGCAGTTTGAGGCCGTTGCCGATTTGGTGCGGGTGAATGAATTGCTTTTTGGTCAGGTTGACGAGAATATGATATTGGCCCATACGATTGTTGTGTTGATTGTTAATGGTTCACCGAAAGTTAATTGGCGACATCGGCCACGGTGGGAGACAGACCGTGCTTTTCATCCCGGCGTTGTTCTTCCCTCACCGAGTCAACGAATTCCTGAATCTCTTCAAGCAGGAGCAGGGCGACACCGTCAATGTTGTTGCCCTCTTCATCCCGCAGGATTTCATCAATGACTTTGCCCTTTTCATTGAGGTATTCTATGTATGTCACGATGCCATGCTCTTCCGTGGCAATGCGATATGTTTCCGTTTTCACGGTAGCCGTTGTATGCGATTCAAGAATTTTCATATTGTTATTCTAGCACAGGTTTGGAATTTGTCAAATTTTATTTTATGTCACCGAACGATTGAGTTCATTGGCACGTTTCACGGCATCCGATTTATATTTATACCATCCTTGCCATTTCAAAACAACCTTGCGGGGATGGCAGGGCATCCATCCAAGCCCTTCAATGTCCTGCCCATTGATAGTCAATTCTTCCGGGGGGTTGATTGCAAGCGTATAACCATAAGGACGTGGGGCCGAACCAAGTTCTTTTTTGGCACGGGCACAGGTAATGGCAGTCAATTTCATATTTTTATACTAACCCAGATTTGAAAATTGTCAACAGCCATTTTTCACCGCCATTCGCATTTCACCGAGCGTCCACGTCATTTCCCAATTGTGAGGAGGACGTGTCTCAGGCCGTTTGATGCGAAAGAAATAGCTGTGTCCACCAATACGGCTATCGAATGTATAGCCCAACGATTCGACATAGGCAATGCACTCTGTCACCGATGGTAGCTTTTTAATGGCTGTTGGCATATACAAAGACTTTAGCATACTTTCACCGATTGTCAAATTTTATTTCACCGAGTCAAAATCCCGTTTCACCGATAGCAAATATCACAAATAATGCCCAGTATTAATTCGTGTTCGGGGCCACAAAATAAAATTTGACATCCCGAATAAGTGTGCTAAAGTGTGATATGAAAAAGAATATCGTAAGCGGTGAATACAATCAATATGGATATACCATCTGGTTGAATCACACGGTTGTCTATACGGCTGGCAATCATCGGCACGATTCGAGTCAGTCAGCCACCAATGAGAGTGACCGCCTCTCGGTTCGACAAATCCGCCTCATGTGCATGAAGACCGCCAAGGAAATCGCCACGGAACGTAAGGGCGTTTATGCTGGTGTCGAGCACGTTGCCGATACTTCCGAATAAAATTTGACAAATTCAATAAGTGTGCTATTGTGATTTATGAAACTGAATGAAATTGTCATATCCCGTGACGGGAAAGAGCAAGGCAAAACCACTGGCGGCGAACGTGCTTGCACAATGGAAGGATGCCGGGGCCATCGTGTCGGGGTCAAGTGGCCTGACAATCGAGTGACGTTCCCTTGCACGGCGGGGATGGTATGGGATGCAACCAAACAGGCTTGGCAGATTCAGTGATTATGGAAAATACCGCATACATCCTTGAAAACGGGGAACAGTTTGACCTCACGGCGGCACAAGTCAAAATGCTGTTGAAGTTGAATCTCATTTACGATTCGGGGGAGAACTACTATCATATCGCTGATGGCAAGACCTACACCGACATCGAACTTGCCTTGAAAGGCACACCCGAAAATAAAATTTGACAATCCACAAGCTCGTGATATAATAAAGGCACAATATGACAAAAACATCCTCGAAACCAAAGTTATCTCCGTATCAAAAGGCTGTCCGTGAAGTGGCGGGCGTTGTTGAAGCCGCCATCAAAGAAGATGGACACGAATTTTCGGATGCCGTTGACCAAGCCATTGAAGGGTTGCGGGATGATGTTCTGGATTATCTCGCCGAACGAAGCATCACCCCCGAAACGAAGCCCGAAACTCATTGACGCATGAAGCTCCCCTTTCCTCTTCCCACAACTGCCGCAATCAAGGTGGTTTATACGCATCAAGGCACAACGTATGGTGCCACGATTGCCAATCCTCGCACACACGATGGCGTTATCTCGGCCATGCTCGCCCGCAAGGTCGGGGCAAGTCAAATCGTGAGGATTGAAGCTCTTCCCCCGCAAGTCTCTTCCTTCCATCGTCGGTTCTAAGTTACTGAGTCCTTAGCTTCGGCGTCTTACCAAACCCCCGGAGTAATAAGCCGGGGGTTCTTCTTTTCATTTGACAAATTTCAGATATGTGTTATTATTGAACCTGACAGTAACAATCAACAATTAACAATGAAAGACTGACAAATGAAAGTTCTAACCATCATATCAACCGTCATCGGTGCCGCCGTGTTCATCGTGGGCCTGTCCCTCCTGTTCGCCCTGCCCGTCTATTACCTGTGGAACTGGCTCGTTCCCATCATTTTCGTGGGTGCGCCGATTGTCGCCCATATCACGCTCTTTCAGGCGTGGGGCATTCTCGTCCTGTGCGGGTTCTTGTTCAAATCGTCCTCGACCACGACAACGAAATCTTCGTAACACCCGCTTGGCACTTCTAACCCCGGCCCTCGCCGGGGTTTTTTATTTCACCGAACTAAAATCATAAATCACCGAGGTCAAATACCACAAATAATGAGCAGTACTAACTCGGTCCTTCGGGTCCAAAACCCTTAAATGGATTTAAGCACTTTCCGTTTGACAAGTGGAATAAGTATGCTATTGTCTTGGTATGACCGCAATGCCTCTAAAGTGGCACGAGGAAAACCTCGTCAATTTCAAAGCGAATGCCGAACGGGAACGGACTGCATTGGCCGAACGCCAACGCAATCTTGAACGGTGGGATGCTGACATCCTATTTCGTGAGCGGCAAATTGCCGAAGCCAAACGGAAAGGCAAACCAAGCTATGATGGCGAGCGGTTTCTTGGCGGGTTTCAATGGCCCCCGAAAACAATTTGACAAACTGAATAAGTGTGCTAAAGTCTTTATATGAACAAAACAACTGCAAAACGAATTCAAGCTCTTCTGCCAAACGGGATTCCGAAATACATTCGGGCGTATGACAACGGGGGCGAAACAGCAGACAGATATACTGTTGTTTATACGGGGAATTACCGCAAACCACTCGGAAAAGAACTTCGCCAGTCTGGACATTATGGTCAAAAAGAATGGTTCCAGCATGTTTCCATGTCTGATTCACCATTTCATCCACAAGGGATTGGAATGCACGGTGAACATCCTACACAAATTGACGTGAATGCCTATGGGTTTGCTCCTGCAATGGGTCGCAAGAATCATCTCGGCAAGCGAATTCCTTTTTCTGAACTGCCACCCGATTGCAAACAACTGGTGATGCAAGACTATCGTGAAATCTGGTCTCTTCCTTCTCCATTGGAAGTTCTCGCTTTCAAATTGCATCCTGAACGATTTACTGGTATGTCACCCAAAATGGCATCCATTGTCGGATATATCATCGGCCAAGTATGGGTTTTTCCACAAATGAACGGCCTTTTTTCCACGTCTGATGGGTTTGTTTTGGCCTCTTTTATCGGCGACAACGGGGCAAATCAGTTTATCGGCTCCAAAAATGACTTGGTAAAGAACTGGTTCAATCTTCTCAATGCTTCTGATGATTTGGCATTTGATGAACGTCAACTTGCGGAAAAGCTCTTTGCGGAGCGAGTAACACAATTTTAACCGAAATAAACAAAACATTAATCGTAACTGACGATTTTAATTTGACATCCCGCCAACCTGTGCTATTCTGATTTATGAATTCAAAATTTGTGAAAGTGGACGAGCAAGATGGAATTCGGGGCAAATGGCATATCTACGCCCCCGCTCCCGTTCCTTCACCAAAGCCAAAGTGACCTATGACTCTCGACCTACATCAAAAACTCATTGAAGAGTATAAGGCGGAATATCATCGCACCACCGGCAAACTTATTGGAGTGACGTATGAACGTGGATGGTATATTTTGCATCACACGGATGCTACCGATTCCAAATTTCGCCGGTCCAAATTGATTGAGGCACTTAACCGCCTCAAACTTCGGGGAAGTAGCCCGCAATACACTTACGCCGAATCCATCGCCCAAGGCTGTTCCTGCGGCTGCTAATCTTCTCGACTTCTCATGCCCGCCGATGACCTCGGCGGGTTTTTTATTTTCACCGAACTTCACCGAACCCAACTCCTCGACCAGTATCACAAATAATGACCAGTATATGTAACAAAAGAAATGGTCATAAACTTTTGTGACATACTTATTGTTATGAGCAAATCATATTATCAAGAGTATTATCAAAACCATCGTGAGGAACGGCGTCGTTCGAGTAAAAAATACTATGACCGTCACCGTAAGAAAGCCAATGACAAAGCCATTGCGCATTATTACAAAAATCGTTTAAAAATAATGTCCAATAAATACAATATCAATGAGGCAGAACTTGCGTTGATGTTTGAAAAACAAGAGAATAAATGTAGGATATGTCATCAGAAGAGAAAATTATGCGTGGACCATTGTCATACAACAGGAAAAGTTCGGGGACTCATTTGTAATAGTTGTAATCATGGGCTTGGGTTTTTCGAGGATAATCCCGATTTTCTTGTGTCTGCCACTCGTTATTTGCTAGAGTCGAAAAAATCCATTTGACAAAAGCATTAACAAGTGTATATTGTTGGCGTATGTATGACATCACTTGCAACCAATTAGACCCCTATAAAGAGGCAATTGCTCTCTTTTTCAAGAGTGAATTCCCTGTGCTAGTCAATCAGGGTGACTCTCAAATGTTGGACTTGCTCACGGGTGCAATCATTGCATCGGGCAAAGTCCGTTTCGGCCCTCAACCATCACCCGAAAGCCAAGTGGCAATCCGTGAAGTCATTTCGCATTGGATGGCCAAAGGCGAACCTATCCCGTTCCTTGTCCCTTGGGGCAGTGAAAAGCCAAACGGCACGGGCGTTGACGTGGCCGAATTGATGGCCCTCAAAACCCTTACTTGCTTGAATCATCGCATCCGCAAGTTTTATTCGGCGGGTGCCGTGTTTCGCATCCGTGTTGAAGATGCTTCCGCCCCTCACCTTTTCTTTGACCGTGTTGAAGCCGCACGGCGGGAAGCTGCCCTTTACACTAACGGCTTTGTCACACTTGCGAAAGCGATTGAAGTTGACAAGTTTGTTAATATCGTTCCTGAGTCCACAATGACAACGGAGCAAGACTTTAGCCGCAAGGCCGATGAAATCTTGCCTGTTATGTCAGAGCATGTCATTAACCCGTCTAATCAATGGGCTATTGATAAATTGGCAGCTTTCGGTTGGCGGGTGCCGCTCTCGGCTGATACGCTCGGCTACTATCTTGAACGATATGCCAAGCTGTATCCTGACAAGTCGGGTGAAGAAAAAAACTTCATCTTGGCCCGTTACTTCTCGGCAGCATTGGCCCGCATTGCCCTTGGCGTTACGGGTGTCCACAAGGATTGGGGCAAGGAATATCTTGAACTGTCCTTTGCCCAACCGACCCCCGGCATCGGTGCCAACCGTGGCTTGCGGCGGCTCTACTACCGCACAATGCCAAGCCATATCACAAGCAATCACATGCCCGCTTGGCGTGCCAAAGGTTATCTGAAAATCAATGGACACGTCACGGCCTCACTGACAAGCTTTCACGATACGGAGCTTGAATTTAACCCGAATGTCGTTATGATGTCCAACGGGGAACTGTCGCAAGACGTTCAAGCCGACTACGTTGTAACCGATTAGCAAGCCATACAGACAAAGTCCCCCGTGAACGGTGTTCACGGGGGCAACTTAAAATTTGACAATCTGAATAAGTGTGTTATGTTATTGGTGTGACTGAAAAGCAATGAAGCAATGAAGTCAACAGAAATAACAAACAAACAAACAAATTGAAATATGAAACGCAATATCCTCCTGTGCTATGAAGCCCCCCAAGGCGGCGAATCCGCCGACACCAGCAGCCAGACGCAAGTCAACCAGACCTCGCCCGACACGCTGACCCTCGAAACCACCATCAAAACCACCGTCAAGGGTGCCCCCGCCGTCATCGGCCTGCTCAATTCGGCCCTCACCGCTGACAAGCTCGCCGCTCACTGATTCTCTCCTCCGGCCCCGCCCTCGACTCCCTGAGTCGGGGGCTTTTTTGTTTTCACCGATTCTCACCGAACCAAAATCCTGTCTCACCGAGCCTAAATACCATAAGTAATGGGCAGTACTAACTCGTCATGCCGTGGACCTTGGGGTCATAAAAAGATATTTGACAATCCGAATAAGTGTGCTAATGTATTGGCACGATATGAAAATCAAAGGCACAGTCACAAAAGTTTCCGGCACTTACCCGTTCACGGTGGTAGTCGGCCAAACAACATTCAAAAGCAATTTCCTATTCAGGGTTGGCATGCGAATCAATCTTGAATTCACGGGCGACGTGTTTGACGCCCCGTGGCCTACTGGCGTCATTATCTCGACCCCTAACGGCTTATCGGAATATCCTATTTCCGACGCTGACATCAAACTCATGAACGGTGACAGCGTGGCCCGCCATTGCTGCTATATCCCGTATTTCCTTCACAACATTGTTCTGTCAGGGCATCGCAAGACGTGGACAAGCGTTGAATCCTTCTATGAATATCACTACTCGGCTGAGTATGACCCCAAGCGGAAAGTTCTCATAACAAACTACGCAATCCGCTGAAATGATTTGACAAATTTCAATCTTGTGCAATAGTATAGGCACGATATGTATATTCAAATCACAACTCGCTGTAACATGACCTGTGCTCACTGCTTGTTCGCTTGCACTGCCAAAGGCCATGATATGACCCCCGAAACATTCAAAGCGGCCTTGGCTCTTGCCAAAGAGCATGACAGCGCCATAACAATTGGCGGTGGGGAGCCAACCTTGCACCCCTTATTCAAGGATTTTCTGCTTCAAGCCGTGTGGGAACTCGGCTCGGTATCCGAAAGCAATGGATTTCCTGCCGTGGCCATCATCACAAACGGTTCACAAACGGAAACGGCCATCCGCCTTGCTCAATTGGCAAAGGCCGGTGTCATCCATGCGGCGGTCTCTCGTGACCAGTATCACGATGAAATTGACGAAAAGGTTGTGCGGGCATTCACAAAAGAAAAGAAACTGTTGGATGGATGGCTTCCTGCCCGACGGGATGATGGGGATTATCGGGAAGTCAGGGGCGAAATTTACAATGTTATCCCACAAGGGCGGGCAAAGTCATGGGGCAACCGTGAAATGCACGGCCAATGCTGCGGGGGAATCTTTTGCACGCCCAAAGGCACGCTGTATCCTTGCGAGTGTCATCGGAACCCGCTCGGCACTGTCTTCGACCCGCATAGCGTTGTTTCCGACCATTTCAGCGGGGGCTATTGTTACAAGTCGGAAGAGTATAGGACGGAAGTCCTGCCCCAAATCCAATCATACCATGAATGGCATGTGACCAATGTTTCTCAAAAGCGGGGGGAGTTAGTCCCCGCATAAGCTGTTAGTTGCGGTTAGTGTTCATACCGGCGAGCACCCTCGGCAGACTGTTTCTGTCGGGGGTGTCTCGTTTTCATTTCTTTCACCGAACGTAAATCCGACCCACCGAGGACCACTGGCCATGAATACTGGACAGTACTAACTCGTCCAGCGGTCCCGCCTTCCTCGACTTCGGTGCCCCAAAATAAAATTTGACATTTGTATAGTTATGTGCGAATCTTTAGGCGTATGAGTGAAACACAACAAATCGTGGCCGACTATAAAGAGGAATATCAACGTATTACTCGCACCATGCCTGACATCCTTATCGGCAATGGATGGGTGAGAGTCAATCAAAACCCCCTTCGCCCGTGGCAAGTCAAAGCCCTGACTGCTACCCTCAAAACCCAACGGAACCCGCACCCTCACGTTTTGAGTGAGGCCATTGCAGCCGGTCCTGCTTTTGCCTCTTGACAAAACGGAATAAGTATGCGATAGTAAATCACGATATGAATACAACACAAGCCAACATTGATTTACTGAAAACCATTAAACCCGGCGTCAATTATCCGTCATTCGTGAAAGTGGTTGAAGCGGGGCAAAAGACTCTCGAATTCCATTTGCAATCCTACTATGTGGGAATGTATTGCGCTCTTCACATTGACGGTCTCTCAACCCCTCACCAGACCGGCGACCATGACAACAAGCGTTTTGTGCAGGGATTGGTGAAAGATTTGAACAAGGCCATTGGCCGGGGCGCAGTGGTTGAAATCTGCGGGATTCGCCCGTGCAAACTGACAATGGATTGACTTATGAAGCCCTTACCCTTACCCCTTCGCAAAAAGGCACAGACCTCCGCACAGCGGAAAGTGCGTTTCTCGACTCTGCTTCACAAGGTATTTGCCGCAGGATGGCGTCACTCATGGGCAAACCATACCGTCCTGACTCGTCCATTGCCTTACAAGACCCGTGACACCTATTACACGCAAGTCTTTCGTTCCAATGACTCGGCAGTTGAACATATCGCCTCAATCAATCTTCAATTCTGTGGCCGGGGCAACCGTGTTTGGAAAAAACTCATTTGACAATCTGAATAAGTGTGCTAAAGTGTCAGTGTCAGTCAACAATTAACAATCAATCAAACGTATGAATGCAACAGCAACGCCGACCGTCAAACCCCCGAAAGCGAAAAACGAGTGCGCCAAGATGCGGCCCAAAGACAAGCCGTATGAAGTCTGGCAGGCCGGGGATTGGACGTGGCGGGTTTTGAAAAAATGGCAAGTGGATGACAACAAGCCCTTTGCCCGCTGGTTCTGCAATGTCGTTACCCCGATGATGCCGGAAGGCGAAATGGGCGACGTGTATGTCAGCGAAATCAAAGGCGCTGGTGCCGTGAAAATCGCCTAATCCCTCGACCCTCATCCTCGACCCCGGAGTGAAAACTCCGGGGTTTTTTCTTTTATTTCACCGAACCAAAATAACGCCCACCGAGCACTGGGTGCTGGAAATAATGACCAGTATCTACTCGTCCATCGTGGGCCTCGGCTTGACAAACTGGGTGGCTGTGCTATCATGCCGTATGAACATTTATTTGAGCACCGACCAGCAAACGACAACGGCAACCAGTGGCGGCTCGGCCATGATTGTGTGGATTGTGTTTCAAAACAATTTGACAACCTGAATAAGTGTGCTATTGTATTCACAATATGAATTCAAATCTGCAAACCGCATTGTCTGATTTAGTGGAAGCCATTCAGGGCGTCACGCTCGGCAGTGTTGAATACGTTGTAATCGTGGACGCTGGAAAAGCTCTCATTTCCAACTGGAATGACCATAACCCCGATGACCCGATTGACGAGGTGACAGAATTGCAGCGTTGGCGGCAAAGACACAATTGACAACCTGAATAAGTGTGCTATACTGATTCATGAAAACGAAATACTTGACCGTGGCAGTTATTCGCCAAAAGCTTTTGCGTATCAAGCGCACTCACCTTGCCATTGAAAGCCATGACCCCGAAAAGGCGTCGGCCAGCCTTGGGCGGCTCATAAAGAAAATCTCCTACCCGTGGACACGCAAAAAGGTGGAGAAAATCAAGGCGGAAGTGGACTTCGGCGACCCCGAAAAAGCCGAAATCCTCATTGACATCTTTGACCTTTAAGTAACTCGTTTTCGGTAGCAGTAATAAAACCTAGCAGCGAAGCATGGATTAATACGTGTTAGCGTAAGTCAGGATAATAGACTGCTATCCGCTCTCCTTCGACCCCGGCAACTCGCCGGGGTTTTTGTTTTTCACCGAGTTTCACCGAGCCAAAATCCCCCGGCCAGCAAGTATGTAATGGACAGTATTAACTCATCCGACGTGTCCCGACTTCGGTGCCTGAAAATAATTGTTGCCAAAGTGAATAAGTGTGCTAAAGTATAGGCACAATATGAATACAGACAACGACAAAAACAAAGAGCGGCTCCGTCAAGAGATTATGAACACCGTGCGGGCCAATAACTTACCTGTCACGGGTGAATTTTGGCTTATGCTCGTCTTTCGCACGGAAGCGGAATTGAAGGACATCGCCCATGAATTGCATATCCCCGCTTGACAATTTGAATAAGTGTGCTAAAGTATAGGCACAATATGAATACTCCAACACAAAAACAATTCACCCCCGAACAAGTTCAAGAATTCAGCCAATGGGTTAGCGGTCTCTGCCGTGAACGCCATGACAAGTGGAAAGCTGACCTCTTGGATTCTCTCATGGCCGCTCGGCCCCGCAATGACGGCAACATTCAAACCGTTCAAATGGACACAAACGAGGGCAACACCTTGCAACTGTTTTATAACAACGAAACTGGCCTTGTCGTTGTGGACCTCATTGCGGCCAATGAACAGGGCGGAAACGAGCTTTATCGCCACAACATCAATGAAGCCACGGCCCTTGCTCATACCAACCCCAAGCCCCGCAAGCCCCGAAAGACGGGCGTCGGGTATCAGCCCAAAACGGGCGTGCCTTGCTCGTGCAAGCCCGGCGTCCAACGGGATAACTGCCGCCACTGTGAAGGCACGGGCATGGTTATCAATCACGCCCTTATTCGTGCAATGACTTAGCAGCGGGTTTCTTTTGTATTCGTTCCCGCTCGCCCCCGGAACTGTTTTCCGGGGGTTTTTCCTTTCCTCTCACCAAACATAAATCCTTATTTCACCGAAAACAAGAAAACGCTTATCTCGAAAAGTATAAAAAGGAATTTGACAAATCGGCGTAGTGTGATATTGTGGTTATGTCAGTGCGAAACAAAAACAATTAAATAATAAAGTTATGCTAAAACGAGAAAATGTGGTTTCGATGGTTTCAAGCTTGGAAATGCTTGGATTTTTGAAATTGAATGGCACACAATGCCGCTTTGTGTCCATTACAACCCGCACGCCTGTTGTCAAAATCAGAGCGGGCAATCCGTGGGGAGCGGGCAAGTCCGAAACAGGGCTTTACAAGGTATTAAAGAAAATCGGCGTCATCAATGCCAATTACGTTGATTCCGTGGCCCGCCGTATCGCCGCACAATTGGGCGTGAAGGAAAACGAAGTGGAATATGAGGCGGGCAAAACGTGGTATCGCCACTTGTCCACGGCTGACGGGAAAGCCCTGCCCGTTGTCCACAATAAAAAGGTGGAAGCCCCCGACAGCGGCACGGAATACTATTTGCAGTATTTCCCGCAAACCGAAAAATCGGAAAGCGTCTATGTCAATGAAGCGGGCGAGCCTGTTTCGGCGGATGAAGTTAAACCGTGGCTTTACAAGGAAAGCCCCCGTTCCGCTTTCAAGCCCGCCGTTATCGCCGTGAAGCTCGCCAACATTCACCGCCTGAAAGCTTCGGGCGTTGTCTTGGAAATGCCCGAACTTGACGAAGTTCAATCCGTTTTGGCCGATTAAGCAGGCGGCATCCGTCTAGCTTTCGGCTGTTTCGCCAAAGCCCATTGTCCTGAAAATGGACAGTGGGCTTTTGCTTTCCCCTATTCCCTCGACCCGTGCCCTTTAACCACCGAGCCACCATCGGAGAAAATACTGGCCATTACATACTCGTCTCACCTTGGATTTACTAGCCTTTCCCGCCCTGCCATCGGCGCAATTGAAAAAGAATTTGAAAATAAAATTTGACTTCTTATGGCCTTGTGTTATGTTATAGCGTAACAAACGAGGCAAGTGCCTCAAAAACAAGTAACAACGCAAAACTAGAAAAACATTATGAAAAGCAAAGTCAATACCCTCGTTCCCCTCCTCGAAAACATGAGCCGCACGGATTTGAACGGCGTGGCGAAGGCGGCGGGCGTCAAAATCGGCAAGTCCAAGGCTAACACCGTGGCCAATGTCGCCGCCGCAATCACGGCTGACAAGCTTCACGGCAAGGTTGGATTCAGCCTTTCCATCAATCCGACCGTCCCCGGCTGCGGCCAGCCCTCGCAACGGATGACGCACTACGCCGCCGTGTTCCGCACTTATTTGAGCGGCCCCGGACAGGAAAACGAGGTCCGGGTGCATCCGACCGCCCCCGTGGCAGGCTCCCCGTCAATCAGCTAACCTGCCCCGCCACGCCACGCCAAACGATTTTTCTAGGCGGGGTTACAAAAACACCAGTGTCCTTAAAATGGGCACTGGTGTTTCGTTTTCTTCTTCCCATATCTATCCTCGGTTCTCCGTTATTATTCATTGTTTCACCGAGCTTAAATAACGTGTATTATTTGCTTCCATTTCACCGAGGTCAAATACTGCTGAAAAACATTTCAAAATAGAATTTGACTAAATACTGGCATGTGCTATATTGTTGCACAATATGAATACAACACAAATTGATAACGAAACAAAGGCGGCGGCGATTGCCATGTCCGCTGAAATTGTCCAAACGTCACAAGACATTAACAATACGCTTGAAACGCAAGGCACACGGGCATTTTTCGGCACGCATTATGCTAATGCCGAATTGGACATTTTCGGCCTTGTCGCCCTTGTCAAACATGTTTTGCGGGAAAATGATTCTGTTTTTGGCCGTGGCATTGAAAAGACTGAATTTCGCCACATTGCCATTGCGGGAAGTATGTTCACAAGTGAGATTGTTTCGGCGATTGGCACGCTCTTTGCTAATGCGGGGATGCGTTACAAGCCACAAGCCGTTAAGAATGTCTTATCAACTTACGGCAAAGGCGAGATTGTTAAAATTGCCTTATCAAATTCAGAGGACAAGCCCCGCCCTTGTAGCAAGCCCCGTGCCAAGTGGTATCTTGTCAGCACGCCCGCCAAACCACAATAGGTTGTAGCCCCTCCCACCCCACCCCCAACGGGTAGTGGGTGGGTG